>Ga0308166_1004457_pt1 | contig 11210 bp, 8 predicted proteins | sample PhyCR2_2_FD_202137 | JGI IMG/M metagenome (GOLD analysis project Ga0308166, IMG submission 202137) | Phyllosphere microbial communities from UC Gill Tract Community Farm, Albany, California, United States - DLSLCC.R2 | ecosystem: Host-associated > Plants > Phyllosphere > Unclassified | place... | reverse complement strand
CTTGGGTTCGGCCTCTGAGCGGGTGGGGGACGGGGCAGTTGTCATCGGGAAACCTCCGCTGGAGACGATATCGTGTCGCCCGAGTCGCGCGCGCCCCCAGGGGACGACAGGGTTCTCGTCGTAGTCTCGATTCGATATGCAACGCCTCCTCGTCGCGCTCCTCGCCGCCTTCGATGCCGCAATCGCCGCGGCGGTCGGTCTCGTGGTCCTGCTGGCGCCGCTCACGCTGCTCTGGACGCTCGCGTTCGGTGTCACGGCCGATTGGGGAGCCCTCTGGCCGCTCACCGGCACGCTGTGGCAGTTCGGCCACGGCGTGCCCCTCGACGTCGACATCGCCGCCGACGTCCTGCGTGTGACGGGCATCGCTCCGGACGCCGCTGCTTTCACGCTCTCGGTGACCCCGCTGGCCTTCCTGCTCTTCACGCTGCTGTTCGCCGCACGGTCAGGAGCGCGTGCCGCGCGCGCGGGCGCGTGGCTGCTCGGCGCGCTTTCGGGGGCGCTGGCCTTCGGGATCATCGCGACCGGCGTGGCGCTGACCTCGACCCTCTCGGCGGCCCACGCCGCCCTCGTGCCGTCGATCCTCCTGCCGACCGCCGTCTACCTCGTGGGCGCGGTCTGCGGTGCAGTGCGCATCGCGTGGGAGGACGGCGACGGCGGGTTCCTCGACCGGGTGCACGACGTGGTCGACTCCTGGGGAGACTGGGGCCCAGTGCCCAGCGCCGCAGTACGCGGAGCGGCCTTCGCCGTCGTCGGCGTGACCGCCGTCTCCGCTCTCGCCGTGGCTCTCATGACCCTGACCCGCGGCGGCGAGGTCGTCGCGCTCTTCCAGGCCGCGCGCGTCGACGCCCTCGGAGCGGGAGTCATCACGCTCGGACACCTCGCATATCTGCCGACGATCATCGTCTGGGCGGCATCCTGGCTGGCCGGGCCGGGGTTCGCCGTCGGCCTCGGCACCGCCGTGTCTCCTGCAGGGACGCAGCTCGGGGTCGTGCCGGGAATCCCCGTGCTCGGGCTGCTGCCCGAGGCCACCTCGATGTGGATGCTCATCGTGATCCTCCTCCCGATCGGCGCCGGAGCCTTCGCCGGCTGGGCCGTGCGCTCTCGCCTCGTGTGGGAGGGGACTCCTCTCGGCACCGGCCCACGGGCGGCGATCGCCGGAGGAATCGGGCTGCTCACGGCGATTGTCGCCGCGCTCGCGGCGCTGCTGGCGGGCGGGTCGATGGGACCGGGGCGTCTTACCGAGGCGGGACCCGCAGTGCTGCCGTTCGCTCTCGCGCTGGGCGGTGAGGTGCTGCTCGGCGCCGCGATCCTGTTGCTCTCTCCGCGACACCGCGACGAGCTCGCCGAAGAGCGCACCGATCGATGGGTCGCCGAGATGACCGCATCCGACCTCGCCCTCGACGACTCGACGAATCGCATGCCGGCCGTGACGACGTGGCCGGGGGCGCCTTCTGCCTTCGACACCGCACCGCTCGGCGACGACGGAGGCTTCCGGCTGCCGAAGCGCGACCCCGACGATCCGCTCCGCTGACACGCGGGTCGGGGCGTCGATGCGACCCCGGTAGACTGGGCGCGTGCTCACGGTCGCCGTTCTCATCTCGGGCACCGGCTCGAACCTTCGCGCCCTCCTCGAGGCCGCTCGTCACCCCGATTTTCCTGCGCGGGTGGTGGTCGTCGGTGCCGATCGCGAAGCCGACGGACTCGCTCACGCAGAAGAGTTCGGCATCCCGAGCTTCACGGTCCCGTGGCATGAGCACGAGTCCCGCGACGCGTGGGGTGAAGAGCTCGGACGCCAGCTCGCCGTCTGGAACGCCGACCTCGTCGTGCTCAGCGGCCTGATGCGACTGCTGCCGGCATCACTGGTCGCGAGCCTTGCGCCGCGCCTGATCAACACGCATCCCGCATACCTGCCGGAGTTCCCCGGCGCTCACGGTGTGCGCGACGCGCTCGCCGCAGGCGTCTCCGAGACGGGCGCCAGCGTGATCGTCGTCGACGACGGCGTCGACACCGGGCCGATCCTGGCGCAGGAGCGGGTGCCCGTCCTCGACGGCGACACCGAGCACACCCTGCACGAGCGCATCAAGCCCGTCGAACGCCGACTGCTCATCGACGTGGTGCGCCGCATCGCGACCGGAGAGCTCTCGCTGTCCTCCGCACCCTGAACCGAACCACGCACGCCACCCTCGCACGAAGGAGCCCTTCATGGCCGGCCCCCGCCACGACCACTCGCTGTACCGCGATCGCGACACCGTCCCGGTGCGCCGCGCACTCGTCTCGGTCAGCGACAAGACCGATCTGCTCGTGCTCGCCCAGTCGCTGTCGGAGGCGGGCGTGCAGATCGTCTCGACCGGCTCGACCGCCTCGACCATCCGCGAGGCCGGGTTCGAGGTGACCGACGTCGCCGCCGTCACCGGTGTCGCCGAGATGCTCGACGGCCGCGTCAAGACTCTGCACCCGAAGATCCACGGCGGCCTGCTCGCCGACCTCCGCCTCGAAGACCACGAGCGCCAGCTCGCCGACCTCGACATCGCTCCGTTCGAGCTCGTCGTCGTGAACCTCTACCCGTTCGTCGAGACGGTCGCCTCGGGCGCCGAGGGCGACGACGTGGTCGAGCAGATCGACATCGGCGGCCCCGCCATGGTGCGTGCTGCGGCGAAGAACCACGCGAACGTCGCGATCGTCGTCTCGCCCCAGTCGTATCCGGGGATCATCAGCGCCATCGAGAACGGCGGCACCACGCTCACCCAGCGCCGTGAGCTCGCAGCGCGCGCGTTCGCGCACACGGCCGCCTACGACACGGCGGTCGCCGCCTGGTTCGCCGAGGGCACGCTGGGCGACGGTGAGGACCTCCCGACGCACCTCACGATCCAGGCCGAGCGCCTCGCGACGCTGCGCTACGGCGAGAACTCGCACCAGCGCGGCGCGATCTACACGCGCGTCGGCGGTCACGGCATCGCCCAGGCCACGCAGCTGCAGGGCAAGGAGATGTCGTACAACAACTACGTCGATGCGGATGCCGCGCTGCGCGCCGCCTACGACATGGTCAAGCCCGCCGTCGCGATCATCAAGCACGCGAACCCCTGCGGCATCGCGACCACCGCTCCCAACGCCCTCGACCCGATCGCGAGCGCGCACATCCGCGCCCACGAGTGCGACCCGGTGTCGGCGTACGGCGGAGTCATCGCCGCGAACGGCACCGTGACGCTCAAGATGGCCGAGAACCTGAAGGACATCTTCACCGAGGTCATCGTCGCGCCGTCGTTCGAGCCGGCTGCCCTCGAGGTCTTCAAGGCGAAGAAGAACCTGCGTCTGCTGCAGCTGCCCGAGGACTGGCAGCAGGAGCGCATGGATGTGCGCCTGGTCTCCGGCGGCCTGCTGCTGCAGGATGCCGACCGGTTCCCCGACGACATCGTCTCGGTCGCGAAGAACTGGGAGCTCGTCTCGGGTGAGCGCCCGAGCGACGAGGAGATGGAGAACCTCATCTTCGCGTGGAAGGCCTGCCGCGCCGTGAAATCGAACGCGATCGTCCTCGCGAAGGACAACGCCACGGTCGGCGTCGGCATGGGCCAGGTCAACCGCGTCGACTCGTGCCGCCTCGCGGTCGAGCGCGCAGGTGACCGGGCAGCCGGTTCCGTCGCGGCATCCGATGCGTTCTTCCCCTTCGCCGACGGCGCCCAGGTGCTGATCGACGCGGGCGTCACCGCCATCGTGCAGCCTGGCGGATCGGTGCGCGATGAAGAGGTCGTGGACGCTGCGCGCAAGGCCGGTGTCACGATGTTCTTCACCGGAGAGCGTCACTTCTTCCACTGAGGCGGCCCCACTGCGATGTCCGATTTCCGCCAGTCGAGGTCGGTGGCGCGTGACAGAGTGGAGGCATGAGCTTCCCCGCGACCGACTTCGACGAGCGGTATCGTGCCATCAGCGCGCGTGACACCCGCTTCGACGGCCAGTTCGTGACGGCTGTGCGCTCGACCGGCATCTACTGCCGTCCGAGCTGCCCCGCGCGCACGCCCAAGCCGCAGAACGTCACGTTCTATCCGACCAGTGCCGCGGCCCACGAAGCCGGGTTCCGCGCCTGCAAGCGCTGTCTCCCGGAGGCTGCTCCCGGGTCGCCGGCGTGGGATCTGCGCAGCGACGTCGCCGCCCGCGCGATGCGCCTGATCTCGTCGGGCGTCGTCGAGCGCGAGGGGGTCTCGGGTCTCGCCCAGCGCCTCGGATACTCCACGCGCCACCTCACCCGGCTGCTGTCGACCGAGCTCGGAGCAGGCCCCCTCGCCCTTGCCAGGGCGCACCGGGCCCACACCGCGCGGATGCTGCTGGTCGGAACCGAGATGCCCGTCTCCGACGTCGCCTTCTCGGCCGGATTCGCGAGCATCCGCCAGTGCAACGACACGATCCGCGAGGTCTTCGGGCTGACCCCGGGTGAGCTCAGGGCTCGGCGGCGGATGCCGGCATCCGCCGTTCCAGGGGCCATCGATCTCGTCCTGCCGTACCGCGGGCCGCTCGACGCATCCGGGATCTTCCACTGGATGGCCGCGCGAGCGGTGTCGGGGGTAGAAGAGACGACGGCGACGTCTTTCTCGCGGCACCTGCGGATGGCCGGAGGCCCCGCCTGGTTCGAGGTGCGGCAGGAGCCCTCCGCGCGCCTGCATCTGCGCGCACGGGTGACGCAGCTCGGAGACCTCGCCCCGCTCGTCTCCACCGCGCGACGCATCTTCGATCTCGACGCCGACCCGCTCGCTGTCGACGAGGCACTGAGCGCTCATCCGCAGCTCGCCCCTCTCGTGGCCCGGACGCCCGGGATTCGAGTGCCGGGGGCGGCGGATCCGCACGAGATGCTGATCCGCGCGATGATCGGCCAGCAGATCACGGTCGTCGCCGCGCGGACCGCGCTCACGGCTCTCACGGACGCGTTGGGGGAGCGGACAGAGCACGGTCTGCTGTTCCCCACGATGTCGGCGATCGCCGAGCACGGCGCCGAGGTGCTCCGAGGTCCGGGTGCGCGCATCCGTGCGATCGTCGGGGCAGCATCCGCCCTCGCCGACGGCTCGCTCCCGCTCACGGTGGGAGACGACGGCGCCGAGCAGAGAGCGGCCCTGCTCGCCATGCCCGGTATCGGTCCCTGGACGGCCGACTACGTGCGGATGCGCGTGCTCGGCGACCCCGACATCCTGCTCCCCGGCGACGTCGCGCTGCGCGCGGGGGCCGCGGCGTCGGGCCTACCCGGCGAACCGGCGCCGCTGGTGGCCTGGGCCGAGCGCGCGGCGCCGTGGCGCAGCTATCTCAGCGCACACCTCTGGCGCGCGGCGCCACCGCGACAGACACGAGCATCCACCACCAAGATCGCGACCGCCGTCGTGACAGCCGTTTCGAAGGAGAAGCCATGATCGCCCTCATCCAGACCCTCGACACCCCGGACGGCCCCTTCACGATCCTCGCCGACGACCGGCAGCGTGTGCTCGCCTCCGGATGGACCAGCGACCGGGCGGCGATCATCGGGCGTCTCTCGGCCGCCGCGCAGCCGGCGGAGGTCACCGAGACCGAGACCGAGGCGGCAGCCGCGGTTCGTGCCTTCTACGAGGGAGACCTGTCGGCGATCGACGCGGTCGCGGTGAAGCAGACGGGCACGATGCTGCAGCTGGCCGGGTGGTCGGCGCTGCGAGGGATCGAACCGGGGGAACCGCTGACGTACACGTCGTTCGCCGCGCGCCTCGGAAATCCCCGTGCGGTCCGTGCCGCGGCATCGATCTGCGCGCGCAATGCCCCTGCTCTCTTCGTGCCGTGCCATCGGGTGCTGCGCACCGACGGCACTCTCGGCGGCTTCGCCTGGGGCCTCGGCGTGAAGGCGAGTCTGCTGGCGCGCGAAGCAGGAGTTCGCTGAATCGGGAATCTCTCTTGCGGTCAGCTGGTTCACAGGAATAGGCTGATGGGCTGTCGCACCGACCGGACGACACAGCCGAGCCCCTGAGGAGGACACCATGACAACGATCGCCGCTGCGCAGATCGCCGCTCTCGGCTCGACCCCGGTGCGCCCGCTCCGCTAGAGCCCTTTCCGCACGCACGACTGCACCGGATGCCGGACTCGAAGAGTCCGTTCGCGCGTCCGCCCCCTTCAGCAACCGCTTCCCCATACGAAACTCATCTGAGAGACATGTCTTCCTCGCCTTCATCGCAGAACGCCTCACCGTCCTCCACTCTCTCCACTCCCGCCGCACTGTGGCGCCTGAAGCCCTTCGTCAAGCCGGTCATCTGGCGTCTCGCCGGCGGTGCCGCCAGCGCGCTCGTCGCCGCGATCATCGCCCTGATGATCCCGATCGTGCTCGAGCAGATCATCCGCGGACCCGTTCAGGCGGGTGCGCTGGAGGGCATCGCCTGGGGTGCGCTCGCCGTCTTCGGCCTCGCCCTCGGTGAGGCTCTGATGGTGTGGCTGCGTCGTCAGTTCGTGCTCAACCCGGCGACTCAGGTCGAGTACAGGATGCGCACCGAACTGTACTCGCGCCTGCAGACGCTTCCGGTGTCGTTCCACGATCGCTGGCAATCGGGTCAGCTGCTCAGCCGCATGATGCAGGACATCGGGCTCATCCGCCGGTGGCTGGCGTTCGGTCTCGTGCTGCTCGTGGTCAACATCCTCACCATCGTGATCGGCTCGGTGCTGCTGTTCCGCTGGCACTGGCTGCTGGGCGTCATCTTCATCGTGACCGCGATCCCGCTGTGGATCCGCGGCTACCTGTTCGAGAAGCGCTACGGCGCGCTCACTCGTCGCAGCCAGGACCAGGCCGGCGACCTCGCGACCAGCGTCGAGGAGAGCGTGCACGGCATCCGCGTGCTCAAGGCGTTCGGTCGCGGCAAGCACGCGCTGAGCCGCTTCAGCCGCCAGGCGGAGACGCTGCGAGAGACCGAGATGAGCAAGGCCGGCGCGATCGCGTCGATCTGGTTCTGGCTCGATCTCATGCCGCAGATCGCCTTCGGTCTGAGCCTGATGTCGGGCATCTGGCTGATCTCGCAGGGACAGATCGATCAGGCGCAGCTGTTCGCCTTCTTCGCGATGGCCGTCGTGCTGCGGTGGCCGATCGAGTCGATCGGATTCCTGTTCTCGTTCATGCTCGACGCGCGCACGGCGACCGACCGCGTGTTCGACATCTACTCGGAGACGAACTCCATCACCGACCCCCAGAACCCCGTGCACATCGCCGAGCCCCGCGGCGAGCTCGCATTCGAGGGAGCGCACTTCCGCTACCAGGATGCGGGTGCGCACGAGCGCGACCTGCTCGACGGCATCGACCTGGTGCTGCGCCCCGGCGAGACCATGGCGCTCGTCGGCCTCACCGGCAGCGGCAAGACCACGCTGACCACGCTGCCCACGCGTCTGTACGACGTCACCGGCGGCCGTGTCACGCTCGACGGCGTCGACGTGCGCGACCTGCCGCTCGCCGAGCTGCGTCAGCACATCGCGATGGCCTTCGAAGACGCGACGCTGTTCTCGGCGACCGTGCGCGAGAACGTGCTGCTCGGACGAGCCGACCTCGACGTGCACAGCGACGAGGCCGAGCGCGTGCTGCGCGAAGCCCTCGATGTCGCCCAGGCGGCCTTCGTGGACTCGCTCCCCGACGGCGTCGAGACGATCATCGGTGAAGAGGGACTCAGCCTCTCGGGCGGTCAGCGTCAGCGTCTGGCGCTCGCTCGTGCCGTCGCGGCCAACCCCAAGGTGCTCGTTCTCGACGACCCGCTGTCGGCTCTCGATGTCGACACCGAGGCGCTCGTCGAAGAGGCGCTGCGTCACGTGCTGGCCGACACCACGGCCATGATCGTGGCCCACCGCCCGTCGACCGTGGCTCTCGCCGACCGTGTGGCGCTGCTCGAAGCGGGCCGCGTCACGGCCGTCGGCACGCACACCGAGCTGCTCAAGACGAGCCGCCACTACCGTCACGTCATCTCGAGCCTCGAGGCGGAGGAGGCCGCGCGTACCGGCGCGATCCCGATCATCCGCGACGCCGACGACGAGATCGAGGCTGTCGTCCGCGACGGGATCCGCGAGGAATCCGCCGACGAAGACATCATCACCGAGAAGGAGGTGCAGCGATGAGCTCCGCCATCACCGGAACGCAGGACGAAGACCGCTCCCGCTACACCAAGGAGGAGAGCAGGGCGATCCGTCGCCGGTCGCTGCACCTGCTGGGCTCGCTCGTGCAGCCCCTGAAGCCGAGGATCGCGCTCGCCGCGGTCGTGCTGGTGATCTCGACCGCGCTGCAGGTGGCAGGGCCCATCCTGATCAGCATCGGCCTCGACCGTGCGCTGCCCGCCGTGCTCGAGCGCGCCGACTGGATGCCGACCTTCATGATCGGCGGCGTCTACCTGCTCGCGGGCGCCGTGGCCGCGGCGATGATCGCCTGGTACGTGATCATCGCGGCCAAGCTCACGCAGGCCGTGCTGCTGGACCTGCGCAAGAGGATCTTCCTGCACACCCAGCGCCTGAGCCTGGAGTTCCACGAGTCGTACACCTCGGGGCGCATCATCTCGCGACAGACGAGCGACCTCGACTCGATCAGGGAGCTCCTCGACGGCGGTCTCAACGAGCTCGTCTCCGGCGTGCTGTTCGGACTCTTCACCTTCATCGCCCTGTGCGTGTGGGACTGGCAGTCGGGACTCATCCTCGCGATCGGCGGCGTGCCGCTGTTCTTCCTGATGCGCTGGTTCTACTCGCGTTCGCAGCTGGTCTACCGCGAGTCCCGCGTGATCAGCGCGAAGGTGATCGTCCAGTTCGTCGAGACCATGACGGGCATCCGCGCGGTCAAGGCGTTCCGCAAGGAGCCGCGCAACGACGTTCAGTTCCAGAAGATCGCGGGGGAGTACCGCGACGTCAACCGTCGCTCGATGCTCCTGTTCGGCACGTTCGAGCCCGGGCTGATGGGGGTCGCAGCCCTCGTCCTCGGCATCGTCGTGCTGTGGGGCGGCATCCGGGTGTCCGAGGGCGCACTCACGGTCGGCGTGCTGCTGTCGGCGGTGCTGTACGTGCGCAACTTCTTCGCGCCGATGCAGGAGATCGCGATGTTCCTGAACTCCTACCAGTCGGCCACTGCGGCGCTCGAGAAGGTGTCGGGTGTGCTCGAAGAGGTGCCGACGGTACCGGACCCCGAGAAGCCGGTAGACCTCTGGGAGTCTCGTGGGCACATCGAGTTCGACGAGGTGACCTTCGGGTACAACGGCGAGAAGACGATCCTGCCGAACTTCTCGCTCGACATCCCCGCGGGGCAGACGATCGCCCTCGTCGGCACGACGGGCGCGGGCAAGTCCACGCTGGCGAAGCTGATCTCGCGGTTCTACGACCCCTCGATCGGAAAGGTGACGCTCGACGGCGTGGACCTGCGCAACCTGCATCCGAAGGATCTCCGCCGCGCGATCGTCATGGTCACTCAGGAGGCTTACCTGTTCAGCGGCACGGTCGCCGACAACATCGCCCTCGGAAAGCCCGACGCCTCGCTCGACGAGATCAGGGCGGCGGCGCGCGCGGTGGGCGCCGACGAGTTCATCTCGTCGCTGCCCGACGGCTACGGCACCGATGTGAACAAGCGCGGTGGTCGCGTCTCGGCGGGTCAGCGTCAGCTGATCTCGTTCGCCCGCGCCTTCCTCGCCGACCCGGCGGTGCTGATCCTCGACGAGGCCACGGCGTCGCTCGACATCCCGTCGGAGCGCCTGATCCAGGATGCTCTGCAGACGCTGCTGACGGACCGCACGGCGATCATCATCGCGCACCGTCTGTCGACGGTCGCGATCGCCGATCGGGTTCTGGTGATGGAGCACGGGAAGATCATCGAGGACGACACACCCGAGACGCTGATCAGCGGCACGGGCAAGTTCGCCCAGCTGCACGCCGCCTGGCAGCAGACCCTGGTCTGACCTCCTCCTGAGCCGGCCCGACTTCCGTCGCTCCCGCGGACTTCTGCGGCCACGACGGACTTCTGCGGCCACGACGGAATCCTGCGGCCACGATTCATTTCTGCGGCCACGATTCATTTCTGCGGCCACGATTCATTTCTGCGGCCACGACTCATTCCTGCGGCCACGACTCATTCCTGCGGCCACGACTCATTCCTGCGGCCACGACGGAGTGTCGTGGCCGCAGAAGGTCGCTGTGGCCGCGCAAATCATTCGGCCCATCACCGGCGCTGACGCTGCGGAAGATGCAGCCCCCTCGCGATCGCGGCCTGCAGCGTGCGCTCGACATCCTCCCAATCGTGCACGATCTGCGCATAGGAGAAGCGCAACACGGTGTACCCGCGCAGGCGCAGTTCGGCATCGTGCGCGACATCGGATCCCCTCTGCGCTGACGAGGAGTGATGCGCGTACCCGTCGATCTGCACGACCAGGTGCGAGCCGATGACGATGTCGACCCGGTGGCCCGCGAGCTGGACCTGCTGACGTAGGGGCACACCCCATCCGCTGAGCCGCACGACCACTATCGTCTCCAAGCCGGAATCCGACAGGCCCACGACCTCCTCGGCGAGTACGCGAGATCGCGGCTCACGCCATTGCACGAGTCGAAGAGCTTCGATGTCGAGTCGCTCCATGCGGATGGCCGACTCCCAGATCACCCGTGCGTCCTCGCGGGAGCAGCAGCTGGCGATGTGCGCCAACGCGTCTTCGACGGATGCCGTGAGGCGCCGCGGGCCGCAGTCGACGAGCGGCGTGCCTCAATGCAGGGTCGCGTCAGCTCGGTGACGGTGCGCATTGGGGCCTACTTGAAGGTGCAGGTCTGCCGGCGCCTTGTCCGGCACCCACCACCCACTGTGTCGCGCGAGCGATACGCATGTCAGCCGCCCGGATGCCGCGGCCGCGGCCACCAGATCGTCGGGAGCCGATGACAGGGACACCCACTGGGCGCGCATGCGGCGCACGGATCCGGAGCGGATGGCCGCGCGAACGTGTCCCGGTGCGAAACCATGGTCGGCGGCGTCCGATCGGTGGGCGATGCCGCCTCGTGCAGTGAGCCACTCCGTCAGATCCATCGCCCCAGGATGCCGCCCCTGCAACCCCCACGCGGACCCGCTATCCGCATCCTGAGGAGAGCTCCACTGCAGACTCGGGATGTGGAGGGTCAGTCGCACCTTCGACTTCTGCGGCCTGGGTGAGCTTCTTCGGCCACAGGCTTCGCTACCGGCCGCGGAACGTGTCCGATACCGCAGATGTGGGCGGAGAGGGGGGAGGGGGAGAGG
>Ga0308166_1004453_pt1 | contig 11225 bp, 9 predicted proteins | sample PhyCR2_2_FD_202137 | JGI IMG/M metagenome (GOLD analysis project Ga0308166, IMG submission 202137) | Phyllosphere microbial communities from UC Gill Tract Community Farm, Albany, California, United States - DLSLCC.R2 | ecosystem: Host-associated > Plants > Phyllosphere > Unclassified | place... | reverse complement strand
GGCCATCCCATGGGTGATAAAGTGATCTGCTCGCTGGTGTCGCGCATACGTCATGCCCTCCCCGCGCAGGCCTCCATTGGCCGCGTAGGTGGTGAAGAGTTTACTATTCTGTTACCCCATGCCCGGCTGGAAGAGGCGATAATAATTGCGCGTTATATTCACGCATCGCTAAGTGCCTCCCCGCTGGACTGTCTGCCCCAGCAATATGTTACGGCCAGTTTTGGCGTAAGCCTTGGCGTGCGCCAAAGCGATTTTGAAGCCCTATATAGCGCAGCCGACGTCGCGCTCTATACCGCAAAAAAACGTGGCCGTAATCAGGTTGCGCTACATGAATCGCTATTTCGTCCGGAACGTAAACCGGCTGCTCTTGTATCAGTAAATGAAAGCCTGCGTGCGGGATAATCCCGCAGGCAAAATATATTATATTTTAAACGCGTAGAGTGTCTTACTCAGCAGGTAATGTCCCGGCGATTACGATAAACTAATTTTATCGGGCGAATAATCGAATAATCGCGCGCAATAAATTCATTGGTGGTGAGATAACGCTCCTCATCATTCTCGTCAACCAACCGCCAGAGCGCGGTAAGCGCGTCATAGCCAAGCACCTTCTCGCCCGCAGGGGTCTCTATCCGGTATTCACCAGACTGCAGATAGCCTGAGGAAAACTGCAAATGCTTTCCAGGCTCGCCTTTAATAACATGTTCAATTTTTCTGAACCCAACAGGCACTAAATGAAAGCTATAAAAGGGCAAGTTATTAATTTTCAAGTTAGAAAAAGTTGATATAACTTCATTCTCTCTTGTTAATACTACCTCTTTAAGAGTAACTGTCGATGAGGGTAAAAGCTCCGGGAACAGGCATTCCACTTTGAAATAGATTATTTGCATACATGCCTCTGGCTATCATACTTTGTTATGAATACTTATATATTACATACCTTTTATAGCGTATCTAACAGCAAAGAACATTACTTTCAGAATATATCGAGCCTAAGTGAGTAATAATTACACAGATTTACGTTTGTAAAGCGTTAATTATTAAATATGCAGATAAATTTTGTGATTTTATTAGCAAAAACAAATCATCATCATTTTCGTGATTTTTCAAAGGACGAATTATGTCATTACAATTATGTTAGCGCTGCTTAAATGTTTACCCAATTTTTAATAAGCGGCCCTTTTTCACCGTATACCGGATCGCAATGTGGAAAAGGCGCATTGGCAATAGCCGCCACCATTTCGGCAGTAGGTGCCCCGCGACACAGATCAAACTGTTGCTCAGGTGGATAGGCCCCTACTACGGTGAAATCGTCGCTGCTATGAAGATTGCAGTGGCCCGTCCCCGCAGGCAGCAGCACAATATCGCCGCCGCGTACAACTACCTGCTCTCCTTTCGGGCCGCCGAGCATAAGCCGGGCCTCGCCGCGCGCAATGGCCAGCACCTCATGGGCATTGCTGTGGTAGTGGTGATAAGGATAAATGCCATCAACCCACTGTGCGGGCCAGCCGTTTCTTTCAAAAAGCTTCTGCGCTGTTGCAATAGCCTTCTCGTCAGCAGTAAAAATCTGGCGGTAAATAAGCACAGGTAAATGCGGGTTATTTGGCACCCAGTCATTTGCAGTCAATAGCAGAACAGAGGTGGAGTCGTTTACACCCGGCATAGTCTCTCTTCCAGAAAAAAGGAGGGTTATTTTAGCGTAGCCACTTCTGTTATCCCTTGCCAGAAATGCCCCATTAAGGCAAGCGATGGGCATAACGGCCTCTGTTGCTGAGCTGAAAATGGTAATCTGTCCAGTACCTTCTATATTTCGAGAAGTGCATCACATACCGGAGAAGTAGATATGAGATTTAAGGGATTAACTAAAGGCTTTTTCATCCTGATATTGCTGGTCGTTACGCTGGCGTTTTTTAACATCATCACCCCCTACTACTCGGCCATTTTATGGGCGGCCATACTGGCGGTAATATTCCAACCGCTCAAAAACCGACTGCGGGACAGGATCGCCGGGCGCAACGGGATTGCCTCCCTGCTGACGGTACTGATTATCTGCCTTATTGTCTTTACGCCATTAGCGATCATCCTCTCCTCGCTGGCGTTTGAGGCCAATACGGTTTACACCAAGCTCCAGGACAACAATACCCAGTTCCCGGTCGTGGTTGCCGATCTCATCGCCCATCTTCCCGGCTGGGCCCAGCAGTTCCTGGCCGATCACGACCTGAATAACGCCACGCAGATCCAGCAGCAGCTGTCGCAGGTCGCGTTAAAAAGCGGACAGTACCTTGCCGGCAGCGCGTTTCTGATCGGTAAGAGCACCTTCAGCTTTACCATTAACTTTGGCGTTATGCTCTACCTGCTCTTTTTCCTGCTGAAAGATGGGCCGTATATTGTCAACCAGGCGCTGGAGTCGCTGCCTCTGTCGCGTTATGTAAAGCATCACCTGTTTGCTAAGTTTGCCGCCGTCTCCCGCGCGACGGTAAAGGGTACGGTGGTGATTGGCGTGATACAGGGCATCCTTGGCGGTATCGGCTTCTGGATTGCTGGCATCGACGGCAGCGTACTGTGGGGCGCGCTCATGGCCTTCCTGTCGCTGGTCCCTGCGGTGGGCTCAGCGATTATTTGGGTGCCTGCGGCCATCTTCCTGTTTGCTACCAGCCAGATCTGGCAGGGCTTTTTCCTTGTTGGCTTCTTTGTGATTATCGTTGGGCTGGTAGATAACCTGCTGCGCCCGGTGCTGGTCGGTAAAGACACAAAAATGCCCGACTATCTGGTGCTTATCTCTACCCTGGGTGGCCTTGAGATCTACGGTATTAACGGTTTTGTGATCGGGCCGTTGATTGCAGCCCTGTTCCTGGCCTGCTGGAATTTGCTCTCCGGAAAAGATCATCAGGGCAACGCCGACGAGCTGGACGATGAGTTTATCGAGGAGGGGCGACAGCCGCCTGAGTCTTAATCCTTACCTGCGGCCAGGCAGTGCCTGGCCGTTATCAATATGCACCTATTAGCGTCATTTATTGACGCTGAACATAAGTCGCCCTATCTTAAAACGCCCTCCCTTTCAATGTAGTTCCACATTTATGAAATGTAGCCTTTATGTTGGCTGTCTCTGTATTTTTACCCTGCGTTAAATAAATACACCAGTTAATCTCCGTTATTTATTAAATGAATGAATGGATCCCTAGTAATATAATTACACCAAATATAATAAGTAATATAAATTGTTTTACATCAATAAAATATGTCGTTTTTATTGATATGCGCAAATCTATGTGCAATTGTAAGAGTAGAAAATGGAATGACACGTTTATTCGATCTTAACTTAATAAGGGAATGGAATGAAAAAACCAGTTATTATTGCTGCAGTTTTAGCGATGTCTTTTACTGCACCCTCTGTTTTTGCTACGGAGGTCGATTCAGGTAGTTTAACAATCCACGGTGTTATAAAAGGAACAACCTGCCATTTTGAAGCTAGCGGGCAAACAGCACATATTGAGATGCAGCAAATTGGTACTAACTCCTTAAAAGATTTAGAACCGGGAACGGCCTACGCAGGTTACACCAACAAAGCCTCTACCCCTTTTAAAGTGGTGTGCGACAACGCTAATACCATCCCAAAAATTAAATTTGTTAGCGAGCAATTTGGTATTCAGGGTGAAAATAGCGTTACTAAAAATACATCAAATGATGCAGAGGGCGTGGGCTATGCACTTTTTATTAATAGTAATCGTGTGGATACTACCGGTAATACCGCTATCGCTAGCAGCCTCAATGAAAACGGTAGATATACATTTGATATCTCTGCACAGTATGCCAGGCTGCCAGGTGCTGAAGTAAAAGCAGGAGAAGTTAATTCCAGCGTCACCCTCATGGTCATCGCAGACTAAGGCTATCTTCCGGCAATCTCTGCCGGTTTTTTTCTTGCGGAGAGAGAATAATGAAAAGGATTTTTGCCGCTCTGCTGGCCGTGACGGCGCTACCTGCATGGGGCGGGGTCTATATTTATGGGACGCGCGTTATCTACCCGGCAGCACAGAAGGAGGTCACCGTTCAGCTTATGAACAAGGGCGATCGCAGCGCACTGGTGCAGGCCTGGATTGACGATGGCGACTCCCAGACGCCTCCGGAAAAATTGCAGGTGCCCTTTCTGGTGATACCGCCGGTTGTTAAAGTAAAAGGCAATACCGGACAGCAGTTAAAAATTAAATTTACGCAGGCAAACCTGCCTCAGCATCGAGAGTCTGTCTATTACCTTAACGTTTTGGACGTTCCCCCTAACGACGCCAATAACACAGAGGCTAATAAGATAAAATTTGCTCTGCAGAACAGAATTAAGCTTATCTATCGCCCCACTGGCCTGCATGGCGTGAATAAAGAGAGCTTTAAAAATGTGCATATAAATAAAGTCAATGGCGGTATTGTCATTGAAAATAGCTCTGCCAACTGGCTGACTATTCCAGAGGTCAACGACGGGACAAAAATCAACAAAGAGACACTCATGTTGGCACCGCGTGCAAAGTTAAACCTGTCTGGCAAATCTACTGCCAACAAGTACGCCGTCACGCTTATTGACGATTACGGAAATTATCTACGCGAAACTATCAAAAGTAATTAATAGTCAAGGCAGCTACCATGCATAACCTTAACCTAATTACTTTAGGGTTAATCTTCTCTTTGCTTTTGCACATTGCTTCGGCTCGGGCTGAAACATTCGATACCCATTTTTTACATGGCGGGTTAAAAGGAACGAAGGCGTCTCATCTACAGCTTGACGGCGATGCTCCTCTGCCCGGCGCGTACGATTTGGATATCTATCTTAATAATGAATGGCGTGGGCGCTATAGCCTAATTGTTGCTGACGATCCTGCTAAAACCTGCTTATCGCTCTCCCAGCTACAGCAGATAGGTATTAAAACAGAGACCTTTAAATATCTTAATGCAGAAGAGTGTCTTGCGCTAAATGAGGCCGTCCAGGGGGGCAGTATTAACTATGATATGAGCCAGCTGGCGCTCAAACTCACCGTTCCTCAGGCCTGGGTTACCACCCACGAACGTGGCTATATGCCGCCGGAAACCTGGGATCGGGGGATTAATGCCTTCTACACCTCTTACTACGCCAGCCAGTACTATAGCGACTACAAACAAAACGGCACCAGTAAGAACAGCTATGCCAACTTTAACAGCGGCCTGAACCTGCTGGGTTTCCAGCTTCACTCTAGCTCTAACTATGCCCAATCCGACGACGATCGGGGCAAATGGCAGAGCAATACGCTCTATTTGGAGCGCGGTATTCCTGAGATCCTTAGCACTGCGCGCGCCGGGGATATGTATACCGATGGCGAGCTGTTTGATTCGGTACGTTTCAACGGCGTCAGGCTCTGGCGCGATATGCAGATGCTGCCTAACTCAAAGCAAAGCTTCACGCCAGTGGTACATGGGATAGCCCAGAGTAATGCGTTGGTTACCGTGGAGCAGAACGGCTTTGTAGTCTACCAGAGCGAGGTGCCTCCCGGTCCGTTTGCTATTGACGATCTCCAGCTTGCAGGGGGTGGGGCCGATCTGGACGTTACCGTGAAAGAAGCGGATGGTACTACGACACACTACCTTGTGCCCTTCTCCAGCGTGCCCAAAATGCTCCAGCCAGGCGTGGTAAAATATGATCTTGCCGCCGGACGCAGCCATATTGAGGGAGCCAGTAACCAGTCAGATTTTATGCAGGGAAGCTGGCAGTACGGCGTCAATAACCTCATAACATTCTACACCGGCACGATGCTGGCGGATGACTATAATGCTTTTCTGTTGGGTAGCGGCTGGAATACCCGCATAGGGGCAATCTCACTGGACGTCACTCGCTCCCACAGCAGCCAGGATGATGGCGCAACCTATGACGGACAGAGCTACCAAATTGCATGGAGTAAATACCTGTCGCCAACCGGTACACAGCTATCAATGGCCGCAGGGCGCTACTCTTCAAAAGAGTACCGCACCTTTAACGATCACGTCTGGGCAAACAATAAAAACAGCTACCATCGCGACGATGATGATGTGTATGACATTGCCGACTACTATCAGAAGGACTTTGGCCGTAAAAATAGCTTTTCTCTTGCCGTTAACCAGGCGCTGCCCGCAGGCTGGGGCTCGCTATCCGGCAGTGCCCTGTGGCGTGACTACTGGCAGCGAGGAGGAACTCGCAATGATGTCCAGTTAAGCTACTCGAACAGTTGGTCACGCGTTACCTATACCCTCTCCGCCAGCCAGTCCTACGATGAGGATGACCGGGAGGATAAACGATTTAATATCTACTTATCGATGCCTTTCTCCTGGGGTGAGGATATCGCCACGCCACGGCGTGACCTGTACGTCTCTAACAGCACTACCCTTGATAATGATGGCTACCAATCGAATAACAGCAATATTAACGGCATCGCAGGCGACAGGGATCAGTTTAACTACGGCGTGAACCTGAGCCACCAGCGGCAGGATCACGAAACCGCGGCTGGTACGAACCTCGCCTGGCATGCTCCCTTCGCGACTCTGGACGGCAGCTATAGCCAGTCTAACCGCTACAGCCAGGCCAGCGGCAGCATTCAGGGCGGCGTAGTTGCCTGGGGCGGCGGGGTTGATTTCACCCATTCACTCACGGAGACCTTTGCCATTATTGATGCGCCGGGGCTGGAGGGTGCGGCCGTGCAGGGAAATAGACACAACACCACCAGCAGCAAAGGCAAAGCAATCTATAGCGGCTTAACCCCCTATAGCGAAAATACGCTGCTGCTGGATACATCCCACACCGAAAGCGACGTCGCGTTAAACGGCAACCGCAAAGGCGTTGTACCTTATCGTGGCGCGATTGTGCTGGCTCAGTTTGATACCGACAGCCGCAAGCCGCACCTTTTCACAGCCAGACGCCCGGACGGTTCACCGCTGACCTTTGGCTATGAAGTAGAAGATGAAACAGGGCAGAACGTCGGGGTGGTCGCCCAGGGTAGCCAGCTATTTATTCGGACCGATAGCGTGCCGCAAGCTGTTCAGGTGGCAACGGATAAGCAGCACGGCCTTTTCTGTACTATCACATTCGGTAAAACAATCGACGAAAGCAAACTTTATATTTGCCGCTAGAAGGGATTACTATGCGTATTTTACTGACACTCATTCTTTTTTTAGCTGCTTTTCAAGTGCAGGCCTATTGCTATATCTCCGGGAGTATTTATCAACCGCAAGTAATATCAGATCCTATAGAGATTAATCTTGATACAGTTTCTGGGAACATTACCAAAACAGTGAATTTAAAAAGTGACACTCCTGATTTTAACTGTTTCATGGGAAATACAAATTCCAACATTTTTAGCCTATCGACTGCCAGGGGCAGTGCACAGTACTACTCTATTACAAATGGCATACACCGTCTGGTATTGAAAGTATCACTGGAGGCACAGCCTCCTGCTTACTCTTGTTTTTATCCTGGCCCTAAAACTATATTGGGCACTGCAAGCTATAAAGCCATGCAGCTTAACTCGCACTTTTCATATAAATTGACCTATGCTGTTCAAAGTATTGAAACCGAAATCATTGCAAGAAGCAAAGTCATTAACGAACCTTTTTTACTTGATAATTACATTATTATCAAGCCAACCTCTTGCTTTAATAGCATTTGTTATGTCGGATTTAATAACGCCTATCACCAATACATAAACAAAATTAGAGTAGTCGCCAAATTCACCCCTACGACATGTCGTTTTGGCGAGCAGGAGATTTCAGCGCCGGATATTAGCTATCATGAAATTGATAGCAACGGTTTTACCGTTCCGAAATCAAAACAGCCGGAGTTGAAGTGCAGTACAGAAACCAACATCGCAACCAGCAATATTCATTACCACTTTGAACCTGTCAGCAATATCAGCAACGGTACGTTAGAAAACGATTTAGCTACGCAGCCTGGAAGTGCCGGAGAAGTCGGGTTTAAGTTAAAGAGTAATGGTCAGGATATTACTTTTCAACCCAGCCAGAAATTTACGCTTGCTAGTCGAGGCAGTGCCGTATCAAACGCTACAGGCTACCCGCTCAATCTACAACTCCGCTATGCGCGCTACGGTAACAAGGTATTCGCTGGCAAGGTGCAGAGCAAAGTCAAAGTCGTGGTGGATTACGATTAAGAGCAAGCGATAACAAACTCACCTGTGGTTCTTGAACCATAATGAGGTAAAAGACCACAGGAGAAAACGATGTCCGAACAAGCCTATACCATCCCTGACACCATGACCGCGATTGACATTACCCAGCCCGGCGGCCCCGAGGTTCTGCAGGCGACAACACGCCCTGTTCCTCGCCCGCAGGCAAACGAGGTGCTGATCCGCACCGTTGCCGCAGGGGTAAACGGTCCGGACGTGTTGCAGCGTAAGGGGCAGTATGCGCCACCGCCGGGGGCGTCTGATATCCCAGGCCTGGAGGTGTCGGGCGTAGTGGTTGCCGTTGGCGCTGAAGTGCAAAGTTTCATGCCGGGGGACCGCGTTGCGGCGCTGATTACCGGCGGCGGCTATGCCGAATATTGTACTGCCCATGAGAGTAACACCCTGCCGCTGCCGTCCGGGCTGAACTTTGTCGAAGCGGCGGCGCTGCCGGAAACCTTTATGACGGTCTGGCTGAATATGTTCCAGCGCGGCCAGTTTAAAGCTGGCGACATTATCCTGATCCACGGCGGCGCGTCCGGCATTGGCACCACGGCGACCATGCTGGCGAAGGCCTTTGGCGCCGCGAAAATCATCACTACCGTAGGCTCTGACGAGCACCGCCAGGCCAGCCTGAAGCTGGGCGCGGACGTCGCGGTGCTCTACAAAGAGGAAGACTTTGTCGAGATTGTCAAAGAGGTGACTGACGGGCATGGAGCCGACATTATCCTCGACATCATCGCGGGAGACTATGTCGCACGAAACTATGAGGCAGCGGCGATGCACGGGCGCATCGTGCAGATTAGCGTGCTCGCAGGCCCGGCTAAAGCGTTAAACCTGTTCCCGATGCTAACCAAGCAGCTGATGCATATCGGCTCGACGCTGCGCTCACGCTCGCCTGCTGCAAAGGCGGAGATAATTGAAGCGCTTAACGACAACGTCTGGCCGCTAATCGAAGCCGGGAAACTGAAACCGCAAATCTACAAAACCTTCCCGCTAGCGGAAGCAGCCGATGCCCATCGGCTCCTCGATGAGGGGACGCACATCGGCAAAGTGGTGTTAATTGCGGATGAGGATGAAGCAGCGGACCGTATATAATCAGCCGCAATATGACAAACGGGGATTATAGATGGATCAGCTGGTGGCGATACGGGCCTTTGCCCGGGTAGTAGAGGCAGGTAACTTTACCCGGGCAGCGGATTCGCTGGAGATGCCCAATGCTACGGTCAGCAAGCTGATTCAGGACCTGGAGGCGCACCTTGGCGTGCGCCTGCTACAGCGCACGACCCGCCGCGTGACGGTCACCCCCGAGGGGCGCGACTACTACGAAAAGAGCGCCCGCATTTTGCGCGATCTGGAAGATATCGACACCTCCTTTAGCGCCGCCCGTGGTAAGCCACATGGCCTGCTGCGTATCGACATCGGTGGGTCTACCGCCCGTGACGTGCTCATCCCTATCCTTCCTGAGTTTATGACCCGCTATCCGGATATTCGCATCGATCTGGGGGTATCCGATCGCACGGTGGATCTGATCAGCGATAACGTGGACTGCGTGATCCGCGGTGGCCCGCTGGAGAGTTCATCCCTCGTTGCGCGGCATATTGGCTCGGCAACGCTGATTACCTGCGCGACGCCTGCTTATTTGAAAACCTTCGGCACGCCCGCTTACCCGGATGAACTCAAAAACGGCCACCGGCTGGTGAGCTATCTCTCCCCACAAAACGGCAGGGCCTTCCCTTTTCGCTTCGAGCATAACGGCGAGAAAACGGACATTAAGGTCGATTATCGTATCGGCGTTAACGAGAGTAACGCGCATCTGGCCGCAGGCCTGGCGGGACTGGGCGTTATCCAGACCTTTAGCTATTCGATAGCTAACGCGCTGGCCAACGGCACGCTGGTGGAGATCCTCCAGCCGTGGCGGCCTGCGCCCTATCCTTTTCACGTGGTCTATCCGCAGAGCCGTCACGTCACGCATCGGCTACGGGTGTTTATCGACTGGCTGTTAGAGCGCTTTCCGCAGCGGGTAGCAGGAGCGTGATGCAGCCTCCAGCAGCGATTACAAAATAGACAATTCATTGCGCACGCATCCAGTGCCCAGGTTATAAATAGGGAAACTCTATTGCGGATGTGCGTCTATGATGCGGCTAACCCTGATCCTGCTTGGCATTGATTTTCTGCGCTCGCACTGGCGTGGACTGCGTCGTTTCGGCTGGGTGACGCTGATCGCGGGCGTGGTGCTGTTTATCGACGCGCTGGACGGCGCACTCTTCTTCCCTATTGAGCTTTTTGCCTCGCTGCTGCTGTTTGAAGGCGGCGCGACGCTGATGGTGGCTCACAGTGGCATGGGAGGCCAGCGGATCCTGCGCTACGTCAAGGGCGCAGCGTTCTCTCTTGCTGCGGTACTGATCCTCGCCGGGAACCACGACGGCAATTTCCTGCTGTCGATAATCTTTGGCCTGCTCTTCCTGTTTGACGGTGCGCTGCAGATCGCCTCTGCGGTTGTGGTCCGCTACCAACGCTGGCGCCCTGCGCTGTGGGGTGGGATCGTCGAGATCGTGCTGGCCCTGTTTTTCTTCCAGCCCTGGCCCTCTAACTATGCTGGTACCGTTCCCTACTGTCTTGGACTGGTGCTGGCCTTTGCCGGCTGGAATCTGTTTATCCTCGCGAATCGCGTCAAGCGGGCCGCCGCTAACCCGGGTCTAAAGGGCGAAGAGTTTATGGCGGAGACGGATACACCTCCCCCTGCCGTGGTGGAGTGGAGTGGCCCGCCGGATGACGATGAAAAAGCCTTGACCGTCCACATCTGGACTCCGGTGGGCTCCGCCGCGAGTGAGGCTGTTCCGCGTCCGGTCATCAGCCGCTATATTGCCGCCGTGGATCGCAATGGCGTTATCTCTACCGGCCACGCCGCGTTGGAGTCTCCCGGTGGCATCTACATCAGCCTCTATCCTGCCGTACAGATTGACCGGTCGCCGGATGCCTTTGCCCGTACTCTGCGCGCCACGCCGGAGAACGACGTGCCGGGGCAGTTTCAGCCGGACTATGCCACGGAGTCTGTGCAATGGT
>Ga0308166_1004450_pt1 | contig 11231 bp, 9 predicted proteins | sample PhyCR2_2_FD_202137 | JGI IMG/M metagenome (GOLD analysis project Ga0308166, IMG submission 202137) | Phyllosphere microbial communities from UC Gill Tract Community Farm, Albany, California, United States - DLSLCC.R2 | ecosystem: Host-associated > Plants > Phyllosphere > Unclassified | place... | reverse complement strand
GGCTACGAGACGGGCGCCGTCGATTTTCTCTATAAACCGCTGGACCCGGACGCCGTGCGCAGCAAGGTGCACGTGTTCGTCACGCTGGACCAGCAGCGGCGCGAGATGCAGCGCCAGATGGAAGCGCTGGAAGCGGCGCGGCGCGAGCAGGAGGTGCTGCTGGGCGAGCTGAACGCGACGCAGGCCGAGCTGCAGCGCTCGCTGCGCATGCGCGACGAATTCATGTCCCTCGTCGCGCACGAGCTGCGCACGCCACTCAACACGCTGTTCCTGGAAACCCAAATGCGCAGCCTGCAACTGAAGCGGGGCAATTTGCCGGCGTTCAATCCGGACCATATGAACAGCATGATCAAGCGCGACGAGCGCCAGATCAAGGCGATGATCCGCCTGATCGACGACATGCTGGACGTCTCGCGCATGAAGAGCGGGACGCTGTCGATCCGCCCGACCAAGGTCGAACTGATGGCCTTGCTGGAGCGCGTGGTGAACGATTTGTCGTTGCAGGCCGCGGCGGCCGGCGCCAACGTCGTGCTGGCGCCGCATCACCCGGTCGAAGGATTCTGGGACGAATTCCGTATCGAACAGGTCGTCGTCAACCTGCTGACCAATGCGATGCGCTATGGCGGCGGCGGCGCGGTCGAGGTCAGTGTCCATGCTGAGGGTTGCAACGTCCGCATCGCCGTGCGCGACCACGGCAAGGGCATCGCGCCCGACTTCATCGAACGCATCTTCGAACCCTACGAGCGCGGCGCGAAAAGCGGCGAGCCGAAGGGCCTGGGCCTGGGCCTGTACATCTCGCGCCAGCTGGCCGTGTCGCATGGCGGCCAGTTGACGGTCGAGAGCACGCCGGGGCAGGGGGCGACGTTCAGCCTCGTCCTGCCGTGCACGGAAACGGCGTTGCAGCCGGCGGCCGCGCCTGCCTGATCCTTGTGCCGCCAATGCCCCCGATAGGCACACGCTATCCACGTTCGATAGCTAAAATTAATTGATAGAATCTGTTCAATCAATTTCACATGAATGGTGTGACAGGGTATAGTTCACACCTAAGCTTTTTTTAACCCCGAAAGAGGAGTACTGAATGTCCATCATCAACACCGAAATCAAGCCGTTCAAAGCAACCGCTTACCACGCAGGCAAGTTCATCGACCTGACCGAAGCCGATTTCAAAGGCACGTGGTCGGTCCTGATGTTCTACCCGGCGGACTTCACCTTCGTCTGCCCGACCGAACTGGAAGACCTGGCTGCTTTCCAGCCGGAATTCGAAAAGATGGGCGTCAAAGTCTACGGCGTGTCGACCGACACCCACTTCGCCCACAAGGCATGGCACGACACGTCGGACGCGATCAAGAAGGTCAACTACCCGCTGATCGGTGACCCGACCGGCCTGCTGTCGCGTAACTTCGAAGTCATGATCGAAGAAGAAGGCCTGGCCCTGCGCGGCACCTTCGTGATCAATCCGGAAGGCCAGATCAAGGTCATGGAAGTGCACGACAACGGCATCGGCCGCGACGCGTCGGAACTGATGCGCAAAGTGAAGGCAGCCCAGTACGTCGCATCGCACCCGGGCGAAGTCTGCCCGGCCAAGTGGACCGAAGGCGCCGAAACGCTGAAGCCGTCGCTGGACCTGGTCGGCAAGATCTAAGACCTGAAGCAGCAGCTGTAACACCGTAGTACCAGGCACCGGCCGCGAGGGGCGGCCGGTGCCTCCCCTCCCACGAGCCCAACCGGAATGGGCCCGCACGAATAACACAGGCGATCTCGCTAGTCGATCTGCCGGTCCAGATTCACTATTTAGATTATCGGATGCGTCCTCGATGGACCGCATCGGCCTGAACACGACTGAACGAAAGGATACGATCATGCTCGAACAAGAACTGAAAAACCAACTCGCCGGCTACCTGCAACGCGTCCAGCAACCGTTCGAGATCGTCGCCTCGCTCGACGATAGCGACACGTCGAAGCAGATGCTCGACCTGCTGCAGACGATCCAGGGCCTGCGCGCCGACAAGATCACGCTGCGCACGGACGGCAACGACGCCCGCAAGCCGTCGTTCACCCTGAAGCGCGTCGGTACCGACATGAATCTGCGTTTCGCCGGCCTGCCGCTGGGCCACGAATTCACGTCGCTCGTGCTGGCGCTGCTGTGGACGGGCGGCCATCCGCCGAAAGTCGAAGCCGAGACGATAGCCGCGATCAAGGCGCTGGACGGCGATTATGAATTCGAGATGTACATGTCGCTGACCTGCCATAACTGCCCGGACGTCGTGCAGGCCCTGTCGCTGATGGCGATCCTGAACCCGCGCGTGAAGACGACCGTGATCGAAGGCGGCGCGTTCCAGGCCGAAGTCGAGTCGCGCAAGGTGATGGCCGTGCCGATGGTATTCCTGAACGGCGAACTGTTCGGCTCGGGCCGCATGCTGATCGAAGAGATCGTCGCCAAGCTGGACAAGGGCGCCGGCGCCCGCGATGCCGCGAAACTGAACGCGAAGGATCCGTACGACGTACTGATCGTCGGCGGCGGCCCGTCGGGTGCGGCAGCGGCAGTGTACGCGGCCCGCAAAGGCATCCGCACCGGCGTCGCGACGGAACGCTTCGGCGGCCAGGTGAACGATACGATGTCGATCGAGAACTACATCTCCGTGCTGGAAACGGACGGCCCGAAATTTTCAAGCGCGCTGGAAGCGCAGGTGCGCCACTATGGCGTGGACATCATGACGCAGCAGCTCGCGGCCAAGATCATTCCGCCGGCCGCGCCCGGTGAACTGGTCGAAGTGCAGTTCGAGAATGGCGGCTCGCTGAAGTCGAGCACCGTGATCCTGTCGACGGGTGCGCGCTGGAGAAACGTGAACGTGCCGGGCGAGCAGGAGTACAAGAACGCCGGCGTCAACTACTGCCCGCACTGCGACGGCCCGCTGTACAAGGGCAAGCGCGTGGCGGTCATCGGCGGCGGCAACTCGGGCGTGGAAGCGGCGATCGACCTGGCCGGTATCGTCGAGCATGTGACGCTGATCGAATTCGCGTCGCAGCTGAAGGCGGACGCGGTGCTCGTCAACAAGGTCGAGAGCCTGTCGAACGTGACGATCCACGTGAACGCGCAGACGACGGAAATCACCGGTGACGGCAGCAAGGTCAACGGCATCAAGTTCAAGGACCGCATCAGCGGCGAGGAACACCACGTGCCGCTGGCGGGCGTGTTCGTCCAGATCGGCCTCGTGCCGAACACCGAGTTCCTGAAGGGCACGGTGGAACTGTCGCGCTTCGGCGAGATCGTCGTGGACGCCCACGGCCGCACCAACATCCCGGGCGTGTTCGCCGCGGGCGATGCGACGACGACGCCGTTCAAGCAGATCGTCATCGCAGCGGGCGAGGGCGCAAAGGCGGCGCTGTCCGCGTTCGACTACCTGATCCGCATGCCGGTGGCCGTCGAAGCAGCGTAAGCGTGTAGCGTCAGATCAAAGCCCGGACGGAAAACCGCCCGGGCTTTTTATTTCCCAAATTCGGGGTCAGAGCTCATTTTTTCCCGAATTCGGGGTCAGAGCACATTTCTGATCAATTCCCCCAGAGCACAAGAATTTTCAAACGCGGATGGTCATATGCGGACAGCGGCTGGGCTGCCGTCGCTAATTTGAGCAAACTTGCTTCCAAGATCGTGCATCAAAAAGTGCTCTGACCCCGAATTTTCACGAAAAAGTGCTCTGACCCCGAATTTCAGGAACGCGTCCGGCGCCGCAGCGCCAGGACGGCCAGCACGCAGCCTGTCGCGAACAGGGGCAGGCCGGCCGGCTCCGGCACCTTCGTGGCGGTCACGAACGCGGCGTCGGCCCAGACCGTGGCGGGTGCGCCCGGCATCAGGTCGATCGACGCGACGTTACCCATCGTGCCCGGCACGTAGTTGTCGAGCGCCGCGTTCACCAGGGCGATCCCGAAGCCGGTGCCGATCGTGCCGCCGGGCGCGATGTCGAACGCGGCGTCGAAGCCGAGCAGGCCGCCGAACGTCACCGCCTGCAGCAGTTCGTTGAACGTCTGCCCGTTGCCGAGCGTGACCGCGGTGCCGATGTCGCCGCCGACGTCGCCCGTCGGCAGCGCGGTGCCGCCGAACGCGCCCGTGAAATGGGTCAGCGTGGCCGTCGCCGGCGTCGCGCCTGCCAGGGCCGCGAACGTCAGGTCGAGATAGCCGGTGCCCGTCAGGTTCGTCGTGTCGACGGTGAAGTGATACATCGGCCCGGCGAACGCCGTGTTCGCGCCACCGGCGAGGGCCAGCGCCAGCAGGGCGCGTGTGAAGAAGGAGGTCAGGTGCTTGACCATGGCGAAGTCTTTCAGAACGTGATGCCTTGGAGTTTCGGGGTGTAGGCGATGGCGCCCTTCGATGGGTTGCCGAACGTCGTCGTCACGGTGACGGTGGCGCCGGGCGCGAGCTGGTTCACGGGCAGCGCGATGTACGGGACGCCGTTCACGTCACCCTGTTTGTTGTCGAGCGTGACGCCGGGCGTCAGGCCTTCCAGCACGAGGCGCAGCGTCGATGCCGTGAGCGTCGCGCCCGTCGTATTCGTGAACGACACCGCGCCGCTGAACTGGCCCGTGAAGCGGTTCGCCGTCAGGCCGCCCTGCACGATCTTCACGCTGCCGGTGAGGTCGGCGACGGCCGGCTGGCTCACGAAGGTGCTGATGCTGGACGGTTCCAGGTCGGCGCTGGCGCCGCCCGCGATGACCGGGTAGTCGCCCGCATAACTCTCGTTCGTGGCGGCCGACGTGACATAGCGCTGCAGGGTGCGGGGCGCGCCGCTGCCGAACGTCAGGTCGACGCGGCGCTGGGCCGTGCCGTTGTTGACCGCCACGACGACGACCTTGCCGTCGCCGCCCTTGTACGCGGTCACGTACACGTCCGGGTAGGGATTCTGCGTGGCGCCGATGCGCACGTAGCCCGGCCGCACGAATTTCGCGTACTGCGACATGATCCAGCCGCGCTTGCTGACGTTGCCGTCTTCCGTGATCAGCCCGTAGAACCGGCGGATGTACCACCACACGTACGCGCTGTAGTTCGCGGCCATGCTCCGGTGGACCTCGATCGCGACGGGCATCGCCTTCGCCCAGTCGTTGGCGTCCGATGTGCTGTCCGTGTAGTGCTCCGTCATCCACACCTCCTTGCCCTTGGCGCGCGCGAGCGGGTAGTCGCTGGACGTCGTGCCGTACAGATGGCCCGCCACGATGGACAGCTGGGCCGCCGCGCCCGCGTCGTTCAGGATCGGATCGGACAGCACCTTGCGCATGCCCAGCGATTCCGGCGCCATCAGCTTGAGGCCGGCGAAGCGCGGGCCCTGCGACTTGATGAAGTCGATGAACTGGGCCGACGTCCACGTGCAGCCTTCGTAGTCCGGATCCCAGTCCGGCTCGTTCTGCACGGAGATGCCGTACAGCTGGGCGCCGTTGGTGCGCATGTAGTCCGCGAATCCCAGCAGGTGCGTCGCGTAGTCCGGGTAGTAGCTCGGGATCAGGCTGCCGTGTGCGATGGCGTTCGACGTCTTCATGTACGGCGGCGGCGTCCACGGCGTGGCGAACAGGGTGGCGCCCTTGGCCTTCGCCAGCTTCGCCGTCGGCAGCTGCGTGGCCCACGCGGTGCTGGACGCGTCGATGCGCATCCGCATGATCGTCAGGCCGATCTGGCCCTGTCCCGTGCCGAACGCGGTGTCGACCTGCGCCGGCGTCAGGTCGGCGATCCAGCCCGCGCCGTTATGCCCGCCGAACCCGCGGATGACCTGGTAGGTCGTCGCGGGGTCGATGGCGACCGTTTGCGCGACGGCCGCGGGGAGCGCGGACATCGCGAGCAAAGGCAGGCTCCATCGTAGTAAACGTTGTTTCAACATGACTCATCTCCTCCTGGTGGGTTTTATTGACTTACTGACTTACAAAAGTGTTGACGCTGCCGGGATCGATCCACGCGGTCGCGACGCCGCCCGTCACCGTGTACTGGCCCGCATAGCCCGTGTTGTCGGTTGACGTGGTGCGGTATTTCGTGAAGCCGGGGGCGGCGCTGCCGACCTGCAACTGCAGCTGGCGCTGCGACGTGCCGTTGTTGATGGCCACGACGACCAGCTTGCCGGCGGTGTTCTTGTAGGCGGTGACGAAGACGTCGGCATACGGTTTTTCCGTCGCGGCGACGCGCACGGAACCGGGGCGGACGTATTTCGCGAACTGCGCCATGATGTAGCCGCGCTTGCTGACGTTGCCGTCCTCCGTCAGCAGGCCGTAGGAGCGGCGGATGTACCACCACACGTAGGCGCTGTAGTTGGCCACCGTGCTGTTGTGCAGTTCCAGCGCCACCGGCATCGCCTTCGACCAGTCGTTGGCGCTGGACGTGCTGTCGGTGAAGTGCTCCGTCATCCACACCTCCTTGCCCTTCGCGCGGGCGAGGGAATAGTCGCTCGGGTTCACGCCGTACAGGTGGCCGGCGACGATGTCGAACTGTGGCGCGGCCGTCGCGCTGCCCAGGATGGGATCGGTGAGCGGCTTGTAGAAGGTGGCGGACTCGCCCGCGATCACCTTGTAGGTGCCGAAGCGCGACCCCTGGCTCGACAGGTAATCGATGAATTGCTGCGAGTTCCACAGGCAGCTTTCGTAGTCCGGGGCGAAGTCGGGTTCGTTCTGGATCGAGATGGCGTACAGCGCGGCGCCGCCGGCCTGCATCGTGCTCGCGAAGTTCAGCAGGTGCGTGGTGTAGTCGCCATAGCGGCTCGGCAACAGGCTTCCCTGGACCAGGCTGTTGTTCGTCTTCATGTTCGCCGGCGGCGTCCACGGCGTCCCGAACAGGATCGCGCCCTTCGCCTTGGCGAGCTGCGCGGACGCCAGTTGCGTGGACCACTGGCTTGGGTCCGGATCGATGCGCAGGCGCATGATGGACAGGCCGATCTGGCCCGTGCCGGTGCCGAACGCGGCGTCGACCTGGGCCGCGGTCAGCTCCGCCGCCCAGCCGGCGCCGCTGAAGCCGCCGAAGCCGCGCACGGTCTGGTACGTCGTGGCCGGGTTGATGGCGACCGTCTGCGCGGACGCGCCGGCGGCAAAGGCGGACAACATGACGAGCGCCGACGCGACGCGGCGGGTGGTGCGCGAAAAAGCATGGGGCATGAACATCTCCGTGGTTCGGGTTGATTGCCGGGCGGGGGCGGCCCGGAGTTCACTGCGTGTGCTGCTTTTACTGCGGACCCGTGCCGGGATCGCCGGCGGGCAGGACGAGCGACGCCCGTGCCCGCTGTGAGGACACAGGATCACCGTGAAAAAATGCGGACTGTCGGGGCGCGCGTTCAGCGCGGGGCGGGACGAGAGGGAGGACGCGGTCGGCGCTGCGGGATCAGGGTGTGCGGCATATCTCCTCCGATTATTGTTATTTACTGTTATTTCACAAAATTATGTTTGCGATAACATTTTATGGCAACTATCTTATGCCTCGGTGGATGCCTGATCAAACCAAAGATTGTTAGCAATAATTCACAAATTGTATTTATGCCAACCGGGTGGAGGCCATGTCGCGGGTGTGCCGGCGCCGCTGGCCGTCGCGCCGCTCCACGTGGGTGCGAGAGGGGACCGGATGGGCGCCCGTACCGTCCAGCCCGAACTCCAGCGCATGGCGCAGCGCGCGCACGGTGACCGGTTTCGTGACGGTGGCGCTGAACGCGTGATACAGCGGCGGGAAGGGTTCGTGCTCGTCGAGCAGGAGGATCGTGGGGGTGTCGGGCGCAAGGCGGGAGAGTTCGCCGGGCAGCGAGCGCCGGTCGCCGGCGGCGTGCGCGCTGGAGGTGAGGATCACGTCGAAGTGCAGCGCCTGCATGGCGTTCAGCGTCGCCTGCGCCGTCGTCGTCTGGGCGACAACGTAGCCGAGCGACTTGAGCAGGGTGGCACTGTGGCGGCGTGCGGCCGCGTCATCGTCGTAAATCAGGGCGTACTTCATGATGAGTCCTCTTGGCTCAGGTATGGCGACCTCCTCATACTGTTCAACTGTCAATTTGTAACAAATGATACGGACGACAACGAGAGGATACGTGGCGTCTTCAGTGGTAAAACAGCGGCGCGAAGCCATTCAATGCATCGGTTTCGCACAGGAGCCACGTCGCCGCGCTCGTGAGCGCGAGCCAGGCTGCGGTAAAGGGAGCGGGCAGGAAGCGGACCATGATGAACCTCCGGATGCGGATTGCTGTCGTGTTGATGTTGATGTCATCTTAGAACGCGTTCTTGAGAGAAACTATCGGCTGGCAATCCGTCAACCTGTAGGAATAAACCTCGTCGCTCTGTCTGACCGCATGGGGTCGCTCGTGCATAGCCTCCTACGGTGGCTGTAGGTTGCGTCCTATGGTGTGTGGCCGTGCTCAGGCTTACATTGGCTGCATCATGACCACACACGATCCCAAACTCCTCCACAAGGGTGTGCTCGCGGTACGCCGCAACACCATTCGCCGCCTGCTGCATACGGTGTTCGGCATCGAACACCTGCGCGACGGCCAGCAACGCGTGATCGACAGCGTCCTCGATGGCAGGGACACGCTGGCGATCATGCCGACCGGCAGCGGTAAATCGCTGTGCTACCAGATCTCCGCCCGCATCCTGGACGGCATGACGGTCGTCGTCTCGCCGCTGATCTCGCTGATGAAAGACCAGCTGGAAAAGCTCGGGGAACTCGGTATCCGCGCCGAGCAGGTCAACAGCAGCCTGTCGGCGGAAGAGGAAAGGAACGCATTGGCCGCGATCGCGGAGGGCCGCTGCGAGATCGTGTTCTGCACGCCCGAGCGCCTCGTCATGCCCGAATTCGTCGACGTGCTGAAGGCCGTGAACATCGCCCTCGTCGTCGTCGACGAAGCCCACTGCATCTCGCAATGGGGCCATGACTTCCGGCCGGCCTATCTCGAGATGGCCGGCGCGATCGAGGCGCTGGGCCGCCCGCCCGTGCTGGCGCTGACGGCCACCGCGACGGAAGACGTCGTCGACGACATCGGCCGCCAACTCAATCGCCCGCGGATGAACGTCATCAACACGGGCATCTACCGGCCGAACCTGCAGTACGCCGTCGTGCAGGTGACGAACCCGGACGAGAAACTGCAGGAGGCGCTGCGCCTCGTGCGCGAGACGGCAGGCACGGGCATCGTCTACGCAGCCACCGTCAAGATGGCCGAGGAGATGCACCAGGTGCTGCTGGACGCCGGCGAAACCGTCACGCTCTACCACGGCAAGCTGGCAGCCAGCGAGCGCAAGGCGAACCAGGACCTGTTCATGAACGACGAACGGCGCGTGATGGTGGCGACGAACGCGTTCGGCATGGGCATCGACAAGCCCGACACGCGCTTTGTCATCCACCTGCAGATCCCCGCGAACCTGGAAGCCTACTACCAGGAATCGGGCCGCGCGGGCCGCGACGGCCAGGACGCCAGCTGCACCCTGCTGTTCCTGCAGGACGACAAGCGCGTGCAGCAGTTCTTCCTCGTGAAGCACTACCCGACGGCGGACGAGATCCGCGCCGTGTACGAGGCCGTGCACGCGCTTACGGAAAACGAGACGGCGACGCCGGACCGTGTCGATGACGTCGCTGGCGAGCTGGCAGGGCCGCACCTGAAGGTGTGTTTGAAACTGCTGAAGGATGCGAAGCTGCTGCGCCAGAACCGCAAGCTCGCGTACCTGCCCGGCAGCGCGTCGCCCGAGGATAAACTGTTCGCGGCGATGGCCGAGGTGTATCGCCAGAAGCAGGAGCGCGACAAGGAAGCGCTCGAACAGATGGTATCGTATGCCGTGAGCGGTTTCTGCCGCTGGAAGCTGCTGCTCGATTATTTCGGCGACGAGGTCGAAGGCTTCGAGAAGTGCTGCCGCTGCGACAACTGCCTGAACCCGCCGGCCGCCGTGCTGACGGAAGATATCGACATCCGCGACGACGAGTTCGGCCGCGAACCGGACGCGGACGCGCCGGCCGGCCCCGCGTTCGACCCGGGCGCGCGCGTGACGGTGCCGAAGTATGGCGAAGGCGTCGTGCTGTCCGTGGCCGGGGACCAGGTCCACATCGAATTCCCGGACGGCGAGCAGCGCGCGTTCCTCGCCGATTTCGTGACGCCGGCATAACAGGGAGGACGCCGAACGCATGGGCGACATGGTCATCGTAAAGAAGGAAGGCCTGTACTGTGTGCCGGGCCAGTTCTACATCGACCCGTGGCGGCCGGTCGACCGGGCCGTCATCACCCATGCCCACGGCGACCATGCGCGCTGGGGCCACAAGCACTACCTGGCATCGCAGCAAAGTGTCGGCATCCTGAAGTCGCGCCTCGGCCAGGACATCAACATCGAGGGGCTTGCATACGGCGACAAGGTCGTCCACAACGGCGTGACGATCTCGCTGCACCCGGCGGGGCACGTGCTCGGCTCCGCCCAGGTCCGGATGGAGCGCCAGGGCGAGATCTGGGTCGCGTCGGGCGACTACAAGGTCGAGCCGGACGCCACGTGCGCCCCGTTCGAAGCCGTCCGCTGCCACACCTTCATCACGGAATCCACGTTCGGCCTGCCGATCTACCGCTGGGATCCTCAGCAGGAAGTCTTCGACGACATCAACCGCTGGTGGCGCCGCAATGCCGATGAAGGCCGCACGAGCATCCTGTACGCCTACGCGTTCGGCAAGGCGCAGCGCCTGCTCTGTGGGTTGGACCCTTCTGTCGGGCCCATTGTCTGCCACGGCGCCGTGGAGCCGCTGAACCGCATCTACCGCGAGGGCGGCGTGGTCCTGCCGCACACGCAGCTTGTCAGCGAGACGGACAAGGCGGACCTGAAAAAGGCGCTCGTGCTGGCGCCGCCGTCCGCATCGGGCTCGCCGTGGACGCGCCGCTTCGGCGACTATTCCGACGCCTTCGCCAGCGGCTGGATGCTGCTGCGGGGCGCGCGTCGGCGGCGCGGCGTCGACCGCGGGTTCGTGCTGTCCGACCACGCCGACTGGCCCGGCCTGCTGGACGCGATCCACGCCACCGGCGCGCAGCAGGTGATCGTCACGCACGGCTCGATTCCCGTGATGGTGCGCTGGCTGTGCCAGATCGGCCTCGATGCGAAAGCGTTCGACACGGAATACGGCGAGGAGGATGACGAAGCCGTCACGGCCACGCCGGAAGAACCGCAGGCGGAGGAGGCGAAGGATGCGTGAATTCGCCCGCCTGTACGCCGAACTCGACGAAACCACCGCCACCAACCGCAAGCTCGAGGCGCTGCAGAATTACTTTGCC
>Ga0308166_1004444_pt1 | contig 11238 bp, 10 predicted proteins | sample PhyCR2_2_FD_202137 | JGI IMG/M metagenome (GOLD analysis project Ga0308166, IMG submission 202137) | Phyllosphere microbial communities from UC Gill Tract Community Farm, Albany, California, United States - DLSLCC.R2 | ecosystem: Host-associated > Plants > Phyllosphere > Unclassified | place... | reverse complement strand
CCACATGCTGCACCTGGCCCTCCAGTTCGGCGTCCATCCCGGGACGACCCGCATCGACGGCGTCGCCGTGATGGAGCGCGTGCGGCGCGAACGCGACCGCTTCGTCGGCTTCGTGGTCGACGGCGTCGACGCGATGCCGGATGAAGACAAGGTGCGTGGCCATACCCGCTTCGTCGATCCGCACACGCTGCAGGTCGACGACCACACGGAGATCGACGCCCGCCGCATCGTCATCGCCACCGGGTCCAGCCCCACGCGCCTGCCGACGCTGGAAAATGTGGGCCCCGGCGTGATCACGAGCGACGACGTGTTTTACTGGAACGACCTGCCGCGGTCCGTGGCCGTGATCGGCACGGGCGTCATCGGCCTGGAAATCGGCCAGGCCCTCGCGCGGCTGGGCGTGCGCACGCGCGTGTATGCGCGCGGCGGCAGCGTGGCGCAGTTGTCCGATCCGGTCGTGCTCAAGACGGCGTCGCGCGTGCTGTGCGAAGAACTCGACATCCATTTCCAGTCGCGCATCCTGAAAGCGGAACAGGACGGCGACGACGTCGTGCTGACGACGGGCCGCCACGACGAGGCGATCACGGAACGCTTTCAATACGTGTTGCAGGCGGCAGGCCGCACGCCGAACGTGCACGACCTGGGCCTGGAAAACGCCGGCATCGCGCTCGACGCCAGCGGCGTGCCGGTCTTCGACCCGCGCACCATGCAGTGCGGGAACAGCCACATTTTCATCGCGGGCGACGCCAACCAGGAGCGCCCCGTGCTGCCGGAAGCGGCCGACCACGGCAAGATCGCGGGCGACAATGCCGGCCGCTTCCCGGACATCCGCCCCGGCCTGCGCCGCGCGCCGCTGACGGCCGCGTTCACGGAACCGAACATCGTCACCTTGGGCGCCAGTTACAAGGCGCTGTGCGCGCCGGGCAAATCGAAGTTCGCGGTGGGACAGGTGTCGTTCGAGAACCAGGGCCGCAGCCGCGTCATGTTGCAGAACAAGGGCATGCTGCGCGTGTACGGCGAATACCGCACGGGACGCTTCCTCGGCGCCGAGATGATCGCGCCGCGCGGCGAACACATCGGCCACCTGCTCGCCTGGGCCGTGCAGTCGCGCCTGACGGTGGACCAGATGCTGGAGATGCCGTTCTACCACCCCGTGATCGAAGAGGGCGTGCGCACGGCGTTGCGGGATCTCGCCGCCAATCTCGCCAAGGGAGAAAGCGACATCGATCCCGACTCTGTCGAGCCGGGAACGTGATCAGTTGAGCAGCGAGGCGTCCAGCTTCCCTTCGGACGCCAGCTGCCGCACGATCTTGATCGTATCGATGTCGGCTTCCTGGTAGGCCGACTTCTTGAAATCCTCGTACATGCGGCCCGTCTCGTCGGTCGCCGACGGATTGCCGTCGTCGTACAGGAAACGCACCCACATCACGCCCTGGGACGGCGCCTCGATGGTCATCGTCAGCAGCGACTGGGCAATATCTCCCTGCGCCGGCACTTCGTAGCGGACTTCGTGCAGCGGGTGCAGGACCACCTTGTCGTCGATCACCAGGTCGCCATAGCGCAGGCGGCGCACGAAGCTACCGCTTTCGCGCTCGCTGATCGTGCATTCGTCCAGGTGCGGCACGAACATCTTCGGATCTTCCGCGCGCAGCACGAGGCCGCGCCACAGTTGTTCGCGTGTCATCGTGTCCGCCAGCGGATTCAGCGGGTCGTTAATCTCGATCAGGTGCTCAAATTTCATGTTGTATCCCTCGTTGGCTGCTGCCCGGTCATGTTAGCGCATGCTTGGCGGGACTGATGCAAAACGCACATGTGGAGGCGGCTTGCGGTTTACTCAAGCGGCGTCGTGGATTCGACACGAACGTTACGCACGAGCTTCCAGCTTCGCTACAATGCTGGGCTGTCCTCTCCAATATTTCCAATGTCCAACACCCCGAATTTCGGCCTGAACGGTCCGCAAAGCGAAGCCGTGCTCTATCTCGACGGTCCGTGCCTGGTGCTGGCCGGCGCCGGGTCGGGCAAGACGCGTGTCATTACGCAAAAGATCGCCTACATGATCGAGCACCGCGGCTACGATCCGCGCACGATCGCCGCCCTCACGTTCACGAACAAGGCCGCGCTCGAGATGCAGGAGCGTATCGCCAAGCTGCTCAAGCAACCCAAGCAGGCCAAGCAGCTGACGGTGTCCACGTTCCACTCGCTGGGCGTGAAAATCCTGCGCCAGGAAGCGGCCGGCGTTGGCCTGAAGGACAAGTTTTCCATCATGGACAGCGACGACTGCTACACCGTCGTCTCCGACCTGGCCGTCACCACCGACAAGCAGGAAATCCGCCGCATCCAGAACGCGATCTCGCTGTGGAAGAACGGCCTCGTCGACCCCGAGGACGCGATCAGGGACGCACGCGACGAGGACGAGGCCCAGGCCGGCCGCATCTACCGCAGCTATGTCGCGACCCTGCAGGCCTATCAGGCCGTCGACTTCGACGACCTCATTCGCCTGCCGGTGGAATTGTTCCGCAATAACGAGCCGATCCGCGACCGCTGGCAGCGCCGCCTGCGCTACCTGCTGATGGACGAGTACCAGGACACCAACACCTGCCAGTACGAACTGGTCAAATTGATGGTGACGGGCCTGGGCAAGAAGCCGATGTTCACGGCCGTGGGCGACGACGACCAGGCGATCTACGCGTGGCGCGGCGCGTCGGTGGAAAACCTGCGCACCCTGCAGACGGACTTCCCCGACCTGAACGTGATCAAGCTGGAGCAGAACTACCGCTCCACGACGCGCATCCTGCAGGCGGCCAACGCCGTCATCGGCAACAACCCGAAACTGTTCGAAAAGTCGCTGTGGTCCGAGCACGGGCTGGGCGAGCCCATCAAGGTTCTCGGCATGCCGAACGACGAGACGGAAGCGGACCAGATCGCCATCATGATCTCGGCCGACCATTTCCAGCGCAAGAACAAATGGTCCGACTTCGCGATCCTGTACCGCGGCAACCACCAGGCCCGCGTGATCGAGCAGGCGCTGCGCAAGGAGCGCATCCCGTACACGATCTCGGGCGGCCAGAGCTTCTTCGACAAGGCCGAGATCAAGGACATCATCGCCTACCTGCGCCTGATCGCGAACCAGGACGACGACCCGGCCTTCATCCGCGCCATCACCACGCCCAAGCGCGGGGTCGGCATGACCACGCTGGAAAAGCTGGGCGAATTTTCCGGGCAATGGAACTGCTCGCTGTTCGAGGCGGCACTGAAGGGCGGCATCGAAGCGCTGCTGCAGGAGCGCCAGCTGTATCCGCTGCGCGAGTTCTGCCACTGGATCAACGAGCTGGAATCGCGCGCCACGCGTCCGGGGCCGTCCGGCAGTGGCGACCATGCCGCCGAGCTGATCGACGACATGATGAAGGAAATGAATTACGAGCACTACCTGTACGAGAACTTCGACGACAAGGCGGCGCAGGGCAAGTGGCAGAACGTGCTCGAGTTCCTGAACTGGCTGAAGGAGCGGGGCCGCGGCGGACGCGACCGTGACGGCGAAGAAAAGAACTTGCTGGAATTGACGCAGATGGTGGCGCTGATGTCCATGCTCGAGGGGCAGGACGAGGAACAGGATGCCGTCCGCATGTCGACCCTGCACGCCTCGAAGGGCCTCGAGTACCCGCACGTCTACCTCGTCGGTTGCGAGGAGGGCATCCTGCCGCACAAGGGCGATCCGGACGACCCCGTCGAAAAGATCGCCGCCCGCATCCAGGAAGAACGCCGGCTGATGTACGTGGGCATCACGCGCGCCCAGCGCAGCCTGCACGTCACGTGGTGCAAGAAGCGCAAGCGGGCAGGCGAGCTCGTGCATTGCGACCCGTCGCGCTTCATCAAGGAAATGGCACTCGACGTGGGCGATGCGCCGCCGAAGGAAAACGAAATCCTCACGCCCAAGGAACGTCTTGCCAGCCTGAAGGCGTTGCTCGCCACGCCGAAAGTGTGACGTTCAGACCCAGGGGTGCGCACGATTGAAATTCTTATTTGACTTCAACTGTTGCACGGGAAATACTTTCATGAATCAATTTTCAAGCAGCAAGCATCGTTAATTTCATGGCTACCGTATCTGACATCACGACTACCCCCGTGTCTGGGTTGAACTACATCGATGCCCTGCTCGATACGGGCCCGGACTGGAACTATTTGACGGATGAATTTGGAAAGCCCGTCTATCAGCTGAAATACACGTTTTCCATCGCGTCCGGTAACGAAGATCCAAAAGACACGCAAAAGAATTTCACAGGTGCCCAACAGATATTCACTGCTACACAGCAACAGGCTGCTCGCGCCGCCTTTGACTATCTCAAGCAAGTCACGGGCATCGAGTTTGTCGAGACTCCCATAGGTAGCGATGCGCAGATTCATCTGTCGTACGCTAACCTGATAGCTACAAACGTGACCGGCCTGTGCAGCTGGCACAGCAGTTTCACCAAGTATCAAAGTGGCCAGCTGGTGACTTACGACGCGGACGCCTACGTCTACCTCGACAACGACGCGACCTGGGGCGCGCAGAATGCGAACCTGAGCAAAGGCGGCGACGGCTACGAGACGCTGCTGCACGAACTGGGCCATGCGCTCGGCCTCAAGCACCCGTTCTACGAAGCGGACTATACGGGCGACAACAAAGCCGTGCTGCCGGATGCGCAGGACAACACGGCCTATACCTTGATGTCCTACGACGCCAATGGCGGCCCGTACGCGGCGTACCGCGACTACGACCTCGCAGCATTGCACTGGCTGTACGGGGACGATGGCCTCGGTGGCGCGCAGGGCATGAACTCGACCGGCGGCGGGCGCTACATCATGGGAACCAGCGGTACGGACACCCTCACCGGAACGAGCGCCGATGACAAGCTTGCTGGAAATGGAGGAAACAACATGATCGACGGAGGAGCAGGAAACGATACCGCCGTATTCAGCGGCGCGCGCATCGATTACACGTTCACGAAGCTTGCCAACGGCGACTTGCAGGCCGTCGACAAGACCGGCACCACGACACTGCATTCGATCGAACTGATCCAGTTCGGCAGCAGCCAGGCCGTCAGTGCCAGCACGGTTCTCAGCAGCGACACCACGCCGCCCGGCGCGCCGGTGATGGCGGTCACCCGCAACGGCGACGGCTATGCGCAGGGCAGCCAGCCGTACGTGAGCGGCACCGCGGAAGCCAATGCCGTCGTCAAGATCTACACGGCCAACAACGTGCAGGTCGGAACCGCCCAGGCCGATGCGAAAGGCGTGTGGAGCACGAACCTGAGCCCGTTCGCCGACGGGGTCGGCTACACGATCTACGCGACCGCCACGGATACAGCCGGCAATATCTCGACGCACAGCGGCACGGCGACGTTCAACGTCGACGCCACCCCGCCCGTCATTCCGACCTTCGGTCTGCAATACGCGTCGGGCGACAACATCGCCACGTTCAGCGGCACCGGCGAAGCCGGCACGCTGATCCAGGTGGTGCGCGCGGGCGCGACCGTCGACGACTACATCGACATCGCCACCACCACCGTCCGCCTGGACGGCTCGTGGTCGGTGACCACGTCGCCGCTGCCCAATGCCGGCTACCAGGTCAACGTCGTCTCGTCCGACAAGGCGGGCAACGCCACCGCCAGCTTCAACAGCGCAACGTTCACGGTGGCGAACAGCGCCTTCCAGGGCGGTACGGCCAAGGACGACGTGATCAAGGTGACGGCCGCGAACGGCGGTCATGCGATCGACGGCGGCGCGGGCCGCGACACGGCGGTTATTGCCGGCAAGTTTGCCGATTACACGGTGGGCAAGGAAACGTGGGGCTACGGGGTCACGGACAAGGTGGGCAGCGGCGGACACGATTCGCTCATCAACGTCGAGCGTCTGCAATTCAACGATGTCAATGTCGCGTTGGACATCGATGGTCCCGCGGGTCAGGTCTACCGGCTGTACAAGGCCGCGTTCGACCGTGAACCCGATCCCCAGATCAATTACTGGATCGATCGGGTCGACCATGGCCTGCAACTGGAAGACATGGCGAAGGAGTTCATGACCAACCAGCCCGAGTGGGACAAGATGTATGGCAAGACCCCGTCCAACGCCGACTTCCTGACGAACCTGTATGCCCACGTCCTGCACCGCGGGCCGGACGGCGAAGGTTACGCATTCTGGCTGAATGCGCTGGACACCAAAATCGCCACGCGCGAACACCTGCTCGCCTTCTTCAGCGAAAGCCCGGAAAACCAGTTGCAGGTGATCGGCTCGATCGAGAACGGCTTTACCTATACGCCTTTCGGCGCCTGACGCCGACGCACGCAGGAGGCCGCCGCGACTGGCGGCCTTTTTTTCGCCCACGTATCATGCAGCTTTTACTTCACCGGACATCCACGTGAGCGACGAGAACCGTTTCATCGACATCGAAATCAAGCTGGCCGACCAGGAAAACCTCGTCGATACCCTCAACCGCACGATCTACGAGCAGGGCCGCCGCATCGACCAGCTGGAAGCCATGGTGGCCAAGCTGGCCGACCACGTGCGCGCGCTGCGTGACGCGGGGCAGGGCCCGCTCAACGAGCGGCCGCCGCATTATTGACGCATCACCAGCAGTCCATATCGATTTTTACAAGATGTCACCCGCGGTCCTTGCCTAATCTGTGATTTTTTTGGCGGGGGCTGACATGATGGCCATACGGAGTCTCGGGACGAGTCCGCTCGCGCTGCCTGCGCCATGGGGCACGCGTCCCCGCGCGGCGCGCTGCCCCGACAGGTTCGAGCTGAACGTTGCGACCGCCTATCACGACCGTCCGGACATCCTTGCGGCGTGGCACCGGATGCTGGCCGCGGCGGCCGGTCCGGAAACGCTGTACCAGTCGCCCCAATTCTTCAACCACCTGATCGACATGGATCGAGGGCGGGACGCGAACCACGAATTGTTCATCGTCCGCCGCAGTGTCGATTATGCGATCGTCGGCTTCGTTCCCGTGCGCACCCTGCCGTGCCGGATCGCGTTCCATGCCGGCCCCGTGCCGTTGTTCGGCCGGACATTGCTCGCCTGCCAGGTCCTCGGCAGCGTTCCGTTGTTGGACCCGGCGGAACCGGGCCTCGCCGAATTCATCGCGCAGCAGCTGCTGGCCCGATTTGCGCACTGCCACGTGCTGTACCTGCAGGCCGTGCCGCAAGACGGCTGGACAGGCATCGCGGGCGTGGCGGCGTACGTGCTGAACGGCTGGCGCGCGTGCCATACGCAGCCGCTGCCGGACGGCGTCGACGCCTATTTGAAGCATTTCAGCGCCAAGAAGCGCTACAACCTGTCGCGCCAGGTCCGCCTGCTGACGGAAGCGGCCGGCCCGTTGCATGTGCTGCGCATCACCCAGCCCGGCCAGGTCGGGGCCATGCTGGACGCCATGGTCGCCACCGACGCCTCCCGCGCCGCCGGGCGTGCCGGCGAGCAGGCGCGCCTGGAGAGCCTGGCGCGCCATGGCCTGCTGCTGTCCTACGTGATCCGCTGCGGCGAGAACGACGTCGCCGTCGTGTACGGCATGCGCTCGGCGTCCGTCTGGCATGTCTATAAAATCCTGTGCCGGCAGGATTACCTGCACCTGTCGGCCGGCACCAGCGCGATCCACCTGGCCGTGCAGGACGTGCTGGCCCATTTCACGTTCGACCACATCGACTTCGGTTACGGCACGCCGCACGCGGAATTCCGCTCCACGCATGTGCTGCAGACACGCGGCCTGGTCCTGCTGCACCGCGCGCGCAGCGGGACGGCCTGGCTGTTGAGCGTCCACGGCCGCTACGATGCGCTGAACGGCGCGCTGATCCGCCAGGTGAAGCGGTTCCGGAAATGACTGTTATAGTGGCGGCACCTTTACCTCAATCCACGATGACTCATGAGTGACAACGCCCCCAGCCCGGAATTCTTCGACCGCGCCAACGCCCTCATCAACCTGGCGAACGACCAGTGTACGTCGACCCATCCGAGCGAAGTCAGCGCATCGACGCTGTACGCCTCGGCGCGCTTCAACGCCTTCATCGTCGCGGCAACGACCGGCAGCGCCGAGACCATGACCTCGGAAAAGGCGCGGGCGCTGGAGTATTTCACCGACCAGTTCCGCAAGATGATGGAAGCGAATCTCGACGATTTCATCGAGAACTTCGACACCTACATGAAGCGGGCGGAGAAGTAAGCGCCTGCGCTCCACACATGGCCGCCGCGTGCGGCCATTTTTTTATGCAGGGAAATGGCGTTCAAGCGGTACGTCCGTGGCGGCGGTTATCATGATGTCATTGTGAACTGAAGAGGTATCGATGGTGCAATTCGAATTCAGGCCGCAGTGGAAAGAGGAACTGCTTTGCTCTTGCGCCCTTGGTTCATTCACGTTGGACATGCCGATGGGCGTCACGTCCGTGTACCTGCCAATCAAGGCGTGTTGGCATGAAGGTGCGCCACCATGGGCATTGGAACTTTGGGATACGTTGCACCAGCAATTGCGAGCGTGGTGTGAAGAGAGAAATATTCCCCTTTATTTTTGTTAGTGCCACAACAATTACCTGTCAACCACAAGGACGTCGTATGAAACCTGCCGAATCGGTAAAAGCATTCCAGGACTTCACTGCATCGAAAGGCATTGATTTGAATGTGTCAACGCCACGAGAAGGTATTGAAGCAATGCTTGAGTTTCGTGCCCAGGCCGCATGTGTTGCATGTTCCGATGATATGTTGCTGTACCAGTGGGGAACCTACGACTGGGGAAACGGAAAATACTTCGAACTTGATATCACGCGTCAATTCATTGAAGCAGAGCTCGAGGATGACGACGCGATCAGCCAGCTGAGCCTTACATACAAGTACCAGCCAAGCGCTGAGCTGGATGCGCTCGGAACGAGTAACTGCTGGGAGGATGCGACACCGGACTTTCGCCGGTTCATCCTTACGTCCGCCCCATTTATTTCGGTTGCAGACGCAAAAGCGGAACAGATCGATCTTACCCACTCTTACGTATAACGTTCACGAGAAAAAAATAGATGGGCAAAAACCGTCTGGAAGCCTTCAGCGACGGCGTCATCGCCATCATCATCATGGTGCTGGAACTCAAAGTCGCGCACGGCGCCACGTTCGACGTGTTGCTGCGTGGGCATCTACTGGAACCAGCTCCAGTATGCAAGTTATCCACTACTGTTAGCCATGTGCCGGAGCTTGCATGAGAAAAGTCAGCGCTACTCTATTGATTCTCGCTTTGTTCGCCGGATCGGCGGAAGCGCATCGAGACCTGATCTTACAAGTCAATGCGGACGGGGCGATGCCGGATATTCCGGCTAAATTTGGCCAAGCCCGACTGATCGTGGAAGGGCTTGGTTCCGAAAGGCCGTTGATCCAACTGCGGATCGGTCCCCATCAGACGACATTACCGCTCTGCGTTGCGCGAATGATTCGCTCCAGAAGTGCGGCGGAAATCCGGGTGACTGGTTCGTGGTACCACGATGAAACGACTTCCTTGCCATACTATCTGGACATCCAGTTCTTTGATCCTGGTTATGATCCAAAGCGAAGCTACAACTCCAGCCATAAATTCTTGTTCAACCTGCATAATGCCAAGCTCATCCATGCGACAACCTTTAAGGCTACCAAGGCTGGAAATGGCGGTCAGGGCATAGGACTGACACTACCTCCGGGTTGCAATCTGGACCAGGATAGTTAATAGAGGAATAAATGGGCAAAACTCGACTGGAAGCCTTCAGCGACGGCGTCATCGCCATCATCATCACCATCATGGTGCTGGAACTCAAAGTCCCGCACGGCGCCACGTTCGACGTGCTGCTGCCGCTGTGGCCCGTCTTCATGAGCTATGTGCTCAGTTTCATCTACGTGGGCATCTACTGGAACAACCACCACCACATGCTGCACGCCGTGAAGGAAGTCAGCGGCGGCGTCCTGTGGGCCAATCTGCACCTGCTGTTCTGGTTGTCGCTGATCCCGTTCGTTACCGCGTGGATGGGCGAGAACCATTTCGAGAGCGGACCGACCGCGGCGTACGGCTTCGTCCTGTTCATGTGCTCCGTCGCCTATCTGATCCTGGTGCAGGTGTTGACGGCGAATCATCCGAAGAACGCGGCGCTGGCCGAGGCGATCGGCAAGGATCGCAAGGGCAAGCTGTCGTGCGTTCTGTATCTCTGCGGCGTCGCCCTGTCGTGGTTTGGCGCCTGGCTCGGGTTTCTCGTCTATGCCGCCGTCGCCATCGTGTGGCTGATTCCGGACCGGCGCATCGAGGAAAAAGTGGCACAGGAAGAGCAGTCGGAGCGGGGCTGAGTCCCCCGCAAAGCCTTTTTTTAGGCCGTAAATATGTAACTTACGGCAATATCCCTGCTATCCTTAGGGCGCACTTCACCGCCGGGTTCGTCCCGGCGGTTTCCATTATGGAGTGCACGAGCAAGAAGAGATCGGTCCGTGGCACAAGCACGGTCGGATCCGACAACCCTCCGGAGAGCCCAAAGAATGAACCGTTCGCACATCCTGGCCGTCGCTGTTACCGCAGCCGTCGCCAACCTGGCCCATGCCGCCCCCGCTTCGCTGCTGCCCGCGTCCAACCCGTTCGCCAAGCCGAGCACCCTGCAGTTCCAGTACCCGGCCTTCGACAAGATCAAGAACGAGGACTTCGCGCCGGCGTTCGAAGAAGGCATGCGCCAGCAGTCGCTGGAGATCGATGCCATCGCCAACAACAAGGCAGCGCCGACCTTCGACAACACGATCGTCGCGATGGAGCGTTCGGGACTGCTGCTGAACCGCGTCTCGACCATCTTCTACAGCCTCGTCGGCGCCAATACCAATCCCACGCTCGACGCGCTCGACAAGGATCTCGCGCCGAAACTGGCCGCCCACAGCGACAAGATCCGCCTGAACGACAAGCTGTTCAAGCGCATCCAGACGCTGTACGACAAGCGTGCCAAGCTGCACCTCGATCCGGAATCGGCCTACCTGCTCGAGCGTTATCACACCGACTTCGTGCGCGCCGGCGCGAAACTGTCGGCCGCCGACAAGGAAACACTGAAGGCCTATAACGGCAAGATCGCCGCCCTGCAGACCCAGTTCAGCCAGAACGTGCTGAAGGAAGCGAATGCGTCGGCGCTCGTCGTCGACACGCGCGCAGAACTTGCCGGCATGTCCGACAAGGCCATCGACGCCGCCGCCGCGCTGGCGAAGAAGGATGGTCTCGACGGCAAGTTCAAGGTGCCGGT
>Ga0308166_1004440_pt1 | contig 11247 bp, 10 predicted proteins | sample PhyCR2_2_FD_202137 | JGI IMG/M metagenome (GOLD analysis project Ga0308166, IMG submission 202137) | Phyllosphere microbial communities from UC Gill Tract Community Farm, Albany, California, United States - DLSLCC.R2 | ecosystem: Host-associated > Plants > Phyllosphere > Unclassified | place... | reverse complement strand
CCGCAGCGCGCCCGCGCCGGCATCGTCGAATTCGGCCTGCCGTATGCGAGCGACCCGGCCATCACGCGCCATCTGGCGGGCTTCCTGCGCCAGCACGCGCAGGCGGCGCGCGAAGCGCTGGGCATCCCCGATGACGATCGCCTGCCCGTACCGGATACGCTGCTGCTGAACGGCGGCGTGTTCCGCGGCGAAGCGCTGGCGCAACGGCTGGCCGGCGTGCTGTCCGCGTGGCGCGGCGACGCCATCCGGGTGCTGCACAATGCCGATCCGGACGTCGCCGTCGCGCGCGGCGCCGTCGCCTATTCGCTCGCGCGCGCCGGGCTCGCGCCCGCCATCGAAAGCGGCTCGGCGCGCAGTTATTACCTGATCCTCGAGGAAGGCCAACGCAAGGATGGGATACTGAGCGCCGTCTGCGTGCTGCCGCGCGGCGCCCGTGCCGGCGCGGAGATCACGCTGGCCGAACGCAGCTTCGCGCTGCGCGTGGGCCGGCCCGTGCGCTTCCACCTCGTGTCCGCCATCGCCGATACGGCCGCGGCGGGCGATCTCGTCGACCTCGATCCCGCCGACGTCGTGCGCCTGCCCGCGATCGCCACCGTGCTGCGCGCGCAGGATGCGAAGACCGCATCCATCCCCGTGCAACTGGCGGCCGCGCTGTCCGAGCTCGGCACGCTGGAGATGGCCTGCGTGGCCGAGGATGGCAGCGGCCAGCGCTGGCGCCTGGAATTCCAGCTGCGCGGCGAAGAAGAGGCGCCGGCCAGCGCCGATATCGCGCATCCGCAGGTCGACGAAGCCGTCAAGCGCATCGACCGCATCTTCGGCGCCCGCAACCAGCAGGTGGAAGTGCGCGAAGTGCGCCAGCTGCGCGGCGCGCTCGAACACGTGCTGGGCGGCCGCGAACGGTGGGAGACGCCCCTGCTGCGCCGCCTGTTCGACGCCTTGATGGAACGCGCGAAAGGCCGGCGCCGCTCGGCCGAGCACGAACGCGTGTGGCTGAACCTGGCCGGCTGGTGCCTGCGGCCCGGCTTCGGCGACCCGCTCGACGACTGGAGAATCCAGCAGCTGTGGGCCCTGTTCCCGGCCGGCGCGCAATACGTCAAGGACAGCCAGGTCCGCGCCGAATGGTGGACCCTGTGGCGGCGCGTGGCCGGCGGACTCTCCACGGAAGCGCAGCTGCGCCTGCTCGACGACTTCGCGTTCAACCTGCAGGCCGACCCGAACGACCGCGCCAGGCGTCCCGCCACGCTCGTCGACGGCAGCGAGGACGACATGCTGCGCCTGGGCGCGTCGCTGGAGCGCATCCCGGCCGCGTACAAGGCCGAGATCGGGGACTGGATGGTCGGCCGCATCATGGGCATCCCGGTGACGCCCAGGCCCGACGCGAAGGCCGCGGCCACGTATGCGCGCTATCTGTGGGCGCTCGCGCGCGTGGGCGCCCGCACGCCGCTGCACGGCAGCGCGCACGAAGTCGCGCCGCCGGATGCGGCCGGACGCTGGCTGACGGAACTCATGCTGCTCGACTGGAAGCGGATCGAACCGGCCGGCTTCGCCGCCGCCCACATCGCGCGCAAGACGGGCGACCGCACGCGCGACATCGGCGAGGACTTGCGCGCCCAGGTGCTGCAGAAGCTCGCATCCGCGGGCGCGCCGGCCAGCTGGTCCGCACAGGTGCGCGAGGTCGTCGAACTGGACCAGGAAAGCAGCACGCGCATGTTCGGCGATGCGCTGCCGCCGGGGCTCAAGCTGCTGCGCTAAAAACCTGTCGTTCCCGCCATACTGACTCTCCGAAGCCCGTCATCCAAAAACACCGCGGCATTTCCGAGACACAGAATTCGGCACCTCAGCATGGGGGAATAGTGCCGAGGGCACTATTCCCGCCTCCGCGGGGGCGACGTATCGTCGCTTCCAGCACGAACGTCGCTTTTCGGGCATCATCGCCTCTCCTACCGAGTCACAGAAGGAGAAGTGCAATGTCCGACCCCACGAACCCGTTCACGTCCCCCTACGTCCCGCCCCGGGTCTGGTCCCCGGCGACGCCTTCGGGCGGCGCCTTCGCCAGCATCAACCGTCCCGTCGCGGGCAAGACCCACGAGCTGGAACTGCCGGTGGGCAAGCATCCGCTGCAACTGTATTCGCTGGGTACGCCGAACGGGCAAAAGGTCACGATCATGCTCGAGGAGCTGCTGGCCGCCGGCCACGCGGGCGCGGAATACGACGCCTGGCTCATCCGCATCAACGAAGGCGCCCAGTTCGGCAGCGGCTTCGTCGACATCAACCCGAATTCCAAGATCCCGGCCCTCGTCGACCGCAGCGGGCAAGAGCCCGTGCGCGTGTTCGAGTCCGGGGCTATCCTCGTCTACCTGGCGGAGAAATTCGGCGCCTTCCTGCCGCAGGACATCCCGGCCCGCACCGAGACCTTCAACTGGCTGATGTGGCAGATGGGATCGGCACCCTTCGTCGGCGGCGGCTTCGGCCATTTCTATGCGTACGCGCCGGAAAAGCTGGAATACCCGATCAACCGCTATGCGATGGAAACGAAGCGCCAGCTGGACGTGCTCGACCGCCTGCTGGCCGGGCGCCGCTTCGTCGCGGGCGACGACTACACGATCGCCGACATGGCGATCTGGCCGTGGTACGGCGGCCTCGTGCTGGGCGAGCTGTACGATGCCGGCGAATTCCTCGCCGTGCACCAGTACCAGCAGGTGCGCCGCTGGGCCGACGAGGTCGGCGCGCGGCCGGCCGTGATCCGCGGGCGCAAGGTCAACCGCGTGCGCGGCAAGCCGGAAGAACAGGTGCTGGAGCGCCACGACGCTTCCGACCTGGACTGACGGCCGGCGCGCTTACAGCTTGCTGTTCTGGCAGCCCGCGCTCACGCACTCGCGCAGGCGGTCCTGCAGGAACTGGGCGCGGCGGACGGTCGTGTCGGTCGCGCACTCGAGGTTGACGTAGAACGCACTGCCCTCGTGGCGCGAGCAGTTGTCGTTGCGCTCGGCTATCCATTGCAGCTGGCCCGTTTTGAGACGCTTCTTGCCGTCCGCATCGAGCTTGCCGGCCAGCTTGCCGTACGTACTGTTGAGCTCATTGTCCGCTTCCTGGTACACCTTGTTCAGGCAATACAGGCCGTCGAAATCCTTCTTCGGCTTGTCGCATGCCGAATTCGCCTGCGCGGCGCCCGCCGCGCACATCAGTACCGCCAACATCCAACGTTTCATCGCCACTCCTTCGTGTTTGGGTGCATTGATCATGAACCAGGTCCAGCATGATAGTCGAGCGGGCGGCACCCGATTCTCACCAAGTATTACGCGGCGCTACTTTTCGACCTGTGCCCGTCGTCTTTTTCCTGGCATCTAGCGGGCGCGCGGCAATGCGGATTGGGACTAGGATCGGAGCGTCGGCGCGTACCGCATTGGCGCACGATTGAGCGGACGCAAACGCGTACGAGGAGGCCCATCTACCCTTGATGGGTACCGCACACCGACAGCCCTGCAATCATCGACATGAGGAGGACGAGAGATGAGCTACGCAGATCGCGACAAATACGGCATGTACAAGGCCACCGGACGACATGCCGGCCCCGGCCCGGCGCTGATGGGCGCCGACACCCTGATCGGCGACAGCGTCGTCAACGCTGCCAACGACGACCTGGGCGACATCAAGGAAATCATGCTCGACATGCAGACCGGCCAGGTCGCCTACGCCGTGCTGTCCTTCGGCGGCTTCCTGGGCATGGGCGACAAGCTGTTCGCCGTGCCCTGGCAAGCCCTGCACCTGGACACCGTCAACAAGCGCTTCGTGCTCGACATCGAGAAGGAACGCCTGCGGAACGCCCCCGGCTTCGACAAGGATGCCTGGCCCGACATGGCCGACGCGCAATGGGCCCAGCACATCCACAGCTTCTACGGCACCGACCCGATGCGTTCCGGCGCGCCCAGCATGGGACCGGACGTGGCGATGCGCGGCATGGTCGGCGGCGGCGCTGGCGCCAGCACGGGCGCGGGCGCCGGCATGGGCTCGATGGGCGCGGGGCATGCCGGCTCGTCCGATATGGGCACGGGCGCGGGCAGCGCCATGCCCGGCGGCGGCGCCGGCGGTAGCCTCGATCCACGGCCCGGTACCGCCGGCAGCGACACCGACCTGAGCAAGATCCGCGGCAGCAACCTGGGCTGACGCTGGACCACGCGCCATCGGCCCGCAACGGCCGGTGGTGCACGTCGTTACAACTTGTAACCTCAACAGTGCATCGTTTTGCCATGCAATCTGGCAGACTGACGGGATGCAATATTTACTAATCAGCCATTTCCCATTACACCGGCATGCAATACGGACGTCATCCTGGTCTGGTAATTCTTAACAAAAGCTTTACCCAACTTTACAGCACCGACTGTTTTACCCCGGCCATTCGCCCTCTACAATTTTGCTATGAAGATCTCGAGTGAACAGACGCTGAAACTGGACAGCTGGGGTGGCCACGCACAGCCGGGCGCATTCGACACGGACTGGCTGGCCGACACGGCCGCCCGCACGGCATTGGTCGACCGCGCGCTGCTCGCGCGTGCCGACAGGATCCTGTTCATCGCCCACCTGGCGCTGGGCGATTTCACTTACCTGCAAAGCTGCTTCGCCGCCTTCGCGCACGCCTTCCCGCACCTGAAGATCGACCTGTGGGTCGACGAGCGCCGCCGCACGCGCCGGGCCGCGGACTGGCCGCATCTGAAAAAATACGCGCTGTACGACTGGCTGGCCGAATGCCCCTGCTTCAACAAGGTCTACGACGAAACCTACAGCCCCGCGCTGTACAAGGCCTCGCTGCAGGAAGCAAAACAGCAGGATTACCCGATCGTCGTGTCGCTCGCCGTGCTGGACCGGCACAAGTACGCGGGCCTGGCCCGCAAGATCAGCCCGCACGGCTTCGTCGTGGGCCAGAAGAAGCGCGTGCGCTCCTATGACCTCCCGAAGCACCTCGCCTACCGCAAGCTGGACGCCTTCATTTCCGCTTACAACACGGCATCGCATCCGGACCAGCACATCAGTGACATCTACGCCGACTGGTTCACGCAGCTGTTCGGCATCACGATCCCGCCGACCGCACGCTATCCCGTACTGTCCATCCCCGACCGCTGGGTGGACTACGCGCGCGGCCAGTTCGCCGCCTGGGAATTCGGCGGCGCCGGCGTGACGGCGCCCAAGGTCGTGTTCCTGAATGCGTACTCGAAATCGGTCGAGCGCTCGTGGCCGCTTGAACGGGTCATCGAACTGATCCGCACGATGCAGCGAGACGCCGCGTGGCACGACGCCGGCTTCATCGTCAACGTCGTCCCGGAAGACCTGGCGCGCGCCCGTGCCCTGTTCGCCCGCCACGACCTCGCGCGCACCCATCTGTTCAGTGCCGAAGACAATTTCTTCCAGCTGCCGGCCATCCTCAGCCTGTGCAAGCTGATCGTCTCCGTCGAGACGGCCGTCATGCATTTGGCGAATGCGGTGCACGTCCCCGTGATCGCGTTGATGCGTCAAAAGAATCCGGAATGGGCCCCCATCGACAAGCACAACAGCACCGTGATTACGGTCGCGCGGCCTGACGACTGGGTCGACAGGATCGGCGTGGACGAAGTGATGGCCGCACTGGCCTGGCAGACGCTGTAAGCCGCTTCAGGAGGTGATGGGCGCGGCCAGCGCTTCCGCCGTGCCCTTGGCCGCAATGCGCTGCAGCGTCCGCTCCAGCATGGCGGTGTCCGGATAGATGCGCACGCTCGTCACCTTGCCCCAGCGGACCTCGATCAGGTTGACGCCCTCGGCGGACGTCTGCACGCCATCCGTGCCGTAATTCGTCTCGGTCCAGATCGCCTCGACCTGCGTGCGCCACGGCCAGCCCGACACGCGGACCTCGTGCAACGTGAACCGGATGCCCTGCAGCAGGCGCAACAGGCGCTCGTACCATGCGCGGATGGCTTCCGGCGTGCGGCGCGTCCCGGACAGCGCATGCGTACCGACGAAGTAATGCACGGCGTCCGGTGCGAGCTCGTCCGTGATGGCGTCGATGCTTCCCGCGCTGAGGCCGGCAAAGGCGTTGGTGATCCTGCGCCGCACGATGGCGTGGTACATGCGTCCCCCGTTCAGCCTGTCTGTTCGTCCCGGCCGAACGATTCCCAGGCCGGGAGCCCGAATTCCCTGCGTTCGCGCGTATAAAACCACGCCATCATCACGCCGAACGCCGCACCCGCGCCGCCGGACCTGAGCGCCACGCCCAGGAAGTCCAGTCCCTGCTGCGACCACACCAGCAGCCACATGAACAGGCCCCATGCGCACGTGAACCACGTCCCGTAGACGAGGGCGACGTGGGCGAAGCCGAGGAAGTGCGGCGGGCGGACGCGGACGCCAAGCTTCCACAGCAACCGGAACAACGGCGGCGCGGCGTGACGGCGCGCCAGGCCGCGCGCGGACAGCATGGCGAGGGAACGGTCCAGTTGGGCTCGAAAATGCATAGTGCGCCACCTTATCAAATGTGTCGCCGAAAAAATGCGTGCATTGTCACGAAGACACCATTTGCATGCGCGGCGCGATGCGCGTAATATAGTTAGGTAGCCTACCTATATTACCCATGCCCAACTACGACCAACACGTCGAACGCCTGTCCGAAGACCTGCGCACGGCCCTCAAGGGCCTCGTGCGCCAGATGCGGCGCGACACGGAGCGCCAGGAACAAGGCCTGTCGCTGATGCAGGCGATGCTCCTGCACGTGATCCATGAACACCCCGGCATCGGCGTGGCCGAGCTCGCGCGCATGCAGCAGGTGCGCAGCCCGACGATGAGCGGCCAGGTCAAGGCGCTGGAAACGGCCGGCCTCGTCGAGCGCGCCGCCCAGGAGCACGACCGGCGCAGGAGCGGCCTGCACGTCAGCCCGGCCGGCCACAAAGCGCTGCGCCAGTTGCGCGACCGCCGCCACGACTGGCTGTCGCAACGCATCGCCCGCCTGCCGCCCGACCAGATGGCCGCGCTCGCCGGCGCCATCGACGCCCTCAACTTCCTCGCCGACCATGAAGATTGAATCTCCCACGCAAGCCGACGCCCACGAAATCCGTTCCGTCTACCTGGCCCTGATGGCCGTGCTGGGCCTCGGGGCGCTCGACCAGAGCATCGTCGCCACCGCCCTGCCCCGCATCGTGGGCGACCTGGGCGGCATGAACCACTTGTCGTGGGTCGTGACGGCGTACGTGCTCGCGTCCACCGCCACGATGCCGCTGTACGGCAAGCTGGCCGACCAGTACGGCCGGCGCCCGATGATCTTCACGGCGCTCGCGACCTTCCTGCTGGGCTCCGTGCTGTGCGGCTTCGCGCAGAGCATGACGCAGCTGATCGCGTTCCGCGCCATCCAGGGCATGGGTTCCGGCGGCTTCATGCCGCTGGCGCAGATCATCATCGGCGACCTCGTGCCGCCGAAGGAACGGGCGCGGCGCCAAGGCTCGATCGCGATCGTGTTCGCGGTCACCAGCGTGCTCGGTCCCGTGCTGGGCGGGATGATGACGGACCTGCTGTCGTGGCACTGGATCTTCTTCATCAACCTGCCCGTCGGCGCCGTCGCCTTCTACGCCATCGCGCGCTCGCTGCGCAAGCCCGTGCAGACGCACGCGCACCGCATCGACTATCTTGGCTCCGTGCTGCTCACCGTGACCATCACGGCGCTGCTGCTGATCCTCGCGCTGGGCGGCACGGAATGGGCGTGGGATTCGGTGCAGGTGCAGGTGTGCGCCGCGCTGACGGTCGTGCCCGGCGGCTGGCTGACGGTGCACCTGCGCCGCGCGGCCGAACCCGTGCTGCCGCCGGACCTGTTCCACAGCCGCGTCTTCAACATCGCCAGCATCGTGATGGCGCTGACGTTCATGGGCCTGATGGGCGCGAGCGTGTTCTTCCCGCTGTTCTTCCAGCTCGTGATGGGCAGCAGCCCCGCGCATTCGGGCATGATGACGGTGGCGATGATGGTCGGGATGATCGCATCGTCCACGCTGAACGGCCGCGTGCTGTCGCGCTCGGGCAAGTACAAGGCCGTGCAGGTGGCGGGACTGTCGGCGGCGGTGCTGGCGTTCGCGGTCCTCGCGTGGGGCATGGACACGGCGCGCGGCTACTGGATCATCGAGCCCGCGATCTTCATGCTGGGCGCGGGCCTGGGCCTCGTGATGCCCAACATGACGATCGCCGTGCAGAACGCGCTGCCCGTCCCGCGGCGCGGCGTGGGCACGGCGATGCTGACGTTCTTCCGCTCGCTCGGCGGGCTGCTCGGCGTGACGGGCTCCGGCGCCATCCTCGCGCACCAGGTGCACGCGCACGGCATCGCGGACGTCGCACGCGCGGCGAGTGCACTGCCCGCCGCGCAGGCGCTGACCGTGGACGTGTACCGCCACGCCATCGCCAACATCTTCGGCGCCGGCGCGCTGATCGTGCTGGCGGGGCTCGTCGCGCTGCTGTTCTTGCCGGAACTGCCGCTGGCGGGGCATCCCGCGCAGGCCGAGCGATGAGCAGCCACACGCCGGCGAGCCGCGCGCCGTGCTATCGTTTCCGCTCCATTTCCAGACCACGAAGGGAGACGAGATGATCAGCAAGAACACGATTTGCCTGTGGTACGACAACGACGCCCTGGATGCGGCGACGTTCTATGCGCAGACATTCCCCGACAGTGCCGTCGGCGCCGTCCACCGCGCGCCCGGCGACTATCCGGCCGGCCAGGAAGGCAGTGTCCTGACGGTGGAGTTCACCGTGATGGGCATCCCGTGCCTCGGCCTGAACGGCGGTCCCGGCGTCAAGCACACCGACGCGTTCTCGTTCCAGGTCTCGACCGAGGACCAGGAAGAGACGGACCGCCTGTGGAATGCGATCGTCGGCAACGGCGGCGAGGAGAACGCGTGCGGCTGGTGCCGCGACCGGTGGGGTGTGTCGTGGCAGATCACGCCGCGCGTGCTGATGGAAGCGTTTACGGGCACCGACCGGGCCGCGGCCAAACGCGCGTTCAACGCGATGATGGAGATGAAGAAGATCGACGTCGCCGCGATCGAGGCAGCGCGGCGCGGCTGATCGGTCACGCGCGCACCATGGCGTGCAGGGTGCCGCCGCCCGTGTCGCGCCTGGGCGGCGCCCCCCGTTCCACCACCTGGCGCGGGCCGTGCACGCCCTCCAACGCCAGCAGCGCGGCGACGTCTTCGCCGTCGCGGTCGAGCGCCGCCATCACGGTGTCCGCCGGCGCGTACAGGCGCGTGACGATGCGGGCCTGGTTGCGGCCCTGCGCCTTGCCCTGATACAGCGCCCAGTCGGCCAGGCGCACGGCGCACTGCCAGTCGAACGCGGTGCCGGCGCCCGGCAGCGCGACGATGCCGGCGGTGAGCGTCACCGGGATCGCGCACGTGCCCGCGTCGACAGGCCTGGCGCCGATCGCGTCCAGGATCCGCTCCGCCATGCCGGCGACGCTGGCCGGGTCCATGGCCGGCGCGTGGATCATGAATTCCTCGCCGCCCCAGCGCACCACCATGTCGGTGTCGCGCACGGCTGCGGCGAGGCGGCGCGCGACGTCGACGAGGACCGCGTCGCCCGCGCCATGGCCCCAGCGGTCGTTGATGCTTTTAAAATGGTCGATGTCCATCAGGACGAAGCAGTCGACGGCGCCGGGCACCGGGTGCCGGCGGTCGTCCTTGCGGACGCTCATCCGGTTCGTCAGCGAGCGGCGGTTATGCAGGCCCGTCAGCGCGTCGTGCGTCGAACCGAATTCAAGCTGCACGTTCAATTCCTTCAGCTGCGCATTGCTGCGCGCCGTGCGCCGGTACAGGACCGTCACGACGGCGCCCGCCAGCACCGTCAGCACGGCGGCGAACGTCGTCGCGAGCTGCACCGTGCGGCGGTTGTTCAGCTCGGCATCCTTCAGCCGGTTTTCACGCTGCAGCAGGACGATCTGCTGGCTGCGGCGGTGGGCGTCGAATTCTTCCTGCAGCGTCGCGATCGCGCGGTCGCGCGCGACCCGGGCGCTCTGCTGTTGCAGCGACTGCTGCTCGCGCACGATCGCCAGCGCCTGCTGGTACTGTCCCGCGCGCTCCAGCATGCGGCCCTTCTCGTCCAGCATCGCCTCGAGGTCGCCGGTGAGCTTGTCCTTGCGCAGGTGCGCGATGACGCCGTCGACCCAGGGCAGGCCCTCGGCGATGCGCCCCTGTCCCATCAGCGAAAAGCCGAGATTGGCGCGCGCCATCTGGATGACGTTCTGGTCGCTGCCTTTTTCCGACACGACCAGCGCCTTGCGCGATTCCGCTTCCGCGCGGACGTAGTCGTGGTGCTGCAGATAGTAGTCCGCGATATTGCCGCGGGCCGCCGCTTCCATGCCCTGGAATCCCGCGCGCACCGCCGTCGCCAGCGCATTCTCGAACGCGGCGATGCCTTCGCCGTCGCGGCCGATCCTGACCAGGGCGATGGCACGGGTGAACTGCAGCGACGCGAGCGACCGCAGCGACATCTTCTTTTCCGCCAGCCCCAGGTCGGCATGCTCGATCGCCTTGGCGGGATTGTCGGCATTCGCGTACACCTGGGCGATCCGGGCGTACAGCACGGCGCGCCTGCCGCTTTCGCCGGGCCGGCCCTGCAACAGCCGCAGGCCGCGCAGGTAGGCCGCCAGCGCCTCGTCCAGCCGGCCGCGCAGGTTCAGGATATCGCCCTGCGTGCGCTCGACCGACACCTTGAACGTCAGCGCCGTGTCTTTCGGCGCCTGGGCCACGATCCTGTCGAGCAGCGCCTGGGCATCGTCCAGCCGATGGGCGTCGAGCAGCTCGCGCACCTGGCCCAGCATGGCCAGCGCCACGCCCGCCGTGTCGCCCCTGGCCTGCGCCAGTTGCAGCGATTCGCGTTCCAGCGTGTAGGCCGAGTCCTGCTGGCCCAGGTCTTCCCTGAGCGCCACTTCTGTGCGCAACAGCATCTGCCTGGCGTCGTAGGGCGCGTTCGGCCCCAGGTCGCGGCGCGCGGCCTGTACCCGGTCGAGCGCCGCGCGCGGGGCGTCCTGCGCGAGGTCCCGGATCGCGTCCACTTCCGCTCGGGGATCGATGGTCGGGGTACCGGCGTGCGCAACCGGCCCGAGCGCCGTGGCGGTCACGAGCAGGAAGGAGACGAGGCGGTGAGGAAAAGGCATGACGAGGCGCCGGCTGGAAGTCAATACTTCTGTTGAGGCCATTATGGACTCAACTTTGACTTTCCTCAACGAAACAATACGAGCGATGTGCGAGCATAACATTG
>Ga0308166_1004437_pt1 | contig 11252 bp, 11 predicted proteins | sample PhyCR2_2_FD_202137 | JGI IMG/M metagenome (GOLD analysis project Ga0308166, IMG submission 202137) | Phyllosphere microbial communities from UC Gill Tract Community Farm, Albany, California, United States - DLSLCC.R2 | ecosystem: Host-associated > Plants > Phyllosphere > Unclassified | place... | reverse complement strand
TCCTGAAGGAAGAGATCGACGAGTACTACCGCAACTTCCGCGTCACGAACGACCTGCTGGAGCTGCGCAACCTCGTCGAAGTCGCGCACCTGATCGTGCGCAGCGCGCTGTCGCGCCACGAGAGCCGTGGCCTGCATTTCTCGCGCGACTATCCGGATACGCTGCCCAAGGCGCTGCCGAGCGTGCTCACGCCGCGCCGGCGCTGACCGGTCTTCCGGCGCGCCGTCACCCCCGCGCAGGCGGGATCCTGAGTCAGCTGTTTCGTGCACGCCTGGCTTGGGTCCCCGCCTGCGCGGGGATGACGACCTTTCGACGTCGCCGCCCTGTTCGGCGCTCCCCTTCCCGATGAACCAGAAACTCACGCCCTCGACCGTCCTGCTGCTGACCGTTCCGCCGCTGCTGTGGGCCGGCAACGCCATCGTCGGCCGCCTCGTGCGCGACGCCGTGCCGCCGATGACGCTCAATCTGCTGCGCTGGACGATCGCGCTGGCCGTCCTGCTGCCGCTGGGCTGGGCGACGCTGCGCCAGCCCGGCGTCATCGCGTCGATCCGGCAGCGCTGGCGCCGGTATGCGTTGCTGGGGCTGCTTGGAATCGGGATGTACAACTCGCTGCAATACCTGGCGCTGCAAAGCTCGACGCCGATCAACGTCACCCTGGTCGCCTCCGGCCTGCCCGTGTGGATGATGCTGGTCGGGCGGCTGTGCTACGCGGTGCCGGTGAAGACGCGCCAGGTTGCGGGCGCGCTGTTGTCGATCGTCGGCGTGCTTGTCGTGCTGAGCCGCGGCGACGTCGGCCAACTGCTCGCGCTGCGCCTCGTCGCGGGCGACCTCTACATGATCCTGGCGACCATCGCCTGGTCGTTCTACAGCTGGATGCTGCTGCAGTCGCGCGACGAACCCGCGCTGCGCGCCGACTGGGCCGCTTTCCTCGGCGCGCAAGTCGCGTTCGGCATGCTGTGGTCGGGGGCGTTCGCCGCCGCCGAGTGGTCGGTAGCGCCGCGTGCCATCGCCTGGAGCGGTCCCGTCGTGGCGGCGCTGGCGTTCGTCGCCATCGGTCCGGCCGTGCTCGCGTTCGCGCTGTGGGGCGCCGGTATCCGCCGTGCCGGGCCCGGCATCGGCGCGTTCTTCGTCAATCTGACACCGCTGTTCACGGCGTTGCTGTCGTCCGCGTTCCTCGGCGAATTGCCCCACCTGTACCACGTGCTCGCCTTCGTCCTGGTCGTCGGCGGCATCGTCGTATCCGCCAAGCGCTAAGCGCGCCATCCCGCCGGGCGCGACCGGCGGCGGCAATCGTGTGTTGGTACTCCCATGCGGGATGTTACGATCCCATGCGGAAGGAGAACACAGCGATGGCCGAAGCCTTCACCATCCACGACCACGCGGCGCGGATCGCCGCATTTCTCGACCGCCACCCGCGCGCGCTCGTGCTGACCGGTGCCGGGCTGTCGACGGCGTCCGGCATTCCCGATTACCGCGACCGCGAGGGTACGCGGCGCGGCAAGCCGCCGATCCACGGTCCCGATTTCCGCAAGTCGGAAGCGGTGCAGCGGCGCTATTGGGCGCGCAGCATGATCGGCTGGCCCGTGCTGGCGGGGGCGCGTCCGAATCCCGGGCACTTCGCGATCGCGGGACTGGAACGGATCGGGCGCATCGGCTCCGTGCTGACGCAGAACGTCGACGGCCTGCACGGCCAGGCCGGCAGCCACGGCGTGCTGGAGTTGCACGGCAATATCCACACGGTCGTGTGTCTCGAATGCTCGGCGGTCTTCCCGCGCGCGTTCGTGCAGGGCCAGCTGGAGGAGTTCAATCCGCAGATGGCGGGCGCGAACGCGACGCCGCTGCCGGATGGCGACGCCTCGGTGGAGCCGACCGAACTGGCCAGCTTCCGCCTGCCGTACTGCACCTGTTGCGGCGGCACACTGATGCCGAACGTGGTTTTTTTCGGTGACAACGTCCCGCCGGCACGCACGGCGATCGCGCTGGAACAGATGGAACGGGCGGACGCGCTGCTCGTGGTGGGATCGTCGCTGATGGTCTACTCGGGCTTCCGCTTTTGCCGGATGGCGCGTGCGGCCGGCAAGCCGATCGCCGCCATCAACCTCGGCCGCACGCGCGCCGACGAGCTGCTCGACATCAAGATCGAGGAATCGGCCGAGCGTGTGCTGCCGCCCGCGCTGGAATTGTTGACCATGAGTCTGGATCGGACTGGAGGGGACACACCATCCATTCAACTCGACGGGGGAATACTGTGACGAAAACTTTGCGCAGCACGCTGTCCACCGGTGCCGCAGGCATCAAACCCTGGCAGGCCGGCGCCCTGGCGGCCGGCCTCGGCCTGGCCGCATCCTATTTCTTTGTCCGCGCGAAAACGAAGCGGGTCGAAGCCGAGAATCCGCCGCAGGGCCGGTTCGTGAAAGTCGACGGCGTGCGCCTGCACTACGTGGAGCGCGGCACCGGTCCCACGCTCGTCCTGCTGCACGGCAACGGCGTACTCGCGAACGACTTCCAGGCCAGCGGCCTGCTCGACAAGGCGGCGGAACACTACCGCGTGATCGCCTTCGACCGCCCGGGCTACGGTTACAGCGAGCGGCCGCGCAGCAAGGTGTGGACGCCGCAGGCGCAGGCCCGGCTGCTGCACCATGCGCTGCAGGAGATCGGCGTCGACTCCGCCATCGTCCTCGGGCACTCGTGGGGCACGCTCGTCGCGCTGGCGATGGCGCTGGACGTGCCGGAGTTCGTGCGCGGCCTCGTCCTGCTGTCGGGTTATTACTATCCGAGCCTGCGCGCGGACGTGCCGCTGCTGTCCGGCCCGGCGATCCCGATCGTCGGCGACCTGATGCGCTTCACGGTGTCGCCGCTCGTCGGGCGCATGCTGTGGCGGCCGCTGACCAAGCAGATGTTCTCGCCGCAACCGGTCGATGCCCGCTTCCGCGAGCTGCCGGTGTGGATGATGCTGCGCCCGAGCCAGCTGCGCGCGAGCGCGGCCGAAGCCGCGCTGATGGTGCCGGCCGCCATGGCGCTCGCGAAGCGCTATCCGGAGCTGAAGGTGCCGGCCGTCGTCATGGCCGGCACGCAGGACAAGGTCGTCGACTTCGGACACAACTCGGAGCGGCTGGACGAGCGCCTGCCGGACAGCGAACTGCAGCTGCAGCCTGGCGTCGGGCACATGACGCATTACGCGCACCCGGACAAGGTGCTGGCGGCCATCGAGAGCATTGCCGGGCGCGTCGGCGAGACCGTGTACCGGCGCAATCCGCGGGCGGAGGCGCTGGCCAGGGCGAGCGAGAGCGGGACGTAGGAAAGGCGGATCGCACCGCCGTTTTCTGTGAATGATGCGCTCAACGCCGTCACCCCCGCGCAGGCGGGGGCCTAAGTTCGCGGCATGTCCCGAAAATTGGGTCCCCGCCAGCGCGGGGATGACAGGGAGCAGCAGCATGTATTTTGCGTGATGCGTCACGCAAAATACATCCCCGGCGTCAACCGATGATCCGCAACGAATAATCCGTCGCCTTCACATCCTTGGTGAGACTGCCGATCGAAATGCGGTCGACACCGGTTTCCGCGATCGCCCGCACGGTCTGCAAATTGATCCCGCCCGACGCTTCCAGCAGCGCGCGGCCCGCGTTGATGCGCACGGCATCGCGCATCATGTCCAGGTCAAAATTGTCGAGCAGGACCGACGTCGCGCCGGCGCCCAGCGCTTCTTCCAGTTCCGCGATCGATTCGACCTCGACCTGGATCGACACGCCCGCATCCAGCGCCTGCGCCGCGCGCAGCGCCGGCGTGATGCCGCCCGCGGCCGCGATGTGGTTTTCCTTGATCAGGATGCCGTCGTACAGCGCCATGCGCTGGTTGGCGCCGCCGCCCACGCGCACGGCGTATTTCTGCGCCTGGCGCAGGCCCGGCAGCGTCTTGCGCGTGTCGAGGATGCGCGCCTTCGTGCCGGCGACGACGTCCACGTACACGCGCGTCGCGCTAGCCACGCCCGACAGCAGCTGCAGGAAGTTCAGCGCCGAGCGCTCGGCCGTCAGCAGCGAGCGGGGCGAGCCCTCGATCGTGCAGACGATGCTGTCCGCGGCCATCACGTCGCCTTCGGCGTAATTCCACGTGATCTCGATATCCTGGTCGACGGCGAGCATGACGCCTTCGAACCACGGCGCGCCGCACAGCACGGCCTGCTCGCGCACGAGCACGCGGGCCTTCGCGCGGGGTTCCTCGGGCACGAGCTTGCCCGTCAGGTCGCCGGTGCCGACGTCTTCCAGCAGCGCGGCGAGCAGGTTCTGTTCGAATGCGGCCTGCAGTTTTTCGTCGAACTGGCCTTCCTCGGCGTAAGGGTTGCGCAAATTGCTCATGCGGGTCCGATTCCGTTGAAAAGTTTGGCTTCCTGGGCCAGGTCGCCCGTCGGCAGCGCCTTGGCCTTCTTGGCGGCGGCGAAGTCGAGCATGCGGTCGATGGACAGCTTGGCCCGCTTGCCGATGTCGGGATCGACGAAGATCTCGTTCCTGCCGTCGGTCGCTTCCAGCACGTCGGCCAGATTCTGCAGGCCGTTCATGGCCATCCACGGGCAGTGCGCGCAGCTCTTGCAGGTGGCGCTGTTGCCGGCGGTCGGCGCCTCGATCAGCGTCTTGCCCGGTGCGGCCATGCGCATCTTGTGCAGGATGCCGTTGTCGGTGGCGACGATGAAGTGCGTCGCATCCATCGTCTGCGCCGCGTTGATCAGCTGCGTGGTCGAGCCGACGACGTCGGCCTGCTCGACCACGTTGGCCGGCGATTCCGGGTGCACCAGCACTTTCGCGTCCGGATACTCGGCGCGCAGCAGGTCGAGTTCGACGCCCTTGAACTCGTCGTGCACGAGGCACGACCCCTGCCACAGCAGCATGTCGGCGCCGGTCTGCTTCTGGATGTACGAACCGAGGTGGCGGTCCGGCGCCCACAGGATCTTCTTGCCCTGCTCGTGCAGGTGCCTGACGATGTCCAGGCCGATCGACGACGTCACCATCCAGTCGGCGCGGGCCTTCACGGCCGCGGACGTGTTGGCGTAGACGACGACGGTGCGGTCCGGATGCTGGTCGCAGAATGCCGCGAACTCGTCGGCCGGGCAGCCGAGGTCCAGCGAGCAGGTCGCGTCCAGGTCCGGCATCAGGATGGTCTTTTCCGGGCTCAGGATCTTCGCGGTCTCGCCCATGAAGCGCACGCCGGCGACGACGAGCGTCTTGGCGGGATGGTCGCGGCCGAAGCGTGCCATTTCCAGCGAGTCGGAGACGCAGCCGCCCGTCTCCTCGGCCAGGTCCTGCAGGTCGGCATCGACGTAGTAGTGGGCGACGAGGACGGCTTCGCGCTCCTTCAGCAGGCGGCGGATGCGCTCTTTCAGCGCGGTCTTTTGCGCGACTTCCAGCGGCGACGGGGTGCGGGCCCAGGCTTCGGCGGTCGAGCAGACGCCGCCGACCGGCCGGTCGTATTCGAAGGTCTTGATGGGGGCAATGGTATTCATGGCAGGTTCAATGCATGAAGGCGGAAAACGGGCGGGCCGCGACGCCCGCCCCGGGGATGACGCGACAATCGCGTGTCGCGTCACGGCAAATCATTCGAGGCCCTGGCTCTTCAGGTAATCCTCGTAGTTGCCCTGGAAGTCGATGACGCGGTCTTCCTTGATCTCGAGGATGCGCGTGGCCAGCGACGACACGAATTCGCGGTCGTGCGACACGAAGATGAGGGTGCCGGCGTATTTGTCCAGTGCGATGTTCAGGGACTCGATCGATTCCATGTCCATGTGGTTGGTCGGTTCGTCGAGCAGCAGCACGTTGTGACGGCCCAGCATCAGCTTGCCGTACATCATGCGGCCCTTCTCGCCGCCGGACAGCACTTTCACGGATTTCTTGACCTCGTCGCCGCCGAACAGCAGGCGGCCCAGGATCGAGCGCACGGCCTGGTCGTCGTCGCCTTCCTTGGTCCACTGGCCCATCCAGTCGGTCAGATTCAGGCCGTTGGCGAATTCCTCGGTCGGATCCTGCGGCATATAGCCCGGGTTGGCGTTCTCGGCCCACTTCACGCGGCCGGTGTCGGCATCCATGCCCGTGATCGGCGTGCTGCCGATGCAGCGCAGCAGCGTCGTTTTACCGGCACCGTTGGCGCCGATGATCGCGATGCGTTCGCCCGCCTCGACCATGATCGAGAAGTTCTTGAACAGCGTGCGGTCGTACGATTTCGACAGGCCTTCGGTCTCGACGGCCAGGCGGTGCAGCTTTTTCTCGCCTTCGAAGCGGACGAACGGATAGGCGCGCGAGGACGGCTTGAATTCCTCGATCTTGATCTTGTCGATCTGCTTGGCGCGCGACGTGGCCTGGCGGGCCTTCGACTTGTTGGCCGAGAAGCGGCGCACGAAGTCCTGCAGCTCGGCGACCTTCTCTTTCGCCTTGGCATTGTTGGCCAGCTGCTGGTTGCGCGCCTGCGTCGACGCTTCCATGTAGTCGTCGTAGTTGCCCGGATAGACCTTCAGCGTGCCATAGTCCATGTCGGCCACGTGCGTGCAGACCGAGTTCAGGAAGTGGCGATCGTGCGAGATGATGATCATCGTCGAGTTGCGCTGGTTGAGCATGTCGGCCAGCCAGGAAATCGTGTGGATGTCCAGGTTGTTGGTCGGCTCGTCGAGCAGCAGGATGTCCGGATCCGAGAACAGGGCCTGCGCCAGCAGCACGCGCAGCTTCCAGCCCGGCGCCACGGCGCTCATCGGGCCCTGGTGCAGGTCGGTGCCGATGCCCAGGCCCAGCAGCAGTTCGCCGGCGCGCGCCTCGGCCGAGTAGCCGTCGTACTCGGCGACCTTGCCTTCGAGCTCGGCCGCTTTCATGTAGTCGTCGTCGGTGGCTTCCGGATTCGCGTAGATGGCGTCGCGCTCGCGGATGGCGTTCCACAGCTCCGTGTGGCCCATCATCACGACGTCGAGCACGCGCACGTCTTCGTACGCGAACTGGTCCTGGCGCAGCTTGCCGAGGCGCTCGTTCGGATCGAGGCTGACGTTGCCGGCGGACGGCTCGAGGTCGCCGCCCAGGATCTTCATGAACGTCGACTTGCCGCAGCCGTTCGCGCCGATCAGGCCGTAACGGTTGCCGTCGCCAAACTTGACGGAGATGTTTTCGAACAGCGGCTTGGCGCCGAACTGCATCGTAATGTTGGCTGTACTGAGCACGGGGAAAATCCTTCGTTTGATATTGCGATTAACCGTCTATTTTAGCATTCGACCAGCCGGTGCGGTGCGGCGGCGACGGGACCGTCAGAGAACCCAGCGAAAGATAGCGTACGGCGACACCGTTGCGGCCAGCACGAGCCAGCGCGCGGTGCGCGCCGACGGCGTACCGAGTCCATGTCTGGGCGCCGACAAGACGAGCGAATACAGGGCAGCCGGCATGGCCAGGAGTGCAAAAACGGCATACCCGTAGGTCGCGAAAAACAGGACGCCCATGCCCGCGTCCCAGTCTCCAGGGGCATCCCCGGCATTCAAACGGAAAACCATTGTCAGCGCCGCGGTATACACAGCCATACCTGCCACCATGAGCCACGTCGCCGCAGTGAACAATGTCCTGCTTTTCACGTCAGGCGCGCGGCACGGTCGGGTAGTCCGACAGCGCGAGCGTCCAGCGCTCGCCGTCCGACACCAGGTGTCCCTGCGCCCCGAACGGAATCGTCACGTGGCGCGCGATGTGGCCGAACTCCAGTCCCGTCAGCACGGGCACCGGCAAGGTCGCGCGCAGGTAGGCCAGCATCGCGTCGAAGTCGTAACCGTTGTCGTGAGCCCCCAGGCGGTAGCCGGAGAAGTCGCCCAGCACGACGGCCCGCTGGCGCGCCAGCACGCCCGCCTGCATCAGCTGCAGCAGCATGCGCTCGACGCGGTACGGGTGCTCGGCGATGTCTTCCAGAAACAGGATGCCGCCGTCGACCTGCGGGAAATACGGCGTGCCGACGAGCGACATGATCATCGCGAGATTGCCGCCCCACACGGTCCCCGTCACGTCCAGGCGCGGGTTGGCGGCACCGTGGCCGGCCACCGTGTGCGTCGGGCCGGCGAGGCAATGCAGGAAGTCGTCGAGCGTGAACTGGTCCAGCTCGGGCGCGCCGAAGTCGCTGACGAACATCGGGCCGGCATAGCTGATGGCGCCCGTCTTCGCGTACAGGCCCATGTGAAAGGCAGTGACGTCGGAATAGCCGGCGAAGATCTTGCCGCTCGCGGCCATGCGCTCGAAGTCGATATCGGGCAGCAGCCGGGTCATGCCGTAGGCGCCGCGGAGCGCCATCACGACCTGCACGTCCGGGTCGGCCGCCGCCGCGTCGAGCTGCGCCAGCCGTTCGGCATCGGTCGCGCCGAAGCGCTGGTGGCGCTCCTCGTGCCGGTAGTAGTTGTGGACCAGGATGCCCTGGGCTTCGAGGCGCGCGATGCCGCGCGCGATGGCGTCGGGCTCGGGCGCGTAGCCGCCCGGCGCGACGAGGGCGATGCCCAATGGTGTCGTGGTCACTGTTTGACGAAGAGCCTTGGTGTCGAGTCGGGCGCCATCTTACCGTGCGCATGGGCGTCGATCAAGGCAAGGAGCCGCTCCAGCAGCTGGGACGGCAGGTCGTGGCCCATCCCTTCGATCACTTCGAGCCGCGCGCCCGGGATCGCATGCGCCGTGTCGACCCCGCACGCCAGCGGGATCAAGGGGTCGGCCGCGCCGTGGATCACGAGCGTGGGCGCGACGATGGCCTGCAGCTGCGGCGTGCGGTCGCCGCTCGCGGCGACGGCCAGCATCTGGCGTGCGACGCCGCCGGGACAGCAGTTGCGGCGCAGCGCGCGGGCCACGCGCCGCTGCAGGTGCTTTTCCGGCGTCGGGTAGGCGGGGCTGCCGATCGCCTGCAACAGCCGCACGTTGTAGTCGATGGCGGCGTCGATGTCGGCGGCGCCGTGCCAGCCGCGCGGCCGGCGCAGCAGCGCGCGCCGTGCGGCCTGCGTCGGTCCGGGCAGGCCGCGGCGGCCGCTGCTGGACATGATCGACGTGAGGCTCAGCACCCGCGACGAGTACTTGGCGGCCATCAGCTGGCCGATCATGCCGCCCATCGACATGCCGACGACGTGCGCACGCGCGACGCCCAGTGCGGACAGCACGCCGAGCGCGTCGTCGGCCATGTCTTCCAGACGGTACGGCGGCTTGAGCGGCAGGCGCAGCGCGGATTTCAGCCACGCCAGCGCGAGGCTCGGCGTGCCGGCATGCTCGAACTTGGTGGACAGGCCGGTGTCGCGATGATCGAAACGGATCACGTAAAAGCCGAGGTCGACGAGGCCTTCGACGAACTCGTCCGGCCATGCGGTCAGCTGCAGGCCGAGACCGGAGAGGAGAAGCAGTGGGACGGATTTCGGATCGCCCGCGGTGTCGAAGGCAATGCGGATCCCGTTGGCGTTCAGACTAGGCATGGCGGCGTCGCCGGCACCGGGTCGACCGGATCAGGTAGGGGTGCCGAAATATGATCGATGGGTCCAAGAATATCCCCTGCTGGAATACGACTGTCAGTCAGCGGCAACTAGGAACCAGCATACCATTTTCGGCGAAGCGGTGGTGGCGCGGCACGTGCGCGGCGCCACAATCGCTGCGCCCGTCAGGCGGCGTCGGTGGGCGGGGTGTCCGCCGCGGCCGGCGCGCGACGGGCGGCGCGGCGTTCGGCGAAGAAGGCCTTGAGCATGGCGCCGGCGTCGTCGCCCAGCACGCCGCCGACCACGTCGGTGTGGTGATTCAGCTGCTCCAGCGCGAACAGGTCGAGGAGCGAGCCGCACACGCCCGTCTTCGGATCGGGCGCGGCATACACGACGCGGGCCAGGCGCGCATGCATCATCGCGCCCGAGCACATCGCGCACGGCTCCAGCGTCACGTACAGCTCGCAGCCCGGCAACCGGTAGTTGCCGAGCTTTTCCGCCGCCGCGCGCAGGGCGACGATCTCCGCGTGCGCGGTCGGGTCGTGGCGGCCGATCGGCTGATTGAAGCCGGTGGCGATCACTTCCCCATCGCGCACCACCACGGCGCCGACGGGCACCTCGCCCGCGGCCCAGGCCTTGCGGGCTTCCTGCAGCGCCAGGCCCATGTAGGTCGCGTCGGCGTCGGTGACGGCAGGCGCGGCGGCGCTGGCGGTCGGGTCAGACATCCGTGATTTCGGCCCAGCAGTTCGGCGTCTCGTGCAGCACCAGCTTCTGCAGGCGCAGGCCGGTGCCGTAGCGGTCGGTGTACGCGGCCTTGAGGATGTTCCACGCGACTTGCGCGAGGTTCTCGACGGTCGGGATGCGGTCGATCACGACGGTCTTGTGGTTCGGCAGGCTCGCGAGAAAGCCGCGCACGGCCTCGTCCTTCTCGTACACGAGGAAGGCGTGATCCCAGACATCGACGAGGTGCTCCTTGGCGAGCGTCTTGATGTCGGAAAAGTCCATGATCATGCCGTTGTCGGAATTGCCTTCGACGTCGATGACGGCGCCGGTCAGCGTGATCTCCAGGGTGTAGCGGTGGCCGTGCAGGTTGCGGCACTGGCTCTTGTGGTCGGGAATGCGGTGGCCGGCATCGAATTCCAGCTTGCGGGTAATGGTCAGCATGAATTGCTCAGGGAATCAGGGAATGTTCAGGAGTTTATGGGTCTGCAGACTGAGCTTCCATTTCGGATTGCGGCGGCACGTGTCGATGGCCAGTTGCGTGTTGAACTGGGCCAGCGGGCCATCCATCGGCTGCACGAAGAAATTCTCGAAGTCCAGGTGTTCGTAGGCGGCCAGGTCCTGGCCGGTCTGCGGCACGACGACCTTGATCTCGTTGCCCCGTTCCACGACCAGCGTCGAACCCATCTTCGGGCTCACGCAGATCCAGTCCACGCCGGCCGGCACGGGCAGCGTGCCGTTCGTCTCGATGGCGATCGTGAAGCCGGCCGCGTGCATGGCGTCGATCAGCGCCGCGTCCAGCTGCAGCAACGGTTCGCCGCCGGTGAACACGACGTACTTGCTGGCAGGGTAAGTATCCGGCCAGAGGCTGTCGATGACGGCCGCCAGCCCGGCGGCGTCCTTGAACTTGCCGCCCCGTTCGCCGTCGGTGCCGACAAAATCCGTGTCGCAGAACTGGCAGACGGCGTCGGCACGGTCGCTTTCGCGCCCCGTCCACAGGTTGCAGCCGGAAAAGCGGCAAAACACGGCCGGGCGGCCCGCATGGGCGCCTTCGCCCTGCAGGGTGTAGAAGATTTCTTTGATGCTGTAAGTCACAGTA
>Ga0308166_1004434_pt1 | contig 11261 bp, 11 predicted proteins | sample PhyCR2_2_FD_202137 | JGI IMG/M metagenome (GOLD analysis project Ga0308166, IMG submission 202137) | Phyllosphere microbial communities from UC Gill Tract Community Farm, Albany, California, United States - DLSLCC.R2 | ecosystem: Host-associated > Plants > Phyllosphere > Unclassified | place... | reverse complement strand
CGCGGCGAGGAAGTCGCGCACGCGGACTGCGCCTTCATGGCGCTGGAAGTACCAGGCCAGCATCATCGGCACCGCGATCTTCATCATCTCGGACGGCTGGATGCGCGTCACGCCCAGGTTCAGCCAGCGGGTCGCGCCCTTGCTGGTCTCGCCGAAGAATTCGACGCCCAGCAGCAGCACCACCCCCACCACGTAGAACGGCAAGGCCAGCTTCATCAGCAGCTTCGGCGGAATCAGCGCCATCGTCCACATCGCGAAGAAGGCGATGATGAAATTGCGCGACTGTTCCGCAAAACGCCAGTCGGTGCCGCCGACGGCCGAGTGCATCACCGTCAGGCCCAGCGCCGCGAACATCATCAGGATCGCGAGCAGCGGCCAGTCGAAGGCCGTGAAGACGCGCAGCAGGATCAGGCCAAGACGCTTCATTGTTGGCGCACCAGGTCGGAGGCGATGTCGTCGACGGTCGCCATGGTGTCCGCGCGCTCGGGACGAACGATCTTGTCCTGGCGGTCCTTGGCCAGCCAGTAGTCGAAGACCTTGCGCGCGACGGGGGCCGCCACGCTGGCGCCCCAACCGGCGTTCTCGACGATCAGCGCCACGGCGATGCGCGGGTGCTCAAGCGGCGCGAAGCCCATGAACAGCGCGTGGTCGCGCAGACGCTCGTCGATGGCGCTGGCGCGGTAGTGGCCGCCGCGCAGGCTGAACACCTGCGCGGTGCCGGTCTTGCCGGCGGCCTGGTAGGGCGTGTTGGCGAACGCGCGCCGCGCCGTGCCGGCCCGCACCACGTCGGCCATGGCATTTTTGATGACGTCCACATTGGCCTGCTTGAGCGGAATGCGATAGTCCGGCGGCGACTCGGTCGGCTTGGCCACACCCGAGCGCGGATCGCGCACCGCGTGCACCAGGTGCGGACGGCGGTACAGCCCGTTGTTGGCCAGCGTGGAGGTGCCCTGCGCCAGCTGAAGCAGCGTGAACGCGTTGTAGCCCTGGCCCACCGCGACGGAAATGGTCTCGCCCGCGTACCAGCGCTGGCGTTCCTTGTCCTTGTAGGCCGCGCGCTTCCAGTCGGTGGACGGCAGCACGCCGCGCTTTTCGCCTTCCAGGTCGATGCCCGTGATCTGGCCAAACCCGAACTGCTTGGTGAAATCGTGCAGGGCGTTCACGCCGATTTCGGGGCCAAGCGAATAGAAATACGTGTCGGAGGACACGACGATGGCCTTGTGCATGTCCGTCATGCCATAGGCTGCGCCGCCGGCGTTGCGGAATTTCTGTCCGCCGAATTCGTAGTAGCCCGGGTCCGAGATACGGTCGGTCGCGCGGCGCTTGCCCAGTTCCAGGGCGGCCAGACCCACGAAGGGCTTGTAGGTGGAGCCGATGGGATAGGTGCCGTACAGGGGACGGTTGATCAGGGGATGGTCCGGCGATTCGTTCAGCATGCGCCAATTGTCGACATCGATGCCGTCCACAAAGAGGTTCGGATCGAATGACGGCTGCGACACGAAAGCCAGCACTTCGCCCGTGTCCGGATCGATGGCGACGAGCGCGCCGCGCTGGCCTTCGAACGCCTCTTCGGCCACCTTCTGCAGTCCCATGTCGATGGACAGCATGATGTCCGAGCCAGGCACCGGATCGATGCGGCGCAGCGTGCGCATGGGCCGACCGCCCGCCGTCACCTCGACTTCTTCAAGGCCGGTGCGGCCGTGCAGTTGCTCTTCCCAGGTCTTTTCGATGCCCTTCTTGCCGATGACCTCGGTGCCGCGATAGTTGCCCAGCTGCCCGGCGCGGTCCAGTTCCTCGATGTCGTTGTCGGCGATGCGGCCGATGTAGCCCACCACGTGCGCGGCCGACACGCCCTGCGGATACTCGCGCACCCAGCGGGCGCGCAGTTCCACGCCCGGAAACTGGAACGCGTGCGCGGCAAACCACGCGGCCTCGGTTTCGTTCAGGTTGTTGCGAAGCTGCAGACTGGCGTAGCGGCTGGACTCAGCGGCGCGGCGCTTGAAGCGGCGCTGGTCGGACGGGCTGATGTAGACGACTTCGGTCAGGCGCTCGAAGAGTTCGTTCATGTTGCCCGCGTGGGCCGGCACGACTTCGAGGGTGTAGGTGCGGTAGTTGCGGGCCAGGACCTCGCCGTTACGGTCCAGGATCTCGCCGCGGCGCGGGGGAATCGGCACGACCGCGATGCGGTTGCGGTCGGCGCGTTCGGACAGGCCTTCGTAGCGGTCGACCTGCAGGTACCAGAACCGGCCCACCAGCACGCCAAAGCATACCAGCGCGAAGGCGCCGCCCACCCACGCGCGCAGGCGGAAGCGCTGCTTCTGCTGCTGGCCGGTTTTCTTGAATTCAAACATGACGCGACGCCGCCGTCAGGCGGATGAGGATTCGGCGTCGTCGACACCACGTTGCGGCAGGTGCAGCACCCAGCCCGCCAGCGGCCACAGGGCAGCGGTCAACAGCACGCTGATGCCCCAGTCCCAGCCCGGCCATTTGCCGGCCAGCCACGCGTGGATGATCTGGGTGACAAAGCGCGCAATGAAGAACACAGGCAGCATGTGCATGGCCTGGCTCCAGAGGTCGAAGCGCTGCAGCCGGCGGTGCAGGACCACCGCGCCGTAGGCGACGAGCGTGTACGACAGCGCGTGCTCGCCCAAGAGGCCCGCGTCGTGCACGTCCATCAGCAGGCCGAAGAAGAAGGCCGTGAACAGGCCCACGCGGCGCGGCTCGTGCACGCACCAGAAAGCGATGATGAGCAGCAGCACGTCGGGCGCGCCCTGCCACAGGCGCCACGGCAGCAGCGACACCAGCCACGCGAGCAGCACGGTGCCCCAAACGAAGAAGGCATGCGCGGGCCCTGACAGCCTGTCGGGCTGCACGTTGCTGGGCGTGCCAAGGCGGCGCGGAGACTGCCCTGCGGCTTGTTGGTTAGTCCGATCCACCGGAATCGACCTCCTGACGGTTGGACTCGGCGCGATCCACATCCACTTGCAGAACCAGGAAGTGGCGATAGCGTTCGGGGTGGGCCAGGGGTTCACACACGGCGCGCGCGAAACCGGATGCGGTATCGCGTTCGACCGAGGTCACCTTGGCCACGGGCAGGCCGGCGGGAAAGAGGCCGCCGACGCCGCTGGTGACAATAGTATCGCCTTCCTTGATGTCGGCATTGGCCGCCAGGTAGCGCACTTCCATCTTGCCGGGGGAATTGCCGCCAAATGCAATCAGACGCAGTCCGTTGCGCAGCAATTGCACCGGGATGGAGACCTGTTCGTCGGTGACCAGGGCCGCCTCGGCGGTCATCGGCGTCACGCGGACGATCTGGCCGACCACGCCGCCTTCGTCGATGACGGGCATGCCGGGGGCAAGACCGGCCTTGCTGCCCTTGTTGAAGACCAGACGCTGGGTGAACGCGTTGGTGGGTTCGTACATGACTTCGACCACCACCGCGGACTGCGCCACGGTGTCGGTCACACCAAGCAGGCGGCGCAGCTGGGAGTTTTCGGCGGCGAGCTGGGCGGCGTGGGACGCGACCTGGGCAAGCTCGATGCGCTGGCGTTGCAGGGCCTCGTTTTCGCTGCGGATGAGATTGGCCGCGTTGACCCACTCATTGACTTGCTGGACGAGGTCGCGCGGCGCCATGACGGCGCGCTGGAAGGGATAAAGCGCCACGGCGATCGTCCGGCGCGCCGGCTCCAGCATGCGCCATTGTGAATCCATGACGATCAGGGCCAGGGCAAGGACGACCAGAACAACCAGCCGCACCTCTGCCGGTGGGCCGCGCCTGAATAGGGGGGGAGTCCCTTGTCGTTGCATGAATCTCAGCCCGGGCGCCCGCGTCCGAGGCCCCCGCAGCGGCCGGAGCCAGAAAAAAGCGGGGCTCCGGGCTGGCGGGCAATATTAGTCGTTGATGAAGATGGCGCCCAGTTTCTCAAGGTGTTCCAGCGCCTCGCCGCAACCGCGCACGACGCAGGTCAGGGGATCGTCGGCCACCACGACCGGCAGACCGGTTTCTTCTTGCAGCAGGCGGTCCAGGTCGCGCAGCAGCGCGCCGCCACCGGTCAGGGCGATGCCCTTGTCGGTGATGTCGGCGCCCAGCTCGGGCGGCGTCTGTTCGAGGGCGATCTTGACGGCGGACACGATCTGGTTGAGCGGATCGGTCAGCGATTCCAGGATCTCGTTGGACGAAACCGTGAAGCTGCGCGGCACGCCTTCGGCCAGGTTGCGGCCCTTGACTTCGATTTCGCGGACTTCGGAACCCGGGAACGCCGAGCCGATTTCCTTTTTGATCAGTTCGGCGGTGGGTTCGCCGATCAGCATGCCGTAGTTGCGGCGGATGTAGTTGACGATGGCCTCGTCGAACTTGTCGCCGCCGACACGCACGGAACCCTTGTAGACCATGCCGCCCAGCGAGATGACGGCCACTTCGGTGGTGCCGCCGCCGATGTCGACGACCATCGAGCCGCTGGCGTCGGACACGGCCAGGCCGGCGCCGATGGCAGCGGCCATGGGTTCTTCGATCAGGAATACATGGGAGGCGCCGGCGCCGAGGGCCGATTCGCGGATGGCGCGGCGTTCAACCTGGGTGGAACCGCAGGGAACGCAGACGATGATCCGCGGGCTGGGCGCCAGCATGTTGCGGGGGTGCACCATGCGGATGAACTGCTTGAGCATCTGCTCGGTGACCGTGAAGTCGGCGATCACGCCGTCCTTCATGGGCCGAATGGCCTCGATATTGCCGGGAACGCGGCCGAGCATCTGCTTGGCTTCGTGCCCGACGGCTTGAATGATCTTCTTGCCGTGGGGCCCGCCTTCATGACGGATTGCGACCACGGAAGGCTCATCGAGAACGATGCCCTTGCCGCGGACGTAAATCAGCGTATTGGCGGTACCGAGGTCAATCGCCATATCGCTGGAAAAATAACTGCGCAGGAATCCGAACATGGGAGCTCAGCTAAATTCTGGGGGGAATTGGGGTCAAGCCGCGGGGCGTTTGGCCCGTAAAACGACGGGTCCGCCTGTCATCACGGCGATTAAACCGTGAATCATAACTTATAATTTCCCCGGAAATAGCGCATAAATGCAGGCTATTCAAGCTTTGTAACGGGTTTGGCATGTGCATACTGCCCACTCCCGCCCCGCGGCCTTCGCTCACCGATTTTTGCAATTCCCCATGGCGCTCAACGACAAAGATGTGGCCCGCATTGCCCGGCTGGCCAGAATCGAACTGACCCCCGACCAGCGCTCCGTCGCGCAGGCCGAACTCAACGGCATCCTCCACTTGATCGAGCGGCTCCAGTCCGTCGATACGCAAGGGGTGGAACCTTTGGCCCATCCGCTGTCCGCCCACGAAGACATCGTATTGCGCCTGCGTGAAGACGCTGTGACCGAAGCCGGTTCGCAAGCCCGCCGCGAGGAACTGCTGGCCAATGCGCCGGATGCCCAGGACGGCCTGTTCCTGGTTCCCAAGGTCCTGGAATAAGTCATGACGAAACCTGCCCTGCACACCCAGTTCGAGGGGATCGCCGCCCTGCGCGCGGCCCTCGCCCAACGCGAAGTCAGTGCCGTCGACCTGGCGCAAAGCGCCTTGTCGGCCGCCGAAGCGGCCAGCGGCCTGAACAGCTTTTTACATATTGACGCCGAATTGACGCTGGCCCAGGCACGCGCGGCCGACGCCGCGCTGGCGGCCGGTACCGCCGGACCGCTGGCGGGCATCCCGATCGCCCACAAGGACGCCTTCGTCACGCGCGGCTGGCGCACCACCGCGGGCAGCAAGATGCTCGAGGGTTACACCAGCCCGTTCGACGCCACCGTCGTGGAGCGCCTGCAAGCGGCCGGCGCGGTTTCGCTGGGCAAGCTGAACTGCGACGAATTCGCCATGGGCTCCGGCAACGAGAACTCCGCCTACGGCGCCGTGAAGAACCCGTGGGACCACGCTGCCGTGCCCGGCGGCTCGTCGGGCGGTTCTGCCGCCGCCGTGGCCGCCCGCCTGGTCGCTGCCGCCACCGGCACCGACACCGGCGGCTCGGTTCGCCAGCCCGCCGCCCTGTGCGGCGTGAGCGGCATCAAGCCCACCTATGGCACCGTGTCCCGCTACGGCATGGTGGCCTTCGGCTCCAGCCTGGACCAGGCCGGCCCGCTGGCCCCCAGCAGCCGCGACCTGCTCGAACTGCTGGACGTCATCAGCGGCTTTGACCCGCGCGACGCCACCAGCCTTGAAAAGTGCGACGGCGCCGTCAACGAGCCCGGCCGCGTGCGCCGCGACTTCGACGCCGCGCAAGGGCGCTTCGACGCCGCCGGCAGCCAGCCCCTGAAGGGCCTGCGCATCGGCGTGCCCGAGGAATATTTTGGCGCCGGCCTGGCGTCCGACGTCGCCGCTGCCGTGCAGGCCGCGCTTGAGCAGTTCGAGGCGCTGGGCGCCGTGCGCGTGCCGGTCTCGCTGCCGCGCACCGAGCTGGCCATTCCGGCGTACTACGTGATCGCCCCCGCCGAAGCGTCCAGCAACCTGGCGCGCTACGACGGCGTGCGCTACGGCCACCGCGCCAAGCAGTACGGCGACCTGAACGAGATGATCAGCCGCTCACGCGCCGAAGGTTTCGGCGACGAGGTCAAGCGCCGCATCCTGATCGGCACCTACGTGCTGTCCCACGGCTATTACGACGCCTACTACCTGCAGGCGCAGCGCCTGCGCCGCCTGATCGCGCAGGACTTCCAGCGCGCCTTTGCGGACCAGTGCGACGTCATCATGGGACCGGTCACGCCCACGGTCGCCAAGAACATCGGCGACAACCGCGACGACCCGACCGCCGACTGGCTGGCCGACGTCTACACGCTGGGCGTCAGCCTGGCGGGCCTGCCCGCCATGTCGATCCCCTGCGGTTTCGGCGGCGAAAAACAAAATCGCCCCATCGGCCTGCAGATCATCGGCAACTACTTCGACGAAGGCCGCCTGCTGGCCATCGCCGACCGCTACCAACACGTGACGGACTGGCATCAGCGTGCCCCTGTCCAGCAAGGCTGAGAACATGAACTGGGAAATCGTCATCGGCCTGGAAACGCACACGCAGCTTTCCACGGACTCCAAGATCTTTTCGGGCAGCAGCACGCAATTCGGCGCCGCGCCCAACACGCAGGCCAATGAAGTCGACCTGGCCCTGCCGGGCAGCCTGCCGGTCATGAACCGCGGCGCCGCCGAACGCGCCATCCGCTTCGGTCTGGCCGTGGGCGCCAAGATCGCGCCGCGCTCGGTCTTTGCGCGCAAGAACTACTTCTACCCTGACCTGCCCAAGGGCTACCAGATCAGCCAGTACGAGCTGCCCGTGGTGGTGGGCGGTTCGCTGTCGTTCTTCGTGGGCGAAGAAGAAAAGACCGTCAACCTGACGCGCGCCCACCTGGAGGAAGACGCCGGCAAGTCCCTGCACGACGACTTCAGCCTGGCCAATGGCAGCCCCGCCAGCGGCATCGACCTGAACCGCGCCGGCACCCCGCTGCTGGAAATCGTGACCGAACCCGAAATGCGCTCGGCCGCCGAAGCCGTGGCCTATGCGCGCGCGCTGCACAGCCTGGTCGTGTGGCTGGGCATCTGCGATGGCAACATGCAGGAAGGCTCGTTCCGCTGCGACGCCAACGTGTCGGTGCGCCCGGTGGGCCAGAAGGAATTCGGCACCCGCACCGAGATCAAGAACGTCAACTCGTTCCGCTTCCTGGAACGCGCCATCACCTATGAAGCGCGCCGCCAGATCGAGCTGATCGAGGACGGCGGCACCGTCGTCCAGGAAACGCGTCTGTACGACGCCGACCGCGACGAAACGCGCAGCATGCGCAGCAAGGAAGACGCGCACGACTACCGCTACTTCCCCGATCCCGACCTGCCCACGCTGGTGATCTCCAGCGACTGGGTGGACGAGGTCCGCGCCGCCATGCCCGAACTGCCGGCCGCCCAGCGCGCCCGCTTTGAATCGGAATACGGCCTGCCCGCCTACGACGCGGCCCAACTGACCGTCAGCCGCGACCTGGCCGCCTACTTTGAAGCCGTGGCGCACGCGCTGCCGGCCGGTCAGGCCAAGCTTGCGTCCAACTGGGTCATGGGTGAAGTCGCCGCGGTGCTTAACAAGGAAGAAAAGACCATCGCCGAATCGCCCGTCGCCGCGCCCGCGCTGGCGGCCCTGATCGGCCGCATCATCGACGGCACGATCTCCAACAAGATCGCCCGCGAGGTCTTTGGCGCCATGTGGGCCGGCGAGAACGGCGGCGACGCCGACGCCATCATCGAATCCCGCGGCCTGAAGCAGATCAGCGACACGGGCGCCATCGGCGCGATGATCGACGAGGTGCTGGCCGCCAACCCGGCCATCGTCGATGAGTACCGCGCTGGCAAACAAAAGGCGTTCAACTCCCTGGTTGGCCAGATCATGAAGGCCGCCCGCGGCAAGGCCAACCCGCAGCAGGTGAATGACTTGCTGAAGCAGAAGTTGGATAGTTGATCGCTTATTGCGAAATCAGACTAATCCGAAGCCGCGGCAGATTGCCGCGGCTTTTTCTTTGGCGAAGAATGGAGCGGTCAATGTCTGATGGGAAGACAACATGTCTCCGTACTTTGAAGTGCCCCTGGAACAACTGCCCCAGCGTGTGGATTCGCTCATTGAAGCCGCACACCAAGGAGCCCGCATCGTCGTCCTGCGCGACGGACAGCCCTACGCCCAGATCCGCCCCGTCAATCCCATGATGAGCGAAAACGCGCATTGGGCAGTGGAGTCGATAAAGACGTTTCCCGCCATCCAGCACGACAGCTATGAAAGCTGGTGGGCGGCGGTAAAGCCGGTGCACGAATGAAACTTGTCCTTGACGCCTCGGTTGCGCTCAACTGGCTGAGCCTGCCCAGCCAGCCCTTTCGAGAGGCAGCCTTTCGCATCCTGGAGGGGCTGGACGACTACGTCACGTATGTGCCAACGATCTGGCATCTGGAGGTCGCCCATGGCGCGATGCGCGCGGAGCGCTCTGGCATGGCCACCGCGAGCATGCTGACCAAATTCTCGGAGATCCTGAGCCGCGTGCCCTTCTCTGAAGAGCAACGCCCCACGCAGCTTTGGCTGGCCGCCAGCGTGTCCCTCGCCCGGAAACACAGCCTGACCGTTTACGACGCGTCCTATCTGGAACTGGCATTGGCAACCGGCGCCACGCTTGCGACCTTCGATCAGAAACTATGTGCCGCGGCGCAAACCTGCGGGCTTTCCGTACTTGGACCGCCCTCACTCCTGGCGGAACCGCTCGCGCAGTATGGCTTCCCGTACCAGTATGGCTCCCCTTACTTCACCCCGTACTTCGTCCGATACGCCAGCACGGCATCCCGATTCTCGGCAAACGCCGCATCGTCTTGCAGCAAGGCCAGGATGTCAGTCAGCGAGGCAATCGCGACCACGGGGATGCCATAGGTCTTGGCCACGTCCTGCACGGCCGAGTGCGGCGACAAGGCGTCATCCGGGCCGGCGCGCTCCATGCGGTCCATCGCGATCAGCACGGCGGCCGGCTCTGCGCCCGCGGCGCGGATGATTTCCACCGATTCGCGCACCGACGTGCCGGCAGTGATGACGTCGTCGATGATGACGACCTTGCCCTTGAGCGGCGCGCCGACCAGGGTGCCGCCTTCGCCATGGTCCTTGGCTTCCTTGCGGTTGTAGGCAAACGGCACGTCGCTGCGGCCCTGCATGTCAGGATGGCCGGCCAACGCCACGGCGGTGGCGGTGGACAGCGGGATGCCCTTGTACGCCGGGCCAAACAGCATGTCGAACTCGACGCCGGAATCCAGCAGGGCCTGCGCGTAGAACTGCGCCAGCTTGCCGACCGAGCGGCCATTGTTGAACAGGCCCGCGTTAAAGAAATAGGGGCTGATACGGCCCGACTTGACCTTGAAGCTGCCAAAGCGCAGAACGCCCTCGTTCAAGGCGAAGCGGACGAAATCCAGGGCGGTGACGGAGGACTGGGCGGCGGGCATGCAAGGGGTTCCGGTAGGTGGCAGACCCCGCATTTTATCCGCTGTCGGGGACTTTCCCGGACGGCGCCGCCGAGTCGGTTAAATTCCTGGCATTGTCCGCCCCCCTGCGGCCGCATTACAGGAGTTTCGCTTTGCTGCGCATCACGTCGATCAACCTCAATGGCATCCGGTCCGCCTTCAAGAAGGGCCTGCAACCGTGGATGGAAAAGCACGCCGCCGACGTGCTGTGCCTGCAGGAAATCAAGGTCTCCCACGAGGACCTGACCGACGACCTGCGGCATCCGCCCGGCTATACCGGCCACTTTCATCACGCCGTGAAAAAGGGCTACAGCGGCGTGGGTATCTACCTGCGAGATGCTGCCGAGCGCGTGAACAACGGCTTTGATTGTGAAGAGTTCGACAACGAAGGCCGCATCATCCGCGCCGACTGGAAGGATCTGTCGATCATCAGCGCTTACCTGCCTTCCGGCTCCAGCGGCGACGAACGCCAGCAGGCGAAGTACCGCTTCCTGGACCGGTTCGGGCCGTGGATCGATGCCCTGATGCACGAGCACAAGACGACCGGCCGCGAATTCGTCATCTGCGGCGACTGGAACATCGCGCACAAGGAAATCGACCTGAAGAATTGGAAGGGCAACATGAAGAACTCGGGCTTCCTGCCCGAAGAGCGGGCCTGGCTCACGGACGTCTTCGACAAGCGCGGCTTTGTGGACGTGTTTCGCACCATTGATGACCGTCCGGATCAATACACCTGGTGGAGCAACCGCGGCCAGGCCTGGGCCAAGAACGTCGGGTGGCGCATTGACTACCAGATCGCCACGCCAGGCATCGCCGCCAAGGCGCGTAACGTCGCCATCTACAAGGACGAGCGCTTCTCGGATCACGCGCCGTTGACGATCGATTACGACACCACCTTGCGCGCGTGATTTTTCTCAATATTTAATTGGGGCCGTATCACGTGCGAGTCACGGGCCGCTGCGCCTGCAAGCGGCCTGACAATGACCTCGTGGCCTGGGGGCACGGGCAGCCGCCTCTATGACAGGGCAGGTATTTTAAACGGGGACATATTAATTTTCCCTGATATTTCAAGCATCACGCCCACACGCGCACCCTTGGTTTCCGCATCCCGAGACGCCCACCCGAAAATGCGTCCCCAATTTTTGCTTCGAAAAACCCGTTTGTTATCAACGTGATGGCGCGGTTTTTCGCTTTGCGCAGGGCAACATTTTGCCCCTACAATCACCGCACCATACCGGTGCAGTCTTGCACCAAAACAAAC
>Ga0308166_1004433_pt1 | contig 11262 bp, 7 predicted proteins | sample PhyCR2_2_FD_202137 | JGI IMG/M metagenome (GOLD analysis project Ga0308166, IMG submission 202137) | Phyllosphere microbial communities from UC Gill Tract Community Farm, Albany, California, United States - DLSLCC.R2 | ecosystem: Host-associated > Plants > Phyllosphere > Unclassified | place... | reverse complement strand
ACGCCAAGATCGCCGCCGCCGACAAGCAGATCGGCATCATCATCGTCAACACCGGCAACGGCAAGGGCAAGAGCTCGAGCGCGTTCGGCATGGTCGCGCGCGCGCTCGGCCACGGCATGAAGGTCGGTGTCGTCCAGTTCATCAAGGGCGCGATGTCGACCGGCGAGGAACAGTTCCTGCGCCGCTTTCCCGACGAGGTGAGCTTCCACGCGATGGGCGAAGGCTATACCTGGGAAACGCAGAACCGCGAACGCGACGTCGTGAAAGCCGAAGAAGCCTGGGAACAGGCACGCCGCTTCCTTACCGATCCGGCGATCGGCCTGGTCGTGCTGGACGAACTGAACATCGCCCTGAAATACCGCTACCTCGACGTGCACACGGTCATCGAAGACCTGCTCGATCGCCCGTCGATGCAGCATGTCGTCGTGACGGGCCGCGCGGCGCCGCCGGAATTGATCGCCGTCGCCGACACGGTCACCGAGATGAATGTCGTCAAGCACGCGTTCAAGGCCGGTATCGCGGCGCAGGCCGGGACGGAGTGGTGATGGCGACCGGCGCACGCATGCTGCTGGTCGCGGCCACCGCATCCGGCCAGGGCAAGACGACGGTGACGGCCGCGCTGGCACGCCGGCTGCGCCGCATGGGCCAGCGGGTACACGTGTTCAAGTGCGGCCCCGACTTCATCGATCCGATGGTGCTGGAACACGCGAGCCGGACGAAGGTCCATACGCTCGATTTGTGGATGGTCGGGCTGGAACAGTCGCGCCAGCGCCTGGCCCGCGCCGCGCAAGAAGCCGACGTGGTGCTGGTCGAAGGCGTGATGGGCCTGTACGACGGCACGCCATCCGCCGCCGACCTCGCGCGCGCGTTCGACCTGCCTGTACTGGCCGTGATCGACGCCGCGTCGATGGCGCAGACGGCCGGCGCCATCGTGCTGGGCCTGCGCGACTACGGACCGGTGCGCATGGCCGGCGTCGTCGCCAACCGCGTCGCCAGCGAGGGCCATGCCCGGATGGTCGCCGCCTCGCTGCGCGACATTCCGCTGCTCGCCACCTTGCCGAAGCAATCGCGCACGCTGCCCGAGCGCCACCTCGGCCTCGTCGTGCCGGGCGAAGTCGACGACATCGACGCGATCCTCGACGAGCTTGCCGAGCAGCTGCAGCTGGACGAGGCGGCGTGGGCCGCGATCACGCCGCCGCGGCTGGACGAGCCGCTGCCGGAAGAACCGGTTCCGCCCCTGCTGGCAGGGAAAACGGTGGCGATCGCGCGCGACGCCGCGTTCTGCTTCCTGTACCCCGCGAACGTCGACACGCTGGAAGCGCTCGGCGCACGCATCCGCTGGTTCTCGCCGGTCGCCGACGAGCCGGTGCCGCAGGACGCCGACGCCGTCTACCTGCCGGGCGGCTATCCCGAGCTGCACGCGGCGGCGTTGGCGCAGGCGGGACGCTGGGGCGAGACCATTCGCGCGGCGCACGCGGCAGGCCTGCCGATCCTTGCCGAGTGCGGCGGGATGATGGCGCTGGCCGATTCGATCGTCGACAAGGACGGCCGCCGCTGGCCGATGGCGGGCGTACTGCAGGGCGACGCGGCGATGCAGCCGCGCCTCGCCGCACTTGGTCCGCAGGCGCTGGCCACGCAGGCCGGCGAGATGCGCGGCCACACGTTCCACTATTCGCGCCTGGAGACGCCGGCCGAGGCGGCCGCGTGGACCGTCAAGCACAAGACCGGCGCCCTGGGCGAGGCCGTGTACCGCGTGGGTTCGCTCACGGCGTCGTACTTCCACGCGTTCTTCGCGTCGAACCCGGCGGCTGCCGCCAGCCTGCTGCGGGGAGAGCTGGCATGACGCGTACCCTCGTCCTCGGCGGCGCCCGCTCCGGCAAGAGCGCGCTGGCCGAGCGCCTGGCGCGCGAATCCGGCAAGGACGTGATCTACCTCGCGACGTCGCATGCGCTCGACTCGGAAATGGAAACGCGCATCGCCCACCACCGTGCGCGCCGGCCCGCCGAATGGCGCACAGTCGAGGAGCCGACCGCGCTCGCGGCCACGCTGCGCGGGTTGTGCGCACCGGGCCGCATCGTGCTGGTCGACTGCCTGACGCTGTGGCTGACGAACCTGATGTTCGCGACACACCAGGATTATCCCGAAGTCGGTCCGATCGACCTGTCGCCGCTGTTCGTCGCGGAACGCGCGGCGCTGCTGGACTGGCTCGACGGCCCGGCCGCCGGCGACGTCGTGTTCGTGTCGAACGAAGTCGGCATGGGCATCGTGCCATACGGCGCCGTGTCGCGCGCGTTCGCCGACGAGGCGGGCCGCCTGAACCAGGACGTGGCCGCGCGCTGCGCGCGCGTGCTGTTCGTCGCGGCCGGCCTGCCGCTCGCGCTGAAGGGCGCGCCGTGCTGAGCGGCCTGTCGCCGACCGCCCTCGCGCTGGCGCTCGTCGCCGGCGTTCTGCTCGACCTGCTGCTGGGCGAGGCCCGCCGCTGGCATCCGCTCGTCGGCTTCGGCCGGTTGGCGAATGCGCTGGAACGCCGGCTGAACGGCGGGGGCCTGCGCATCGCGCGCGGCCTGCTCGGATGGATGCTCGCCGTGCTGCCGTTGACGCTGCTGGCCTGGCTCGCGTGCACGTGGGGCGGCGCGGCCGTGCATGCGCTGCTGCTGTACGTCGGCATCGGCCTGCGCAGCCTGCGCGACCACACGCTGCCGATCCACGCGGCGCTCACGCGCGGCGACATCGACGACGCACGGATGCTGACGTCGCGCATCGTCAGCCGCGACACGGCACAGGCGAACGAATCGGACCTGGCCAAGGCCGGGGCCGAGTCGCTGCTGGAAAACGGCAACGACGCCGTGTTCGGCACGCTGTTCTGGTTCCTCGTCGCGGGCGGCGCGGGCGTCGTGCTGTTCCGCCTCGCGAACACGCTCGATGCGATGTGGGGCTACCGCACCGAGCGCTTCAACCTGTTCGGCCGGGTCGCCGCACGCATCGACGACGTGCTGAACTGGGTGCCGGCGCGCCTGACCGCGCTGTCGTACGTGCTGCTGGCCGAGCGCGGCCGGCTGCATGCGTGGCGCTGCTGGCGCGCGCAGGCCCCGGCCTGGAGCAGCCCGAACGCCGGTCCCGTGATGGCCAGCGGCGCCGGCGCGCTCGGCGTGCAGCTGGGCGGCGCGGCCGTGTACGACGGCGTGACGGAACTGCGTCCGCCGCTGGGCAGCGGCCCGGATGCGCGCGCGGACGACATCCTGCGCGCCTGGCGCCTCGTGCGCCGTACGACATTGTTGTGGGTGTGCGTCGCCGCCGGCGTGCTCGTATTGAAAGGAGCCGGTCATGCTTGAACACGGCGGCAACCTGCGCGCGGCCGAGCGCCACTATGGCGGCACGGACTGGATCGACCTCTCGACCGGCATCAACCCGCACGGCTATCCGGCGCCGGCACCGGCGCCCGACGCGTGGCGGCGCTTGCCGGAGCCGGATCCCGAACTCGTGCGCGCCGCCTGCGACTACTACGGCGCGCCGCGGCTGCTGCCCGTGGCCGGTACCCAGGCCGCGATCCAGGCGCTGCCCCGGTTGCGCGCCGAACTGGCCGGGCCGGCGCGCGTGACGGTGTCCGCACCGTCGTACGCGGAGCATGCGCATCACTGGGGACGGCACGGCCACACGCTGCGCCTGGCGACGTATTCGGCACTCGATGCGGCCGTCGACGACAGCGACGTGGTCGTCGTCGTCAACCCGAACAACCCGACCGGCGCAACGGTCGAACCGGCTCAATTGCGGCACTGGGCGGAACGGCTGGCGGCGCGCGGCGGCTGGCTCGTGGTGGACGAGGCGTTCGGCGACACGGCGCGCGCGCTGTCCGTGGCCGGCCATGCGAACCGGCCGGGTCTCGTCGTGCTGCGTTCCGTCGGCAAGTTCTTCGGCCTCGCCGGCCTGCGCCTCGGCTTCGTCGCCGCGCACGACACGCTGCTGGCCGCGCTGGACGACTCGCTCGGCCCGTGGGCGGTCAGCGGTCCGGCGCAGGAAATCGCGGTCGCAGCCCTGCGCGACACGGCGTGGCAGGCGGCGGCGCAGGCGCGCCTCGCACGCGACCGCGCGCGCATGCGCGGACTGCTGGCCGCGCACGGCATCGAAGCATCATCCGGCACCCCGCTGTTCCACTGGTGGGCGGAGCCGCGGGCCGAGGCCTTTCACGACCACATGGCGCGGCGCGCGATCTGGGTGCGCCTGTTCGCGCACGCGGCGCGCGGCATCCGCATCGGCCTGCCCGCCGACGAGGCACAATGGCAGCGTATCGACACAGCACTACGGGATTGGAACGACCAATGAAACGCACCTTCAGCGCAGGCGCGGCCCTGCTCTTCGTTGCCGCAAGCCTGCAGGCGCATGCCGCCGTCAGCGTCAAGGACGATGCCGGCGACATCGTCACCGTCGCGAAGCCGGCCCAGCGCGTGATCTCGCTGGCGCCGCACGTCACGGAACTGCTGTTCGCGGCGGGCGGCGGCAGCCATGTGGTCGGCGTCGTCTCGTACAGCGACTTCCCGGAAGAAGCGAAGAAGATCCAGCAGATCGGCTCGAACCGCGAGCTGGACCTGGAACGCATCATGGCCCTGAAACCGGACCTGATCGTCGTCTGGCGCCACGGCAGCTCCGAGCGCCAGATCGAGATGGTGAAAAAGCTCGGCGTGCCGATGTTCCACAGCGAGCCGCAAAAGCTGGAAGACATCGCGGACAACGTACAGAAACTGGGCCAGCTGATGGGCACGGACGCCGTCGCCGGCCCGGCCGCGGCCGACCTGCGCCGGCGCATGGCGAGCCTGCGCAGCCGCTATGCCAACCGCCCCATCGTGCGCAGCTTTTATCAGGTGTGGGACAAGCCGCTGTACACGCTGAACGGCCGCCACATCGTCAGCGACGCGCTGCGCCTGTGCGGTGGCGCGAACATCTTCGACAAGCTGCCGGTGACGGCGCCCACCGTGTCGGTCGAAGCCGTGCTGCAGGAAAATCCGGAAGCGATCTTCGCCACGGCCGAAAAGAACTACGGCGGCGTGAGCATGTGGAAGCCGTACGGCACGCTCACGGCCGTCCGTAACGACAACCTGTTCACGATCGACGGCAACCTCCTGAACCGCGCCGGCCCGCGCATGATCGACGGCGCCGCGCAGCTGTGCGAAAAACTCGAACTGGCGCGCAGCCACCGTCCCAAATGAACGGGGCGCCCTTTCCCTTCCCGACCCTGATGGTGCAGGGCACGACGTCGGATGCCGGCAAGAGCACCGTCGTCGCCGCGCTGTGCCGGTTGCTCTACCGGCGCGGCGTGCGCGTGGTGCCGTTCAAGCCGCAGAACATGGCGCTGAACAGCGCCGTCACGAGCGACGGCGGCGAGATCGGCCGCGCCCAGGCGCTGCAGGCGCTGGCCGCCGGCCTCGCGCCGCACACGGACATGAACCCCGTGCTGCTCAAGCCGTCGAGCGACATCGGCGCGCAAGTCATCATCCACGGCCGCGTGCGCGCCGAGATGAATGCGCGCGACTACCACCGCTACAAGACCGTCGCGATGGAGGCCGTGCTGGAATCGCACGCGCGCCTGCGCTCGCAGTACGACGCGGTGATCGTCGAAGGCGCGGGCAGTCCTGCCGAGATCAACCTGCGCGACCGCGACATCGCCAACATGGGTTTCGCCGAAGCCGTCGACTGCCCTGTGGTGCTGGTGGCGGACATCGACCGCGGCGGCGTGTTCGCGCACATCGTCGGCACCCTGGCCTGCCTGTCGGACAGCGAGCGCGCGCGCATCGCGGGCTTCGTCATCAACCGCTTCCGCGGCGACATCAAGCTGCTCGAACCGGGCCTGGACTGGCTGGAAGCGCAGACGGGCAAGCCGGTACTGGCCGTGCTGCCCTACCTGCACGGGCTGTACCTCGACGCGGAAGACGCCGTGCAGGCCGTCGTGCCGGGCAGCGGTTCCTTCCGCGTGGTCGTGCCCAGCTATCCGCGCATGAGCAACCATACCGACTTCGATCCGCTGCGCGTGCATCCGGACGTCGACCTGCGCTTCGTGCGCGCGGGCGAGCCGATCCCGGACGCAGACCTGATCGTCCTCCCCGGCAGCAAGAACACGCGCGGCGACCTCGCGTGGCTGCAGGCGCAGGGCTGGCCGGAACGCATCCGCCGCCACCTGCGCTACGGCGGCAAGGTGATCGGCATCTGCGGCGGCTTCCAGATGCTGGGGCTCGGCGTCGACGATCCGCACGGCGTGGAGGCGGCCGCGGGGCGCTCGCCGGGACTCGGCCTGCTCGACCTGGAGACCACGCTCACGCGCGACAAGCGCCTGGCGCAGGTGAGCGGACGCTGCGCGTTCGCGCAGGAAGCGTCGGGTGCCGCCGTCGCCGGCTACGAGATCCACATGGGCGTGTCGGCGGGCAGCGCGCTGGAACGGCCGGCGTTCGAGATCGAAGGCCGGCCGGAAGGCGCGCGCTCTGACGACGGCCAGGTGCTGGGCACATACCTGCACGGCCTGTTCGACCACCGGGATGCGTGCGCGGCACTGCTGCGCTGGGCCGGGCTGCACAGCGAACACGCCGTCGACACGGCGGCGCTGCGCGAGGCAAGCCTGGACCGGATCGCGGATGCGGCCGTGCCGCTGCTGGATGCGCTGCTGGCGACGTCGGTTTGATAAATATCAAATCTCAAGCATTGCATTGTCGCGCGTGTAACTAAACTACGAAACATTGTTGACTTCGATTTCATAAAACCGTACATTCCTCTTCCATAAGTAGTAAAAATACTAAAGTGCCTTGAGCACAAGAGGGGACATCATGGCAATCTGCAGCAGCACGGCCGCAGTACGGTATCGTCGCATCCCGCTTCCCCTTCCCTTCTTCGGCATCGCGCCGGCGGCACCGCGTCCGTCGGGCGACCCGCCCGCCCGACCCGCCTGACCCTGTTCGAGTACCGGCGGCGCCCGGCGCGCTTGGGTGCACCGCCGCTTTCCGCAAGCGCGATCTGACTGGAGAATCTCATGCATTTCCGGAAGACCCCGGCTGCGCTCTGCGTGGCCAGCCTCGTTGCGTCCATGACGCCCGTGGCGCACGCCGGCCCCATCCCCGCGGCGCACGTGTACCACAACCACATGCCGAATTTCTGGCCGTTCTATGCGGTCGATCCGGTCGCGAAGTACGACGCCACGGCGGTCGGCGCGCCGGTGCGCTACACGGCCGACGGCGAAGTGATCAACCTGAAGAACAGCCCGCCGTCCGGCTACCGCTACTACCTGCCGGCCGCGCTGGGCGGGGGCATCATGCCGCACGACGACCTCGTGTCCTACTATTCGCCGGACGCCAAGACGGGCGCGTACCAGTCGTGGCCGATGCAGGTCGCGAACGAGATGCAGTCGTGGTCCGGCGCGCGCGGCCAGGTGCACGTGACGATGTCCGGCGCCGTCGTCAACAACGTGCAGAGCCTGGAGACGCTGCAGAACGTGCCCGGCTACAGCAATCCGGCGTGGGGCCAGTCGTGGTCGAACACGGTGGCGGCGCTGCGTACGCAGAACGGCTTCCGCACGCTGGACACGATCCACTTCACGGGCCACCACTCGATGGGACCGCTGGTCGGCGCCGACTACTTCCTGAAGGACCTGCTGTTCCAGAACGCGACGCTGGCGCAGTCGTATTTCCTGGGCGGGAACTTCGTCTCGTCGAAGGGCTACTTCCCGACGGAGCTGGGTTTTTCCGAACGCCTGATTCCGGCGCTGGCCAAGCTCGGGGTGCAGTGGTCCGTCCTCGGCAACAACCACTATTCGCGCACGCTGAAGGATTATCCGTACGCAAGCTACGACGCGGCCGGCGACACCTTGACCTCGCCGCCGAACCGCGCCGACCTGCGCAACACGTCGGCCACCGGCAGCTGGGTCGCGGCGCAGATGGCGCACGAACAGCAGGTCATCGTGAACAAATTCCCGTTCGCGTCGACACCGCACTGGGTGCGCCACGTCGATCCGGCCACCGGTGCCGTGACGAAGATCGCGGGCGTGCCCGTCAGCCAGAACGGCTCGTGGCTGGAAGGCTGGGAAGGCGCCACCACCGTCGACGAGATCGCGCCGTACGCCGCGCTCGAGCCGCGCCAGTTCTACGTCATCGCCCACGACGGCGACAATTCGAGCGGCCGCGCCGGCTCGCTGTCGACATGGCAGGCCGGCTATAACACGACGTGCACCGGCAGCGGCTACTGCCTCGGTATCGACGAATACCTGCGCGCCAATCCGATTCCCGCGAGCGACGTGCAGCACGTGCAGGACGGCTCGTGGGTCGACACGCGCGACTCGTCGTCCGATCCGACCTGGTACCACTGGCACCTGCCCTTCCTGATCTGGAAGGGCCAGTTCGCCGACTTCAACCGCGTCACCGGGATGAGCCTCGCACCGAAGACGAACCTGAAAGGCGTGCAGGAAGGCGCGACCGTGTCGTTCGAATACGGCTGGCACTACCTGGAGCGCAACTTCGCGCTGCTGCAGGCCGCGCTCAACTACGCGAAGACGGCCGAGCAGATCTGGCTGGACGGCCACCCGACGTACTGGTCGCCGACGACCGCGCTGGACAAGCAGGTGACCTATACCGGCAACCAGCTCAATCCGTGGATGATGGCGGCCCCGGTCAAGGGCGACGCCGCGAAGGACTATGCCGGCGGCGCCAACCCGGCGGAGCTGGGCTGGTACTTCCTGCTGCCGGCGATGGATTCCGGCTTCGGCTATTACGACGAAAACAAGGACGACGACGTCAAGCCGACGCTCGCCTTCAACAATTCGCTGGCGTTCACCAAGCCGTACGTGCAGTCGCATGCGGCGCAGGACCGCACCGGCCCGTCCGTGTGGTGGCCGCAGCGCTATCCGTACAATCCCGGTTCGGTGAACGCGTCGAAGGCCGAGGGCTGGACGGTGCAGCACTACGGCAGCGACTTCGCCGTCTACACCTATGGCTACGACGTGTCGGGCATCACGAGCGCCGTCGTGAAGGTGCGCGTGCACGCGTCGAACGCCATCGACGCCAATGACGACACCTATAAAGTCTACGATCCGGCCGCGCTGGCGGGTACTGCCGGCCTGTCGATCACGCCGGCGAGCGTGGGCGCGTGGCAGAGCGTGCCGATGAAGATGCGCGACCTGCATCCGGACATCAACGGCGTCGACTGGGTACCGGGCACGCGCGACACGCTCGCCGTGCTGCCCGCGCAGGAGACGGGCGACCTGTACTACGCCTACCTGGCGGGCTTCCGCAACCAGCTGCTCGACTACTACGTCGAGATGACGGACAGCCGCGGCAACGTCACGCGCAGCGAGATCCAGCAGGTGTTCGTCGGCGCCGGCACGTATTCGCCGTCGTCGACCGGTTCCGGCTTCGTGGAGGACGTGAACGGCAAGGTCGCCGGCACGTACCCGTTCCTCGTGATCGACAAGCAGGCACCCGGCACCCCCGGCACGATCGTGGCCTCGCAGCTCACCGACCGCTCGGTCACGCTGGCGTGGCCGGCAGCCACCGACAACGTCGGCGTCACCGGGTACACGGTGTACCGCAACGGCACGGCCGTCGCCACGGTGAGCACGCCGGGCTACACCGACAGCGGCCTGGCGCCCTCGACGCTGTATTCGTACAGCGTGACGGCGCAGGATGCCGCCGCCAACGTGTCCGCGCGCTCCGCCGTCACGAGCGTGACGACGAAACCGGCCGACACCGTCGCGCCGACGGCACCCGGCCAGCCCGTCGCCGGCACCGTGACCTCGACCTCCGTCGCGCTGACCTGGGCGGCGGCCACCGACAACTACGGCGTCACGCAGTACGTCGTCTACCGCAACGGCACGCAGGCGGGCGTGGTCGCATCGACCGCGTTCACGGACAGCGGACTGGCACCGTCGAGCACCTACGTGTACACGATCGTCGCGAAGGATGCGGCAGGCAACGCGTCGGCCGCATCGACCGCGCGCCAGGTCACGACGGCCGCGGGCAACGTCGCCACCGTCTACTACCGGCTGCCGTCTGGCTGGAGCACGGCGAACATCCATTACGCGCCGACCGGCGGCACCTGGACGACATCCCCGGGCGTGGCGATGGCGGCGGCATGCAGCGGCTGGACGGCATCGACCGTCAATCTCGGCAGCGCGACGGGGCTGCAGGCCGTCTTCAACAACAATGCCGGCACATGGGACAACCACGGCGGCGCCAACTACGCGCTCGGCACCGGACTCTCGGCCGTGAACAACGGCGCCGTCACGACGGGCAGCAATCCGTGCAGTGCCGACACGGCCGCGCCGGCAACACCCGCCAACCTGCGCGCCACGAGCGTCGGTACGGGCGCCGTGTCCCTGGCCTGGGATGCCGCGACCGACAACGTGGGCGTGACCGGCTATTACGTGTTGCGCGACGGCGCCCGCGTGGCCAGCGTCTCCGCCACGAGCTACACGGACACCGCCGTCGCCGCCGGCGCGACGTACGCGTACGCGGTGCAGGCGTTCGACGCGGCGGCGAACGTCTCGGCGGCCGGCAACGCGCTGTCCGTGACGACGACCGGGACGGGTTCGACGACCTGCACGGTCAGCTTCACGATCGCCAACGCCAATACGGTCGTCGGCCAGAGCCTGCGGGTAGTCGGCAGCACGGCTGCGCTCGGATCGTGGGCACCGGCGAACGGCGCCGCGCTGACGATCCAGGGCAGCGGCGCCAACGTGCCCTGGACCGGCACCGTCACCCTGCCGCCGAACACCTCGGTGCAGTACAAGTACGTGAAGTGGAACGGCTCGACGGCGACGTGGGAAAGCAATCAGGCGACGACGTCGGGCAACCGCGAGTTCAGCACGCCGGCCAGCTGCAGCGGCACCATCGCGCGCAACGACGGCAACTTCAAGCCCTGAGCGTGAGCCGCAAGCCGCGTGCGGCGGCGGCGGCTACTTCTTGCGCAGCCTCTTCAACCGCAGCGGCAGCAGGTTGAAGAGGCGCACCAGCAGGTGCAGCTGCCAGGGGAACACGCAGCGTTCGGCGCGCGCGTCGATGGCAGCGGCCATGCGTGCCATGGCCGCCGCTTCCGTTTGCAAAAACGGCTTGGCGCTCGCGTCGCCGCCGTTCAGTTCGCGCAGGCGCGCCGTGTCGACGTAGCCCGGTACCAGCGTCGTCACGGCGATGCCGAACGGCGCCAGCGCCTTGCGGTAGGTGTCGCACATGGCGATGGCGGCGCGTTTGCTCGCAGCGTACAGCGAGCCGCCGGGATAGTCCTTCTGCAGGCCGGCGA
>Ga0308166_1004431_pt1 | contig 11264 bp, 11 predicted proteins | sample PhyCR2_2_FD_202137 | JGI IMG/M metagenome (GOLD analysis project Ga0308166, IMG submission 202137) | Phyllosphere microbial communities from UC Gill Tract Community Farm, Albany, California, United States - DLSLCC.R2 | ecosystem: Host-associated > Plants > Phyllosphere > Unclassified | place... | reverse complement strand
GCGCAACCGCACGGGCTTCGCCCACCTGTTCGAGCACCTGATGTTCCAGGGCACGCCGAACGCGCCGAAGGGCGTGTTCGACCGCGCCATCACGGGCGGCGGCGGCAACAACAACGGCTCCACGCGTCCCGACTTCACGAACTACATCGAGACGGCGCCCGTGTCGTCGCTCGAGCCGATCCTGTGGCTCGAGGCCGACCGCATGAAGACGCTCGACTTCAACCCGGCCACGCTGAAGAACCAGCAGGACGTGGTCAAGGAAGAGATCCGCGTGAACGTCAAGAACAAGCCGTACGGCGGCTTCTTCTGGCTCGACATCAGCCAGCTCGCGTTCCAGAAATGGGAGAACAACCACGACGGCTACGGCAGCTTCGAGGACCTCGAAGGCGCGAGCCTCGACGACGTGCGCGCCTTCCACCGCGACTACTACGGTCCGAACAACGCCGTGCTGGCGATCGCCGGCGACGTCACGCCCGCGCAGGGCTTCGCGCTCGCGCAGAAGTACTTCGGCGGCATCGCGGCCCGCCCCGTGCCGCAAGGTTCCGACTTCACGGAAGGCCTGAACACACAGGAAAAACGCATCGAGCAAAGCGACGCGCTGGCGCAGGTGCCGGCCGTCGCCGTCGGCTGGAAAGTGCCGCCGCAGGGCAGCGCGGACCAGGCGCCGATGGCCGTGCTGTCCGAACTGCTGGCGGGCGGCGACGCGTCGCTGTTCTACCTGAATCTCGTCAAGGGCCGCGAGATCGCGCTGAACGTCCAGGGCGGCTTCGGCCTCACCGGCCCGTTCGAATACGGCGGTCCCACGCTGTTCACCGTGTTCGGCCTGTACAAGCCGAACAGCAGCGCGGACGCGATGCTGGCCGCGATGGACGAGCAGATCGCGAAGGTCGTCAAGGACGGCGTCGACGCCGCCACCTTGAAGCGCGTGAAGACCCGCATGCTCGCGGACTGGAACAACGACCTGGAAAACATCCTGTCGCGCGCCGACACGCTCGCCAAGCTGCAGACGCTGTGGGGCGACGCCAACGTCGTCAACAAGGTGCCGGGCTGGATCGAGGGCGTGACGTCCGCCGACCTCCAGCGCGTGGCCGCCACCTACCTGACGAAGGCGAACCGCACCGTCATCGACCGTAAACCGGCAGCAAAGAAATGAGGAGCGCATCGATGAACAAACTGATGCTGACGATGATCGTGGGCGCTTTGTTCGCCCACCCGGCGCAAGCCGCGGACGTGCCGAAGGACGCGATGCCGGCCGCGATGCCGGCCTATGCGAAAGACAAACCCCTGCCCGTCCCGCACATCGGCAAGAAGACCCTGGCCAACGGCCTGCAGGTGTGGATCGTGCCGCGCACAGGCATCCCGCGCGTGGACATGGTGCTGGCCGTGCGCGACGCGGGCCTCGTCGCGGACGATGCGAAACACCCGGGCTTCGCCAACCTGCTGGCCGGCCTGCTCAACGAAGGCACGGCGAAACGCGATTCGCGCGCGATCGCGGAGGCGGCGCAGGGCATGGGCGGCTCCGTGGCCGCCGGCGCCGGCGCGGACGGCATCGCGGTCCAGGCCAGCGCGCTCGCGTCGCAGGCCGGGCCGATGATGCAGTTGCTGGCCGAAGTCGTGCGCACGCCCGCCTTCCCGGCCAACGAAGTGGCGCTGGCCAAGGCGAACGCACTGCAAAGCCTGCGCGTGTCCGAGACGACGCCGCGCTTCCGCGCCGAGCGCGCGATCAGCCGTGCGATCTACGGCGATCACCCGTACGGGCACATGACGCCGACGGTGGAATCGATCGAGTCGACGACGGAAGCCCTGCTGCGCACCGAGCACGCGAAACGCTTCCGTCCGGAGCGCGCGCTGCTCGTGATCACGGGGCGCATCAAGGAAGCGGATGCCTTGAAACTCGCGCAGAAGGCGTTCGGCGACTGGAAGGCGAGCGGTCCGGCCACGGCCGACGTGCCGAAGGCCCCGGCCACGGCAAAACCCGTGCGCCTGCTGCTGGAACGGGGCGGCAGCGTGCAGTCGACGCTGCGCCTGGGCAGCCCCGGCATCGCGGCGACGGCGTCCGACCAGATCCCGCTGCGCCTGGCCAGCACGATCCTGGGCGGCGGCTTTTCGAGCCGGGTGAACATCAACCTGCGCGAGGAGAAGGGTTACACCTACGGCGCCTCGGCCGGCGCGCGCCTGCTGCGCGAAGGCGGCGGCATCGTCGGCGGCGCGGACGTGCGCAACGAAGTCACGGGCGCCGCGCTGACCGAGTACTTCAACGAGTACAAGCGCATCGGCGCGGACCTCGTCCCGGCGGACGAGATGAAGATGCACAAGCGCTACGTGGCGGGCGGCTACCTGCTGAGCAACCAGATGCAGCGCGCCGTCGCGAACACGCTGTCCAGCAACTGGCTCGTGGGCCTGCCGGCCGAGTTCCTGGGCCAGTACGTGCCGCTGATCGAAAAGGTCACGCCGGAACAGGTGCGCGACGTGGCGAAGAAGTACTTCGCGCCGGAGAACCAGTCCATCGTCGTGGTGGGCGATTCGAAGGCCGTCGGCGAGCAGCTGAAGGCGTTCGGGGACTTTACGGTCACCGACAAGTAACCGCACCAGCCCCCGGGCGCAAGTCCGGGGGTTTTACTTCTTCGCCGACTGCTTCGACCCGCCGCCCGACGACTGCTTCGTCTCGCCGTGCTCCGCGCGCTGCTTGTTCACGATGCGCGACGCGACCTCTTCCTCGCGGCCGGGATAGCGGTGTTCCTTCTTGAATTCCGTCTCGAGCTTCTTGTACTCGCGCTCGCGTTTCGGGCTGGCTCCCTTGGGCATGATGGCCTCCATGGTGGCGATGATGGCGCCAGATTAGGCCGATGCAGCGCGAATGTACGTGCGCTGACGCACGTTCCATCAACCCTGCAATGCCTTTTCCAGATCCTCCAGCTCGGCCGGCTTGACGAGGTGCGCGTCGAACCCGGCGTCCTGCGCCTTGCGCCGGTCTTCCGGCGAACCGTAGCCGGTATGCGCGACGAGGCGGGTCGAGGCCAGCTGCGGATGCCGCTTGAGCATGCGCGCCAGTTCGTAGCCGTCCACGCCCGGCAGGCCGATGTCGAGCACGATCACGTCCGGCCGCAGCTCCAGCGCCATCTGCACGAGGTTGCCGGCATCCGCGGTCGTGTGCGCCTCGTAGCCCATCTCGGCCAGCAGGAACGCCATCATCTCCATCGCATCGACGTTGTCGTCGACGAGCAGGATCCTGCGGCCGCCCGACGCCGGCGCCGGTGCGCCGGACGGCGCCTCGGCCGCCTGCGCGCCCCGCTCCGCCGTGCGCAGCACCGGCAGCTCGACGGTGAACGTGGAACCGAGGCCGATGCCGGGGCTCGTGGCGGACAACCGGCCGCCGTGCATCTCGAGCAGGCGCGAGACGAGCGACAGGCCGATACCGAGGCCTTCCGGTGCGCGGTCCGGCGGGACGGCGGCCTGCGCGAACATGCCGAAGATGCGCGACAGGTTGTCCTCGGCGATGCCGATGCCGTTGTCCTGCACGGCGATGCGCACGACGGCGTCCTGCAACGTCACCTCGACCCTGATCCTGCCGCCCTTCGGCGTGAACTTGGCCGCATTGTGCAGCAGGTTGCCCATCGATTGCGCGAGGCGCACCGGGTCGCCCCTCAGCCAGATCTGGCGGTCCGGCTGGACGACGTCCAGCTTGTGCTCGCGCGCCGCGATCAGCGGGCCGGCCGTTTCGACCGCCTGGGCGATCACGCCTTTCAGCTCGACCTCTTCCTGGCGCAGGACGATCTTGCCCTCCGAGATGCGCGCCACGTCGAGCAGGTCGTCGACGAGGTGGGCGAGATGGTCGACCTGGCGCGTGATGACGTCGCGCGCGCGCGCCTGGTGCTCGCTGGCGCCGTTGCCGGACGCGCCCAGCAGCGCCGCCGCATTGCGGATCGGCGACAGCGGATTGCGCAGCTCGTGCGCGAGCGTCGCAAGGAATTCGTTCTTGTTGGCGTCGGCCGCGCGCAGCAGGGCTTCCATCTCCTTGCGGCGCGTGATGTCGCTCGTCACGCGCGCCACGCGGTACACCTCGTCGCGCCGGTCGCGCACGGGGAACAGGCGGTCGCGCACCCAGCGCGGCGAGCCGTCCGGCATCATCACGCGGAATTCGGCTTCGTAGTGCGGCGCGGTCTGCAGCGCATCCCACAGCGACGCGACGTAGGCGCGGTCGTCCGGATGCACGGCCGAGAGCCAGCTGCCCGGCTCGCGTTCCAGCGTGTCGATGGGGCGGCCCCAGATCGTCGCATAGGCCGGGCTGACATATTCGAGCGCGCGCGCCGGCACGGAGAACATCCAGAACACGTCCTCGATGTTGTCGGTGAGCTGGCGGAAGCGTTCCTCGCTGTCGCGCAGCGCGCTCTGGGTCTGGCGCATGCGCAGCAGCGCGTTGACGTTGGCGACCAGTTCGTCGGCCTCGATCGGCGCCGCGAGATAGTTGTCGGCGCCGCCTTCCAGACCGCGGATCTTGTCGGCGCGGCCCGTCAGCGCGGCCGACGTCTGCAACACGAGGACCATCGCGCTGTCCGGGTCGGCCTTGATGCGGCGGCACACCTCGATGCCGTTGATGTCCGGGAGCTTCACGTCGAGCAGCACGAGCGCCACGCCGCCGCGCTTGACGACATTCAGCGCATCGGTCCCGTTGCTGGCCTCGACGACGTCGAAGCCGGCGCTCTGCAGGATGCGCGTCTTGGCGTAGCGGGCGCCGTCGTTGTCGTCGACGTTGAGGATCAAAGTCGGGGTAGTCATGTTGCGTTCCTCAGGTTCCAGCGTTGCGCTGCACAGTTTGGGCCGGGAAGAAGCGCGGCAGCACGAGGCTGAAGGTGGAGCCGACGCCGGGCTGGCTGGCCACGTCCACGCGGCCGCCGAGTAGATCCGCCAGCTTGCGGCACAGAGGCAGGCCGAGGCCGGTGCCCTTGCTGCGCCGCTGCAGCGGGTGTTCGATCTGGCTGAACTCTTCGAAGATCAACTGCAGGTTGTCCGGGCTGATGCCGATCCCGGTATCGGCGACCGCGAACGTGATCGTGTCGGCCTCGGGGTCGTGGAAGGCCGACACGCGCACCGCGCCCTGCTCGGTGAATTTCAGGGCGTTCGAAATGAAGTTGCGCAGGATCTGCGAGATCTTGCCCTCGTCCGAATCGAATGCGTCGACATAGTCGCACGGTTCGAAGATCAGGTCGACCCGCGCATCGTCGACGAGCGGACGGAGCATGCCCTTGAGCGCGCGGAACAGGTTGTCCACGACGATGGGCGCCACCACCACCTCGACGCGGCCCGCCTCGATCTTGGCCAGGTCGAGCAGGTCGTTGACGAGTTCCGACAGGTCGGCCGCGGCGGCCTCGATGAAGCGCACCTGGCGCTCCTGTTCCTGCGTCAGGTCGCCGTCCATGCGGTCCAGCAGCAGCTTGGCCAGCGCGCGGATCGACGACAGCGGCGTGCGCAGCTCGTGGCTCGTGTTCGACAGGAAGCGCGACTTCATCTCGTCGGCGCGGCGCAAACGCTCGGCCTTGTCCTCGATCTCGGCGTACAGCGCGACGATGCCGCGGTTCGTGTCTTCCAGTTCGCGCGTCAGCGACAGCAGGTCTTCCTGACGCTCGCGCAGTTCCGCCAGCGTGGCGACCAGTTCGCGGTTCTGCAGCTCCAGTTCGTTGTACGTGTTCGCGACGGGGCTGTCCTTCGCCAACTGCCCCGCGACCTCGGCCAGGCGCGCATGGTCGATCCACAGCTGCGGCGGCAGCGCCTTGCGCATCGTGATCACGCCGGCGCCCTGCTCGTCCTCGGCGACCTCGCACTCGTCCATCAGGCGGTGCGCGGTGACGACGGCATCGTCCGGCAAGCTGCCGTGCGCGCCCTTGCCGCCGCTGATCGTCACCTCGAGCGACTGGCGCCGGCCCGCCTCGCGGATCAGGAACGCGGCGCGGCCGCCGAAGCCGGCCTGGCAGGCGCCGCGCGCCACTTCCGAGACGGCGGTGGCGATGCGTACCTGGTCCTGCTGCGAAAACCCGAGCAGGTGCGAGACCTGGCGCGCGCGCTGGCGCACGAGCACGACGTCCTGCTCGTCGTCGAGGCCCACGGCGAGGATGCGCTGGACGTTCATGACGTTCTCCGGCGCGCGACCAGCACCATCGCATCGTCGCGGCGGCGGATGAAGTCGCGCATCAGCACGGCCGCCACGAGCGCGGGCGCGTGCACATGCAGGCCCGGGTACGCGCCGATGTCCCACTGGGTCTGGATGCCGTCCGAGGCCAGCACGCACAGCGCGCCGGGCGGGAACGGCGCGGTGAATTCCTGTACCTTGCGCATGTTGTGGCCCACGATGCCGTTGTGCGAGACGAGCGCGCGGCGCGCCGTGCCGTCGAACACGACGGCGGCCACGTTGCCGATGCCGGCGAAACGGACGTCGCCGCCGCTGTAGTCGATCCTTGCCACGGACATCGCGGCACCGCGCGTGATGCGCAGCAGTTCGTGCGCCGTCTGCAGCACCTCGGCAGGCCGGGCGGCCGGACGCTTTTGCAGCGCCTGGATGGCACCGGCGGCGGCCTTCGCCGCGTCCGGCCCGTGACCGAGTCCGTCCACGCCGACCAGGGTCGCGCCATCGAGATCGCAGGTGACGGCCCAGCCGTCGCCGCTCTCGTCCTCGCCCGCCAGCGGCGTGCACAGCGCACCCACTTCGATGCCGCAGGGCTCGGGCGGCACGGCGCCCTGCCAGACACGCATGAAGAAGGCGCTGCCGCCGCCGTGCCGGGTCCACGCGTCGAATTCATCGGCCTGGCGGCGCAGCGCACCGAGGCCCGTGCCCGCCGTGCCGGCCGTCGAGACGCCGTCGCGCAGCGCGAAGTCGAGGTCGGCGATGCCGGGCCCGTTGTCGACGGCGACGACGTCCACGCCCGGCATCGCGACGCCGGACTGCGTGCGCATGATCGTGACGGTGCCCTCGCCCGCGTGCTTGAGGATGTTGGTGGCCGCTTCCGTGATGATGATCGCGAGGCGGCCGGCCTTGACGTCGTCGAAGCCGAGCGCGTCCGCCAGCTTCTGCCCGGCGCGGCGCGCGGCCGAGACGTCGCTGGCGTGAGTGATGACGAAGTTGAGCTGCGGGGACAGCGAACTGATCAGCGTTTCCATTTGACGACCGACACCGCAGTGCCCTCCCCCGCGCGGGAATCGATGTCGAATTCGTCGACGAGGCGTTTCGAACCGCCGAGGCCGAGCCCGAGACCGCCGCCCGTCGTGTAGCCGTCGCGCAGCGCCATCTCGAGGTCGGGGATGCCGGGACCGTTATCGACGAAGATCAGGCCGACGCCCTTGCGGAAGCCGTCCGTCAGCGCATCGAGGTAGACCATGCCGCCGCCGCCGTACTTGAGCGTATTGCGCGCCAGCTCGCTGGCCGCCGTCACGAGCTTGGTCTGGTCGACGAGCGACAGCGCGATCGCGACGGCCCGTTCGCGCACGTGCTTGCGCAAGGCGACGACGTCCTCGTCCGAGCGCAGCGGCAGCGCCGTGCGTTCGGTGCGGTCCTGGCGGTGCCGCTCGAGCAGTTCGGACTCGAAGACCACCGCGTTGTTGAGAGCAGCGCTCATCAAAAATCAGTCTTTCCCAACAGGGCCATGCCCTTCTCGACGTTGAGTGCCGTCTTCACGCCGTGCAGCGTGAGACCCAGTTCGACCAGCGTGATCGCGACGGCCGGCTGCATGCCGACCACCACGGTCTGCGCATCGAGCACGCGCGCCATCGCGGCCGTGTTGCTGATCATGCGGCCGATGAACGAATCCACCAGGTCGAGCGCCGAGATGTCGATCAGGACGCCCTTGGCGCGGTCGCGCACGATGCGTTCGGTGAGGTCGTCCTGCAGGGTCATCGCCAGGCGGTCGTGCATGTCGACCTGGATCGTCACCAGCAGGAGGTCGCCCATGCGGAGGATCGGGATGCGTTCCATGCGCGATCCTTATGCGTGGGCGGTGCGTTTGATGACGGACGTGCCGGTGCGCTCGAGCGCGACGAGGAACGCGTCCGCCAGCGTGGCCTTCGTCACGACGTCTTCCAGGTTCACGCCCAGGTGCACGATGGTCTGCGCGATCTGCGGACGGATGCCGCTGATGATGCAGTCGGCGCCCATCAGGCGTGCGGCCGCGATCGTTTTCATGAGGTGCTGCGCGACGAGCGTGTCGACGGTCGGCACGCCGGTGATGTCGATGATGGCGATCGCGGCGCCCGTGTCGACGATCTTCTGCAGGATGTTCTCCATCACCACCTGGGTGCGTGCCGAATCCAGCGTGCCGATCAGCGGCAGCGCGAGGATGCCATCCCACAGTTTGACGACGGGCGTCGACAGTTCCAGCAATTCCTGCTGCTGGCGCACGATGATCTGGTCGCGCGCGCGCTGGAACACTTCGATGGTGTACAGGCCCATCTTGTCGAGCAGCGAGCTGATGGTCCACGAGGCCGATGCGAGCGCGGCCGGGTCGCCCGCGAAGCCTTCGTTCAGGCGCGTGAACAGCGGCTGCTTCAGCGAGAACACGAAGGTCGCCGTCTCGCTCGGGGTCGAACCGTTCCTGGCGCGGGTCGACGAGATCTCGCTCAGGATGTCGCGCACCTCGTCCCACGAACGGTGGTCGATGTTCTGCAGTTCGCCGCCGCGCGTGGCCTGGGCGAACGCGGCCAGGAATTGCTGGCAGTGCTTGCGCAGCTGGTCTTTCGAGACGACGCTCGACCGCACCGTCAGCGCTTCCAGCTGCTCGATCCACTCCGAGCCGATGTCGGCCTGATGATCCTGGATGAGCTGGCTGATGCGGTTCGCGTAGTCCTGGGTCGTCATCTGTATTCCTTTTTTGGAGTGAAAGGTTGTGCCGTTTGGACCCGTTTGCGGCCCCGGCAATTCTGTCAAATGACCAACTATACCATCCATTTCCTGCACAACACGACACGATAGGCGGGGAAACCTCGATATATTCTGCAGCTTTGCAGCATGAGGCGTCAAAGGTTTACCGTAGTGGTAACTTTGGGAAACTTCTTTTGGTAAAGGCGCAGGAAATGCGAATTCTGTGGGGCGGCAGAAACAAAAAACCGCCAGGCTCACGCACTGGCGGTTTTAGTTGCTGATGAACAGGGAAACTACATGCGGTGACGATGGGCAATGCTGCATGACGCCGGCTCAGGCACGTTTTGCTTTCTGTTCAGCCGTCAGGCGTTTGCCGACGACGACGATGGTGATCAGCGGGGATTCCATCACGGGCGCAGCCGACACGACGGCGCGGGGCGCGGCAATTTCCAGCGGCGCTGCGGGTGCGGCGATCGCGTTCGCCACGCTGGCGACGACGACGACGGCTGCGACAAAGATCGATTCCATGTTCTTGGCGATGTTCATTTCTCTTCTCCGGTTCGTTTGGTGTAAGGACATTATGCGAACGGATGAGATATAAATCCAATTTCATGTTCAAATACTGAGCATTCCCAAAAGGAATATCTCGGCAATCGACTACGGTTGAGATATCACGTTGATGAATGTGTTAATCCAAGACCATGAATGAGATGGCAGGAAAGGTTGGTTCATGCATCGGCCAACAGCCGTCGACGCAGGAGTGCCTCGAGATCGTGGCTCGTATGACAAACAATGTGAATGTAGAACGCTTCGCTCGCGCGTTCGAAGATGATGCGATGTTGGCCCGCAAGAAGCTCGCGATACTGATCCCGCTGAAGCTCTTCCAATTCCGGCACGTAGGTGCCCTTGGAAGGCCAGTCCTTGAGTGAACCGGCTTCGTCCCGGATCTGTTCAGTGACCTTTTTGACGAATGCCGGCGACTGATACAGCTTCAGGTACGCGCGGATTTCAAGCACATCGTCGCGCGCGGCATTCGTCCAGATGATGTTCATGGAGGTGTTCAGCTTTCCTTGTCTTCCGCGTCGAACCGGGAAAAGAGATCATCATGATCGGTTACCTCGCCTTTTTCGATTTGCTTCTGGCCATGCGCCAGAATGCGGAGCATCGTGAGCTGATCCTGCATCTTCTGATAGCTCAAGGGATCCTGGATGACGGCCTGAACCTTGCCGTTCACGGTAATCATCACAGGCTGACGCGTCTCCTGAACCTGCTTGACCACATCGCTGGTGTTCGTTTTCAGGTAGCTGATGGGCTGAATGTTCTGCACGAAGTTCATGGTGCCTCCACGGTCGATGACGGCATCCTACCATAGACCTAAATTCAGCACCAAATTTGGCACCAGGCAGGCTTGAGATAGGCCGCGCCAATAAAAAAACCGCCAGGCTCACGCACTGGCGGTTTTCGTAGTCTGGACGCCGCGGCGTCCGGAGGCAGGGCTTACTGCGCCGCTGCCGCCGCGTCATCCGCAGCCGCTGCCTTCATCGACAGCTTCAGGCGGCCGCGCTCGTCGGTCTCGAGGACCTTCACGCGCACTTGCTGGCCTTCTTTCAGGTAGTCGGCGACGGCGTTCACACGCTCGTTGGCGATCTGCGAGATGTGCAGCAGGCCGTCCTTGCCCGGCATGACCTGGACGATGGCGCCGAAGTCCAGCAGCTTCAGCACGGTGCCGTCGTAGGTCTTGCCCACTTCGACCGATGCGGTCAGCTCTTCGATGCGGCGCTTGGCTTCCTGGCCGGCGGCGGCGTCGACCGACGCGATGGTCACGATGCCTTCGTCGGTGATGTCGATCTGCGTGCCGGTCTCTTCGGTCAGCGCGCGGATCACGGCGCCGCCCTTGCCGATCACGTCACGGATCTTTTCCGGGTTGATCTTGATGGTGATCAGGCGCGGTGCGAAGTCCGACAGTTCCGTCTTCACGGACGGCACGGCCTTCTGCATCTCGACCAGGATGTGCTGGCGGGCTTCCTTGGCTTGCGCCAGGGCCACCTGCATGATTTCCTTCGTGATGCCCTGGATCTTGATGTCCATCTGCAGCGCGGTGATGCCCGCGGTGGTGCCGGCGACCTTGAAGTCCATGTCGCCCAGGTGGTCTTCATCGCCCAGGATGTCGGTCAGGACGGCGAACTTGCCGCCTTCCTTGATCAGGCCCATCGCGATGCCGGCCACGTGGGCCTTCATCGGGACGCCGGCGTCCATCAGTGCCAGGCAGCCGCCGCAGACGGACGCCATCGACGACGAACCGTTCGACTCGGTGATTTCCGACACCAGGCGGACCGAGTAGCTGAACTCTTCCGGCGACGGCAGCGCGGCGACCAGCGCGCGCTTGGCCAGGCGGCCGTGGCCGATTTCGCGGCGCTTCGGC
>Ga0308166_1004430_pt1 | contig 11267 bp, 8 predicted proteins | sample PhyCR2_2_FD_202137 | JGI IMG/M metagenome (GOLD analysis project Ga0308166, IMG submission 202137) | Phyllosphere microbial communities from UC Gill Tract Community Farm, Albany, California, United States - DLSLCC.R2 | ecosystem: Host-associated > Plants > Phyllosphere > Unclassified | place... | reverse complement strand
TGCGGCAGCTCCTACAGAGATCGGTAACATGTGCTTATAATTGTTCGCTTGCTAACGATCGAGACCGGTATGACTGCCATCCACATCAAGTTTCCCGCCCTCACCCTCAAGGCCGGCCCTCGGGCCATGGCGCGCATTCGTGCCGAAGGCCTGAACGCCGCCGACGTCGGCACCCTGCCCGGTGCGGCCGGAGGGCCGAAGGCGTTGGGGATTCAGGGGCTGGACCTGGCGTTGTTCGGCGAATGGCTGCCGAGCGCGCCGCGTGAGCGCTCGCTGATCGGTGCCTCGGTCGGTTCCTGGCGCTTCGCCAGCGCCTGCCTGCCGGACGCCGCTGAAGGCATCCGCCGCCTCGGTCAGTTGTACGCCGAGCAGAATTTCAACAAAGGCGTGACCATGGCCGAGATCAGCGCGAGCTCGCAGCGCATGCTCAATGACCTGCTCGACGGCCGCGACGCCAGCATCCTCAACAACGCCGACTACCGCCTGAACATCATGGTCGTGAAAAGCCACGGACGCCTGGCCGACGATCATCGCGGTCGCCTCGGCCTGGCGCTGGGTTCGGTGATCGCCGATAACCTGCGCGGCCGCGCGCGGCTGTCGCGGCATTTCGAACGCCTGATCATTCACGACCCGCGCCTCGCCCCGCCGGTGAATGCGTTGAATGACTTTCCGTCACGCTTCGTCGCCCTCAATGCCGGCAACTTGCGTCAGGCGCTGCTGGCCTCGGGGTCGATTCCGATGGTCATGGAAGGCGTGCGTGACCTGCCGGGTGCAGGTACCGGCACGTTCCGTGACGGCGGGCTGCTCGACTATCACCTCGACCTGCCCTACAGCGGCGACGGCATCGTGCTTTATCCGCACTTCACCGACCGGGTGATCCCGGGCTGGTTCGACAAGACCCTGCCGTGGCGCCGCGCCTCGGTCGAGCGCTTGCAGGACGTGCTGTTACTGGCGCCTTCGAAGGACTATCTGGCGCGCCTGCCCTACGGCAAACTGCCGGATCGTAACGACTTCAAGCGTTTCATGGGCGATGCGCCGAGTCGGCAGAAATACTGGCACGCGGCGATGGATGAAAGCCGCCGCCTGGGCGACGAGTTTCTCGAACTGGCGGCCAGCGGTCGCCTCGCCGAGCGCTTGCTGACCCTTTAGTCAGTGTTTTCCCGCATCGCCAAACACAAGCTGGTAAACTCGCCGCCTGCCCGAATCGCTGCGGCGAACGCCACCTGAACAGAGCCGAAATCACTGTGGAAATCTTCAAAGAGTTTACTTTCGAATCCGCCCACCGCCTGCCGCACGTCCCGGACGGCCACAAGTGTGGACGCCTGCACGGTCACTCGTTCAAGGTGGCGATTCACCTGAGCGGCGACCTCGATCCGCACACGGGCTGGATCCGCGATTTCTCCGAGATCAAGGCGATCTTCAAGCCGCTGTACGAGCGTCTGGATCACAACTACCTGAACGACATTCCTGGCCTGGAAAACCCGACCAGCGAAGTGCTGGCCAAATTCATCTGGAATGAAATGAAGCCACTGCTGCCGGAACTCAGCGCGATCCGCATTCACGAGACTTGCACCAGCGGTTGCATCTATCGCGGCGAATGATCCAACACAAATCCCCCTGTAGGAGCTGCCGCAGGCTGCGATCTTTTGACCTTGATCTTTAAAAACAAGATCAAAAGATCGCAGCCTGCGGCAGCTCCTACACAGGGAATGGTGTTTTGTCAGGAAAATAGAGAACAGCCTTCCCGGCTGTTTTTTTATGCCTATGCTTTTTGGCTCAACCCCGCCAAGAGGACAGGTCGATGACGGACTGGCTGCTGGATCAGGTCTTCGATTTCAATGGGCATCCGGTGCGCCACGCCGTGCGCGGTGACGGCCCGCCGCTGGTGTTCGTGCATGGCACGCCGTTTTCATCGTATGTGTGGCACCGCATCGCGCCGCATTTCTTTGCCAGTCACCGGGTGCATTATTTTGACCTGCTGGGTTACGGGCGCTCCGCACAACCGGATGCCGATGTTTCCCTCGGCGTGCAGAATCAACTGCTCGCGCAGTTGCTCGATCACTGGAACATCCAGCACCCGGACGTGGTCGCCCACGACTTCGGCGGCGCCACCGCGTTGCGCACGCATTTGCTCGATGGCAAGGACTACCGCAGCCTGACGCTGATCGATCCGGTGGCGCTGACGCCATGGGGTTCGCCGTTCGTGCAGCATGTGCGCCAGCATGAAACGGCGTTCAGCGGCCTGCCGGACTACATCCAGCGCGCTATCGTCCCGACCTACATTCGCGGGGCGATTCACCGCGACATCCCCGACGAGGAGCTCGCGCCCTACGTGCAACCGTGGCTCGGCGATCCCGGGCAAGCGGCGTTCTATCGGCAGATCGCGCAAATGGACGAGCGCTACACCCGCGAGGCCGAACCGCTGTACCCGAGCATCCGCTGCCCGGTGCAGATTCTCTGGGGTGAAGCCGATCAGTGGATTCCCATCGAGCGGGGTCGGGCGTTGCACCAGATGATTCCTGGCGCGCTATTTCACTCCATCGCCAACGCCGGCCACCTGATCCAGGAAGATGCCCCGGAAGCGATCGTTGCCGCATTGCTGCGATTTCTTTGACGCGCGGTGTCCGCATCCCGGGATGGCGCAAGTGCACAAAGTCCAAACCACTCATGTAGAGTCGCTAAATGCCGAAAAAACAGTGTTCCAAGATGCACCATCAACGCACCAATTTCATGCCTATCCCTGCGCAGTGCGAATCAAAATCCCGGCTTTCGATTGTGTCAAAAAGCATTAACCTCACCGTTTAGAGCCAACCCTTCAATCCATGTATGAAGCCCCCGTTTAATGACATGCCGAGATTTAGACGCGCCTGACTTTTCAAGAATATCTTTCAATATGGGTGAATGAGTAACAACCCAAATCTGCGATCGCTTGCTGGCAGAACTAATCAAACCAGCCAACGACCTGAGCATATCGGGATGCAAACTGTTGTCAGGCTCATTCAAAACAATGAATGGAGGCAAAGAACTGGATGTCAGGGCAACAGCTAGGCAAATATATTGCAAAGTACCATCAGACAGTTCCCACGCATTGCTCGTGCGATTACTTTGAGGAAAGCGAAGTCCAAAAGAAACGGTACGTTCCGGCCTGGAAATCTCCAAAATCGCCCCTCCGAATGTATCCGCAATCAACTCTTCAACAACATCGAGATCTTGAACTATATATTTCTGCGTCGCCAGAACCGCAGCGAGATTTGCTCCAGACGAATGAAGTACGGTGTCACTAACTGCGTAGCAAGGCTTGCGAATGGGCGACTCAATATCAGTCCTGAAACCGTGATAAAAACGCCACCCCATAATTTCATGTTTGATACGTAACACCTCTGGAAAACGCTCTGCATCCGTGAGAGAGCTTAATGCCGTCGCAGAGGGGAATAGTCGAATAGCATTCGACATGTCGAGAACGGCCATTTCTCGATCCATCACCTTCAAGAAACCATTTTCTCGGAACATCAGAGTATGACTTTTCCGTCCATTATGAAAAATAAGTTTTTCGGTTTTGATTTGAGGTTCAAACTCAAAACCATCACCCAATACAATCTTTTCTCCAAAAGCGGTTTTTTGCGGCACAAGTCCCGCTGTGATTCCGTAACTGTAATAGCCATCATCATCTGAAAAAATCGAGAAACGCACTTCAAAAATAATTTTTGAACGCTCGGCATTGCGCTTTGAACTCTCCGAAAGGATCGACTGCATGCCACCCTCCCGAACGATAAACCTCGAAAACTCTCCCGTTGCAGCAGCCTGCACGAGCTTGAGTGCATTATATAAATTAGTTTTCCCAACTCCATTTGCACCATGAAAAATATTCAAACCATCAAGATTCAAAAACACATCATCAACAGAGCGGTACCCTTTAATTGAAACAGACAATATTCTCACAATTAAAGCTCCTCACAAAATTCGCCATTAAACGAGACCACTCGATCAGCCAACTTTAATATCGACTCTCGATGAGCAACAATGATCACAATATTAGACGCATTATGTTTTTTGATATTTGAGATCACTGTTCGCTCAGCAACCTCATCAAGGAATGCCGTGCTCTCGTCAAAAACGACGACCTTATGGTCTCGCAAAAAACTTCTTGCCAAGGCAAGACGTTGACGCTCGCCTCCCGACAACATTAACCCCCTGTCTCCAATTTCCGTATCCAGCCCGGATGGCAAGCCTTTTAGGAATCCACCAAGGTCAGCAAGTTTTAAAACTGCTTCTAATCTTTCATCAGGTGCATTTTGATCAGCGATTCTTAGATTAAATCTTAACGACCCATTGAATAAACCAACCTCTTGGGATACGAAAGAAAACCTAGAATAGAAGTCTTGATCAGACAAATCTTCTATCGCAACACCACCATATTTGATTAAACCAGAAGAGGGTGTATAGAGCCGCATCAGCAACTTGACAATTGTCGACTTACCCACACCAGATGGACCGGTGATCGCAACTACTTCACCTGGAATAAATCGGATTGAAAAATCGTGCAGCACCTTTTCTGTAGGTCGCTCAGGGTAAGAAAAGCGAACATTAGAAAATTCCAGGTGATGACTAATATTCGCAAGCTGATTACCTTTTCCAACATGCCGAACTTCACAAGCGTCGAGATGTTTTAGTAAGGGTGCAAAGCCACCGAGTGATTCAATCATGCTACCAATACTTTTCAAAAGAGCATCGTATGGCTGACACACCTGAAACATATAGGCTGCAACCATTACAAAATGACCAACACTTATCTCTTCGGAAAGCAACCTTAGTGAAGACTCATAAAGAACAACAAAAAAAACAAGCGAAAAAATACATACCCTAAAAACTTCTAGACAAGTACTTTTCCTATAAAAACCCAACCAAGACTGATAAACACCTTCTTGATCTTCACGAAAAAAACGCAACAGAAATTCATCGGCCAAATATATACGTATCGTCTCAATTTTCGAAACAATTCCATGAATGGCTTTTGAACTTCCCATCTCTTTTAATATCACAACCTTGAACAACTCCGACAAGCGCCCGATCATTGAAGAGCTAAGAATTGCATATGTAAAAACATATAAAAAAATCATGAACATTACGAAAAAATCTTTAAAAAAACCCAACACAACTAACGATACGAGCATTTGAACGATAGAGGGTAGTACACTAACCAGCATTGATCGAATTGTGTTATCCATACTCGCCGAAGCACATTGCAGGACCTGCGCCAGCTGCGCCGGGCCTTTTATAAGGCTCTCACATGCAGACAAACGAATAGATCTCTTAATGAACATCTCGCCAAGATTTATATTCACCCGCTGGATAAACATCATAGTCATTACATCAGACAAATGAGAAAACACCTGAGATATAAAAACAACGCCAACTACCAAACTCAAAAACATCAAAAACTGCTCATGATTACCTGACGCAACCGCAAGCATCCTCTGCAAAAATAAAGGTACGAGACCAAAACCTATCGCGGTAAGGAAAATCAAAACTACTAAAAAGGCCAAACGACTTACGTCTTTTGACTTCATGGACAACTTCAATAGCGTATAAGTATCAACAAATCCTTTGACATTCATTTGGATACTTCCCGAAAAATCAGCTTAAACAGTTCATGAGGCAACAGAGGAAAAGATTGGTCACCTGTCATTAAAGAATTCAGGGCCAGTTGCTCTCCGGCACACCCTTTCATCAGACCACACCCTAAAGTAGACGCCCCCTGAATCGTCCAATACTTACTTTCTAAATCGACGTTCAAAGCTTTCTTGAATAGTCGCTGATAAATTAACTCTACCCCCAACACTCCGTTTGAAACTGAGAAATTTTCTTTACTGCCCGAAGCTTTGAAATTCTTCTCGAACATCGCTCGAAAGTTGTGCTCCTGCAAAAACCTGTCAAGTACATCGATATTAAAATATCTTCTTAAAAAATCGAACACATAAATAATTCCCGCGCCTCCATGCGCCCATCCAAACTCATTTTGAAGCTCTATGTTTCGAGGCTTATGTCTTAAATCTGGCCAGTTGCCAAGTTGCGGCTCAAAGCAGTTGATTTCCGACGTAATTACGCCTTTTATCAATGGAAGGATCGTTTCATCAGATATATCAAAAACCATCGCATATACAGCGATCGAATAAGCGATACCTGCTTGTCCATGCGAAAGCCCACATAATATTTTTTTAGGATGCATTGAGATATTACTAGGGAATATTATCTGTTCACCGTCTGATTCAGATCTCGCGACTAACGCCACGAATAGTGATTTAGAAATATCTTGCCACTCCTCCTTCTTTGACAATTGAAAATAACAGCTGGCGACTACCAAAGCTCCAGCAAGACCATAGATCAAGCCCGAACCTAGATTTTTATATTCTTCAGAATAAAAAGCCGCAACAATTTTATCGGTTGCAGTTGAAAGAAAGGAGGGATTTCCATCTATAAAAATTGGCGCTATAGAACTTAACCCACCGACATATGCTCCACCTATTGGAGACGACGATAGCAATTCATCACCTAAAACCATTTCAAAATATGCAAACAAAAATTCCTTATTCTCCGATTCTGATTCGAATAATCTCCCAGTAGCAGCGAGATAACCAAGCCCACCCGAACCTGAAAACAAATCAAACCCCACGGTAGTTAACTCGAGATAGCTTTCACACCTACTAGTAAATATTAAAGGAGGAGACCGAGTATCAATCATGTGTTTAGCAGTTACATTTACTGCAGAAGGCATTTTTTTTAGATTCAAGATACTAGAATCTTCTTCCTCAAAACCATAAACTTGATTAAACCTACAGTTCAAGTCAACTATTTTTTCCGCCTCTCGGTATACGCACTTTAAAAATTGAATCTCGTTACCAAACCCCTCATTCACTATGCGATGTAAATTATCCTTCACACTGTCGTATCCGTTTACATAATTGATCAACTTAATACTTTCAGCCGCATGAGTTGACCAAACAGCAAGATCTTTCGCACAAGAAGTAAATCTAGGAACATCCCCAAAAAAGCAAGATTCAACCTCCGCCTTTAAGAGAGCGGAGTCGGCCCGATGATCTTCGACTGATCCGAGGCAAGACTCGATATATTTTTTTCTATCCTGGTTATTTTTTAGAAACCGAGGATGATAGGAAGCCTCAATCACCAAGCAATAGTTAGCGGTATCTCTCAAGATTATTCTATTTCTTAGATTAGAAGTTTGATTCAAAAAATCTACAAAACGCCTATATTCATAAATTATGATCTTGTAGCACTCAACACAACCTGCAACGATATGTTCAATATAGTCTATTGGATTCTGTACCTCACCATTAAATACCACCGCATTTGGATTTGTGTTTAATGATGCTTTTCTAACGGCTTGTTTCCGAAATATATTTCCTATGCCCGCGTGCTCAGTGTCGGCAAGTCCATCTGTGTACTTAATAACATTCGGCACAAGCCCTGTTCTAGGTATTCCCAAACGCGGCGCATCAACATAGACATGATGAAATACTGCCTCCAAGTCGACCGGAACGGGGTTTCCATGATGAGTTACGATATTTTCATAATGGAGGTCGGTAATTCCTAACGACGCAGCCGCAGCAATCAAATAACCTGCCAATCTATAGTAATTCTCTACCTCCGCCTTGCTTTTCAAAGGAGCCTGATCACACCACTTCACCCACCCGAAACCTTGCCCCGATAGGTATTCTGGAAACTCCCAGCCGCGAATACCACATTGTTCATTGAAAAAAACTCCAAGAAACTCGCTTGTTTTCTTTTCCAACTCCAAATCACGCAACTTCAAGGCAAAAGCAGGGCATCCTTGAACATAAAAAAGTGCTACGTTTTTATTTCCATCGTGACTCTCGTCTCCCAGCAAAAACACATCACTCACTTCATGAGGACCATCCAAAAAACCACTACGCAGCAATTCTGGAAGCGACTCTAAAAAACACCCTTTCACTAATGAGAAATTCTCTAATTCATCCACAAAAAGTTTATCAAGCAAATACCTCAGCGACTCGTACTTCCTCAAAAACTCGAGATACAATTCATCCTGCTCTAAAAAATCCTCGTAGGTCATCCTGACCCCAAGGTTTTCATTAACATGTGACACCTCTGCCTCGATGGATTGGCGAACATAGCTTTCCACCTTATTTGCTACGTGTATAGCAAAGGCATTAGCCAACTTCTTATCAATCAGACAAGCAAGATCAAACCTCTTACTCTCATACAGGCTATTTAAAAATTCATTCACTAAAATCCTGTGTGAACCAGAATAAGTCGCCATAGAATCAATCATCGACAAATCACTCATTAACACTTCCTTATGTCAATTGAAATGCCGCCTTGAGGCGGCACATACCTAGTTAAAAACGACTACATTGGCTCTGGATACCAGTCCATAACAGGTGCCACTTTTTATTGATTTCGGAGAGTAAGAAGCATAGCAACACCGACCGAAACATTGAGTACAATTACTTGTTGCTGCCCCCGTATGTACTGGCCTAGTCAGTTCCATTCCCGGGGGAGTGTTCTCAACTTGCATAAGAAGTGGATCTACGTACTTTTCCCCAAAGACAGCGCTCATCATAACGCCGTCTGCCCGAATAACATCTTTAATGGTTTCAATATCAACGTTTCGAATATTCATCTCACATCCTTGTATCGCCATTAGAATTTTCTGAAAAATCGTGAATCACTTGCACTTATAGATATATTGGATCAAGCCTTTACGGTCAATAAATTAAAGGCAGGAATAAGACTAATATTATGTAGGATTATTCCAGCAAGCCCATGGGAGCAATCCATATTTAATCCAAAATATGAAGATTTTCACACAAACAATAAATTCGTTAGAAAACGACATGCCTACTGATCTAATACTTAGATGCTCAACAATCAATAACTTAGACATCTTCAAACATTGGGACGGACGCTACTCAAACCTGGCACGACCACTGCAACCCACCCCGCGTCCCCCCTCTTCAGCAAGGAACGCCCCATGACGCAGAACGACCCCGGCAACGACTACCCGCTCAGCGAAGTGCCGATGCATGCCCGCAAAGGTCTGGCCTCAACCGCCATGGTGCTGCTGGGCTTCACCTTCTTCACCGCAACCATGTTTGCCGGCGGCAAGCTCGGCGTGGCCTTCAGTTTTGGCGAGATGATGGCGGTGATCATCGTCGGTAACCTGCTGCTCGGGCTGTACGCGGCAGGTCTGGGTTACATCGCCTTCAAAAGCGGGCTTAATTCGGTGCTGATGGGGCGTTTCTGTTTTGGTGAGGTTGGCAGCAAACTCAGTGACCTGATCCTGGGATTTACCCAGATCGGCTGGTACGCCTGGGGCACTGCAACCGCCGCCGTGGTGATTGGCAAATACTTCGCGCTGGAGCAAGGCACGGTGCTGGGCCTGATGGTGCTGTTCGGCCTGGTGTTCTGCGCCACGGCGTATGTTGGTTATCGCGGCCTGGAGATCCTGTCGTACATCGCGGTGCCGGCAATGATGTTGCTGCTGATGCTGTCGATGTGGGTTGCGACCGTGAAAGTCGGTGGCCTCGATGGGTTGCTGGCGGTGGTGCCGAGCGGTTCTCTGGACTGGTCGACCGCGATCACGCTGGTGTTCGGCACCTTCGTCAGCGGCGCGACGCAGGCCACCAACTGGACACGTTTCTCACGCTCGGCACGGGTTGCCGTGCTGGCGAGCCTGATCGGTTTTTTCATCGGCAATGGCCTGATGGTGCTGATCGGTGCCTACGGCGCAATCGTCTATCAGCAGCCCGACGTGGTTGAAGTGTTGTTGCTGCAAGGCTTCGCCATGGCCGCGATGGCCATGCTGTTGCTGAATATCTGGAGCACCCAGGACAACACCATCTATAACTTCGCCGTCGCCGGTTGCAACCTGCTGCGCACCGGGCGGCGCAAGACCGTGACCCTGGCGGGCGCGGTGATCGGCACCCTGCTCGCGCTGCTGGGCATGTACGACATGCTGGTGCCGTACCTGATCCTGCTGGGCACGGTGATTCCACCGATTGGCGGGGTGATCATGGCCGACTTTTTCTTCCGTTGGCGCGGGCGCTATCCGCGTCTGGCCGACACACGGCTGCCGGCGTTCAACTGGCCGGGGCTGGGGGCTTACGCGGTCGGTACGCTCGCCGCGTTCCACTCGCCGTGGATCGCACCGCTGGTAGGGATTGCCGCCGCCGCGCTAACGTATGTCATCGTTACCGGCCTGCTCGGCGCCCGTCGCGCCAGTGCGCCACTACCAGACCTATAAGAAGGATTCGCCTGATGCACATCATCAACGCCCGACTGCGCAACCAGGAAGGTTTGCACGAATTGCACCTGGAGGACGGCCTGATCCGCAGCATCGGCCGCCAGACCGAAGCCCCGACCCTCAACCCCGGCGACCTCGACGCCGGCGGCAATCTGGTGGTGCCGCCCTTCGTCGAGCCGCACATCCACCTCGACGCCACGCTGACTGCTGGCGAACCGCGCTGGAACATGAGCGGCACGCTGTTCGAGGGCATCGAGTGCTGGGGCGAACGCAAGGTCACCATCACCGAAGAAGACACCAAAACCCGCGCCAGGAAGACCATTCAAGCCTTGGCCGCTCACGGCATTCAGCACGTGCGCACCCACGTCGACGTCACCGACCCGCAGCTCACCGCGCTGAAGGCGATGCTCGAAGTCCGCGAAGAAACCCGCCATCTGATCGATCTGCAAATCGTCGCGTTCCCACAGGAAGGCATTGAGTCGTTCCGCAACGGTCGCGAGCTGATGGAAGAAGCGATTCGCATGGGCGCCGATGTGGTGGGCGGCATTCCGCATTTCGAATACACCCGCGATCAGGGCGTCAGTTCGGTGAAGTTTCTGATGGACCTGGCCGAACGCACCGGTTGCCTGGTCGATGTGCATTGCGACGAAACCGATGACCCGCATTCGCGCTTTCTTGAGGTACTCGCCGAAGAGGCCCGCAGCCGCGACATGGGCGCGCGGGTCACGGCCAGCCACACCACGGCGATGGGCTCTTACGACAACGCTTACTGCGCGAAATTGTTCCGTTTGCTCGGTCATTCCGGGATCAGTTTCGTCTCGTGCCCGACCGAAAGCATTCACTTGCAGGGACGCTTCGACAACTTCCCGAAACGTCGGGGCGTGACCCGGGTCAACGAGCTGCTGGAGGCCGGGATGAACGTGTGTTTTGGCCAGGATTCAATCGTCGATCCGTGGTACCCGCTGGG
>Ga0308166_1004425_pt1 | contig 11277 bp, 8 predicted proteins | sample PhyCR2_2_FD_202137 | JGI IMG/M metagenome (GOLD analysis project Ga0308166, IMG submission 202137) | Phyllosphere microbial communities from UC Gill Tract Community Farm, Albany, California, United States - DLSLCC.R2 | ecosystem: Host-associated > Plants > Phyllosphere > Unclassified | place... | reverse complement strand
GTCCAGCTTCAGGCCCGGGATCGCGGCGACGGCGTACTGCACCCATGCCGTCGACTTGAACGCGGGGACGTCCGTGACGCGCTTGCCGTCGATGCCCGCCTGGCCCGTGCCTTCCTGGCGCGTGTTCAGCGCCATCAGCGACACGCTCCAGTCCAGCGCCGGCGTCGCCCGGCCCTGGGCGGTCAGCTCGATGCCGCGGTGCGTCTCGCGTCCGTTGCGGACGAACGTGTTGTTCGCGTTCGTGTATTCCAGGCCCTGGCGGATCTGGAACAGCGCGGCCGACAGGTTCAGGCCATTGTCCAGCGCGGCCTTGGCGCCGATCTCGACCTGGTGCGAACGCTGCGGCGCCAGCACCGAATTCTCATTCGTCGTCTGCATCGGCGCGATGCCGCCGTGCTGCAGGCCGTGGCTGACGGCGGCGTACACGTTCCAGTCGCGCGCGGGGCTGAAGACGAGGCCCACGTTCGGCAGCAGGAACGAGTCGTCGGCGTGTACGTAGCCGGTGGCGTCGTCGACGAATTCGCTGCGCTTGATCTGGACGTGGCGCAGGCCCGCGTGCAGGGTCAGCTGGTTCGTCAGGCTCACGATGTCCTGCGCGAACACGGCGCGTTCCTCGTCGCTGCGGCGCTCGAACACGGGGCCCGTCACGCGGTCGGCAGCGACGTGCGGCGTCGCGAGCGGGTGCCAGATGTTGCTGTAGCCGACGTAGTCGTAGACGTAGTCGCCGAAGCTGTCGTGGCGCTCCGAATACGATGCGCCCAGGGTGAGCGCGTGGCGCAGCGCGCCGGTCGCGAACTTGCCCTGCACCTGCGCCTGCACGCCCCACGGCGACTTGCGTTCGCCCGTGCTCTGGTAGTCGTAGACGTCGTAGTCGCCGTTGCCGCAGTAGCCCGGATAATAGCCCGCGCCCTCGTTGCTGCAGCCGTAGGGGAACGCGGTGAAGTCGTCGCGCTTGAACCAGTGCTTGTTGCCGGACACGGTGGCGGTCCAGTCCTGCGCCAGCTTGTATTCGAAGCGCAGGCCTACGTTGCTGTCCTTGGTCGTGACGGGGCGCGTCCACGGCTGGTCGTTCAGCAGCATCTTGGCCGACACGCCGGTCGGCAGCGTCGTACCCTGGATCAGCTGGAAGCCGGGCGCCGTGATCTGGGCCTTGCGCTGGTAATCCATGTCCAGCTGCAGCAGCGCATCCGGCGTGATCTGCCAGTCGAAGGCGGCCGACACGAACTGGCGGTCGCCGTTCGCGCCGCGCACGTAAGGGTGCAGGTCGGCGGCGGCCGCGTTGATGCGGTAGCCGAAACGGCGGTCCTCGAAGCGGCCGCCGAGATCGACGGTGCCGTACAGGGTGCCGCGCTCGGACACTTCAACCGTCGCGGAACGCAGCGGCGCATTCGTCGGGCGCTTGGTCACGTAGTTGACGATGCCGCCCGGCGTGGCGATGCCGGCCGTGAGGCCCGCGAGGCCCTTCAGGATTTCGAAGCGTTCCTTGTTCTCCAGCGGGATCTGCGTGTCGCCCGGGATCGCGAATCCGTCCTTGCGATAGCTGTAGTTGTTGTCGAGGGCGAAGCCGCGGATGGAGAATTGCTCGGCATAGCCGACGGCGTTGTAGGCGTCGGCGACGGATGCGTCGAAGCGCACCGCCTCGGTCGTCGAGCGGATCGACAGGTCCTGCATCTGCGTGCGGCCCATGGAGATGATGGAGGCCGGGGTGTCGAACAGCGACGCTTCGCCGAAGCCGCCGACGCTGGCGCGGTCGACGGCGATGAAGCGGTTGCCCGTCACGACGACTTCGGCGACGGGGTGGGTGGTGTCCTGGGCATGTGCGTTCGCGATGAAGGCTTGCGCGATGGCGTACGCGACTGCGGTGTACTTCAAATGACGGTTCATGGTTTGCTCGTTTTCGCGCGCCGGCGATGGGCGCGCTGCTTTTTCTTAAAAGCCGGAGCCAACGGGGGGAAGGGCAAACAAGGATGGGAACTGCGTTGCGCTTTCCTTCGCTGGCATTATCCAGATCAGGTACGAAGGGTATCTCTCACCCGGGAAGCGAACTCCCAGGACCCCTAGCGAAGGCGCGAGTGTAGCACAACGCGCCTTGTCGTGATGCTTCAGCCAATAGACATGTTGTAAAGCGGATGGTTCCGCGCTCAGGCGGCGCCTTCCAGCGCCGCGCGCGCCACGTCCAGCGTGACCTCGCCGGTCTCGCCCATGCGCGTCATGCCGTGCGCTTCCAGTGCGGCAATCACGGCCGGGATCGCATCGCGGCCCAGGCCATAGTCGGACAGCTTTGTCCCTACGCCCATGGCGCGGAAGAAGTCTTCCGTGCGGGCGATGGCGGCCTCGATGCGCGCATCCTCGTCGCCCGTGTGGAGGCCCCACACGCGGGCCGCGTATTGCAGCAGTTTCTCCCGCTTGGCCGCGCGGCGCACGCGCAGCATCGACGGCAGCACGATCGCCAGCGTCTGCGCGTGGTCGAGGCCGTACAGCGCGGTGAGCTCGTGGCCGATCGTGTGCGTGGACCAGTCCTGTGGCACGCCGGTGCCGATCAGGCCGTTCAAGGCCAGCGTGGCCGTCCACATCAGGTTGGCGCGGACATCGTAGTCCTCCGGCGCGGCCAGCGCCCACGGACCGTCCTCGACGAGCGTCAGCAGCAAACCTTCCGCAAAGCGGTCCTGCACCTTGGCCTGGGCCGGGACCGTCATGTACTGCTCCATCACGTGCACGAACGCGTCGACGACGCCATTGCCCACCTGGCGCGCGGGCAGCGTGTAGGTGCGGGTCGGGTCGAGCACGGCAAACTGCGGGTACACGGTGCGCGAGACGAACGCGAATTTTTCCTGCGTGCGCTTGCGCGTGATGACGGCGGCCGCGTTCATCTCGGACCCTGTCGCCGGCAGGGTCAGCACGACGCCGATGGGCAGCGCCGCGCGCACGTTCTTCGCGTGCTGTTCGAGGATGGTCCACGGGTCGGCGTCGAGCAGGGCGCCCGCCGCGACGAACTTGGTGCCGTCGATGACGGAGCCGCCGCCCACGGCCAGCAGGAAGTCCACGCGTTCGCGGCGGACGAGCGCGATCGCTTCGGATAACGTTTCGACCGTGGGATTCGGCTCGATGCCGCCGAACTCGAACACGGTGCGGCCCGCCAGCGCGGCCATCACGGCGTCGAACGTGCCGTTGGCGCGGATGCTGCCGCCGCCGTACAGCACGAGGACGCGTGCCTCGGACGGCACCAGCTTGCCGATGCGCTCGATCTGGCCGTCGCCGAACAGGATGCGGGTGGGATTATGAAAGTCGAAGTTGTGCAAGGTGATCCTCTGGTTTTGCTCAGAGGATCATTATCGCGCAGGTGTCCTGCCGGCGTGGGCCAGGCCGGCAGGCTTTCAGGCCGGTTCGGGCACCGCGGCCGGATGCGCCACGTGCGCGCGCGCATGCAGCAGATGGCGCTGGATGACGGCGCGGGACGCGTCGCCGATCAGCCGCCAGTGTTCGCGCCGCAGCGCCGCGCGCTTGCGGTGCTTGGACGGCATCTCGGACAACGGCTTCACGTAGAACGGCAGCGGGATCAGGTAGCCGTCGCGGCCCGGCATGTCTTCGCCGCCGAGGATCTTCCAGAAGCCGTCATACGCGTTGGCGAAATGTTTTTCCGGATCGGGATCGTAGGCGACGTGCGCTTCGCTGCGGATCGCGACGACCTTGTCCATGCCGAGCGCCAGCGCGATGCCCTGCATGGCCGCGAAGCAGAAGAAGCTGGGCGAGTTGTTCGGGAAGACCCGTTCGAACGCTTCGAACGCGGCGCCGGAATCGATCCAGCGGCCCTGGTTGCGCGCGATGAACGGGACGACTGGCATGTTGACGCCCACCATGTCGCCTTCGAGCCAGCTGAAGGACAGGCGGTGCAGGCATTTGCCGTCCGCGATGAGGGCGAGGGTGAGGTCGCCTTCGGCATTGCTGCGCGACGCCATCTCGAGCTGGATCATGAACGTGCTGCCCTCGGCCTCCTGCTGCCACAGGGGCAGGCAGCGCTGGCCGTAGACGGCGTCCAGGTAGCTGTCGCTGAACGTCGTTTCTTCGAACCGGTAGTGGCTCAGCACGGCCTGCACGCGCTGGCGCGGGCTCAAGTCCTTGATGAGGTAGTCGCGGTGGCTGAGGTGGTGGAACAGGTCGTCGCCGGCGCCTTTCGCGACGTGGTTGCGGTAGACACCCAACTGGCACAGCGCGCGGTGGTCGCGGTAATACGCCAGCACGCGCAGGCTGCGCGCGATGCACAGCACCCACGACGACAGGCTGTACTGGCGGCGACGGGCCATCCAGTGTTTGGTCAGGTGAGCGAAAATCATAATGCGCTCCGGGCAAAATCGTTATCGGTGGTTGCGTCTTGTTGGTTTGCTTAACGGAAATAAATCGTTCAGCAGATCAAGATCGGAGCCTCCGATGCCCCATCCCGTTATCAATTCTTGTTTTCATGTCTCTCTTTTTATTAATCTTTTGTCAGGCAAGCGCCAGACGCAAGACTAGCACGATTGCCGCGCCGAACATCAAAATCCTGCTCGATAATTGAGTCAGACCGAACAAGTTGAGGAGCATGGCATGGTGTATGAACTTTTTTATTGGCCGAGCATCCAGGGCCGCGGCGAATTCGTGCGCCTGGCGCTGGAAGAGGCAGGGGTGCAATACGTGGACGTGGCGCGCGAGCCGGGCGGCATGGCGCGCATGATCGCGGCGATGGACGGCGCCGACCACCCGTCGTTCGCGCCGCCGTTCCTGAAGGCGGGCGACGTGACGGTGGGCCAGACCGCCAACATCCTGATGTTCCTGGGCGAGCGCCACGGGCTGGCGCCGCAGGATGCGCAAGGTAGATACTGGGTGAACCAGATCCAGCTGACCATCGCGGACCTGGTCGCCGAGACGCACGACACGCACCATCCGATCGCGACGTCGCTGTATTTCGAAGACCAGCGCCCGGAAGCCAAGCGCCGGTCGGCCGACTTCATCGACACGCGCATTCCGAAATTCTTCGATTGGTTCGAGAACATCCTGGCCCGGCCCGAACCGAAGGACTACCTGGTGGGCGACGCGGTCACGTACGCGGACCTGTCGCTGTTCCAGCTCGTCGCGGGCCTGCGCTACGCCTTCCCGAAGGCGCTGGGCCGCATCGACGCGGGCTATCCGCTGCTGACGGCGCTACACGACCGGGTGGCCGCGCGGCCGCGCATCGCGTCCTACCTGAAGTCCGGGCGGCGGATTCCCTTCAACGAGGAAGGGATCTTCCGCCACTACAAGGAGTTGGACAGGTAGTCTGGTCCCACGCCGGCGCGAAGTCCGGGCTGACGAGGCGTTCGTCCCGGTCCAGCGCGTCGATGTCGGCGATGTCCTGCCGCGACAGGATCAGGTCGCGCGCGCGCAGGTTGCTCTCCAGGTTCGCGCGCTTCGTCGACGACGGGATCACGGCATAGCCTTTCGCCATCGCCCAGGCCAGCGCCACCTGGGCCGGCGTCGCGCCGTGCACCTGCGCGATGCGGGCGATGGTGGCGTCGTCCATCACCTTGCCGTAGGCGAGCGGCATGTAGGCGGTGAGGTGGATGCCGGCGTCGACCATGAACGCGTCCACTGCGCGGTTCTGCAGGAACGGGTGCAGCTCGACCTGGTTCGTCGCGATGTTGTCCGCGCCCACGGCCGCGATGGCATCGCGCAGCAGCGCAATCGGGAAGTTCGACACGCCGATGGCGCGCGTCAGGCCCGCCTCGCGCGCGGCCAGCAGCGCTTCCATCGATTCCGCGACGGACACCGCGGCGCCCGGCGACGGCCAGTGGATCAAGGTGAGGTCGACGTAATCCGTGCGCAGTTTCACGAGGCTTTCTTCGAGGCTGGCGCGCAGGCGGTGCGCGGCCAGGTGCTCGGTCCAGATCTTGGTAGTGACGAAGACGTCGCCGCGCGCCACGCCGGATCCTGCCAGCGCCTGGCCGACTTCGGCCTCGTTGCCGTAGATCTGCGCCGTGTCGATGTGGCGGTAACCCAGTTCCAGGCCGGTGGCGACGGCATCGATGGCTTGCTGTTCTTTCAGGCGGAACGTGCCGAGGCCCAGTTGCGGGATAGTGGTATGCATGGTTTCTCCTTTCAATTCAATGCATGGCGACGGCGCGTTCGCCGTGGACGGCGTGCTGCGGCGCCGGATCGCGCCGGTCCAGCCAGCCGGCCAGCGTGGTGAGGGCGAGCGCGCCGATGACGATCAGGGCGCCGATCCACGGCGTGTGCATCAGGCCGAAGTGCGCGACGATCAGGCCGCCGCCCCACGCGCCGATGGCGATGCCGACGTTGAACGCGGCGATGTTCAGGCCCGACGCCACATCGACGGCGCCCGGCGCATCGCGCTCGGCGCGCTGCACGACATAGACTTGCAGGCCCGGCACGTTGCCGAAGGCGACGGCGCCCCAGGCCAGCACGGTGACGAGGACGGCGATCTTGTTCGCGGCCGTGAAGTCGAGGACGAACAGCACGCCGGCCAGCAGCGCGAACACGATCTGCAGGGCGCGCACGGGGCCCTTGCGGTCCGCCAGCTTGCCGCCCCAGATATTGCCGAAGGCGACCGACACGCCGTACACGAGCATCACGAGGCCAACGCTGTTCGACGAGAAGCCGGCGACCTGTTCGAGGATAGGCGCGAGATACGTGAAGGCGATGAACGAGCCGCCGTAGCCCAGCGTGGTCATCGCATACACGAGCAGCAGGCGCGGTTTCTTCAGCACGGACAGCTGCGTGAGAAGGCTGGCCGGCTTGCTGCCGGCGATGCCGCGCGGGACGAGCAGGGCGATGCCGGCGAATGCGATCACGCCCAGCAGCGCGACGGCCAGGAACGTCATCTGCCAGCCGAAGTGCTGGCCGATGAACGTCCCGAGCGGGACACCGGTCACGAGGGCCACGGTCAGGCCGCTGAACATCAGCGCGATGGCGCTGGCCGCCTTTTCTTTCGGCACGAGGCTCGTCGCGATCGTCGAACCGATCGAGAAGAAGACGCCGTGGGCGAGGCCCGTCAGCACGCGGGCGGCCATCAGGGCGGCGTAGCCGGGGGCCATCCACGCGGTCAGGTTACCGGCCGTGAACAGCAGCATGAGGCCGAGCAGCAGCGTCTTGCGCGGCACCTTGCCGGTGAGGGCGGTCAGCACCGGCGCGCCGATGGCGACGCCCAGCGCGTACAGGCTCACCAGCAGGCCGGCGGACGGCACGGATACGTGCAGGCTGGATGCGATGGTGGGGATCAGGCCGACGATCACGAATTCCGTCGTGCCGATGGCGAAGGCGCTCAGTGTAAGGGCCCATAAAGCGAGTGGCATATTGTTCTCCTGTGAGCCGTCGTTCCCGCGAAGGCGGGAACCCAAGTTTTTTGCGCCGTCGAGACGTTCGCAAAATTGGGCCCCTGCCTTCGCAGGGGCGACGTGGTTGATTGCGTCGAGGAGGTATTCTCTCTGGCCGGTCTACAAAGAAAAACCCGCCGCCGTACAATAGACTTTTGACCTGGGAGCAAAAATGCTGGACGTGGGCGCGTTGATCGCATTCGCCGCCGTGATCGACACGGGTTCGTTTTCCAATGCCGCCGAGCGGCTGGGACAGACGCCGTCCGGCGTGTCGCGCACCATCTCGCGCCTGGAGCAGCAGCTCGGCATGACCCTCATCCACCGCACGACGCGCCGCCTCGATCTCACCGAGGAAGGCAGCTGGCTGCTGGCCCGCGCGCGCCGCATCCTCGCCGACCTGGAAGAGACGGAGTCGCAGGCCGCCCTCGCGCGCGCGCAGCCCGCGGGCCTCGTGCGCGTGAACGCCGCGACACCGACCCTGGATCACCTGATCGCCCCGCAGCTGGCGGACTTCCTCGATGCGTACCCGCAGGTGCAGGTGGAACTCACGAGCGGCGAGACCGTCGTCGACCTGATCGAAGAGAAGGCCGACGTCGCGATCCGCATCGGCCAGTTGACCGACTCGACGCTCAATGCCCGCCGCCTGGGCCGCAGCCGCATCCGCGTGCTCGCCGCCCCCGGCTATCTCGAACGCCACGGCACGCCGCGGCAAGTGGAAGACTTGATGAAGCACCGCCTCGTCGGCTTCGTCGCGCCGGCGTCGCTGAATACGTGGCCGCTGCAGGCCGGCACGGAAGAGGGCTGGCGCGTCGCGCCGCACGTGACGGCCACCAGTGGCGAGACGGTCCGCCACCTCGCGCTGCAGGGCGCGGGCATCGTCAGCCTGTCCGACTTCCTCACGCGCGCCGACGTCGCCGCGGGCCGCCTCGTGCCCGTGCTGGAAGAGGCGGCGCTGCCGTGGACCCAGCCCGTGTGGGCCGTGTTCTACAAGCAGGGCGCGCTGGCGCCGCGCGTGAAGGCGCTCGTCGACTTCCTCGCCGACCGGCTGGCCGGCGTGCTCGAAGCTTGACCATCCATCCCGACAAGGAGACCGCATGACCATCACGACTTCGCACATCCTTCGCGTCGCCGCATTCTCGGACGGCGACGCCGGCGGCAATCCGGCCGGCGTCTGGATCGGGGAATCCCTGCCGCCGGCCGACGAGATGCAGCGCCTGGCCCACGCCGTCGGCTATTCGGAGACGGCATTCGCCGAGCCGCAAGGAAAGGGCTGGCGCGTGCGCTACTTCTCGCCGGCGTCCGAAGTGCCGTTCTGCGGCCACGCGACGATCGCGCTCGGCGCCGCGCTGGCCCGGCGCGACGGCGACGGCGTGTATGCGCTGGCGCTGAACGATGCCGACATCACGGTCGAAGGGCGACGAGAAGGCGGTCGCGTGGCCGCCGCGCTGCAATCGCCGCCGACGTGGAGCCGCCCGGCCGCGCCGGAACTCGTCGCGGACGCATTGATGCTGTTCGGTTACCACGACGCAGACCTCGACCCGCGCATCCCGCCGGGCCTCGCCCACGCGGGCGCGAACCACCTCGTGCTGGCGCTGGCCAGCCGCGACCTGCTGGCCGCCATGCGCTACGACCTGGAGGCGGGCCGCGCGCTGATGGAGAAGCACGGTCTGACGACGATCGTGCTGGCCTGGGTGGAGTCCGCGCAGCGTTTTCATACCCGCAATCCATTCGCGATCGGCGGCGTCTACGAGGACCCGGCCACGGGCGCGGGCACGGCCGCACTGGCCGGCTACCTGCGCGACCTCGGCTGGCCGCACGGCGGCGCGATTGACGTCGTGCAGGGCGAAGACATGGGCATGCGGTCGTTATTGCGGGCCGAAATCGGTCCGGAACCGGGTGGTTCGATCCGTGTTAGCGGGACCGCAAGAATGTTGATGAAAGACTAATGAAATTGCTCATGATTTATTGAAAATTGAAATAGGGGCAAAAGACACGCTTTTTCGACAATTTGTTAACCCCTGCAACGTTGATAAAGTTCAAAACATCCGTTTCTGAACATCAACACAGGAGTCAACATGGAAATGCGCCACCCCGGCGTTCTTCGCCCCGCCGTTTCAGGCCCCGCCGCCGGCGTGGGCAAGCCGACCGAACGCCTGCCCTTCACCATCCGCCGCGTGGACAACGAGGCCGACTTGTGGAAAGCCGTGCGCGTGCGTCACGCCGCGTATGCGCGCCACGTCCCGGACTTCGCGCGGCAACTCGTCAAGCCCGAATCTTCCGACTACGGCGACGACGCAATCGTTTTCCTCGCCGAATCCAAGCTGGACGGCGCACCACTGGGCACGGCCCGGATGCAGACGAACCTGGACGAGCCGCTGCATGTCGAAGCGTCCGTCGAGTTGCCCGACTGGCTGCGTGGCCAGCCGCTGGCCGAGATGAGCCGCCTGGGCGTGGACAACGGCCGCATCGGCCGCATGGTCAAGACCGCGCTGCTGAAGGCCGGCGTCATGTATTGCCAGCAGAACGGCATCCACTGGGCCCTGGCGACCGGCCGCGCGCCGATCGACCGCCAGTACGAACAGCTGACCTTCGTCGACGTGTTCCCGGAACTGGGCTTCATCCCGCTGCGCCACGTGGGCAATATTCCGCACCGGATCATGGCGTTCGACATCTCGACGATCGAGGAGCGCTGGACGGCCGCGCAGCACCCGCTGCTGAACTTTTTTTGCCACACGCACCACCCGGACATCGACGTCCGGGGCCATGCCGGTGTGCGGCCGCCGTTACCCAATGCGGGTGGGATGGGTGTTGTAAGGCAGGCATCGGAATGGCACGAACTTGTTGCCTGATCCATTAATTGCATGACGGCACTACTGTAAAGCTGTATCCTTGCGAAACGATAACGGCCGCCCGCGCCAACGGGCCGCGATACGAGCTTCTCAGATACTCATGCAATTCACATCATCCGGTCGCTGGAAACTGCCGGGCATGGCGCAGTCCGCGCTGGACCTGACGTTCAAGGCGTTCGCCTATTATCTGATTCCGATCGTGATCGGTGTCGTTTCCATCGTCGCCCTCGTGTGCTGGGACAGCCAGTACGTGTCGGGCAGCAGCGATGCGCGCGACATCCGCGTCCTGAAGGAAACCGCTCCGCTGAGCCCGCCCGCGGCCAACGCCCGCCTGCATGCCGCCGTTCCGGTGTCGTACTTCGACACCCACCTGTCCGAAGCGCCCGTGTGGTTCCGCTTCAGCACGCGTCCGCGCGCGCCCGGCAGCATCGTCGGCGACGTCATCGAATTCCCGTCGCGCCACGCCGTCGATATTTCCTGCTGGGACGCCGCCACCCTGCAACTGCTGGGCATGGCCACGCGCGAGCAGGGCACGCCCTATCTGCATCCGTCCAAGGCCGGCTTCGCCCTGCAACTCACCGATCTGCCGCGCGAGATCCTGTGCCGCGGCACCTTCGCCGGCCCCGCGCGCGTGAACGTCGTGCAATGGCCGGAGACCCAGTTCGACCTGTCCGTCGAGGGCTACCACCGCAAGTCGGGCCTGCTCGACGGCGGCATGATCGTGCTGTCGCTGTTCGTCCTGATCACGGCGCTCATCAACCGCCAGCCGCTGTACGTGCTGTTTTCCGGCTGGCTGCTGCTGAACCTGCGCATCGCCGGACTGTCGGCCGGCTGGGACATCCAGTGGCTGGGCATGACCGTGCCGCCGCAATGGATGCTGCTGGGCCGCTCGCTGACGATCGCGTTGTACGGCGTGTCCACGCTCACGCTGTACCAGGCCCTGTTCCGCGAAGAGCTTGTCAAGACGCGCTGGGCGATCCCGCTGCGCATCACGCAATGGGCGTGCATCCCGCTGCTCATCGGTGCCGTCACCATGCCGTACGGGACGTTCCTGCCGATGCTGTGGGTCATCATGGCCTTCGGCT
>Ga0308166_1004424_pt1 | contig 11280 bp, 8 predicted proteins | sample PhyCR2_2_FD_202137 | JGI IMG/M metagenome (GOLD analysis project Ga0308166, IMG submission 202137) | Phyllosphere microbial communities from UC Gill Tract Community Farm, Albany, California, United States - DLSLCC.R2 | ecosystem: Host-associated > Plants > Phyllosphere > Unclassified | place... | reverse complement strand
CGGGCGTCGCGCCCGAGCCGCCCAGCGCCGTCAGCACGACCTTCTGCGTGACGCCCGCCGGGCGCCCCTGGTAGTCGACGAGCGCCGCCTTTTCTTCGCCGCGCACCCAGTGCGGCACCTTGACCGGTTGCAGCGTGACCTTCGCGCCCAGCTGGCGCAGCGCCTCGGCCACCTGCGTCACCGCGGCGGCTGCCCCCGGCGAGCCGGACAGGCGCGGGCCGACGAGGTCGGTCAGGTCTTCCAGGCGCTGGTAGCCGTAGTCGCTCTGCAGCGCCGTATCGCGCACCTTGGCGAGCGCGGCCGGATCGTTGCCGGGGCTGGCGGCCCCCGCGCTACCGGCGCACAGGCAGGCGACGGCGATCAGGCTCAGGGCGGGAAGACGGAGGCGGCGGTTCATGCGTGCAATCCTTTGGTCGAGGAAAAAAACCAAACGATACCGCATAACACTCTTGGCATGGGAGAAAATATTGCCGTACTTACACGACCCTGATGCCGTGCCGACGACTCACGCGCGCGCGGGCACGAGGCGCACCAGGGTGATCTCCGACGGCGCGCCGAAGCGCTTCGGCGGTCCCCAATAACCCGTGCCGCGGCTCGTGTACACCCACAGCGAACGGACGCGGTTCAGGCCGGCAACGAACGGCTGCTGCAGCGGCACGAAAAAATTCCACGGGAAGAACTGGCCGCCGTGCGTGTGGCCGGACAATTGCAGATCGAACCCGGCGTCCGCCGCGGCCGGCGCGCTGCGCGGCTGGTGCGCCAGCAGGATGCGCACGTCGACATCGTCCGGGGCGCCGGCCGCGGCCTGGTGCGGATCGCTCCGGTGCGTCGGGTCGAAATGCTGCGCCGTGTAGTCCGTCACGCCGGCGATCATCACCTTGGCGCCGCCGCGGCGCCGAATCACGTGTTCGTTCATCAGCACGCGCAGCCCGAGGCGCCGCACCTCGGCGACCCACTGGTCCACCCCGGAGTAATACTCGTGGTTGCCCGTGACAAAGAATGCTCCGTCCGGTGCCGACAGGCGGGCCAGCGGCGCCGTGTGCAGCGCCAGGCGCTGCACGCTGCCGTCGACGAGGTCGCCGGTGACGGCGATGGCATCCGGCTGCAGCGCATTGACCTTCGTGACGATGGCATTCAGATAAGGCCGGCGGATCGTCGGGCCCACGTGGATGTCGGAAATCTGCGCGATCGAATACCCGTGCAGTTCCCGCGGCAGACCGGCGATCGGCACCTCGACCTTGACCACGCGCGCGACCCGCCGCGCGTTGACGAAACCGATGAGCGTCACGGCCAGCGCCAGCAGCGGCACGCCGACGGCGCTGCCATGCGTAAACAGCGGCCCGCCGGCGCCCGCGAGCGCCAGGCCGAGCAGCACGACATCGCGCAGTACCGTCAGCACGAACAACGACGAGAACAACCCCATCGCGAGCAGGCCGGCCCACGCCAGCGGTTCCGACCAGCGCGTGCGCGAGAGGCTGGGCGCGACGAGGCCGATGCGCACGAGCACGGCGGACACCGCGAGCAGCAGCGCCCCCGCGACCATGCCGGCGGGACCGGCGCCGAGGGCGGGCAGCAGCCGCACGCCGATATAAGCGTGCAGCAGGAACAGGATAGCAAGAAGAGAGAAGGAAGTACGTCGGCGCGCCATGGAGAAATTGGACTGTCGGTAGTCGATCCTAGATGGGGCGGGTATGGGCGACTGCAAGAGTGGACGGCGCGCAACGGCAAAGTGTTACCGAGCCGGAAGCAGATGTAAGAATCTGTATTAACCCGTGGCACTATTCGAGGCCGGGTCTATGATGATTGCATGCCTGGCGTAGTCGCGATCATCCCGATCCCCCGTTGAGGCGCAAGGAACAAACCATGTTGAAGAACAAATGCATTGGTGCCATGCTCCTGGCCGCAGCTGCCGTGTCGACCACGGCAATGGCTGACGATCGGGGGACGAACACGATCGTGGGCGCCCTGGCCGGCGCCGCCATCGGCGGCAGCGTGGGCGGACGCGACGGTGCGTTCGTCGGCGGCGCGATCGGTGCGGCGGTCGGCAATTCCGTCCGCACGCGCGACGATTACTATTACAACAACCGCGGCTACGCTTACTCGAACGGCTATTCGAACGGCTATTACCAGCAGGCACCGGCGTATGTCGAGTCCCGTCCGGTGTACGTCGAGTCGCGCCCCGTGTACGTCGAACCGCCGCGCTATTACTACGATTCACGCCCGGACGTCGTCGTTGTCGAACGCAACCGCTACTACGACCACCACGATCGCGGCTGGGATCGCGGCTCGGATCGCGGTCACGGCTGGGGCCACGACCGCGGCTGGCGCCGCTGACCGGTCCGCAGCACAAGCAAACCGCGCCTCGGGCGCGGTTTTTTATTGCCGCGGCGTGGGCGCGCCATCCTGGCGCCGCGGGCCGCCGTTTCACCCGCCCTCCGCTAACGCTCCCTGCGGCACCCCGCCGCGGCCCAGGGAGAGCACATGGTCGAGGCAGGCGACATCATCACGTTGACGACGGGCGCATGGCGCCTGCAGTCGCACCTGCGCACGTCGAGCTATGGCGAACTGTGGCGCGCCGCATCCGTCCCCGGCGGCGTGCCGGCCGTGATCAAGCTCGTCAATCGCACGCAGATGGACCAGGCGCTGCCGCCGCAGCGTGCCCTGTGGCGCGACAGCTTCGACGCCGAGATCGCCTTCCTGCGCAGCCTGCAGCCGTGGGACCAGCGCCACATCGTGCGCCTGCTCGACAGCGGCGCGCACGACGGCATGCCCGCGCTGGCGCTGGAACTGCTGGACGGCGACCTCGCCCTGCACCTGGCCAGGCTGCGCGCACGCGGCCGCCAACCCGGCCTCGCCCAGGCGCTCGCGTGGACCGCCCAAATCAACGGGGCGCTCGCCAAAGTCCACCAATACGGCTGGCGCTATCTCGACCTGAAGCCGTCCAACCTGCTCGTCGATGCCCGCGCCGGGGCCGTGAAGCTGACCGACTTCGGCACCAACCGTCCGCTCGCCGACGCCGCCGCCCACGCCTACGCGGGCACGGCCGCCTGGCAGGCCCCCGAACAGTTCTTCCCCGACGACGCCGGGCGCTACCGCACGGACGCGCGCAGCGATTATTTCGCGCTGGGCGCCCTGCTCTATACGCTCGTCGCGGGCGTCCCGCTGCGCTACAGCGGCGCGTGCGCCGAGGCATACCGGATCCACGGCCCGGCCGGCGCGGACGTCCTGCGCGCGTGCCACGGCGGCGCCCTGCCGCCGACGCTCGATGCCGACGAGGCGGCGCGCTTCGCCGCGCTGGCGTCGGACGGCACGGCCGGCGCTCCCGGCGCAGCCGTCGCGCTGCTGCGCGCACTGCTCGCGCCGCGGTCGCAGGACCGGCCGCGGCATGCGCTCGACATCAGCCGCATGCTCGCGCAGGCCAGCGCCGCGCTCGCACCGGAACGCCCCGTCCTGCGGAGCGCCGCATGAGGCCCGGCGTGCATGCCGGGGGCGAGGCGTGAGCGCGGGCGCCCACCGCCTCGTCCGCGCCGGCGCCGCCATCGCGCTGGCCGCGCTGTGCGGCCTGCAGTCCTTGGCCCTGCTGCGCGCACCGGACGCGTGGATGCCGGCGCAGGTCGACGTGGTGCTGGCGCGCGGCGCGGCGCTCGATCTCGACCACGCGACGCTCGGCGCCCCGGCGGCGGACGGCGGCCGGCTGCAGCTGCGCCGCGACGCGGCCGGCACATGGTGGGCCGCGGACGACGGCACGGGCGCGCCGCTCGTCGTGCAGGACGGCGACCGGCGCCGGCGCAGCGGCAGCGTCGCGCTGGCGTCCGGCCAGGGCTTCCAGGTCGGCTCGCTGCGCCTGCGCGTCGAGCGCAGCGGCGGCGCCGTCGAACTGACGGGCGACGGCGGGCGCTGGCGCTACGACGGCGCCCTGCTGCGCAAGGGCGGCGCACCGCAGGCGACCTGCCCGGACGCGCGGCTCAGCGCACGGCTCGCCGGGCTGTGGAACCGCGTCGTGCCGACCGCCCTCGCGGCGGGCCGGCCGCTCGTCTTCGGCGGCAACCTCGATTGCGGCAACAGCATCGCCGTACCCGGCCTGCCGGCGCCGGCGGCGACGATCGCGCGCAGCCGCGATGGCGCCGGCCTCGTGCTGACGGCAGCGCCGGGCGTGCCGCTGCTGCTGGAGCAGGACGGCGATGCCGCGCTGCTGGCGGGGCGCGCGCTGCCGCTCGCCGCCGGCACGACGCTCGTCGCCGGCCGCACGCGCCTGGCCGCGACGCCGAACGGCGACGAACTGCATCTGCGCCCCGCCGGCCACGTGGCGCTGTATCCCGACACGGCGCGCCGCCTGCCGCCGGGCGTGACGTGGACGTGGACCCGGCGCACGGCGTGGCACGTGCCGCCGCAGGCCGGTATCCCGCTGCTGGCCGTGGGCGGACTGGCGTTGACGGGCATGCTCACGGCCGCCTTCCTCGCGGGCGCACGCACGCCCGCGCGCGCACGACTGCGTGCGGGGGCGCGGGCGGGCATCGCCCTGCTGCTGGCCGGCAGCGGCGCCGTGCTGTTCTGGCTGCAGCGCACGGGCGTGCCGGCCGGCGCCGGCATCAGTGCCGCCGCCGCCGCGGCCGCGCTGGGGTGGGCGCTGCTGGCGCCGCGCCGCCTGTCCCCCGTGCTGGCGGCCGCGCTGCCGCTGCTCGGTCTCGGGCTGCTGGCGCAACTGGACCTCGGCCTCGGCGCCCCGGACACCGCCTGGCTGCGCCACTTCCACAAGACGGCCGCGCTGCTGGCGCTCGGCGCCGGCGCCGTCACGCTCGCGCAGCTCGCGCGGCCGACGCGGCTGCCGTCGCAGGCGCGGATCGAAGGCGCGCTGCTGGTGCTGACGGGCGTCGCGCTGGCCGCGCTGCTGCTGCAGGTCGCCTGCGGCGACGAGACGGGCGTGTTCGATTTGCAACCGGTCGAATTCGCCAAGCTGGCGCTGGCCGCGCTGTCCGCCCACTGCCTCGCGCTCGCGTGCGCCGGCGGACCCGCGCCGGGCGGCGCGTGGCGGCGGGCGCTGCGCCTGACGGCGCCGGCGCTGCTGTTCCTGCTGCTGCTCGGCGTGGCGCTGGTGCAGGTCGACGATTATTCGCCGCTCGTGCTGCTCGCGCTGTGGGCCGGGACGATGCTGCTGGCGCAGGCGCTCGCCACGCGCCGCCACGGCACGGCGTTCGGCCTCGCCGGCCTGGCGCTGGCCGCCGTGCTGGCCGTCGCGCTGCTGCGCGGCACCGGCGCGGCGAACATCGCGCGCTGGGATTTCTATGCCGACCGCTTCCTCGTCTGGCTCGATCCGGGCACGCACCCGCACACCGGCCAGCAATTGCTGCTGGGGGCGCGCGCCGTCGCACAGGGCGGCTGGACGGGCGCGGACGGCCTGTTCGGCCTGCGCGGGCTCGGCGCCGACCCGGGGCTCGCGCTGCGCATCCCGGCCGTGCAGGACGACTTCGCCGCCTCGTTCTTCCTGCTGCGCCACGGACTCGCCGCGGGCGTCGGCCTGTGGCTGCTGCAGGCGCTGTTCCTGGGGGCGCTGCTGCATCTCGCGGCGCGCTGCTGGCGCGCGGGCGCCGGCGCGCGCGACTTCCGCATCGCGTGGCTCGCGCGCCTGCGCTGCTTCTTCCTGGCCGGCGGCGCCGCGTTCGCGTTTGGCCACTTCCTGCTGTCGTGGGGCACGAACCTCGCCATCTTCCCGGTAATGGGCCAGCCGATGAGTTTCCTGTCGGCGGGCGGCTCGCACCTGCTGTTTTTCATCTGCCCCCTGCTAGGAGCCGCTGCCGCGAGCAGCCATTCTTTAGAGGAGAACGAATCATGCCGGTCTACGTCCAACATGAAGCCCTAGGCAAGGTGGGCGACGTCTTCGATGCCCATGCCATCTGGCAGGCGCCCGGAATGGCGCTGTTCGCGCGCCGTCCGCTGCTGCGCGACCTGCTGGAACGCGCGCCGCGCGAACAGCGCGGACGCGCCGCCACCCGCTGCTTCGCGCACGTCACGCTGATGCTGCCGCAGGACGAGGTCGACGACGACCGCCACCTCACGCGCGGCGCGCGCATGCGCGACCTCGCCCAGGGTCTCGCCGCGCTGCACCAGAAGGATTTCGGCGACCTGCTGCAGGGCGACGACGTGCGCTACCACGTGGTCGGCGCCGACCGCCTGGAACCGGGCGAGGTCGAGGTCAAGTTCGGCCATGCCGTCTACCTGCCGGCCCCGAACGAGGCGGTGCAGTACACGGTCAGCGTCTCGCGCGACAGCGCCGTGTGGAAGACCGTCTGCCCGATCTACCCGAACCAGCGGCTCACGCTGATTGGCCACGACGAGCACGAGGCGACGTACGCGGCGCCCGGCTGGCCGTTCGGCGCGGACGGCGCCGTCCTCCTCATCAACGACGGTCCCGGCGCGCCGCTCGAAGTGCAGGTACGGCCGAAGGATGCGTTCGACTGCAGCTGGGATGCCGCCGGCGGCTACTGGACGATCCGCTCGCGCCGCGGCGCCGTCGACGCGAGCGGCGCCGCGCTGCGCCTGCTGCTGCGCGCGACGCCGGCGCGGCAGGACGCGCAAGCGCTGCCCGCGTTGCCGGATGCGCGCGCGGCCGCGGCGGGTGCGGCACGCCACACACCGGTTCCCGGCTCGCTGCACGCGACGCCGGCGCCCGCGTCCGCCCCGGGCGGCGGACTCGCCGCCGGCGCCCGCGCTGCCGCGGCACCGGCGCCGACGGAAGCGGCGATACCGGCATCGCCGCGACCGGCCGGCACGGCGCCGATGCCGGAGATGCGAACGGCCGCAACGCCCGCCGCCGGTCGGCCAGCCCTGGAGGCGGCGCCGGCCGGCACCGCCGCCTATACCGCCATCGCCATGGCGCAGGCCAGCGCGGCCGCGTCGATGGCGCCGCACACCGCGCCGGCGGCGCCGGCACGCCCGGCCGTCTGGAAACCGCGCACCGTCCCCGACCCCGAGCGGACGGCCGTGCCGCTGGCGGGCGCCGCCCCCACGCTGGCCGCGGGCCCGGAAGCCGACGCCACGTACGCGCCGGTACCGCGCCGGCGCGTGGTCCTCGCGGCGCTCGCGTTGCCGCGCCTGTCGCGCTACCGCGAGACCGGCACGCGCGCGCTGGAACTGGGTTTCAACCGCGCGTTCGCGCCGACGGCGCAGCTGACCGATGCCGTGATCGGGTTCGCGGTGGACGACGCCGATGCGCTGCAGGTGATCACGCCCGCCGGCCGCGCGCCGGTCGAGGCGCCGGCCGCGTTCAGTCCCGTCGACGGCGTCCGCGTAGAGCTGGCAGCCTGCGCGCCGGCGCTCGCCGACCGCTATTGCGCGCTGCTGGTACTGCCGCAGGCGCCGGGCCTGCCGGTGACGGGCGGCGTGCGCTGCGCGTTCGGCCGCGGCACGCCGATGCTGGCCGCGCTGCGCGTGCTCGATTCGCCGCGCTTCCTGCGCAGCGCCGGTGGCGCGCCGGCGTACAGCGCCGACCGGCTCGGGCTGTCGCGCGACGCGTTCACGTTCGAAGCCGCGCCGGACGGCTGGCGCATCGCGCGGGTGTCCAGCACGCAGGCGCTGTACCACCTGGACGAGCGGCTCGGCTTCGTCGCCGCGATCGACGCCGCGACGCCGGACGCCCCGTACCGCCTGCCGGCCGGGCACCACCTCGTCGCGGGGCACTACGTGCTGCGCTTCGATGCCTGAGGCGCCGATGCCGTCCGCCGCCGCCCTGCCGTGGCTCGTCTGGAGCGCCGCGCTGGCCGCCACGCTCGTGCTGGCCGCATGGTGCACACCGCGCGCATGGTGGCGCCGGCCGAACCTGCGCGCCCTGGCGGTGCTGGCCGGCGGCACGCTCGGCTTCGGGCTGCTGTTCGGCGCGCTGCTGCCGGCCGCGCCGCATCCCGTGCAGCCGCTCGTGTCGATGGGTGCGCCGGCGTCCGCGACACCGGTCTTCACGGTGCCGACCGCGGCCCCGGCACCCGGCGCGCGCTACCGCGTCGTGGCCGACCTGAACCTGCGCGCCGAGCGCGGCGTGCGCGCCGACCGCATGCGTGTGCTGGCCGCCGGCACGATCGTGCGCGCGACCGGCGCCACCGACGGCGACTGGTGGCGCGTGCGGGCCTCGCTCGGCGGCCGCGCCGTCGACGGCTGGGCCAGCAGCCTGTGGCTGCGACGCGCGGACGAAGCGCCGGCCGGCCGCTGAGGACGCGCCGCGCCATCGGGTAGAATCGCCGCGTCCCGTCACCGAAAGCCCGCATGCGCGCCCTCGTCCTCCGTGCCCTCTGCGCCCTGTTCGCACTGTCCGCCCTGTCCGGCGCGCGCGCCGCGCCCGCAGACGGCTGCGCCCTGGCGACACCCCCGTCCGACGCCGGGATCGACCGCCACATGGGCGTACTGCTGAAGATCCATCCGCGCAACCCGGATATCGGTCCGGACTACGCCGGCTGCCAGACCTTGTGGATGCAGGGCTCGGACGGCTGGCAGACGGTGATGGTCGTGCACTACGCGGCCGGCCACGTCGCGCGCGTGGACAGTCCGGCGCGGCCGGGCGACCCGATCGAACGGTGCCGGCTGGACGGCGAACGCGTGCTCGCGGGCGACCCGGAACTGTGCGCCCGGCTCGACGACATGCGGTTCGAATCGCTGCCGGCGCGCTGCCTGGACGAGACCGGCGCGTCCGGCGCGCAGTGCGAACGCCAGTAGCCCGTCGCCCCGGCGGCGGCACGGACCGGACCGCATCGCCTCGCATACCGCTAACGCGTTACGCAGCCGACTTCCGTCGAGCGTCGATCCCCTGTCTGCGAGACGATCGAGCTGAACGTGAAATCGATGTCTCTTCGTCGCTTGCCAAACTGGCATTTCCGGTTACAGTAACGGGATGTCGCTACGTTCACCTTCCGCTTCCATCCCCGGCGCCTGGATCGCCGGCCTGCAATTCGGCGCGCTCGACGTCGCCGCCTGCTCGCGCCTGGGCGCCGGGCCGCGCCTGCGCGACGAAAACCAGGACAACGTGCTCCTGATCGACACGACCGGCGACGCCGCCTGGCTGCAGAACGGCCGGGTGCAGCGCCGGCGCGTGGCCGGCTGGCCCGCCGGCCATGCCCGCGTCGCCGTGCTGGACGGCATGGGCGGCCACGGCCACGGGCGCGAGGCGGCGGAAGCCGTGGCGGCCGGCCTGGCCGCGCTGCCGGCCTGCGCCAACGGCGCCGAACTGGCGCGTCGGCTGGACACCTTGCATGCCAGCCTGCAGTGCCATTTCGCCGACGCGCCGGGTCCGCGGCCGGGCACGACGCTCACGCTGCTGGAACTGCGTGCCGACGCGGCGCCGCTGCTGTACCACGTCGGCGATTCGCGCCTGTACGAGATCCTGCCGTCGCGCGCGGCGCCGCTGACGGTCGACCACGTGCCGGCGACCGCCTATGCGATGGCCGGCCTGGTCGACGAGGCGGCGTGGTGGCAGCAAGTGCACGGCGAGCACCGCCCGCAGATCGCCCAGGCGTTCCTGCTCGGGAACGCGTTCGCCGATCCGTCCCGTTTGTCCGACCCGCTGTTCGAACTGTCGCCGCTGAACCTGCCGTCCTGGCTCGGCCGCCTGGCGGACCGGCGCCCGCTCGAACTGCGGCCCGGCGCGTCGTACCTGCTGGCGACGGACGGCCTGTGGTCCTGTTCCGATCCGTACGGCTGGGTGGGCCAGTGGCCGCAACTGCTGGCGAACGACGCCGACGCCGCGACGATGCTGGGCGCGCTGATCGGCGCCTACGATGCCCATCCGTCCGCGTTCTTTTATCCGGACAACGTCAGCGCCATCCTGCTGCGCGTCCCGGGTGCGGGCCGTGCGCCCGACGAGACCGCGCTGCCGGGCGCATGACCGGATGTACCTCGGATACGGAACAATGCAAATGATGCATTTTGGCAAAAAGTATTGTTGCAAGATGAATGGCGCGCGCCGGGCTCGGCTACAATCACGTAAGCTGTGGCCTCAGACCCTGTCCACGGCCCCACTCTTCCAGGCTGGAAACCGCACATGAAGCGTTGCTGCAGTCCCGATCACCCGCATTGCACCGTCTGGGTCGCCCCCGGCGAGCCGGTGTGCGCGCACGGCCACGCCCAGGCGCCGGCGCCGGCGGCCGGGCCGATCAGCCTGCTCGGCTCCAGCTTCGACCTGCTGGCGCGCCACCGCGCCGCCGGCGCCGCGTCCCAGGCCCCGGCGCCGGCCGCCGCGCCCGTGCACGCGCCGCGGCCGCACGTGCACGTGAGCGGGTTCGATCCGCGCGCGGCGGGCGGACGCCAGACGATCAAGCTGGAACTGCGCGGCATGCCGGCCGAGGCGCCGCCGCAACTGACCCTGCTGCTGGAATCGGATCTGCTGGCGGACGGCGGCGCGCGCCAGCAATTCCACCGCACCCTGCGCGGCGACTGGCGTCCGGTGTTCGTCGAATTCTCGTCGCGCGGCCGGGAGCACGGCCAGTACCGCGTCGACCTCGAGCTGCACGCGCGCGACCCGGCGCAGCCGGCGCTGACCCGCACGTGGGTGGCGACGCTCGTGCTGCTGGTGCCGCGCCCGGACGCGTCGCTGGGCGACATCCACCAGACCTACCTGGCCACGCACAAGAACGTGCGCATCAGCGCCGACGACGCCGCCATCGCCCGCGTGCAGGGCCTGGCCGGCGGCGGCGCGCTCGACCTCGACATCCAGGCGCGCAACGCGTCAATCGCGCAGCTGAACCTCGGCGCGGACGGCGGCAAGGTGGCCGTCGGGCTGCCCACGATCGCCTGGGACGAGGACCTGATCGAGATCGACATCCCGGCCGAACGCGCGGCGCATCCTTGCCCCGCGAGCACCGCCTGCGTCGTGTACGCCGAACCGGACGCCGGCGCGCAGCGCCATGTGCGCCTGTTCGCGCTGGACGAATGTGTGCTGGGCCGGCACGAAACGACCGGCGCCGAGGCCGACCTGCTGCTCGAACACTACGGCGAGCACGGACCGGAACACGCCGGTCTCACGCGCCGGCTGTCGGCGCGGCATGCCGTCATCCGTCCGGCGCGCGGCGGTTTCGAGATCGAGGACGTGTCGCGCTACGGACTACTGCTGGACGGCGTCTGGCCCGGCAAGCACGTGCCGGCGCAACTGCGCCTCGGGATGCGCATCGAGCTGACGGCCAGCATCCGCGGCGTCGCCACGTTCGTCGTGACGGGGCTGCTGCCGCACGCGCTGACCCTGCACCGGGTCGACGCCGGCGGCGCGGCCGAGTCCTTCGTGCTGTTCGCGCCCGACGTCGAGCCCGA
>Ga0308166_1004421_pt1 | contig 11285 bp, 8 predicted proteins | sample PhyCR2_2_FD_202137 | JGI IMG/M metagenome (GOLD analysis project Ga0308166, IMG submission 202137) | Phyllosphere microbial communities from UC Gill Tract Community Farm, Albany, California, United States - DLSLCC.R2 | ecosystem: Host-associated > Plants > Phyllosphere > Unclassified | place... | reverse complement strand
ACATCGAATACGTCATGCCGACAGCGACCTGGTTGGCATCCTGGTTGGCCAGCGAGCGGTCGTCCTTGCGGATGTACGACAGCATATACGTGGCGGCGCCGGACGCATACGACACGCCGGCCAACGCATCGTTGCTGCGGTTCGACGGCGACGACAGCACGAGCGCGCCGTACGGATTCTCCTGGTCCCAGGGCGAGCTGCCCACGCCGCGGTTGACGGCATACGCCGCATACACGGTGGCCGCCTGGCCCAGGTGCAGGTTGGCCGCCACCAGCGAATTGCGCGACGACAGGTCGACGGGCGTTGTCGCCCCTGCGCCTTGCAGGAAGTTGTTCTTGCGCTGGTGCGCCGCGCGCAAGGTGAACGGACCGCCCTGGTAGCCGATCATGGCGCCATAGGCCTTGTTGCGCGACGTACTGAAGGCCGACTCGCCGAAGCTGTAGATGGCGCTGGCGACAAAGCCGTGGATCAGGGTGGAACGGTATTTGATCGTGTTGTCGGAGCGCTTGCCGCCGTTGCCCATCAGGTTCGTCGCGGTACCGGCCATGCCGCCGCGGAACGGGTCGGCCACTTCCGTCAGCGTTTCGTAGCCGACGTCATATTGGCGGCCCACCGTGACGGCGCCCCAGCGGTTGGCCAGCCCCACGTAGGCCTGGCTGCCGAACAGGCGGCCGTTCTGGTCGGACTGGCCGGTATCGTTGCGGATGCCCGCTTCCAGCGTGAACACGGCGGAGGTGTTGTTGCCCAGCGCTTCGCGGCCGGTAAAGCCGATGACGGAGCCGGTGCTGACGCCCGGGGAAATCTTGGTGCTGGGGCAGCTGCCGCCGCGGCAATCGTGTTCGGACACGGCGCCGGCATCAAGCACGCCGTAAACCTGCACCGACGAATCGGACGAAGTTGGTGTCGCCGTTCCGGTCGGGGCGGTCTGACAGTAAGCCACAGGCGCCGTAACTGCACAGCATACCAGGGCCAGGATCGGGGTTTTCATGAATCGGGTCTTCATGATGCATCTCTAGGTCAAGTCAACAAATCGCCGATCGGCTCGGCTCTGCCAAGTTGCATGCTTTTCCTAAAGCTTGGTGCCAGTTTAGCCACATTCCGCCAGCAATTCTGTGCGGAGTTTCACAAAACACACCACTCCTGGTTACTCTACGGTACCCGTACAGATATACCCCAACGGCACGGCGGCGTATAGTGGCGGAGCAGGTGTTTTATCCTTTACTCGAGAAAGGCAGCATCCATGCAACATCAAACCCCGCAAGCGTTATACGAAGGCAAACGAGTTGCCGCACATGACGCTGTTTCCCTGCTGCGTGACGGCGACTGCATCATCGTTCCTTCCGGTGCGGCCGAGCCACCCGCGCTGCTGACAGCGCTGTCAGAGCGTCGCCGTGAGCTCCACGATATCAAGGTAGCGCAGATTCTCGCGCTGCGCAAATACGGATACTTCGATTGCGAGACGACGCACCACGTGCGTCACCTGGCGTTGTTTTTCGGCGGAGCGTCGCGGGCCGCCGGGCAGGCCGGGTGGGCCGATTTCGTCCCGGCGTATTTCTCCGAAATCCCTGCGCTGATCGAGCGCGACCTGGTGCCGGCGGACGTCGTCTTCTCGCTGGCGTCACCGATGGACGAACACGGCTTCTTCTCCCTCAGCCTGGGCGCGGACTACACGATGGCCGCCGTGGCCAAGGCGCGCGCGGTGATCCTGGAAGTCAATCCGAACGTGCCGTTTGCCCATGGCCAGTGCCACGTCCATATCGACCAGGTGGCGGCCGTCGTCGAAAGCAGTGAGCCGGTATTCGAGGTGGGCCTGCCGAAGATCGGCCCCGTGCAGGAAGCCATCGCCGGCTACGTGGCCGAGATGATCGAGGACGGCTCGACGCTGCAGATCGGCTACGGCGGCATTCCGGACGCGGTGGTCATGCAGCTGTCGCACAAGCGCGACCTGGGCATCCACACGGAAATGATCGGCGACGGCATCCTGAAGCTGGTCGAGGAAGGCGTCGTCACCAACCGGCGCAAGACCTTCATGCCCGGCAAGATGGTGGCCACGTTCGCGCTCGGATCGAAGAAGCTGTACGACTTCATGCACCACAACCCGATGCTGGAAATCCACCCGGTCAGCTTCACCAACGACCCGTACATCGCCGGGCAGAACGATAAACTCGTGGCCATCAACGCCAGCCTGCAGGTGGATCTGCTGGGCCAGTGCGGCTCGGAGAGCATCGCCCACCTGCCCTATTCCGGCACGGGCGGCCAGGTCGATTTCGTGCGCGCCGCCAACCGCTCGCGCGGCGGCAAGGCGTTCATCGTGCTGCCGTCGACGGCAAAGGACGGCACCATCTCGCGCATCGTGCCGACCCTGACGCAGGGAACGCACGTCACGACAGGCAAGAACGACATCAATTACGTCGTGACGGAATACGGCGTGGCGCAGCTGCGCGGCAAGTCGGCACGGCAGCGCGCCGAGGCGCTGATCGCCATCGCGCACCCGGATTTCCGCGCCGAGTTGCGCCGCGCGGCGGCGGCGATCCACCTGTGTTGACCGGAAAATAGGGACAGACCCCATTTTTCCGGCAACACCCGGCGAAACCGTTTGTTCGCTGGCGTACCAAGGCCGGGCTGCTGAACGGTTACACTAGCGTTTTGTCCGATGCGGCCAGACCGTACCACACCGCATGCTAGCCATCCTTGAAAGCATCGACCAGCACACCCTGAGCATAGAGCCTCTGGTGGCGCTGGTCGAGACACTGCGCCCCCGCCGTCCGAGGGACGTCATCCGCGCCACCTCCCATGTCCGCACCCTGACGCAGCTGCTGCGGGGGAACCCCGTGCACGCGCGCCAATTGCGCGACTATATTTTCCGGCTGCTGGAAAGCCGCCGTCACGCCAGCCTGTACAGCGAGGTGGGCGTGCTGTCGAACGATGGCTTCTTCACCGAGCTGAAGCGCCGCATCGCCTACCGCATCCTGCCGCCGGCGTTCGGCGACGAATACCTGGCCGACGCGCTCGACCAGATCCTGTACAAACAGACGGATTACTGCTGGATCAGCGCCGTGCCCGCGGCCGACTGGCTGGCCCTGCTCGACGTCATCATGACGCCGCGTCCGGGGCCGAATGTCATGCTGCCGGGCCTGCTGGAAGCGATCCGCACGCTGAGCTACCGCGTCTGCGCCATCGGCCTGGAACCGAAGCTGACCAATTTCCACACGGAGATGGAGGAGTTCGAGTCGCCGTTCATCGTGCAGAACCGCGAGGTCGTCCAATACCTGGACAGTTACGAGCGCATGCTGGCCGGCGGCGAAGTCATGCTGGACGCCCGGCACCTGCTGGTGATGCTCGACCAGTGCGACGCCGTCATCGCCAAGATCCGCAAGAAGGCGCTGCTGCAGGGCACCAGCATCGCGCTGACGTACCTGCTGGTGGCGCTGAACCAGAGCATCGACCGGCTGCGCAAGCTGCTCTACCTGGTGGACACGTCCGATCGGCGGGCGGAAGGACGGGCCGAAGCCCCGGTCCAGTATTCCGATGAGGTGGTGCTCAAGGTATTGCCGCACCCGCCCGTGGTCCAGGCCATGACGCGCAAGCGGGCCGCCGCCGTGGCGCTGGCGCTGGAGCTGATCCAGGCCCACAACAACAAGTACACGGTGCGCGATCTGCTGGCGGACAATATCCACCTGCTGGCCCGTAACGTGACGGAAAACGCCAGCCGCACGGGCGAGCACTACATTGCCGAGAACCGGCGCGAGATGACGGGGATGTTCCTGTCGTCCGCCGGGGCCGGCGTGATCGTCGGGTTCATGGCGCTGTGCAAGATCCTGTTCGGCACCTTGCGCGCGGCGCCGCTGGTCGAGTCATTCCTGTTCAGCATGAATTACTCACTGGGCTTCATGCTGATCCACGTGCTGCACTTCACCGTTGCCACCAAGCAGCCGGCCATGACGGCGTCGCGCATCGCCGCGGGCCTGCAGAGCCGCGACGGCCGGCATATCGACGTGGACAGCCTCGCCGAGCTCATCAACAAGGTATTCCGCACGCAGGTCACGGCCGTGCTGGGCAATATCTTCACCGTACTGCCGACGGCCTGGCTGATCGCGTGGGGCTGGCTGAAGATCACGGGCCACCACCTGGTGACAAAGGAAAAGGCGCTGCACCTGCTGCACGACATCGACCCGATTCATACCCCGGCGCTGTTCTATGCGGCCATTGCCGGCGTCTGCCTGTTCCTGGCCGGCCTGATTTCCGGCTATTACGACAACCAGGCGCTGTACACGCGCTGGGCCCAGCGGGTCAGCCAGCTGCGTGGGCTGTCCAGGCTGCTGGGCCGCGAACGCACGGCGCGGCTGGGCGTCTACCTGGAGAACAATCTGGGCAGCCTGATGGGGAACTTCTACTTCGGCATCATGCTGGGCACGATCGGCACCCTGGGCAACCTGATGGGCCTGCCGCTGGATATTCGCCACGTGACTTTCTCTGCTGCCAACTTTGCGACAGCTCTGGTCGGCTTGGATCACAATGTAAGCTGGCAACTGGTAGTGATATCCGTTACGGGCTTCCTGGTGATCGGCGTCGTCAACCTCGTCGTCAGTTTCGGTCTCGCATTATGGGTGGCGCTGCGCGCACGGCGCATCCCGTTCGAACACGGATTCCTGTTGCTGCGTGCCCTGTTCCGGCGGCTGCGCAAGGCACCCGTCGACTTCTTTATCGGCAGTAAGGAGAATAAATGAGAATTTTACGTGCGCAAAACTGGCTGGCCCCGATCCTGCTCGGATGGTGCCTGGTCGCCTGCGCCTCGCTGCCCACGGTGGACGCGGACAAGACCAAGGCCCACGCGGCCGCGGCGCCGGTCGTCCACTCCGCCAACGGCACGCTGTCGGACAGCAAGGCCAAGGCGTTGCTGGCCAAGCGCTGGAACAAGGGCGCGCTGGACCTGAAAGCCCAGGCGGCCCTGGAAGACGCCGCCACGGGCGTGCCGCTGATCGCCGGCAACCAGGTCAAGCTGCTATTCGACGGCCCGCAGACGATGGCCGAAATGATGAAGGCCATCGCGGGCGCGAAGAACAACATCAATTTCGAGACGTATATCTTCGACCAGGACGAGCTGGGGGACAAGTTTGCCCAGTTGCTGATGGATAAGCAACGCGCCGGGGTGACCGTCAACATCATCTACGACAGCGTGGGTACCCTGACGGTGCCGCAGGAATTCTTCGACAAGATGCGCGCGGCCGGCATCCACCTGATCGCGTTCAACCCCGTCAATCCGGCCAAGGTACGCGGCAACGGCTGGAAGGTGAACAACCGCGACCACCGCAAGATGCTGATCGTCGATGGCAAGGTGGGCTTCGCGGGCGGCATCAATATCAGCGACACGTATTCGAAGAGCTCGCCGTTCCGTTCGAAATCCCGGCCGAAGGACAAGAAGGACGTCGGCTGGCGCGACACCCACGTGCGCATCGAAGGCCCGGCCGTGCACGCGATGCAGTGGCTGTTCATCCAGAACTGGACGGGGCAGGACGCGGACGACCTGCGTCAGGCGGACTACTTCCCCAACCCGATCATCGCCGGCGACAAACTGGTGCGCATCCTCGGCAGCGAGCCGGGCGGCAAGTTCGAGATCTACAAGGCGATGCTGCTGGCGATCCAGGAATCGAAGAAATCGATCCACATCACGTGCGCCTACTTCGTTCCCGACGAGCAGACGCTGCAGGCGCTGATCGACGCCGCCCGCCGCGGCGTGAAGGTGGAGCTGGTACTGCCCAGCGTGTCCGACAGCGGCGTCGTGTTCCACGCCGGCCGCGCCTTCTACCAGCGGCTGCTGGAAGCGGGTGTACGCATCCACGAGCTGAACCTGGCCGTGCTGCATGCCAAGACGGTCGTCATCGACGGTGTCTGGTCGACGGTGGGCTCAACGAATATGGACACCCGCAGCTTCCTGCACAACAGCGAAGTCAACGTCATCGTGCTGGGCGACGCCTTCGGCACGGAAATGGAAAACGCCTTCCGCGAAGACCTGAAGAATTCGAAAGAAGTGACGCTGGCCGCCTGGAAGGACCGCCCTGTCGTGACACGCATGAAGGAGTGGGCGGCGAAGTGGTGGGATTATTGGCTGTAAGCCAGCCAACTGCTCAGCTCGTGTCCACCTTGGGGGCGTAGCAGGGGTTTCGTGGAGCACCGCTCCACGCCTGCGCAGCGGGTAACGCCACGAATGGCATTACCTCCTCGCACACCCTGACATGGACACAAGCTCTGCATTTAATTGTTTTTCAATGCCTGTGGCGTTCCCCCAACGTATTGAGTTTACCGCACAGCCTGCCTGAATTTGCGTTTCCGGGGATGACTGGCATTTCAGTCGAGCCCGTGTCCATGTCGGGGTGTGACCCCACGGTGGACACAAACTCTGCGAGGACATTTCTTCAGTCGCCCAGCCAGGGTTCCCACGTGTTGCCCTCACGCCGGAACGTCTCGACGCTGGCCACCTCGAACGCCCCCGACGCATCCTTCCAGCTGTAGCGCTCGACCTGGATCTCGTCCGTATCGACGCGCAGCACGTTGAACGAATTGGTCTCTCCCCTGCCCCGCGTCGACGTGGCCGTGCCCGCCTGAACGACCAGCGCCGCATAGCCGGCGATCTTGTAGCGCCGGGCGCTGTTGGCCGAGCTGCTGGCATGCACGTGGCCGGCCAGCAGCAGGTCCACGCCGCTTTTGGCAAACGCGTCCATCGCCATCGGCGCCCGGTCGACGAGGTCGTCCTTGTCGTGGTGCTCCGGCAGGTCGAACGGGTGGTGCGTGACCACGATGCGCGTCAGTTTCTGGTCGACGCCCGCCAGCCGCGCTTCCAGCCGGTCCAGCTGCTCGCGGTTGACGCGGCCGGCCTTGATCGTCAGCGAGCGGGCCGTGTTCAAACCCATCACGGCGATCTCGTCATCGACGTATTCCGGCGCCAGGTTCGGCGTGATGTAGCGGCGGTATTTGGTGAGCGGCGTCAGGAAGCGCGCCGCCACGTTGTAGAGCGGAATATCGTGGTTGCCGGGCACGATGATCTGCGGCTGCGGCAACGTGTCGAGGTAGGCCTTGGCGGCCTTGAACTCTTCGCTCTTCGCGCGCTGCGTCAGGTCGCCGGAGACGACGACGACGTCCGGCGTCACGGACTCCACCGTCGCGCGCAGCGGCGCCAGCAGCTTGTCGTCGACCCTGCCGAAGTGGATGTCGGATAAATGCACGATGGTGCGCATATGTAATTGTCCTCTCTCTGTTGTCAGCGCGGTACGAGTACCGACAGCGCGCCGGGGCGCGAGCGGTAGTGCAGCGGCGGCGCCATCAGCGTCACCTCGCCGTCGGTGGCAACGCGGATCAGCTTGCGCCGTGTGTCGATGGTGAAATCGCGGGTCAGCAGCACGTCGAAATCGCGCGAGCTCCCCAGCCGGCCCAGCAGGGTGTGCCAGGCAAAGCGCACGAGGCCGCGCCGGCTTGGCCGCTGCGCCACGTATAGACTCAACTGGCCGCGGTCGAGCGTCGCACGTTCGCCGATCGTCAGACCCTGCATCAGGTATTCATTATTGCCGATGAAGACAAAGGGGGTGCGTCGCGCATGTTCCGCTTCCCCGACCTTCAGACGGATGCTGAGGAACGGATAGCGCCGCAGCGCCGCCAGGCTCGCCCAGCAGAACGCCAGCCACTTGCCGCGTCCCAGCCGGCGCTGCTGCTTTTCGCGGTCGCGCACGATGTCCGGATACAGGCCGAGGCTGGAGTTATTCAGGAAAATGCGGCCGTTGACGTCGCCAACGTCGACGCGGCGCGGCGTACCAGTGGCGATATTGGCGATCGCCGCATCGAGCGCGAGCGGGATGCCGAGGTCCTTGGCGAAATGATTCAACGTACCCAGCGGCAGCACGGCAAACGTGACGGCACTGCCGACCAGTGCCGAAGCAACGGCGTTGACGGTGCCGTCGCCGCCCCCGGCCGCCACGATGCCGACACCCCGCGCGACGGCCGCCTCGGCCGTCTCGATCATTTCCTGGCCGCTCTCGGCCAGCGTGATCTCGGCGGCCAGGCCATTGGCGGCAAATTTTTCGCGCAGGCCGTCCGCCCACGCGCGGTCGTAGCCTGTGCCTGCGCCCGCGTTGATGATGACAACCACTTCGCGCATCATTGATCCTTGCGCGCCGCGCGGCGCCGGCGCAACGTCGATACCGACGTGATGCAGACGGCCAGCCACGCCAGGCTTTCGGCCATGGCGGCCAGCACGTCGCTGACGAAATGGGCACCCAGATACACCCGGCTGAGCGCGACCAGCGCCACCATGCACACCGCGCCGATTACCGCTGCGCAGCGCGTGCGCCAGCGCGGGCTGGTCGTGACGACGTAGCTGGCCAGCAGCCCGTAGAACAGCGTGGCAGCCGCCGTGTGGCCGCTGGGGAAGCTGTAGGTTGCCAACGTGACGAAGGGCTCGTCAAACGCGGGCCGCGCGCGTTGATAAACGTGCTTCAGCAGGACGTTCAGCAGCATGCCGCCCGGCACGGCGATGGCGGTCGCCAGCAGCCAGTACGGCGCCCCCTTGCGCCAGAACCACAGACCCAGCAACACGGACAGCACGCACATCGCCGGGATGCCGTGCAGGTGCGTGATGGCGAACATGAACGTCGTCAGCGGCTCGAAGGCGTGGGCGTAGAACCACTGGGAGATGTGCTCGTCGTAGCGGGCGATATCGTCGCCCTCGCCGACCGCCTCGGCGATCTCGGCAAAGACGGCAACGGCCGCCACGAGCGTCAACACGCCCGCGGTCAGGTGCAGCCCCAGCTCGCTGCCGGGGGTCAAACGGGAGGTCACAAACCTCATCAGTTTGCTGTAAGCTTGTCGAATTATCATCAGTGCGGGATTACAACGGTTAGCAAATAAAACTGATTTTTTATACAGTCCTGTGTTTTTATACAGTGGTTGTGATAAGCTTTCATCCAGTGCAGTACAGACTTCGATGCGACAGACGGCAGCGCAGCGCCGCCGAGGTGACGATGGCAACGAACGATGCAGCGTAACAACAGTCTGCGGTGGTTCGCCCGGCATTCGGAACCCGGTAGGCGCGTGGTGCGACAGATGTTGCGGCAGCTCCCGGCTTTTTGCAGACGGTCGCGGTAACGTCGGGAAACTGACCTCGTCCGTTTCACGTCGAAGTCGATAAAACACGAAGCAAATCAGCAATCCAAACTAAAGGAATAGTCATGGCAACTATCAACTCCAGCGTCGGCTCCAACCGTTTCGAATCCCGCTTTGGCCTCGAATATGCTCCCATGTCGTTTCTGGTCCGTTTTGGCAAGCGCGAAATGCTGGTCTGCCGCGATTTCCGCAAGCGCTTCTACGCCGTCAACCCCATCATCGAATGCGACACCGGCGTCCAGCCCGGCCATATCGAAGTGCTGCTGTTCGGCCGCTGGCTGTTGATCTTGTCGAAAGCGCACTAATCCATCTGTGCAGTTTCGCACAGTCAACCCAACATTGGCGTTCCGCAACCGTCCGACCCCGGTGCGGCGGGCAGAACGTCGGACGATCACGGCAGACGCGGCGGGCTAGTCCCGCCAGACCATCGGCAGCAAGACAGCGGTGGGCCCCCTCGCGGGCCCTCTTCACCCCGCCGTCGGCCGTCGGAGGTTTGCGGTTCGAGCTCCTCTTCCGCTGAACGAGAGCGGTGGCGGAGGGCCGGCAAGACGCCGGCGCCGCGTCAGGACGTGAGCGGCCGTGAATGGTGATGAACGGTGATGAACGGTCACCCGAGGTGGCCGTCTTTTCTTCTGCTGCAGGTTTCGTCAAGTCGCTGGCCCCACATGGCCGCCAGTCAGGAATTCAGCCCGCGTGGGGCGTGGATGTTACCGCGTTCGGCCCGCTGCCGGGATCACCTGTCGGCACTTCCCAAGCGCCGGTGAAACGCATGAGGAACCCCGGGGTCAGACCCGCCGGGTGTGAGGTGTACCGGAAATTGTAGTCAGGTCGAAATGGGGGCAATTGCGCCCCTGGAGGACCTCATGACCAGGAAAACAACAAGACCCTACCGAAGATGCTGAGGCTCCGCGCCGGCGTGATAGCGCTGCGGGCAGCGCGCAGCGGCAATCCCAGCCCTTGATGTGCGTGGAACGTTGAATTGTCGGGGTGAGACCCGCCGGGTCTGACCGCAGCCCTCCTCAGCCTGGCCTCACCGGCGTTACGGCGCCGCGGGAGAGAGCGGGATGGCCGACAGCGGCGGCTGATGCATTGGGGGCTGGCGCCTTTTCCGGGCCGAAAGGCCCGGAAAAGGCGCCAGCCCCCGACTTTACCAAGCGTGGCCGCCGTGCGAGGTCGTTCGGAACAGCGGAGCGACTGCTCCGTCACAGCTGCAGTTCCGTGCGACCGCCGGCACTCGCAGGGGACTGCGCGCCGTTGCCTGGCCGAGCGGTGACCGGCTGGTCGGGCTGCTCGCGGGCATCGAGCTGGCGCAGCAGTTCGATGGCCCGGTTGTCGTGGCCTTCCAGCGCGCGCTGCAGCGTTGTCGCCGTGATGCAGGCGTCGTCCACCGCGTCCAGGAAGGCGCGTTGCGTGCGCTCCAGCAGCCGTGACGCGAAACCGATGCTGCCGAACATCGTTGCGACGTCGACGCACAGCTCGCGTAGCGTCAGCAGCGTGCGCTTTGTCGATTCGATGTCGTTGCGCATGCTGCGGTCCATGTCGATCAGCTCGGTGCGGGCGTGCACGTTGTGCGACAGCCCGGTGATCGTCTCCAGCCAGTGTTCGATGCGTTCGCCGATGCGGTCGATCCGCATCGTCTTCCCGTGCATCATGAAGCAGTAGTGCAGGCACAGTACCCAGACGGGCAAGCGGGCAAGAAAGCCCGGCAGTCCCGCCTTGCGCATGCGCGTTTCCATCCTGCGGAATTTCTGCAGTATTTCGCCGATGTTCGATAACAGTGGGTCCTGGCGCATGACAGGTCTCCGGTAGGTTCGCGGCGCGGGTGCGCCTCGTAATGCCCATCAGTATAGGCAGGAGAGCGCTCGCCCGGCCTGCCTTGCGATTTGATCCAGCATAAGGAAAACCAACAAAACATTCTTTGCGGCATTTTTTGCAGGCGCATCGTCACCGGGCCATCGCAGCAGTGCGGCACTGGCGCTGCGGATCGTTCGGGTGACAGTGCCATGCGCGAACCCGCGCCTGGACACATACGCCAGGTGCGCAGCCGTACAGACCGCGCACGCGTCCTGGACGATACTGACCGATCAGATCAGGAGGACACTTGATGCAAGACGCAACGCGCGACGCCGACAGTT
>Ga0308166_1004419_pt1 | contig 11287 bp, 14 predicted proteins | sample PhyCR2_2_FD_202137 | JGI IMG/M metagenome (GOLD analysis project Ga0308166, IMG submission 202137) | Phyllosphere microbial communities from UC Gill Tract Community Farm, Albany, California, United States - DLSLCC.R2 | ecosystem: Host-associated > Plants > Phyllosphere > Unclassified | place... | reverse complement strand
TATCGGCAAAGTACTAGAACCAAGTGCAGTGTTATATCTGGCGTTATAAAAGCTACTGTACATAGCTCCGGCCCCAATTGCAGTATTAGCTATTCCACCTTGTAAACTTGCCAAAGCCCCCATCCCAAAGGACGAATTAGATGTAATTGCGCTATTAGAGCTTCCGGCTGATTGTAGTGACATCCATCCGAAAGAAGTGTTCTGACTACCGGTACTTATAAGACCGGAGCGGTTTCCGCCAGTCTTAAATACGAGGTCAGCTGAATCGGTAGTACCTATAAAATCAGTGGCGGCATTTGTACCTGCGTTTCCTTTCGTTTTCCAGCCTCCCGATGTAAGCTCCTGCCAGAGGTTGCCGTCGAAGAAATAATACCCTTTTCCTGTAATATTAGCTCTTTGGGATAATGTATTTCCACCGGATATATCATTTATAAATATAATAGCTCCCTGCTGACCAGAACCGTAGAGCGTATCACCTTTAGCCGTAAGCTGTGCCCTTGTTAACCGTGGCGCCTGTAAGCCGGTTATATCAGTTACTTCAGATCTTCCCCTTACATCCAACGTCGATGAAGGATTTTGAGTATTGATACCGACCCTTCCGTCTTGGGCTTGAGTTATCGAAAAAATCCCTGTTAATAAGGCAGCATAAGTAATTTTTGAAATTGTCATTGAATTTTTTTTTAATATTGATAATAATGAGGGTTAATTATGTGTTTTTAGAATCATTTAAATTTTATCTCTCCGGAAATTGCTGCTTCCTGAAGATAGATTTCGTAATTCTTTTTATCGAATTGAGTTAAGATTACATAGCCGTTATCAGTGAATTTCCATCCTACAATCTGCATTCTCTTACCAGCTATTTTCTTTGCCTGGTTAGAAAATGGAAGTTCTTCTATCTTACTGATTGCATTAGAACCTCTGTATATTATATTTGATGTATTTATTATTTTACTGGCTCCTTTCAGAACTTTAAAATTTCCTGATCCCATGGCAATTGTTGAAGCACCTGTTCCGGCGATATCCGATAGACTTCCGATAAGTGTAGTGCTGAGTGCTGACTTTTTCTGTTTGATAAACATGAAGTCTTTTCCTGCAGGAAGATAAATCTATAGAAAATCTCCTTTTTTCAGTTTAATTGAATCGTTAATTAAAAGTTCGGTCTCATCGTTTTGTATTGATTGGACTGCAAGCTGTGCCGGCGCATATGCAGAAAAAAAAAGAGCAATGGTTATTAAAATATTTTTGTTCATATAATACTGATCTTTAAAATGATAATTTTATTAACTAAAATGGATTATTAAGGATTGTTTTTTTTCTTTTTCAGGATTTTAAGTTTAAATTTTTCATAGTCCGCACTATACCCTTGCGGTACCATTAAAGACTTAGTATTTTGTTGCTTTACTATTTCCAGTAATTTTAGAGATTTGGCTCTTGTGACTTTGCCATTTTGATGAGTTGGATGGCCCAGCTGTATTAATATTGGTGTCTTGTTCATTTACTTTGTATTTGGTGGTTTTATAGATGGTATTTTTTTAAATTTATCTTCAGTGTCCGTGGAATCAATTATATATTGCATCATACTTTTTAAAAACATCTTCCAATCAATAATTGGTCTGTTATAATCATTGTTCCATCCATTATCTACCCAATAATTATACTTTTTTTCAAGTTTTGATTCTGCTTCTGCATTGTAATTTTTAATCGTTTTTGCATGGGACAAAAATTCATCAAAAGATGGAATAGTAGAATTCTCCATGGTAATTAAAGGCTTGCTTTTGTGAGAAGAAGAATTTACGCTGGTACATTGATTCGAAGTACGCTTCGCATTTTTAGGTTTAGAATTATCTTTCCTTTTTCTTTCTGCATTTTTTACTGAAGCATCCACACTTTTCATGGTAGTGGTATTTGTAAGTATTGTATAGCTACATGGAAGACCACTTCTAACTTCAAATTCAATAAGGTTGTGACTCATTAACCTTCTCTTTAGGGCTCTCAGTGTGTTTATGGACAAATCTAATTTTACGCTGACTTGTGTATCAGATATTATAAAGTCCTGACATTTATTCTCATACCACTTGTAAATTAAAAATGTATATAGGCCTAAAGCCGAAGAACCTATTACAATTTTATCTTCGTCTTTGCAAATTTTAGAAAGCAAGTCCGGATACTTCATTGTTAGGATTTTTTTCCGAATAACTCTAATGCCTTTTGTACATCTACTACTATTGTTTTGTTTTGTTGGGCAATAGCAGCATCAATTACTCCTGAATTTTTAATTTTTTGTGCTGTGTCTCTGGAAACGCCAAATATTTTGGCAATTCCAATAATCCCATACTCATATTTTTTATTAACCATATTATGTAGTGCAAGAAATTCTTCAACGGTCAGGTCTGATATTTTTCTTTGAAAGTCCATATTTTAGATTATTTTTTATTTATCCGATTCAAAAATGTCATCGTCTGTCCATTTAGTATAGTTTTTTATGGCAGTGATGATATCAATATTTGTTACTTTAGTCTGTGATTTTCTCCTCGCAAAAGAGCACACTCCTGAGTCCCGCAGTCCAGTGGTAACTATTAGAATGTCTCTCAACTTTTTATCATTTAATATTTTACTGAAAACTGCATCTTTTACTATCCGTGTTTTCATTATCTTTGCTTTAATCATTGTACTTGCATTTTGCAATAGCAAAGTGTTATTGCAGAACAAATATATAACATTATGCGATAATTTTTGTGATATTATGACAAAAAGCGATATTAATAGAGATACAAACCTGATTATCAATAAAATAAAATTCTATCTTGGAATAGAAACTGATACGCAGTTTGCTGAATATTTAGGTACTACACAGTCAAATATAGCTACCTGGAGAAAAAGAAATACGATAAATTATGATCTAATTATCGCAAAATGCCCTAATATAGATGCAAATTGGCTGATTACCTCTAAAGGTGAAATGCTAAAAAAAGTATCTCTTAAAGAAAATAACAATAATGTAAATTTGACCAAGTCTCAGATCTTGGATGAAGTGATGGATTATTTGGGCATTGATAACGATTCCCAATTGTCAAAAGGTCTAAAAGTAGGTGAGGAAACTATATTATCCTGGAGAAATAACAATACGTTTGATCACGATTTAATAATTTCAAAATATCCTTTCTTCAGTATTGACTGGCTAAAATACGGTACTGGTGGAAAGTTGCGAAAGGACCAATATGCGACTAAAGAGGATTTGCAGGAAATATATTCACTGGTTGAAAAAATGGCTATCAAGCAAGAAGCATTCTACGAACTTATGATTATCATACACGAGCATGATGAAGATAATTTAGAAGAAACCGGTGCCGTGCACAAATTTAAAGATTTGCTGGATTCAATTAACTGACGAAATTAGCGTATCCACTAACGCAGTAATATCATTCTTATTCTGATTAACAAAAAGAACGTCAAGTATCAAATCACATTGCTTTTTATCCACGATGATAGAATCCATATTTTGCAAAATATAGTTCATATTTTTCATGTGCTCTAGCTTACTAATTTTGTTGTCTTTATAAAGTCGACGACTTTTCTTTATTAGAGCAAAAGTGGCAATGGCATTATGATTTTTCTTCATACTGCTTCCACTTCTTCATCTTTGATGATGAGATCGATCAATTCCTTTTTAACATTATCAGCTAAGAATATATATTTAAATATTTTTCTTAGTTGAATAAATGATATCAAAAAGCAAAGTCCAATAGCAACCCCTCCAGCTCTAAACTGCCATAGTCCGGTTATATGCACGCCCTTATAATTAAGAATTGCCGCTCCAAACATAATAACATGCGCGGAAATGGGAAATATGTATAAAAGTTTGTCGGCTTTACAAAATGTTCCTAATATGACTAACAAAGTTGATAGAGACATACTTGCTGCCCAGATGAATGAACTATAGTATACAAAATGAGGAATAGGGATAGTATCCATTTTTGGATAATAATGCAAAAGAATATTATCCAAAAATGGAACAATACCACTTAAAATCAGCAGTATAGTAGATAAGATAAAAGTAAACGTACTTAAATAATTCCACTTAATGTTGAGGGGGTTTGATCTTGTCCGGATCAACAGTTTCAATAAGTTCTTTTTCTGCTGTTTGTTCAGATCTTCCAAATGTAAGAGAATCTGATTGTTGTCTTGCGATATATGGATTTTGTTGTCTTGTGGTATCTGATTTGTCCTGTCTTTCATAGTTAGCCTCGTTTTTATCAGAGAATTTTTCATGTACCAACTTTAACTCTGCTTTGCTGTTCTCAAAATCTTCATCCTCATGCGTACATGAACTTACAACCACAGATAATAGTAGGGCAGATCCCAATTTAAATATTAATTTTTTCATTTTATATTTGATAATAATATGCATGTAAAATTAATAAAAAAATAATTCTCTTTATTGGGAATATCAAATTTAATAATTTGTTTTAAATAATACCATAATTTCACTTAAAAATATAATAATTCTTCAGAAGGTGAAATTAATTATGGAAAAGAATTAAATTTGTTTTAGAATAATCCTAAAGAAGATAATTTCACAATATAATTAAAAGATTCTATAAGTAGTTCGAAGTTTTACCATAGTCTCTTCCTATGCAACATTTTTAATAAAATTTATACAAAGACTAGATGTCCTTTCTTTACAATTCAGCGTAAAACCCCATTTTTTCATTAATCTCTGCCGAATGAAATGAAAAATTCTTTAATTTCTTTTTTTAGCCATACTTTTGCCTGATTTTTTTTCTGCATCAAAGATTATTTTTGGAGATAAAATCCACTTTTTTTCCAAACTATTCATTTTATAAACAAATGAATATCAACATACTATAAATTCTAATTTTATACACATTCATTAGTTTGTTTAGTAAAGTTAGAAATATTAATATTTTAATATAATTAAGAAACAAATTCCCAACCTAATTAAAAACACCATGAATAAAGGGTTTTTAGAATATTTAAAATTGAAAACCCGGAAATAAAATCCTCTTTTCCGGAGATAAAGTCCTAATCTTCCGGAGATAAAGTTCATTTTTTCGGAGATAAAATCCTGTTGACCGGAAATAAAATTCAATTTTTAGGAGATAAAATCCATATTTACTTTTCCAATAAAACCAGAATCGCTTTTATGTAATCAATTCCTTTATATGAGGAATTGATTTTACTGTTGATTCTCTTAGAAAGCTCATCATACCCCCTTATAGAATACAAATTTTTCAAGATCCTAATTTGGGACGAATTTAACTCCCGTTTTTTCTTGATGTACTTCAATGCTCTATCAATTTGAAGCTCATTTAAAGTTTGAAAATTCTTATCCAAACCGATCATATTATTTGTGTCATAGATTACAAAATAATATTTTTCATCTTTGTAAGAGTATTTGAAGCTTATATCATTACAAAAATCAAGATCTGCTTTTATATTCTTTAGAAAGTCTCTTTCAAAGCGGGAACGTCCTTCATACTTGTCTGTCGGGATATGCAATTCTCTTAATATTTGAAAATAACTCATAGTAACTCCTCCGAATTTTTTAAATTTCAAGATCCACATTAAGAATTTTAATGTATTAGTGGATGATACTTTGTATGGTAGATCTTTTCTTAAAGAAAAATAATGACTCATATTTAATAAATGCTTCATTACTGCTTTATCCATCTTAAAGAAAATATGAGTTCGGTTCCATCTAGGTTCCAAAATAAAAGGAACCGCTTTATAACCCTTTATTAAATTATCTTTAATCTGCAGCCAATTAATATTAGTCATATTAACTAATGCATCCTTAATAGATTTATTTTTCATTTTGCGATCAGGATTAACATCTTTCAAAGGAATTATAAAATCTATTAGACCCTGAGAAGACCAATCATCAAAACAATCATCAAACGAAATCTGGGTTGGCAATGTATTACTAATAGGACTTTTCGCGGAAATAAATAATGATTGCTCATTTTTAATGCATGAAAGTATTATGACTATCAGACGCTGTTCAATGATCGAAGTATCCTGGATTATCAGTATTTCTCTAAAATCGTTGGAAACAAGTACTTTTTTCCTGTGGACTGGTATAAATGATTTCTTTTCGTTCATAATGAACTATTTAGATAACCTCCTGTAGGTTTTGCTTGCTTCAGTTTCTATCTCGACAAGTGTCTTTCTCTTACCGTTTCGAATCCATTCAAGCAACTCGTCTTCAAAAAAATAAAGTTTCTTTCCACTCTTATAACAAGGAATTTTCCGCGTTCGCACAAGGGTGTAAACAGTAGGTTTTGCTTTGCCAAGAATTTGACAAGCAGCATCAATGTCGATCGGGATTTTTTTGTAACGAGTTTTTTCGTAAGATTTACTATTCTCCACTATAGATTTCAATTCTGCAATCTGATCATTAAGAAATGCGACTGCTTTCGGCAGGTTTTCAAAGTTGATTTCGTGTGCATCCATAAGTATCGTTTGTAATTGTTATGATGCAATGATAATATATGTTTTATGTATGTGTGTTTTATGACTAAGAATAACCAAATCATACTAAAATCATAACGATTTTATAATTGTTTTTAATTGACAATCTAAAATTCTCTTTTATGGAAGAAGGTCTTTTTTTATTTTAATAATACCTTCGTTTGGTCTTGAAGAGAGTAGTTTTTCTATTGTTGGTAACTCAGTGTCTTTAAAAGTATGCGGAAATACAGTTTTTAAGAATATCGCAACATTTTTCCGTTCATTTTTTCCTTTGTAATAATTCCAAAAGTTCCATCCAAAATGCATTAAATCAATAGTTTTGAAAGTGTCTAATCTTATTGGGATTACGTTATCATACTTACCTTCTTTAAGAAAGTTAATTAAATAAATACAAAATCTATTAATTTCTTCATCTGAAGTATATGGAGCAAATTTTTCTTGCGTGTATCTTATAAGAAAATCTAACTTTTCCTGAATGATTTCTTCATTCTTAGATTTAACCTGAATCCTAATTTTTTCGATATTAGAAAGTTGAAATAATTCAACATCTTTTGATATTACATCTTTTATTTGAGTATTAACCTTCAAAATTTGATTATTTCTCTCTGATATCGATGTATTTTTACCATTATTTGGATTATTACCATGAATAATATAATTATCATCTCCTGTAATTTGCATATCTAATTCCAAATGTTGAATATCAGCAGTTGGAATTTTTTGCTCTATTCTAATTTCTTGATCACTTTCGGTTGTAACTTGAATCTTATGTAATTTAGATTCTTCTTTATTAAGGAAAAACTTCATTACCCACTTGTATACTATGTCAATAAACAAACTAAGAATTGCAAACATCAAAATTCCAAAACCAATGCAAACCCAAAGGAATACATTAGCAGTATATTCATCTGCACCTTTTTCAATTAAATTTAACCTTCCAAATATTCCAATTAAAATACATAATAAAAAAACAGATAAGTAAATGGCAATATATTCAAAGTATTTTATCTTCATTCCGATTTGGTCTTTAGAGATTCTAATTGGATGGCTTCCGCTGCCTTATTTTTCTTTTCATCAATCACTTTTGCATAAACCTGAGTTGTTTTTACGTTAGTATGCCCCAACATTTTACTTACAGTATAAATATCTGTTCCATTAGATAATTGGAGTGTTGCAAATGTATGACGGAAACAATGAAACGTGATGTTTTTATGAATTTCTGCTTTTGTAACCCAGTTTTTTAATGGGCGATTAATCCAAGCAGAATTAGTTAAATTTTCAAAAACTAAATCGTCTGGAGATTTTTGTTCTCCGCAAATTTCTAAAGCCTGTTGAGAAATCGGCATATATTCCACGCCTTTTGTCTTTTTTTGAGTAAAATTGATTCTTGGCTGATTATTTTCAACACTTATCTCACTCCACTTCAATTTCTGAATATCTGAATGTCGCAAACCTGTTAAAGCAGAAAAAAGTGCAGCTCTTTTCAAAACATCATTTTCACAAGGTGTTTCAACTAAATCGTTCAGTTCATTAATCGTCAAATATTCTCTTCTCGATTCTTTACTTGGGATTCCTTTTATTTTGGCAGAAATATCCGTTGTAAAATATTCTTCAATAAAAGCTTGTTTTAAAGCGGCTTTGAAAACAGAAAAATAGGTCGAAGCACTATTTTGGGATAAAATCCCTTTTTTGTTCCCTCCACGAGAAGCACTTAACAGAAAAGTTTTAAAATCTTCACAAAACTTAATGTCAATTTTAAAAAATGGAATTACTTCTCCTGCATAAGAGATTAAGAAATCCATTGCTCTTTCCCAATTTACCTTAATTGATTCTGAATTATTTTTATGTCGTCTATTGATTAATGTCTCGAAATACCTAACAAAATTTTCCTGGGATTTTTCTTTCTGATCTGCCTGAAATTGGTCGAATTCACTGTAAAGTTCAAGATTATCGTATTCTTTCTGTCTTAACTTTCGTATTGAATCTGCGTACAACATTGTTTCCCGGTCGCTTTCGCTTTTGCAAACAATTATGCCGTTATCATCTCTTTTAGGTTTATAAGAAATTGAATTTAGGGTTGTCTTTGCAGGTCTGCGTTTATCAAACTCCACCGTTGTCACACTCCGATTTAAATACTCACGAATTCGCTGAAGGTTTTTCTTTCCGGAAACTATCACAGGATAACTTTCTAAATAGATATACCATTCTTTTCGGAATTCAGACTTTCTAAGCCTTACAGTAACTTTGGTTTTTAATAATTCTTTCATTTACCGTCGAATATTTCATCAATTCGTTTTTTAGAAACATATACAAAACTTCCGACCTTTTTCTTGGGAATATTATTTTTTCTAATAATAGTACTAACAGTTGAAGGATTTGCATTATACTTTTCGGAAACTTCGGAAAGTGTATAACAGTTTCCAACTTCAAATTCATTCCCTTCTTGCATTTTTTCTTTTTGATGCGGAATTTTAACTTCAGTAAACATAGCATCCAAATCCGAGCGTTTTATTCTGGTCAGTCTTACACCCAAATTAACACTGCTTATTATTCCTCTTTTTATTAATCTATGCAATGTATCTTTTGAAATTCCATACATTACTTTAGCTTCAGCTACTGAAATAAATTCCCGGGTTTGAACTTCCGCAATTTTATTGGAATATTTTTTTAAAAGTGTCTCTTTTTCTTTTTGCTCCTTTTCTAATTTCTTTCGTTCTTTGCCTGCTTTATTAGCGCAGGAAACACCACAAAAACGAGTTGTGACTGTCTTTGCTTCAAATGATTTAGAGCAGTGCTCACATACCCGCGGTATTTTTAATTTACTAAATCCCATTTTGAAATAACATCCTTCAAATTACCGCGTTTTCTAATTCTGAAATAAAAACAAGAAGCATAAGTCGCACATTATATCCAATTAGTTCGCGGTACAAATATGATACAAATATATGACAAAAAACGATTAAAACCAAGCATTACAAAAATACCTAAAATAAAAAAATCGCTGTAAATACTAAATTTACAGCGATTTGCTAAATTATTTCAATCGATATTAATCGATAGTAGTTGCTACTTATTTTACTTCTTCAAAATCTGCATCCTGAACATCATCAGCCCCTCCTGCATTTCCTGTATTCTGTTGAGCTCCTGCATCGGCACCCGGCTGTTGACCCGCTGCGTACAGTTCTTCAGAAGCAGCCATCCATGCGGCATCCAATGCTTCGGTTTTTGCTTTTACGTCATCCGAATTTTTAGCTTCGAAAGCCGTTTTCAGTTCGCCGTGAGCCGCTTCAATCGCTGCTTTTTTGTCGGCAGACAATTTATCACCGAATTCTTTCAGCTGCTTGTCGGTCTGGAAGATCAGTCCGTCTGCTTTGTTGAAGATTTCCACTTCCTCTTTTCTCTTGTTGTCTGCTGCAGAGTTTTCCTGCGCTTCTTTTTTCATTCTTTCGATTTCTTCGTCGGAAAGACCTGAAGAAGCCTGGATTTTAATGGTCTGCTCTTTACCGGTACCTTTATCTTTAGCGGATACGCTTAGAATACCGTTGGCATCGATGTCGAAAGTTACTTCGATCTGAGGAACCCCTCTTGGTGCCGGTGGAATATCGGTAAGGTCGAATCTTCCGATTTCCTTATTATCGTTAAACATGGGTCTTTCGCCCTGTCCTACTCTGATGCTTACTGCCGGCTGGTTGTCGGAAGCCGTTGAGAATACTTCAGATTTTTTAGTCGGGATCGTCGTGTTCGCTTCAATTAATTTAGTGAAAACAGAACCCATCGTTTCGATTCCTAAAGAAAGCGGGGTAACGTCTAACAGAAGAACGTCTTTTACATCCCCTGTAAGTACCCCTCCCTGGATGGCAGCACCAATGGCCACTACCTCATCCGGGTTAACCCCTTTAGACGGCTTTTTACCGAAGAATTTCTCCACTTCTTCCTGAATGATCGGGATTCTTGTAGAACCTCCTACCAGGATTACTTCATCGATATCGGAGGTAGACAGACCTGCATCCTTCAATGCCTTTGCTACCGGCTCCATCGATCTTCTTACCAGGTCAGCAGATAATTGCTCGAATTTCGCTTTCGTTAACGTTTTCACCAAGTGCTTAGGACCTGTAGCCGTAGCCGTGATGTACGGAAGGTTGATTTCCGTCTGCGGAGAAGAAGAAAGCTCGATTTTTGCTTTTTCAGCCGCTTCCTTCAATCTCTGTAATGCGATGGCATCAGATTTTAGATCCACCCCTTCTTCGGACTTGAATTCGTCAGCCATCCAGTTGATGATCACGTCATCGAAGTCATCTCCTCCCAAGTGGGTATCCCCGTTGGTAGATAATACTTCAAATACCCCGTCACCCAAATCAAGGATAGAAATATCGAAAGTACCTCCTCCAAGGTCATACACTGCAATCTTTTGGTCTTTATGGCTTTTATCCAGTCCGTAAGCCAAAGCCGCGGCAGTTGGTTCGTTGATGATTCTTTCCACTTTAAGACCTGCGATTTCACCGGCTTCTTTAGTAGCCTGTCTCTGCGCATCGTTAAAATAAGCAGGAACCGTAATTACCGCTCTGGTTACTTCCTGGCCCAGATAATCTTCAGCAGTTTTCTTCATTTTCTGAAGGGTCATCGCGGAGATTTCCTGTGGTGTATATTCTCTGTCGTCGATTTTTACTTTTACCGTATCGTTCGGTCCGGATACCACTTTGTACGGTACTCTGGTGATTTCGGAAGCGTCATCCTTAAAGTGGGTTCCGATAAATCTTTTGATGGAATAAACCGTTTTGGTAGGGTTCGTTACCGC
>Ga0308166_1004418_pt1 | contig 11287 bp, 9 predicted proteins | sample PhyCR2_2_FD_202137 | JGI IMG/M metagenome (GOLD analysis project Ga0308166, IMG submission 202137) | Phyllosphere microbial communities from UC Gill Tract Community Farm, Albany, California, United States - DLSLCC.R2 | ecosystem: Host-associated > Plants > Phyllosphere > Unclassified | place... | reverse complement strand
TTCGCTTCGTCGCAGCCGGCCACGTCCGCGAACGTGACGGTATTGTTGGTTTCATCCAGCATGCGGGCCTTCGACTTGCCGAACGAGAATGCCCCGCCCTTGCCGCCGCCCTGCATCTGGCGCATGAAGAAGATCCAGACGCCGATCAGCAACAGCATCGGGAACCAGGAAACAAAGACCTGCTGCAGGAACGATGGCTCTTCCGGCGGACGCACGTCGAAGCGGACGCCGTTCTCGCGCAGGTCGCCGATCAGGCCGCGGTCGAGGTAGGTCGACGTGGTACGCACGCGCGTATCGTCGCTCTTCGTAGCCGTAATGCTGTTGCCCTCGATAACGAGATCCTTGATGCGTTTCGCCTTGATCTCGTCGAGCAGGTCGGAGTACGCGATGGTCTTGCTGCCGCCGGAAATGCTGTGGCTGTCAAATTGCTTGAACAGCATAAATAACAGCAGGGCGACGACAACCCAGATGGCGGATTTGGAAAACATGTTATTCACGAAAACTCCTTGGATGCTCGCGCACCTGTTACCTGTAGCAGAATTCCGATTTTACTCGCAATGGACAGGCCGTGCTACAAACCTGCCCAATGGGACGCCCGAAAACAGGCTGTCCGCGCCGTTTTCACCGCCTGGCGCAAACGAATGACACCGAAAAACTCATCCGTACATGCCCGGTCGTTGCAAACCCGCCGCGCCGCAAGGGCCGAACCACGCCGGCCGCCGTACTGGCGTCCATCCTGGCCGGACCAAATCGGTACAACGTCCTCCCAACGGGCCCCGTTCCGGGCCGAACCCCCGGCAACGTGCCGGTTACGGACACGGGACGCGGGTAGTCCGCATGGATGTGCGGGTGCCGGCCCCGATTACAAGAGCTGGCAACAACTTTTCCTTAATTTTCCGACGGCGTTACCCCGGGATTTTTCAAACCACGGCCCAGCAGGAAGATCTCAGACGACTTGACCCGGCTTGCCTTCGGTTTTTTCTGCGTCACGGTCTTGAATTCATGACGGAACTTCTCGACGATCTGGGAGAATCCCATATCCTTGAAACATTTGACCAACAATGCGCCACCGGGTTTCAGGTGAATTTGCGAAAACTCAATGGCCAGGTCGATCAGGTCTTCCATGCGCGCGGCATCGGCGGACGCGATTCCCGACAGATTGGGTGCCATATCGGACAGCACCAGGTCCGCTTTGCGTCCCTGCAACACTTCACCCAGTCGGTCCAGCACTTCCTGTTCGCGGAAATCGCCTTGCAGAAAATGCATGTCGGCGATCGGTTCCATCGGCAGGATGTCCAGGCCGATAATGGTGCCATTGATGCCGCCGCCCTCCTTGCCCGCCAGCTTGCGCCGCGTGTACTGGCCCCAGCTGCCGGGCGTGCAGCCCAGGTCGACGATGACCTGGCCCGGCTTGATCAGCTTTTCGTCCTCGTCGATCTCCTTGAGCTTGTAAGCGGCGCGCGCGCGGTAGCCATCCTTCTGGGCTGCCTTCACATACGGATCGTTAATGTGGTCGTGCAACCAGTTTTTGTTTAATTTGTTCTTTGCCATTCGCGTAGAATACTGCTTTTAAAGAGAACCACTAGAAATTTATATGTTGAAACTGACACCCGTTGAGCGCAGCGCCCTGCGCGCAGAAGCCCACGCGCTCAAGCCTATCGTCCTCATTGGGGAAGCCGGCCTGACCGAAGCCGTCATGAAGGAAATCGACCTGGGCCTCGACTCCCATGGTTTGATCAAGGTCCGCGTCTTCGGCGACGACCGCGAAGCCCGCATCGAAATGTACGAACGCATCTCCGCGGAACTGGAAGCGGCGCCCGTGCAGCACATCGGCAAGTTGCTGGTGCTGTACCGTCCGAAGAAGGAAACGGAAAAAGCGCGCGCCGCCAAATCCGGCAAGGGCATGCGCATGGTCACCATCGTCAAGCCCAGCGCCAGCGGCACCAAGAAGCCATCCGTCAGCAAGGTCATGCTTAAGGGCAACGAGCGCGTTACCGAAGGCGGCACCATCAAGCGTGCCAAGAAGCGCCAGACCAGCCAGAAGAAATCGCTGGGTTGATCGAGTAAGCGGCTTCGGCCGCTTTTTTTTGCCCGTTGTTGGCGGCATTGGCACCAGTTACCTTCCGGTGCTTCGGGCCAAACGTCGGGGACATGCCCGTCGGGGACATGCCCGTCGGGGACAGGCACCTACAGGTACCTGTCAGCGGTTTTCATGCCTTGCGGGTGCTTCGGGCGAAACGTCGGGGACAGGCACCAAAGAACGGTGCCAGTCCCCAGCGGCTCACTGTTTCAGAATCAGCCAGCCCGCCAGGATGCTCTGCACCAAGTAGATGACGCTCGAGATACCGTGCAGCATGCCGAAGCGTGCCTTGCCGGCGGACTCCATCACCCCGCCCGGCCCGGCCGCCGCCTTCAACTCGGCCATCATCGGCTGCAAGCCGAAATGGCTGACGACCGTGCACAGCGCCATCGCGGCGATCAGCGCCAGCACGGTGCGGCGGTGCTGGCTGGTCCAGCCTTCCGTACCGAAGCGCAGCAGCACCAGCAGCGCGCAAGCGCAGCCCAGCGACAGCAGCGCTTCCATATGAAACATGCTGCCGGCAATCGTGCCGGCCAGCACACGGTCGGACAGGGTCGCGAACAATGTCGGCGCCACCAGGTAGCCGACCGTCCACAGGCTGCCGGCCCAGATCACGGCCACCAGCAGCCGCAGCTTGCCCAGCATCAGACGTAACGGACTTCGAGGATTTCGTATTCGCGCGGGCCGGACGGCGCCTGCACTTCGACGACGTCGCCGGCGGACTTGCCGATCAGCGCACGGGCGATCGGCGACGTGACGGAGACCTTGTTGACCTTGATGTCCGCTTCGTCGGTGCCGACGATCTGGTAATTGACCTTCTGGCCCGACTCCAGGTCCTCCAGGTCGACGGTGGCGCCGAAGACGACGCGGCCATCCGCATCCAGCGTGGCCGGATCGATGATCTGCGCGGACGACAGCTTGCCTTCCAGCTCCGCGATACGGCCTTCGACGAATGCCTGGCGCTCCTTGGCCGCGTCGTATTCCGCGTTTTCCGACAGGTCGCCGTGCGAACGCGCTTCGGCGATCGCATCGATGACAATGCGGCGTTCCTTAGTCTTCAGCTGGTGCAGCTCTTCTTTCAGCAGCTCGGCGCCGTACTTGGTCAGTGGAACAGAGTTCATGTGTTGTCTCGTGGTGAATTGAAAAAAGCACAGAGCCCGGGCCAATGGCGCGGGCTCTGTTTTGGTCGTGCTGACTGCGTAAGGGCTTAGTGTAAGGTTTTATGCAGACCTTGTAAATCGTACACGCGCATCTCGTCCAGGTGGCGGATGCCGGCCACCGCCGCCTCCGCGCCGGCGATCGTCGTGTACGTCGTCACGCGCGCCGCCAGCGACGACGTGCGGATCGTGCGCGAGTCGACGATGGCGCTGCGCTTCTCTTCTACCGTATTGATGACCAGTGCGATCTCGTGGTTCTTGATCATGTCCACGACGTGCGGCCGGCCCTCGGCCACCTTGTTGACCGCCGTGACGGGAATGCCCGCCGCCGCGATCACGGCCGCCGTGCCCTTGGTCGCCACCAGCGAGAAGCCGGCGTCCAGCAGGTCGCGCGCCACTTTCACCGCGCGCGGCTTGTCGGATGCCTTCACCGACAGGAACACCTTGCCCGACTTCGGCAGCTTCACGCCCGCGCCCAGCTGCGACTTGACGAACGCCTCGGCGAACGTCTGGCCCACGCCCATCACTTCACCGGTCGACTTCATTTCCGGTCCCAGGATCGTATCGACGCCAGGGAACTTCACGAACGGGAACACGGCTTCCTTGACGCTGTAGAACGGCGGCACCACTTCCTGCGTGATGCCCTGCGCCGCCAGGGTCTGGCCGACCATGCAGCGCGCGGCGATCTTGGCCAGCTGCAGGCCCGTTGCCTTCGACACGAACGGCACCGTGCGCGATGCGCGCGGGTTCACTTCCAGCACGAACACGACGTCCTTCTCGACACCGTCGATCTCCTGCTTCTGGATCGCGAACTGCACGTTCATCAGGCCGACCACGTTCAGGCCCTTGGCCATCAGCGCCGTCTGGCGTTTCAGTTCGTCGATCGTGTCCTGCGCCAGCGAATAAGGAGGCAGGGAACAAGCACTGTCGCCAGAATGCACGCCGGCCTGTTCGATGTGTTCCATCACGCCGCCGATGAACGTCGTTTCGCCGTCGGAGATGCAGTCCACGTCGCACTCGATCGCGTCGTTCAGGAAGCGGTCCAGCAGCACCGGCGAGTCGTGCGACACCTTGACCGCTTCGCGCATGTAGCGCTCCAGGTCGCGCTGCTCGTGCACGATTTCCATCGCGCGGCCGCCCAGCACGTACGATGGACGCACCACCAGCGGATAACCGATCTCCTGCGCCAGGCGCAGTGCTTCTTCTTCCGTGCGCGCGGTGCGGTTGGGGGGCTGGCGCAGGTTCAGGTCATGCAGCAGCTTCTGGAAGCGCTCGCGGTCTTCGGCCGCGTCGATCATGTCCGGCGACGTGCCGACGATCGGCACGCCGTTCTTTTCCAGGTCCAGCGCCAGCTTCAAGGGCGTCTGGCCGCCGTACTGCACGATCACGCCCACCGGTTTTTCCAGTTCGACGATTTCCAGCACGTCTTCCAGGGTCAGCGACTCGAAGTACAGGCGGTCGGACGTGTCGTAGTCGGTCGATACGGTTTCGGGATTGCAGTTGACCATGATGGTCTCGTAGCCGTCCTCGCGCATCGCCAGCGCCGCGTGCACGCAGCAGTAGTCGAACTCGATGCCCTGGCCGATCCGGTTCGGACCGCCGCCCAGCACCATGATCTTCTTTTTATCCGTCGGATTCGACTCGCACTCTTCGTCATACGTCGAGTACATGTACGCGGTGTTGGTGGCGAATTCGGCGGCGCAGGTGTCGACGCGCTTGTAGACCGGGCGGATGCCCAGTTCGCGGCGGCGCGTACGCACTTCCGTGTCCGTCGTCTGCAGCAGGTAGGCCAGGCGGCGGTCCGAGAAGCCCTTCTGCTTCAGGCGGTACAGCGTGTTCTTGTCCAGGTTCTCCAGCTTCTGCGTGTCGAGCCACAGTTCCAGGTCGACGATTTCCTTGATCTGCACGAGGAACCACGGATCGATCTTGGTCAGGTTGTGCACCTCTTCCAGGGTGAAGCCCTGGGCAAACGCGTCGCCCACGTACCAGATGCGCTCCGGACCCGGCTCGCCCAGTTCCTCTTCGATTTTCTCGCGATCGACGGTCTTCTGGTTCATGCCGTCGACGCCCACTTCCAGGCCGCGCAGGGCTTTCTGGAACGATTCCTGGAACGTGCGGCCCATCGCCATCACTTCGCCGACGGATTTCATCTGCGTCGTCAGGTGATCGTCCGCCGTCGGGAACTTCTCGAACGCAAAGCGCGGGATCTTCGTCACGACGTAGTCGATCGACGGTTCGAACGACGCCGGCGTGGCGCCGCCGGTGATCTCGTTGCGCAGCTCGTCCAGCGTGAAGCCGACGGCCAGCTTGGCCGCCACTTTGGCGATCGGGAAGCCCGTCGCTTTGGAAGCCAGCGCGGACGACCGCGACACGCGCGGGTTCATCTCGATGACGATCATGCGGCCGTCCTTCGGATTGATCGAGAACTGCACGTTCGAGCCGCCGGTGTCGACGCCGATCTCGCGCAGCACCGCGAGCGACGCGTTACGCATGATCTGGTATTCCTTGTCGGTCAGCGTCTGCGCCGGCGCGACGGTGATCGAGTCGCCCGTGTGCACGCCCATCGGGTCCAGGTTCTCGATCGAGCAGATGATGATGCAGTTGTCGGCCTTGTCGCGCACCACTTCCATCTCGTACTCTTTCCAGCCCAGCAGCGACTCTTCGATCAGCAGCTCGGACGTGGGCGAGGCTTCCAGGCCGCGCTTGCAGATGGCCTCGAACTCTTCCTCGTTGTAGGCGATGCCGCCGCCGGAGCCGCCCATCGTGAACGACGGCCGGATGATCGTCGGGAAGCCCAGCTCGCGCTGCACGGCCCACGATTCTTCCATCGTGTGCGCCACGCCGGACTTGGCCGAGCCCAGGCCGATCTTCGTCATCGCGTCCTTGAACTTGGAGCGGTCCTCGGCCTTGTCGATCGCTTCCGGGGTCGCGCCGATCAGCTCCACATTGTATTTGTCGAGAATGCCGTGCCGGTGCAGGTCCAGCGCGCAGTTCAGCGCCGTCTGGCCGCCCATCGTCGGCAGGATCGCGTCCGGACGTTCCTTTTCCAGGATGCGCTCGACGACCTGCCACGTGATCGGCTCGATGTACGTGACGTCGGCCATTTCCGGGTCCGTCATGATCGTGGCCGGATTGCTGTTGACGAGGATGACCTTGTAGCCTTCTTCACGCAGGGCCTTGCAGGCCTGGGCGCCGGAGTAGTCGAATTCGCAGGCCTGGCCGATCACGATCGGGCCGGAGCCGATAATCAGGATGCTTTTGATGTCTAAACGTTTTGGCATATTTATTTCTTCTCCGCGGCTTCCATCATCGAGATGAAGCGGTCAAACAGGTACGAGACGTCGGTCGGGCCGGGCGACGCTTCCGGGTGGCCCTGGAAGCAGAACGCCGGCGTGTCGGTGCGGGCGAAGCCCTGCAGCGAACCGTCGAACAGCGAGACGTGCGTCACGCGGCAGTTCTTCGGCAACGTGGCAGCATCGACGGCAAAGCCGTGGTTCTGCGACGTGATCAAGACCTGCTTCGAATCGAGGTCCTGCACCGGGTGGTTGGCGCCGTGGTGGCCGAACTTCATCTTCAGCGTCTTCGCGCCGGAAGCGAGCGCCATGATCTGGTGGCCCAGGCAGATGCCGAACGTCGGGATCTTCTTTTCCATCAGCTCGCGCGTGGCCTTGATCGCGTAGTCGCATGGCTCCGGATCGCCGGGACCGTTGGCCAGGAAGATGCCGTCCGGGTTCAGGGCCAGCGCATCGGCGGCGGTGGACTGCGCCGGCAGCACCGTCACCTTGCAGCCGCGCGACGCCAGCATGCGCAGGATATTGCGCTTGACGCCGTAGTCGAACGCGACCACGTGGAAGCGCGGGTTCTCGACCTTGCCGTAGCCCTCGCCCAGCTGCCATTCCGTCTCAAGGAATTCGTACGGCGCCTTCGTCGTCACGACCTTGGCCAGGTCCATGCCGGCCAGGCCGGGGAAGGAACGGGCCAGCTCGACCGCCTGCGCCACCGACGGCTCGTTGCCCAGCGTGCCCGTCAGGATGGCACCGGCCTGCGCGCCTTTTTCGCGCAACAGGCGCGTCAGCTTGCGGGTATCGATGCCGGCGATGGCGACAACGTTCTCGGCCTTCAGGTAATCGGACAGCGACTGGGTGGAGCGGAAGTTCGAAGCCAGCAGCGGCAGGTCACGGATGATGAGGCCGGCGGCGTGGACTTTGGCGGCTTCGACGTCTTCGGCATTGATGCCGTAGTTACCGATGTGCGGGTAGGTCAGCGTGACGACCTGGCGCGAATAGCTCGGGTCGGTCAGGATTTCCTGGTAGCCGGTGATGGAAGTATTGAACACGACTTCACCGGTCGTGTGACCGGCGGCGCCGATCGACACACCTTTGAAGATGGTGCCGTCAGCGAGAGCCAGGATGGCTGGAACGGATGGGCCTGAAAAAAACGGCGGCAAGGGCAACTCCTGAGAAAGTTACCGCAGCAGCGCCACGTCAGACGACCCGCATAAAAAATTAGCCGGGCGGAGCCAGGCTGGGGGTCAGATGATGATGGGATAGTAATGTAGGCGCTACGACGGATATGAATTGGCTAAACCTTTGAATTATAGCTCAAAGTAGCCTGTCCGGCAATGCTGCCGGCGCGTTTTTCCGCTGCCGCGGCGCGAACGTGCCGCATGTGGCACCCGGCAGCTCCTGCGCAGCCGCCGGTCCGAAAAGCCTGTGCGGGTACGCTTACTTCCGGCGGCGCGCCGCGACACCCACCAGCGCCAGGCCGGCCAGCAGCATCGCATATGTGCCAGGCTCGGGCACAGGCTGGATCGCCGTGCGGATCGTCAGCACGGCATCCGTGACGTTCATCGACGCGAACGATGGCAGCCCCGGCAGGATACCGTTCGGCGGTATGCCCCGCGCGCCCATCCATACTTCCGATTGCAGTTCCAGTGCGACCGTTTCCGCCCACGCCACGTCCCAGAACGTCAGCGTCACCTGCTGCGAGCCGTTCAGGTTGTCGATGCGGCGCACATCGGACTGCACCACCGCCCCCGCATTGATCAGCTGCGCATCGTTACGCGTGTAATTGATCGCCTCGCCGGGCGGGTCGATGGGCGACGCGGCCTGCTGCAGCTGACCGCCGAAGCGCAGCTCCAGCGTGATGAGCGACAGGCGATAACCCTCCCTGACGCTCAACTGGTAGCCCAACGCATAATTGCTCATCGTCTGCTGGAACGTGCCCTGGTCGTCGAATGCGGACCAGCCCGCGCCACCCTGGCCATTACGGTTGAGCAGTTCGGTCAACGACAACTGGAGCACGTCGGCACTGTTTGCCAGCACGCTGACACGGTCGTCCGTAAAGCCGGGCAAATTGTCCAGCACTACGCCTGCCGACTCGATATGGATGGGTTCCGCATGCGCGGCCGTACCGAATACCGCCATACCGAGCGCCAGCCCGGCCATCATCGCTTTCATGCATTCCTCCGTGGGTCAATGCCTTGCGGTTACACTGAGCGGACTGTGACGATTCCGGCTGATCCCGCTCAAGACCGGCCTTGTCGATCAGTGTAGCACCGGCGCCGGCGCGGCAGCGTCCATTACCGGCCGTAAAGCCGGTTCAGGTGCAAGCTCGGCCGGTTATGACCGCACAGCGTTGTGTCCGTCCGACAACCGGACGCGGCAGATGGCTGCCGCAGCGATTCCCACCAGCAACATCAGCCACGTTTGCGGTTCGGGAACGGGCGCCACGTCGATCGTCAGCACCAGGTCGCGTGCATCGATGCGCGCGGACGAGCCCAGCCACGTGCCGGTGTCCGGCTGCCACGTGCTGGCCGCGTAGGTCGACGCGCTGCCCAGGAAACCGAGCAGCACGGTGCCGTCCAGCGCCGTCGCGCCTGTCGTGATCGACCAGCCGTGCGCGCCGTCCAGTCCGCTTGCGCGGGCGAACGTCGACCATGTCGGTTCGCTGCCGGGCGGCCATGCCAGCAGCGCCAGGCCGATATCGTTATCGGCACTGCCTGCCAGCGCGCCGTGAAACGTGCCGGTGACCGTCATGCCGGTGATGCGGTAGCCGTCGCGGACGGTGATGTCGTAGAAATTCTGCCATGGCGTATCGGCCGTTGCCGACGGCTCGCCAGTGGAATTCACGCTGCTGTGCAGGCCCTGCGCCAGGCCGCCCAGCGCGAAGCTGGCACCGGCGGCGGTGTCGCTGAGCAGGGTGATATCCGCGAAGGGATAGGAAGGCGCGGCGTCCAGCGTGAACGCGTGCGTGTCGATGGCGGCCGCCTGGACCGTACCGGCGGTCAGCAATGTTCCCACCAGCACGGCGCGCGACAGTAATGCTTGCATGACTACTCCTGATCAAAAGTGGAGCCATGCAGTCTAACCGCTGGCGCCGTTGCCGGGGCCGGGGAATTGCAGTAAACGCTAGATTTTTTTACAATGGGCCAAATCAGCCCAGCGCGGCAATACCGGCCTTGGCGATCTGCGCATCCTCGATCGACTTGACGCCCGAGACGCCGACCGCGCCCACGGTATGGCCGTCGACGACGATGTTGACGCCGCCTTCCAGCAAGCCTTCCACTTCCGGCGCCGACAGGAACGCGACGCGCCCGTTATTGATGATCTCTTCGTAGACGCGCGACTCGCGGCGGCCCAGCGCGGACGTTTTCGCCTTGGCGGGCGCGATGTACGACGTCAACGGCGCGGCGCCGTCCAGGCGCTGCTGCCACAGCAGGTGGCCGCCGTCGTCGACGATGGCGATCGACACGGCCCAGTTGTTTGCCAGCGCTTCGGCTTCGGCCGCGGCGGCGATTTTCTTCACGTCTTGCAGGGTCAGGTACGGCTTCGATTGCATGGGATTCCTTTCAGGTTGTCATTGTGCGGCCACGGCAGGCGCCTCGCGGCGCGCCTTGAGCTTTTGCTTGATCTGCGCCATCGCGGCCAGCGTGGATTTCTCGCCCGCGCTCATCGCTCGCGCGCGGCCGGCGAAGTCGTTGCTGGCCATCGTGCCCAGCGGCGGCTGGATGACGATGTCGGCGTCGCGCAGTTCGTACTGGTTGATGCGCTGGCCCATGATGGAGAACGTCTGCATGATCACTTCCAGCGAGGACACGGCGGCCTGCGCTTCCGTCTGCGTGGAGATATTCACGGCGATAATGAACTCCGCGCCCATCTCTTTTGCAAACCGCACGGGCACGGGCGCCACCAGGCCGCCATCGACGTACGTGCGGCTGCCGATCGTCACGGGCTGGAACACGCCCGGCACGGCCGAACTGGCGCGCACGGCCATGCCCGTGTTGCCGCGCGTGAACAGGATGGGCTGGCCCGTTTTCAGGTCGGACGCGACGGCGCCGAACGGCAGTTTGAGTTTTTCGATAGGACGGTTTTTCACGGCCTTGTTGACGTAGCTTTGCAGCGCCTCGCCCTTCAGCACACCGGACTTGGTGCCGAACAGCGGCAGCGCCCAGTCGGATATTGCCGCCTCGTCCATGTCGTAGGCCAGCCGCTGCAGGGTGGCGGCGTTGTTGCCGGCTGCGTACAAGGCACCGACGACGCTGCCCGCGCTGGTGCCGACAACGATGTCCGGCACGATGCCGTTCGCTTCCAGCGCCTTGATGACGCCGATATGGGCAAAGCCGCGCGCGGCGCCACCGCCCAGCGCCAGGCCGATCTTCACCTTGCGCGGCGCGACGGGTACGGGCACGACGTTGGCCGTGGAGTCCGCGATGGCCGGCGGGATAACCGGCGGCAAGGCCGGCGTGGCGCCCGCCGTTGGCGTGGCGGAGACGGGCGGCGTGCTGACGGAAGGGGTCGTGCAGCCGGCCAGGAAGGCAGCAGCCAAGGCGCACGCGATAAGGCGTTTAAGGTACATGTACTCGATCGGCGATAGGAAAGACAGTGCCGCTTGACGCGGCCGCCGAGATTGTATCATCGGGGTCGGGGGCGGATGGCATGCGGCTCCGGCGGCAAACGTCACGGGCAGGCGGTGGACCAGGCTGAGCGAGCCCGGACGGCGGCGGTGGATCAGCCGGGGACTGGCACGTGTCTGGAGGCCTGCCGGCCTC
>Ga0308166_1004417_pt1 | contig 11287 bp, 8 predicted proteins | sample PhyCR2_2_FD_202137 | JGI IMG/M metagenome (GOLD analysis project Ga0308166, IMG submission 202137) | Phyllosphere microbial communities from UC Gill Tract Community Farm, Albany, California, United States - DLSLCC.R2 | ecosystem: Host-associated > Plants > Phyllosphere > Unclassified | place... | reverse complement strand
GCTCCGCGGGCCGGTCGCCGCCGACCCAGCTGTACGTCTTCATGCGGTCGCGCACGCGCCCGCCCAGGAGTTCGTACACCGGCTGCCCGAGCACCTTGCCCTTGATGTCCCACAGCGCCTGGTCGACACCGGCGATCGCGCTCATCATGATCGGTCCGCCGCGGTAGAACCCGGCGCGGTACATCGTCTGCCACAGGTCGTTGATGCGCGCCGGGTCCTGGCCGACGAGGTAGTCGGACAGCTCGTGCACGGCCGCCTCGACGGTGCGGGCGCGCCCTTCGATGACGGGTTCGCCCCAGCCGACAACGCCCTCGTCGGTCTCGATCTTCAGCAGCATCCAGCGCGGCGGGACGCGGTACGTGGTCAGTCGGGTGATTTTCATGGCGGCCAGTGTAGCCGCCCGCGCCCGCGCCGATGCATGCGCAATCGTGGCGGATCTATGCCGTTACGTTATAGAACGACCGTGCCGGAACGCCGCGCGGGCGCCCGGGCAGCGCGCGCTGGCAGGATTCGGCGCATCGTTGTCATTCACGTGGCGCGCGGCGACGCTACACTCGCCTCACCCTAACGACAGGAGATGTGATGCTCGAACTCAGACCCACCTGCGAACACTGCGACAAGGCGCTGCCGCCGCACGCGACAGACGCCCGCATCTGCTCATACGAGTGCACGTTCTGCGCCGCGTGCGTGGAGAGTGTCGTGCACAACGTCTGCCCGAACTGCGGCGGCGGTTTCGTGCCCCGCCCGATCAGGCCGGCGCATAACTGGAAGGACGACAACTATCTGGGCAAGGACCCCGCCCGGCTCACGCCGAAGCACCGGCCCGTCGACCCGGTCGAGCACGCCGCGTTCGCCGCGGCGCTGCGCGCGCTGCCGCCCGAGGCCCGCTAAGGCTGGCACGCCGGTGGGCGCGGGCGCGGAGTGGCGTTGCGTTGGGTTGCGTTGCGTTGCGTTCCACCGCATTTCATCTGTTTCATTTATTGAAACGGAATCGACATGTTGGGCCGCCGGCGCGGCCGCTGCGCGCCTAACCCATTGATATGCGCGGAAAACGCAGGTTGGCACGCTGCTTGCAAACACTGCCCTGCCACCTGTGCCGGGTCGAGTTCACCCGACGCCGGGACCTCGCCGCGCAACCGGGGCGGACCCACCGATGACTTGCCACGAAAGGATGCATGAAAGCCTCTACCCAACTACGCCGCATGATGGCGGACGACCTCATTCACATCGCACCCGGCGCCTACGATGGCCTCACGGCGCGCCTCGCCGAACAGGCGGGCTTCGGCCTCGTCTATGCGAGCGGCGGCGCCATCGCGCGCAGCTGCGGCTTTCCGGATATCGGACTGCTGAGCGCCACCGAAGTGCTGCAACGGCTCGAACAGATGGCGGAAGTCTGCGGATTGCCGATCATCGCCGACGCCGACACGGGGTTCGGCAACGCGGCCAACGCGCGCCGGACCCTGCGTGCGTTCGAACGCATCGGCATCGCCGCGCTCCACGTCGAAGACCAGACGTTCCCGAAGCGCTGCGGCCACCTCGACGACAAGTCGCTGGTCCCGGCCGCCGAGATGGCCGGCAAAATCAAGGCCATGAAAGACGCGCAGGCGGACCCGGATTTCGTGGTCATCGCGCGCACCGACGCGATTGCCGTGGAGGGTTTTTCCGCGGCCATCGACCGTTCCCATGCGTACCTGGAAGCCGGTGCCGACGTCATTTTCGTCGAAGCGCCCGAGACGCTGGCGCAGATCGAGGACATCGCACGGCTGCTCCCGCAACCGAAACTGATCAACATGTTCTTCAGCGGTAAGACACCGCTGGTGCCGGCAGCGCGGTTGCGCGAGCTCGGCTACAAATTCGTCATCATCCCGTCCGACCTGCAGCGGGCCGCCATCACGGCCACGCAGCGCGTGCTGGCCGCCATCCACCGCGACGGCGACAGCCGCGCCATGGCGCAGGACATGGTCGCGTTCAGGGAGCGCGAACGGATCGTCGGCACCGAGGCCTACCTGGCGCTGTGACACGGGCCGCGGCACGGTGGCGCCCCGGGTGACGGGGCCACCGTGCCGGACGCGCGCATCGTGACTCGTGCGGAAGGCGTGGACGTGACAATTCGCGCATAAGTCCCGTCTTGTGTTCTCTAGAATACGGGGAACCGTGCGCCCCGCGCACGACCGTCACTCACGTCCATCGAGGAGCTTTCATGCGTCTGCGCCCCACCCTGCCCGCACCCGTCCGCCGCCACGCCACCATCGCCCTGCTGACCTTGGCCGCGATCGCCGGTGCCCGGGCGGAGCCGCCCGCCGTGCCGTCGTACGCCGTCGCCATGACGGTCGATGCGCACGGCGAGAAATCCGCGCCGCGCGTGCTGGCCAAAGCCGGGGAACCGTTCGCCGTCGCGTCGGGCGGCTGGCGCGTCGAGATGACCGTCACGCCGGCGCGGGACGGCGACGACGTCTGGGTGGCGGGCAAGATTCTCGAGGGCGGCGCCGTCGTCAGCGCGCCGACGCTGCGCACGCACCTGAACGAGGCGGCCACCGTCAGGGTCGGCGACGGCGGCGCGCCGTTCACCCTGTCGATGGTCGTGGCGCGCCGGCCCTGAGCGCGCAGTGTCAGGCGTCTTTACACTGCGCCTGGCCGGCGCCGGCACGCTCCGCATAAGTCCTTGATTTTCCTCAAACGGAGCCGGGACGGCACGGACCTTGCTGCATGGAGGACGAGCCAACCCCGGGAGATCCCATGAAACCGTTCGTCGCCCTGATCGCCACCGCCGTGCTGTGCGGCGCCAGCACCACCACCCTTGCGAGTCCCCTCGTTGTCGTGTTCAGTGGAAAAATTCTCACCTTTAACAAGAGCGGCGCGACCGCGGGCAAGGCAGGCGATCCATTCAGCGGAAAGATCATCTTCGACCTGGCCAAGGTGCCCAGCGCCGTCCAGAACGACAACGGCACGATCCGCGCGACCGCCGGCGGCGACGGCGGCTGCTCCGTCTACGTCAACGGCGACTGCAAGACCGATACGGGCCCCGTGCCGCCGCAGCTGGTGCTGTACGCCACCGTCAGCACGACGCTCGGCGATTACGCCTTCCTGCCGGCGACCGACGGCAGCTTCACGGAAAGCTTTGTGTCGCGTTTGGACGCCACCGCCAACGGCGGCGCGCAGAATGCGAAGTACACGCTGGGTAACGGGAATTTCAGTTACGACGCCGCTGCCGCCGGCGGCTACCAGCGCACGACGTTCAACCAGATGGTCGGACTCGATCTGACCGCCGCCCATGGCGGCCTGTTCAACAACGCGGCGAACCTGGGCGGTTTCCTCGACACGAGTGCGCTGACGTCGGGCCTGTTTACCTTCTCGTCGACGCAGATCCGCTCGCAATGCACGGATATCGGCCTGTTTTCCTGCGGCAGCGGCACGTTCGACGGCCCGCTGCCGCAGGTCGACCTGGTCGGAACGATCGGCTCGGCCTACGTGACGACGCCCGGGAACATCCCGGAACCGGGCAGCATCGCGCTGCTGGCCGCCGGCGCGGCCGCGCTGGTCATGGGCGGGCGCCGGCGCCGGGCGGCGCGCTAGGCGACGCCATCGCGCCGTGCTAGGCGCGCATCAGATCTTGAACTCGTCCAGCGAGCGCCCGCTCGCCAGCGCCTCCGCGATCCAGCGCGGCTGGCGGCCGCGGCCGGTCCACGTCTGGCCGCTGTCGGCCGGGTTGCGGTAGCGCGGGGTACCCGGCGCCGCGTCGCCCTGCACCAGCGCATCGAGCGGTATGCCGGCATCCGCCGCCAGCGCCTGGATACGGGCGCGGGCCTGCGCGCGCTCGTCGCGCACGCGGCGCTGGATCTCCTGATCGATATCGAAATGCAAACCCTTCAGTTCGGCGAGGTTGTAACCGGAGAGATCGAGCGAGGCCATGGATGGGACATCCTTTGTCGGGAAAGAAACGCGGGCCACCATTCTACTATGCCGTCTTCATCGTCACATATGTGAAATGCAACGTAGCCGCGGCGCCACATTCAACAATGCAATTGAACTTTCCCTAGAGAATTGCGTGTTACGATGATGCCGTACGTCAACCCCAACCCCTGGTGACGTGCATTCCCCCGCGGCCCCCGCCCCGCCGCCGTTCACGCTACCTGGGACGGCCATGCTGACGACCTTGATGACTTCCGAAACTGCACGCCTCGCGGCCTTGACCGCGCTCGACCTGCTCGACACCCGGCCGGAGCCGCGCTTCGACCGTTACACGCGCCTGGCCGCGATGACGTTCGGCGTGCCGATCGCGCTGATTTCGCTCGTCGACGACAAGCGCCAGTGGTTCAAGTCGCGCTGCGGGCTGGACGTGCCCGAGACGCCGCGCTCGGCCGCGTTCTGCAGCCACGCGGTCGCGCTGCGCGACATGCTCGTCGTCGAGGACACGGCGGCGGACGTCCGCTTCGCCGACAATCCGCTCGTCAAGGGCGAGCCGCACATCCGTTTCTATGCGGGCCAGCCGGTGTTCTGCGACGGCGAGGCTGTCGGCACGCTGTGCATCATCGACCGCAATCCGCGCCGCTTCGACGACGCCCAGCGCCAGGCGCTGCGCGACCTGGCCGATCTCGTCGAGACGGAACTGAACCAGGCGCGCGTGGCGACGGCACGTGTCATGGCCGAGCAGGCCTTGAAATCCCTGAATGCGAACCTGGAAGCGCGCGTGGCGCGGCGCACGGCCGAGCTGGAAACCCGCCTGGCCGAGCTGTCGGAGCAGGTGGCCCAGCGCCAGGCGGCCGAGACGTCGCTGCGCGACGCCGAGAGCTGGAACCGCACCATCGTCGCCACGTCGTACAGCGCCTTCGTCGGCGCCGATCCGGAAGGCCGCATCACGGAATGGAACCCGGCGGCCGAACGCGTCTTCGGCTGGCCGCGCGCCGCGGCGCTCGGGCGTCCGCTGGCGGACCTGATCGTGCCGCCCGAATTCCGCGCCGCGCACGCGGCCGGCATGCGGCGTTTCCTGGAAACCGGGGTGAGCCGGGTCGTCGACAAGCGGATCGAACTGCCGGCGCTGACCGCGAGCGGCCAGCGCATCACGATCGAAATGAAGATCGGCGGCTACGAATGGCAGGGCCGGCGCTGCGTGGGCGCGTTCATCGACGACGTGTCGGAACGCAACCGCACGCGCCAGGAACTGGAAGAGAAGCAGGAATTGCTCGACGCCGTGCTGGAATCGATCGACGTCGCCGTCGTCGCCTGCGATGCGGACGGCAACCTGACGCTGTTCAACAAAAAGGCGCGCACCCTGCACGGCGTCGACAGCACGAGCGTGCCGGCGGCCGAATGGTCCGCCTACTATTCGCTGTGCGAGGCCGACGGCCACACGCCGCTGGCGCTGGACCAGGTGCCGCTGCTGCGCGTGCTGCGCGGCGAGACCGTGCACCAGCAGGCGATGACGGTCGCACCGGCGGGCCAGCCGGCCGCGCGGATCCTGGCCAGCGGCCGCCCGCTGAAAAGCATGAGCGGACGCGCGCTGGGCGCCGTCGTCGCGCTGCAGGACATCACGGAACGCAACCACGCGCGCGAACAGCTGGAAATGAGCGAGCGCCGCCTGCGCGCGATCACGGAAAACCTGCCGGCGCTGATCGGCAAGGTCGACGCGGACGGCAAGTTCGTGTTCCTGAACGGCCGCGCCGTGCAGTTCTACGGCAAGCCGTCCGAAGCGCTGATCGGCCACAACGTGCGCGACGCGTACCCGCCGGCGGAATACGCCAAGATCGAACCGCACGTCAGGCGCGTGATGGCCGGCGAGCGCAGCACGTTCGAGGACGTCGCCGTCGTGGACGGCCGCGAACTGCACTACCAGTGCGTGTTCGTGCCGCAGCGCGCCCTCGACGGCTCGCCCGACGGGTTCTACGCGATGGCGTTCGACATGACGGCCCGTAAGCTCAGCGAATTGCGCCAGGCCGAGAGCGAAGAGCGCCTGCGCACGATCACCGACAACGTGCCCGTGCTGATCGCCCATCTCGACGCCGACCGCCGCTACGCGTTCGCCAACGCGGTGCACGCCTCGTGGCTGGGCGGCCGGCCGGAACGCATCATCGGCCTCACCGTCGAGGAAGCGTTCGGCCCGGCCTACCACGCGCCGCAGGCGGAAGCGCTGGCGCAGGCCTGGCTCGGCAACGCGTCGCAGTGCGAGCACGAGATCGCGCGCAAGAGCCATACGCGCATCGTGCACTCGACGTTCCTGCCGCAGCTGCGCGACGGCCGCGTCGTCGGCGTGTACATCCTCACGACCGACGCGACGGCCTCGCGCATGCACGAACGCAGCCTGCACGCGCTGGCGCACACGGATCCGCTCACGCAGCTGCCCAACCGGCGCCGCTTCGAGCAGGCGCTGGCCGGCGCCTGCGGCCGCACGCGCCAGGGCGACCGCGGCTGCGCGCTGCTGTACCTCGACGTCGACCTGTTCAAGCAGATCAACGACCGCTACGGCCACGCCACGGGCGACGACGTCCTCGTCGAGTTCGCGCGCCGGCTGCGTGCCAGCGTGCGCTCGACCGACCTCGTGGCGCGGCTGGCGGGCGACGAATTCACCGTGCTGCTGTCGGACGTGCGCTGCGATGCGGACGTCGAGCTGGTCGCGCGCAAGATCCTCGATGCGGTGGCCGAACCGTTCGTGCTGGCCGGCCGCGCGCTGCGGGTCGGGACGACGATCGGCATCGGCATGGGGAACGCGGACCTCGTCGATTCGCGCACGCTGATGGAAACGGCCGACCGCGCGCTGTACGCGGCCAAGGAAGCGGGACGGCACACGTACGCGCTGATGCACGTGCACGAGTACGCGTAAGCGGCGCCGCGCTACACCGCCAGCCGGTCGTCGCGCCGCAGCATGGCCTGCAGGCCGTCCTGCGCCAGCGCCGGGCTGAAGTACCAGCCCTGCATCTGGTCGCAGTCGTGGTCGCGCAGGAAGGTCAGCTGCTCGCGCGTTTCCACGCCTTCCGCGATCACCTGCAGCTTGAGGTTGTGCCCGAGCGCGATGATGGCGCGGGTGATGACGGCGTCGCCGTCGTGCATGTCGGCGCCGAGGAACGAGCGGTCTATCTTGATGCAGTCGACCGGGAATTTCTGCAGGTGGCTCAGGCTCGAGTAGCCGGTGCCGAAATCGTCGATCGACAGCCGCACGCCCAGCAGCTTCAACTGTTCGAGCGCGTCGAGCGCCTCGTCCGGATGGTCCATCAGCTGGCTTTCCGTCACTTCCAGTTCCAGCCGCTGTGGCGCCACGCCGTGGCGCGCGAGCGTGTCGGCCAGCCGGTTCACGAAGCGGCGCTGGCGCAGCTGGCGCGCCGACAGGTTCACCGCGATCACGAAATCGGACAGGCCGAGCGCGCCCAGCGTGCGCAGCGTCGCGCACGCCTCGTCGATGACCCAGTCGCCCAGCGGCACGATCAGGCCCGTCTCCTCGGCCACGGGAATGAACACGTCGGGCGCGATCGTGCCCTCGACCGGATGCTGCCAGCGCACGAGCGCCTCGGCGCCCACCACCCGGCCGGTGCGCAAATCGACCTTGGGCTGGTAGCCCAGCACCAGTTCGCGCTCGCGGATCGCGCGCGCCAGGCTCGCTTCCAGCAGCAGGTGCTGGTGCACCGTCTGGTTCAGTTCCTCCGAATAGAACTGCGCATTGTTGCGGCCGAGCGTCTTGGCGTGGTACATGGCGGCATCGGCGGCGCGCATGACCTGGTCGACCGTCCTGCCGTCCTGCGGGAACAGGGCCACGCCGATGCTCGTGCCGGGCACGATCTCGCGCCCGCCGACCACGATCGGCACCGCCACGCTCAGGCGGATGCGCTCGATCAGGCCGGCCAGCTGCGCCACGTCCGAATGCTCGGCGACGACGAGCACGAATTCGTCGCCGCCAAGCCGCGCCACCGTGTCGTTCTCGCGCATGCCGGCGCGCAGCCGGGCGGCAATCTCGCGCAGCACTACGTCGCCGGCCTCGTGGCCGAAGGTGTCGTTGATGTGCTTGAAGTTGTCGAGGTCGAGGAACGCGAGCGCGCCCTGCCTGCGGTGGGCGATGGCGGCGTCGAGCGCGCCCTTCAGGCGCTCCAGCAGCAGCGTGCGGTTGGCCAGGCCCGTCAGGGCGTCGTGGTGCGCCATCTGCTGCAGGCGCCGCTCGTAGTGCTTGGCCTCGGTGACGTCGTTGATCACGCCGACAAAATGGGTGATGTCGCCGTCCAGGCTCTGTACCGGGTCGATGCGCAGGTCGTTCCAGAAGACCTCCCCGTTCTTGCGCCGGTTGCGCAGGATGGCGCGCACGCTTTCCTGGCGCGCCAGCGCGTCGTGGATGCGCTGGCGCTCGTCCACGTCGCAGTCGTCCACGCGCATGAAGCGCGGATTGAGGCCCTTGACCTCGGCCAGGCTGTAGCCGGTGATCTGCTCGAACGCCGGGTTCACATACTCGATCAGGTTGTCGCCCTTGTCGCAGCAGGTGATCAGGATCGCGTTGACGCTCGAATACATGGCGCGCTCGCGCACGCGCAGCGTCAGCTCGTCTTGCTTGCGCGCCGTGATGTCGAGTCCCGTTCCGAACACGACCGGCAGGCTGCCCAGGCTCGTGCGCGCGCACTGGAACAGGTAGCTCGTGCGCTTGCCCTGGCGGCCGACGAGTTCGGCCTCGTGCGCCGAACTGCCCTGTTCGAAGGCGTCCACGATCTTTTGCACGATCGCCGGCCGGGCCCGCTCATCGAAGAATTCCGTCACGTCGACCGTCGGCAGCTCCTCGCTCGACATCTCCAGCGCGGCTTCGAGCGATTGGTTCCACAGCAGCAGGCGGCGGCTCGGGTCGACGACGTAGAACACGCACGGCAGCCCTTCGATGATGTCGTTGACCGGCAGGTCCTGGATCAGGGCATAGCGCGACGGCGCCGCACCGGCGCGCGGTACGACGATCACGGTGTAATTGCCGGGCTGGTCGGGGTCGAGCGACTGCGGCGCCACCGTCACGCGCACGGGCACGCGGTGGCCGTCCGCACAGATCAGCTCGCCCGTGGAATCGAGGTCGGCGCGCTCCGCCACCGTGGACGGGCCGGCCGCATCCTCGAACGCGATCAGGCTGTCGAGGCCGCGGCCGCGGATATCGGCCGCGCCGTAGCCCGCCAGCTTTTCGCAGGCGCGGTTCCAGCTCGTGACGGCCCCTGTCGCGTCGACGACGAAGACCGCCAGGGGCAAGGGTGACAGGTTCACGTGTTTCTCCTGAGCACCGGCTGATTGTGCATGAGAGTCACATCCGAAGAGAAAACATGATAGCGCAGTCTTGTCACGGCGCGCGCCATATTGACATCGGCCGGCGTGCGTGGGCACGGCGGCGCTGGCAGCGGGGTTGGATCGCGTTGCGCCGTATGTCGGTTAGTTGCATAAATATTGGCGAGGCGCGCCGATCCGCCTCCCCGGGCAGTGCCCGGGGCACAGACCGTGCCGCCATTCAGCGCGCCGGCTGCGGCGCCGCCAGCACCTCGTCGCCGGATGTCGCGCCGGCGCCCGCGGTCGCATCCTCCTCCGCCGACGCGGCCGGCAGCGCGTCGCGCCGCCGCAGCGCATACCGGTTCAGCCCCGCCAGGTGCACCCGGCACAGATAGTCTTCCCAGTCGATCAGGCGGGCGTCGACCGGATACAGCCGGGCCGCGGCCGCGCCGCAGCGCGCCGCCAGTCCGAGCAGGCCGGCGTTGTGGAAGCGGTAGCGCGGATGCGCGTAGAAAGCGAACGTCAGGGCCAGCAGCCGCGTCGTCCGCAATTTCTCCAGCGCGCGGGTGGCGCCGGGCGCGCCGGCCAGGCGGCGCAGGCCGTTCCACGCCGTCGCGCCGCACGCGAACGCGCCCAGCGCGATGCGGAACGTGCCCTCCCCGACCGTGCGGAAATCGTGCTTCGGCTCGGCGTGGAACAGACGGTCGTAGCGGCGCCAGTTGCGCTTGGACTCGTCCTGCAGCAGCCGGATCAAATCCCCCAGCAGCAGCGGATTGGTCGACCCGCTGCAGCACTGGTAGATGCGCCGGCGCGGCATGCCCTGCAGCGCCTCGGCGCCGGCCAGCACGATGGCGTTCGCCACGAGGTCGACCGGCACGATGTCGATGATGCCGTCGCGCTTCGCCGGGAAAAAACTCGTCTTGCCGCGCGCATAGGCGAGGATCACGGCGTCGGCCACCTTGACGCCCTCGATCCAGCCGGGCGCGGGCTCGGCCAGCGTGCTTTCGATGATCGACGGCCGCACGATCGTCAGCGTCCGCCCGTGCATGGCGCGCAGCGCGAGCTGTTCGCCCAGCCACTTCGTGAACGTGTACGTGTCGTTCCAGCCGTAGCGCTGCGCCTGGGCGACGCCGAGGTCGGTCAGGCGCCGGCGCAGGTCGTCCGCATCCGTGCAGCGCGCCCGCACGCGGGCGATGCGGCGCTTGAGCGCCTCGATCACGGCGTCGACGTCGTACCAGCCGTCGCGGTGGTGCGGTATCGCGCTGCCGTACACGGTGGCCGGCGCCACCACCTGCTCGCGCATCTCGCCGCGGTTGAAGCCGTTGACGTAGCACGTCGACACGTGCACGAGCGGCGCGTCGGCCACGCGCGCGAACGCCGTCAGGTGGCGCAGGCTGAGCGCATTGATGGCGAGCGCCTGGTCGAGCGGCTCGCGGAAATCGACGCTGGCGGCGGCGTTGACGATCACGTCGATGCCGCGTGCCAGCTGGGCGAAGCGCTGCGGCGCCAGGCCGAAGCAGACTTCCGTGACCTCTCCCGTGACGCACTCGATGCGCTCGGCGAAGAACCGCTCCAGCCACGCGGGGCGGGTGGCGCGCAGGTGGTCGAACACGGACGACGCCGCGATCTCGCGGGCGAAGCGCGCGTGCGCGTCGCCGCCGTCGCCGGCGCGGATGAGCAGCACGATGCGCTCCACGTCGGGCACGGTGCGCACCAGTTTTTCGAGCAGCACCTTGGCGACGAAGCCGGTCGCGCCGGTGAGCAGGATGCGCTTGCCGGCGAAGGCGACGCGCACGTCGGGGATCACCGCGGGGTCGGTAAGGTCGGCGTCGGGCAGGAAGTCCGTCATGTTGTCTCCACAGGCAGGTCTAGAGGATCCGCGTCAGGCGGAACATCGCGGTCATGGCGAGGGCCGGCAGCGCGTGCCGGTGGCAGCAGTACGTCTTGCCGACGCGTCCCTGGAAGCGCGACTTGGCGAATTCCAGCCCCTTGAAGTTGTACAGGAAGTCCATCCGCTCGCGGATCACGCCCAGGGTCGCGCGCAGCAGGCGCGATTCCTGCGGCTCGATCTCGTTGGCCAGCA
>Ga0308166_1004411_pt1 | contig 11300 bp, 5 predicted proteins | sample PhyCR2_2_FD_202137 | JGI IMG/M metagenome (GOLD analysis project Ga0308166, IMG submission 202137) | Phyllosphere microbial communities from UC Gill Tract Community Farm, Albany, California, United States - DLSLCC.R2 | ecosystem: Host-associated > Plants > Phyllosphere > Unclassified | place... | reverse complement strand
GTCACAACTTTCACCACGCCGTCCGTATCTGCTGCGCGCCTTCTATGAATGGCTGCTGGATAACCAGCTCACGCCGCACCTGGTTGTGGATGTGACGTTGCCGGGCGTGCTGGTTCCGATGGAATACGCGCGTGACGGACAGATCGTTTTGAACATTGCCCCCCGTGCGGTGGGTAATCTTGAACTGGCGAACGACGAAGTGCGTTTTAACGCGCGTTTCGGCGGCGTACCGCGTCAGGTTTCCGTGCCGCTGGCCGCGGTGCTGGCTATCTACGCGCGGGAAAACGGCGCGGGTACGATGTTCGAGCCGGAAGCGGCTTACGATGAAGACGTTGCCAGCCTGAATGAAGACGATGCAACCGGGGAGCGAGACAGCGACACGGTGATGTCGGTTATTGACGGCGACAAACCTGACCGCCAGGATGAAAACGATCCTGATGACGATCCGCCACCACGCGGCGGGCGTCCGGCTCTCAGAGTGGTAAAATAAGCGTCATCCATTATAAAATCCAGCCCTCCTCAGTCGGCTGGATTTTTTTTGCCAATGTAAAGATTAAGTGCCTGTTGAACGAATATTTTTTCTATGTATAGATTTGTACAAAATTAAGACAGTGCAATGCTTTATTCTATATGACAGAAATTTTGGAATACAAAGCCGGAAAAAATAAATCATCGCAATCAATAATTATTCTGAATATAAATGGTCTAAAAAGAACTGGAAACCTCTGTTTTATAAATCCTGCCTATTGTTTGAGTAAATCTAAAAAGAAAAGTTAATAAACCTAAGTTGCATGTATTTATGATTTCTATATTATCGCACCATGCATTTTGCAAACGGAGGTAATAGCGACTATCAAGGATGAACTCAGTCGAATTTTATTTTCTTTAAATCATAAGTTATGGATTAACTCGTGAAAAAAATTCTATTGGCTACAGCATTATTCCTTTGCGTAAACTCTACGTTTGCCGCTGAAACCGCGATATTGAAAATTAAAGGGACGCTGACAGCCTCGGCCTGTACTCCTGAATTTAGCAATGGCGGCGTGGTGGACTATGGAAATATCCGCTTAGGTGAATTGTCCTCTACGGCGGTGAACCAGTTAGGGCAACGGAATATCGATCTCACCATCACCTGCACGGCAGCAACAAAAGTGGCCTGGAATATGATAGACGATCGCGCCGACTCTAACGCAGGATTAACCGTTTCTGCCGGTACATTTACGGGTGGGGCACAGAGTGCGGCTAACCAGACCTATGGCGTTGGCAAAGCAGGCACGGTAAATATTGGCTCTTATGCCATGTTTATGAAGGTGAATAGCGTTACTGCAGACGGAAAATCTGTCGATCCAATATATCAGCAGAATGGCTCAACGACCTGGGCTAAGAGTACTGATGGTTCAAGTCAGGGTGAAAATAATCGTAATATTACCGTCGCATTAGCGGGAAGTATTGACCCGCTTGCTTTCCAGACTGCAACATTTCCGCTGGTAACGTCTCTGGCTATTCAGAATACCACAACGCTTGCCATTACCGATGATACCCGGCTGGATGGTCAGTTGACGATCAGCCTAAAGTATCTGTAATTCTTTCAAATTTAAAGTGAGTTAAATTTAATGCAGAGGGAATACGCTTTCTCTCAAAAATAAGCGCCATCAACACGGAGTGTTAAGTAGTGCTTTCAAGGAATATACATATGACATGCTCTAAAAAGGTTTTATTTAAAACACTCGCTGCCGCAGCTTTATTCTCTGCACAGTTTGGCGTACATGCAGCCGGTATGGTGCCAGAAACCAGTCTGCTGATGATTGATGAAGCGACCCACAGTGGCACCATCAACGTCAAAAATACCGATAGCCATCCGTCGCTACTGTACACCGACGTGGTGGATCTGCCAGATGATAAAGGCCTGAAACTCGTCACCACTCAGCCCGTGGTGCGTCTCGAGCCCGGTCAGACTCAGCAATTGCGCTTCATCCTGCAAACCAGCAAACCGCTGGACGTTGAGCACTACAAGCGTGTGACCTTCGAAGGGATCCCGCCGAAGAGCGATGACAATAAAGTGAAAATTGGCATCAATATTCGTCAGGATCTGCCCGTGCTGATTCGCCCTGCGAAGCTGGCCGTGGTAACCGATGCGTGGAAATTCCTCGACTGGACCGCGTCAGGCACGTCCGTCACGGTAAAAAACCCAAGCAAATATGTTGTGCGTCTGGCACAGAACGTGGTGCTGCAGCCTTCAGGCATCAGCGGATCGCTTGCCAAAACCTACATTTTACCCGGTGAAACCATGACGGTTTCTATGGGCAAATCCGTCAGTGGAAACACGAAAGTGAAGTTTTTCCCGGCCAGCCGCTATGGGGTCGAAGTGCCCAGCTTTATCTCGGATCTCAATAAAAAATAAAGGATTATGGCGGTGCGTAAAAAAAGCCAACTTGCACTTTTTGTGCGCGCTGTGATTTATAGCGCAATACCTCTGATGTTGCTTGATGCTCCCTCCCTCCACGCGAGGGAGGTGACGTTTGATACTGATATCCTGAAATCACGTGGTCTTGGGGCCGATCTAAACCGCTATTTTGCACAAGCGCCGCGCTTTTTACCGGGGACGCATTCCGTTTCTGTCAAAGTGAACGGTAACGATCGCGGAACAGCGGCCGTACGCTTCAGTGAAGACGGAACGATGTGCGTTGATAACGACTTCCTGGAATTTGCAGGTCTCATGCCGGTGCCCATAAAGGCGAATGAGACCTGCCATGATCTGCGTAGCGATTACGCTCAGGCGGTGATCAATCCCTTGCCAAACCAGGAAGCGGTCGAGCTTTATCTGCCAGCGGAAGCACTTAACAGCCTGAGCGCTGATGTCAAAAATTTCCAGCATGGCGGCACGGCAGGCATGCTTAACTACTCGCTCTTCAGCACCAAAAACGAATACAGCGGGAGTGACAGCAGCAGTAACCGTTACTCACAGGCAAGCCTGGAGGCGGGCTTCAACGCGATGGACTGGTCGCTACGCAGCCGCTATATCCTGACGGATGACAACGGCAACCGAAACGCAGAGAGTATTTATACCTACGCAGAGCATGTGTTTGTTCCTCAACGCCTGACCATGCAGGTGGGGGAAATTAACGCCATGTCAGATGTGTTAAGCGGCGTCCCGATTACCGGTGTGCAGTTAATGCCGACCAGCGGTCTGCAGAAAGACAGTTCGGGGGTGAGCGTATCCGGTATTGCCCGAACCTCGCAGGCGCGCGTTGAAGTGCGTCAAAACGGAAGACTCATTTTCAACACGTTAGTCCCGGCGGGCCCGTTCACGCTGGATGACGTCCCGATGGTCCGTAACAACGTCGATCTTGACATCACCGTTGTGGAGTCCGACGGTTCGACCAACCGCTACATTGTTCCCGCCGCATCCGTAAAAGCCCGAAATCTTTCAAAACCAAACGGCCTGACCGTTTCGGCGGGCCAGGTGCGTGGTATAGACAGTGACTACAGCGATCCGCTGGTGTTCAACGTATCCGATGGCTGGCGAATTTTCCCCTGGATGAACCTGCTTGCCTCCGGCGTGGTGGCCGAAGATTACCAGGCCGCGGGGGCGCGCACAGAATTTATGGTTACCGATGGCTGGAACGTCTCTACCAGTATGGCCGCCAGCAACGCGCAATTTGGCGACAGTGATAACGGTATCAAAAACGAACTCCAGAGCGATTACTCGTTGACTGAGAATGTCGGCCTGTCTGCCAGCGTGGCGCATTACAGCGGTGATTATCGTGAACTCGCAGATGCCATGGATGATGATTATCAGGGCTATGACAACAGTTATTCGGCCAACGTACGTTGGTCCACAGAATTGGCCGGGGCATTTAGTGCGGGCCTGAGCTACAACCAGGCCGCAGGAGACGGCGAAGATTCCCGCTACTTGCTTCTGTCGTGGGGGAAAACCTTCAAATACGCTTCAATCAACGTGAACTGGCAAAGCGCAGTGGGCAGCACGGATGACGACCAGGACGACGATCTGCTCTATATCAACCTCAGCATTCCGTTAGGCGGTTCGCAGAGCCTGAGTTCGTATATGCGTAAGCAGGGCGACAGCACCAGCTATGGTCTGGCGAACAGCGGGTCGCTGGGGGAGAACACCAACTACTATATTTCTGCCGATCGTGATGACGAATCACAGGAAAACAGCTTCAACGGCAACATCAACACTAATCTTCACTACACCCAGCTTAGTGTCGGGGGCGGTACCAGCGGCGATCATCAGCGTAACTACAATGCGACCCTGTCTGGCGGCATTGCGATGCACAAAGACGGTGTGACCTTCTCGCCGTATTCCATCAAGGACACGTTTGCCATCGCCAGACTCAGCGAACCGAAAGCGGGCGTTGAGATCACCACGCCGCAGGGCACCGTCTGGACCGACCGCTGGGGCCAGGCTGTCATTCCCGGCCTGACTGAATGGCGTAACTCACGTATCGAAGTGGATGCGAACAAGCTACCGCAGAGCATGACCCTGGCGAACGGGACCAAATATATTGCTGCTGCACATGGCTCGGTAAGCGAAGTGAGCTTTAAAGTATTGAACAGTCGCCGCGTGATGTTACGTATTAAGCAGGCCGACGGGAAGCCGCTGACGAAAGGTCTGTCGGTGGTGGATGATAAAAATAACTACGTGGTGACGGTGGTTGATGACGGACATGTCTTCCTGAACGATGCCGATCAGATTAGCGCGCTTTATGCCGTTGATGATGACAATAACCGTCTGTGCAAACTTGATTTTACGCTTCCTGAAAAGCACGACGAAGACGCGTTTTACGAAGAAGTTAACGGAGTATGTCGATGAACATTCAACGTCTGGCTGCGCTATTGCTGCTTGCTTTACCGTGCCTTTCTTATGCTGACGATTGTCAGCTAACGCTCTCTCAGCCGGTTGTGGATTATCATCAGATGCGGCGTGACAGCATTGTCACCAGCCAGCAGAGCTGGAACAAAATGCCGGAAAAAGACATAAATGTCAGCGTCTATTGCCCGGAAAAACAGCAGATGGCGACGCTGTTACAGGGGGCTTCTGGTCAGAAAGGGCGTTTTCAGTTTGGTCAGAACGGTGGTGTGGCGATAAAGGTCAGCAACCTGACGCTGGATGGTAAAAGCTACAACGTAGGGAAAACAACGGATCAGGTGAATTTTACGCCGGATACTGATAACGGGTCATCGCTCTATATCCGCAATAACGAGGCTGTCGTGGCGGTTGAAAACGGCAGGGTACCCAGCGGCCAGCAGATGAACTTTACCGTCACCATTTTCCCGGTGCTCAATGACAGCGCGTTTAACCATATTTCGGATCAAACCGCGCTGGAGACCGATTTAACCTGGCAACTGCTTAAAAAATAAAAGTTGGCCCGGCAATCGCCGGGCCATTTTTTACACTTCCAGATAGTTCAGTATACCGTCTGCCGCCTTACGGCCTTCGGCAATTGCCGTCACCACCAGGTCAGAACCACGAACGATATCACCACCGGCGAAGATTTTCGGGTTGCTGGTCTGGAACGCATTGTCGCTGCCTTCTGGCGCGATAATACGACCCTGCGAATCCAGCTCAACGCTGTGCTTCGCCAGCCACTCCATGCTGTGAGGACGGAAACCGAACGCCATGACGACCGCGTCAGCCGGGATCACGTGCTCAGAACCAGCCACGATCTCCGCGCGACGGCGGCCTTTGGCATCCGGGGCACCCATCTCGGTGCGCGCCATCTTCACGCCGCTCACTTTACCGTTGGCATTCACTTCAATACCCAGAGGCTGGATGTTGAACTGGAACTCCACGCCCTCTTCACGCGCGTTTTTCACTTCGCGTTTTGAGCCCGGCATGTTCTCTTCGTCACGACGGTAAGCACAGATTACGTGCGCCGCGTTCTGACGAATGGAGGTACGCACGCAGTCCATCGCGGTGTCACCACCGCCCAGCACCACCACGCGTTTGCCTTCCATGCTGACGTAAGGCTCATCGGCCGTTTCGCCATATCCCATGATCTGCTTGGTGTTGGCAATCAGGAACGGCAGCGCGTCGTACACGCCTGGCGCGTCTTCGTTCTCGAGCCCGCCACGCATGGACTGATAGGTACCCACGCCCAGGAATACGGCGTCGTAATCCTTCAGCAGATCGTCGAGCTGCACGTCGCGGCCCACTTCTACATTCAGTTTGAACTCAATGCCCATGCCGGTGAAGATTTCACGGCGACGGGTCATAACCTCTTTCTCCAGCTTGAAGGCCGGGATACCGAAGGTCAGCAGGCCGCCGATCTCCGGATGACGGTCAAAGACCACCGCCTTCACGCCGTTGCGGGTCAGGACATCCGCACAGGCCAGGCCCGCCGGACCCGCGCCGATGATCGCCACGCGCTTGTCGGTTTGCTTCACGCCAGTCATATCCGGACGCCAGCCCATCTCAAACGCTTTATCGTTGATGTAGCGCTCAATGTTACCGATGGTCACCGCGCCAAACTCGTCATTCAGCGTACAGGAGCCTTCACACAGACGGTCCTGCGGACACACGCGGCCGCACACTTCTGGCAGGGTGTTGGTCTGGTGAGAAAGCTCGGCGGCTTCAAAAATACGCCCTTCGTTGGCCAGCTTCAGCCAGTTAGGGATGTAGTTATGGACCGGACATTTCCACTCACAGTAAGGGTTACCGCAGGACAGGCAACGGTCTGCCTGTGCTTTGGCCTGGCCTTCTGAAAACGGCTCATAGATTTCTACAAATTCAATTTTACGGATCTTCAGCGGTTTCTTTGGCGGATCAACACGCTGCAGGTCGATAAACTGGTATACGTTCTGGCTCATCTGAATTCCTTACTGCGCCTGCACACGCAGCTCTGCTGCGCTACGACTACGGTGACCTAACAGGGCTTTAACATCGCTGGACTTCGGTTTAACCAGCGCGAATTTCGCAGAGAACGCTGGCCAGTTCGCCAGGATCTCTTCGCCGCGCGAAGAACCGGTATGCTGCACGTGTTCGGTAATCAAACCGCGCAGATGTTCTTCGTGGATCGCCAGCGTATCAACGTCCAGCACTTCCACCAGTTCTGGGTTCACGCGTTTGCGGAACTCACCATCTTCATCCAGGACGTATGCAAAACCGCCCGTCATGCCTGCGCCAAAGTTCACGCCGGTTTTCCCCAGCACGCAAACAATCCCGCCCGTCATGTATTCACAGCCGTTATCGCCAATGCCTTCCACCACGGTGATAGCACCGGAGTTACGCACCGCAAAACGCTCACCCGCACGGCCCGCGGCAAACAGACGGCCACCGGTCGCGCCGTAAAGACAGGTGTTACCGATGATGCTGGCTTCGTGACTGCGGAAGGCAGAGCCCACCGGAGGACGCACCGCCAGCAGACCACCCGCCATGCCTTTTCCGACGTAGTCGTTAGCATCGCCAGTCAGGTAAAGCTCAACGCCGCCGGCATTCCACACGCCGAAGCTTTGACCCGCCGTACCGCTGAAGTGCGCGGTGATCGGATCCGCTGCCAGCCCCTGATCGCCGTGCGTTTGCGCGATGTAACCAGAGAGCGACGCACCCACAGAGCGGTCGGTGTTGCGGATATCAAACCAGAACGTTTTGCTCTGCTTCTCATCCACATATGGCTTCGCCTGCTGCAGCAGCTGCGCGTTCAGCACGCCATTGTCGAACGGCGGGTTGTTCTCGGTGCAGTAGACCGCCTTACCCGGATGCGGCTCGGCCGTTTCCAGCAGCTTGCCCAGATCCAGTTTCTGCTGTTTGGCAGTGAAACCGTCCAGCTCTTTCAGCAGGTCGGTACGGCCAATCAGATCCACCAGACGTTTTACACCCAGTTGCGCCATCAGCTCGCGGGTTTCACGGGCGATGAAGTCAAAGTAGTTTGTCACTTTGAACGGCAGGCCGTGATAGTGGTTCTTACGCAGCTTCTCGTCCTGGGTTGCAACGCCGGTCGCACAGTTGTTCAGGTGGCAAATACGCAGGTATTTACAGCCCAGCGCAACCATCGGGCCGGTACCAAAGCCGAAGCTTTCCGCACCCAGAATCGCCGCTTTGATGATGTCGAGGCCGGTTTTCAGACCGCCGTCCACCTGCAGACGGATCTTATGACGCAGACCGTTTGCCACCAGCGCCTGTTGGGTTTCCACCAGGCCCAGCTCCCACGGACAACCCGCGTATTTCACGGAAGAGAGCGGGCTTGCACCAGTACCACCGTCATAACCGGCGATGGTGATGAGATCCGCATAGGCTTTCGCCACACCGGTCGCGATGGTGCCGACGCCCGGTTCGGAAACCAGCTTCACGGAGATCATCGCTTTCGGGTTGACCTGTTTCAGGTCGAAAATCAGCTGCGCCAGATCCTCGATAGAGTAGATATCGTGGTGCGGCGGCGGGGAGATCAGCGTCACGCCCGGTACCGAGTAACGCAGTTTGGCGATGTACGGGGTGACTTTATCACCCGGTAACTGACCGCCTTCGCCCGGTTTTGCCCCCTGAGCGACTTTAATCTGAATGACGTCGGCGTTGACCAGGTACGCTGGCGTGACGCCAAAGCGACCGGATGCCACCTGCTTGATACGGGACACTTTATTGGTGCCGTAGCGGGCAGGATCTTCACCGCCTTCACCGGAGTTAGAGTTACCGCCGATGCTGTTCATCGCTTCGGCCAGCGCCTCGTGGGCTTCCGGGCTTAATGCGCCGATGGACATAGCAGCGGTGTCAAAGCGTTTGAACAGCTCAGACGCAGGCTCTACGTCGTCGATGCTGACCGCTTCATCACCCGGGTTCAGCGCCAGCAGATCGCGCAGCGTGGCTGCCGGGCGGTTGTTCACCAGCTCAGCATACTGCTGATAATCGCTGTACTCGCCGCTCTGGACGGCCTGCTGCAGCGTGCGCACCACGTCCGGGTTGTAGGCGTGATACTCACCACCGTGAACGTACTTCAGCAGACCACCTTGCTCCAGCGGCTTACGTGCCAGCCAGGCGCGCTTAGACAGGTTCACCAGATCCTGCTGGAAGTCGGCAAAACCGGCTCCACCGATGCGGCTGACCACGCCCTGGAAGCAGAGGTTTGCCACGTCGTTATGCAGGCCAACCGCTTCAAACAGCTTCGAGCAGCGGTAAGAGGCGATGGTCGAGATGCCCATTTTGGACATGATTTTGTAGAGACCTTTGTTGATGCCGTTACGGTAGTTCAGCATCACGGTACGGTAATCTTTGTCGATCGCGCGGGTGTCCACCAGACGAGCCAGCGTTTCGTAGGCCAGGTATGGATAGATCGCCGTCGCACCAAAGCCTAACAGCACGGCAAAGTGGTGCGGATCGCGTGCGCTTGCGGTTTCAACAATGATGTTGGCGTCGCAGCGCAGGCTCTTATCGACCAGACGCGTCTGGATAGCCCCCACCGCCATTGGCGCAGGCACCGGCAGGCGGTTCTTCGCAATGTTACGGTCAGACAGCACCAGCAGAACGGTGCCGTTACGCACCATCTGTTCCGCTTTGTCACACAGCGCGTTCACCGTCTCTTCGAGGGTCGCTTCGGTCACGTCGAAGGTAATATCGAGCGTGTCTGCACGGTAGTGATCCTCTTTCAGCGTGGTGAGCTGTTTGAAATCGGAGTAAAGCAGGATCGGCGATTTAAAGGTCAGGCGGTGAGCCTGGCCTTCTGCCTCGCAGAAGACGTTCATCTCGCGACCAATGCTTGTTGCCAATGACATGACGTGGGCTTCACGCAGCGGGTCGATTGGCGGGTTGGTCACCTGTGCAAACTGTTGACGGAAGTAGTCATAAATTACACGTGGCTGACTGGAGAGCACGGCAAACGGGGTATCGTCACCCATGGAGCCGACAGCCTCCTGGCCGTTTTCACCAAGCACGCGGATGACGGAATCCAGCTCTTCCGCACTGTAGTTAAACTGCTTCTGGAAGCTTGCCAGCGTATCGTCGTCCAGCTCGCGGCTGCCCACTTCTTCGTCCGGCAGATCTTCGAACGGTACCAGACGGCGCACGTTTTTCTCCATCCACTCTTTATAGGGATGGCGGCTCTTCAGATCGTTGTCTGTTTCAGCGGAGTGCAGAATACGCCCACCGCGGGTATCGATAACCATCAGCTCGCCCGGCCCAACACGGCCTTTCTCAACCACTTCGTCAGGCTGGTAATCCCAGATACCGACTTCTGAGGCGCAGGTGATGAGCTTGTCTTTGGTGATGACGTAGCGCGCCGGACGCAGACCGTTACGGTCCAGGTTACAGGCGGCAAAACGACCGTCGGACATGACGATGCCCGCCGGGCCATCCCATGGCTCCATGTGCATGGAGTTAAAGTCAAAGAATGCACGCAGCTCCGGATCCATATCCGGATTGTTCTGCCAGGCCGGTGGCACGAGCAGACGCATGGCACGCACGATATCCATGCCGCCTGCCAGCAGCAGCTCCAGCATGTTATCCATGGAGCTGGAGTCAGAGCCGGTTTCGTTAACGAACGGCGCAGCATCATGCAGGTCCGGGATCAGTGGGGTCTGGAACTTATAGGTACGGGCGCGCGCCCACTGGCGGTTACCGGTGATGGTGTTGATCTCGCCGTTGTGCGCCAGATAGCGGAACGGCTGTGCCAGTGGCCAGCGTGGAACGGTGTTGGTGGAGAAGCGCTGGTGGAACAGGCAAATGGCTGATTCCAGACGCAGGTCCGCCAGGTCCAGGTAGAAGCGCGGCAGGTCAGCCGGCATACACAGACCTTTATAGATGTTCACCAGGTTCGAGAGGCTACAGACGTAGAACTCTTTATCGTCCTGGAGACGTTTTTCAATGCGGCGGCGGGCAATAAACAGACGGCGTTCCATATCACGTGGACGCCAGCCCGCAGGCGCATTAACAAAAATCTGTTCAATACGAGGCAGCGAGGAGAGGGCGATTTCACCGAGCACCCCTTCGTTGGTTGGCACATCGCGCCAGCCGACAATAGACAGGGTTTCACGCTGAAGTTCTTCTTCAACGATGCGGCGTGAGGCGGCAGCTTTTTCAGGATCCTGATTCAGGAACAGCATACCGACAGCGTAGTTTTTGGCTAAACGCCAGCCGCGCTCTTCCGCCACGATACGGAAGAAACGATCCGGTTTTTGCAGCAGCAGGCCGCAACCGTCGCCGGTTTTACCATCGGCAAGGATGGCACCACGGTGCTGCATACGGGCCAGTGCGTGAATAGCAGTACGCACTACCTTGTGGCTAGGTTCGCCTTCTATGTGGGCGATCAGGCCGAAACCACAGTTATCCTTCTCAAGGGATTTATCGTACAACA
>Ga0308166_1004402_pt1 | contig 11311 bp, 11 predicted proteins | sample PhyCR2_2_FD_202137 | JGI IMG/M metagenome (GOLD analysis project Ga0308166, IMG submission 202137) | Phyllosphere microbial communities from UC Gill Tract Community Farm, Albany, California, United States - DLSLCC.R2 | ecosystem: Host-associated > Plants > Phyllosphere > Unclassified | place... | reverse complement strand
GTGGAGCACCTACTGGCTCGAAAGAAAAGCGGCGATCATCGCATGATTCTCGCTCAATATTCGTAACCAGCAAGCGCATACCCTGAATCACTTAATAGTGTAATTCTCAGGGTGCGAATGACTATACCTCGCTCAAAGCTGCCCGTCAGCCCCTTTTTGCCTAAAAAATTCTTAGAGTGGGATTTTTTCCCTTTTCCAAACAGCCCCCTCTATGGCTGACTTTGAATAAGGAATATTATGAGACGGTCTTTATAGATACCCAATGAAAGGATTCGGATGATGGCATTTGAAGATAAGAAGAAAAAGGCTATAGCCCTGATGGAAGATAAAAAGATGTGGCGGAGCAATTATGCACCGCCGATCTTGCGCCTGTTTTGGAAGATGGGGGGTAAAATGCCACCGCCACCGTTTGCTCCCTTCTGGCTGAATACGCTGTTCTTTGCCGTTTGGTTTGGCCCTCTATGGGGCATTGTTATGTGGTTTAGTCGCTGGAAAAATCAAGACTTCAGCGTATTGCTTGCGGTGTTCACCGCCCTCTTTGCCGGTTTGCTGTTTGGTTTATTCATGGCGTTAATCCACTCTTGGCGCAAATGGGCCAACAAACTGCCTGATTGGAAGAGTCTCTAACAAGGCAATGATCTAAACGTCAGAAAAAAAAGATTTATAGAAAAACTGTTCACAGTGTTCACTTTTGCTTTTAGTTGTTTAAAAACAATAAATTAACCAGTGATTAGTTGGTGACGAGTTTGCCCTAACTGGTCACTCACCGTGAACAGTCAGTCCCATAAATGCAAAACACCGGCCTGAGTCGGTGATTGTTTGCACAGTGCGTGAGCTGCAGGGAGAGATTTCAGGCAAATAAAAGGCCTGCAATGCAGGCCTGAGTAGTCACCGCTACGGGGTTCCCCGGTGTTGGGTGTATGCGGTTTGTACCGCTCGACTATAAGCGGCCCCGCGTAACAGCGTCCAATGGGTTCGGCAGATCAATAACCGTGTATTGATCGGCAGAAACGATCGTGACGCTATCGCTCAGCGCATTTCACACTTCGGGAGCCAGTCGGCTTCGCAGTCTTCACTCAATATCAGGTTGGTTTGCATCCCCTGATTGGTCTTGCGTTTCAACAGCGCTATTTCGTACTCACGCAGGGTTTGCGGCACCGCACGCCCGAATGCGGTCAGATTCAATGGGTACTTGTGTCCCCGCGCTTCCATATACGAAAGGTAAGCGTGATACAGATACTTACGTGGGTTCGCCGGGGTAATGTTGGCATTACCGATATACAGACCGTCAGGCGCACTGACCGCCAGCAGATAACCACAAAAATCGACCAGCGGATCGGCACTGCGTTTAATCTCCAGCGCTTCATCGGAATTCTGTTGGGCTTCGAGTAATACGCGTGCGTCATTGGGCGTGGCAAAGCGCTGCATCAGGTGGCGCACGATCACCGCCAGCTCACCGGTGATTTTTGCCAGCAACTGCGGGTCACGTTCATGGACCGGTATTACCTCCGGGAACGGCAGGATCACCCGGCGACGGGAGACACCGCCGCTGCGGTCACTGAACTGCATCGGGTTGTTATTCACCGCCAGAATCACCGCCGGAATGTGCGTGGAGTAGGCATCCCGGTATTTCGGGTCGATAGCCACCGCATCGCCGCCGGTGATCGCTTTGATGCCCGCACCGTCACCACTCCATTTCTCTTGGTCAGGCAGGATAATCAACGAGAACCCGACCACGGAAGCGCGTTCCCGTGAGGATTCCAGCGTATCAATGGTGGCCGAGGTGGTGTTGTCTTTCCCCGCCAGCAGGCTGGCTATCGCGGCCATCACGCTCTTACCGCTGCCGCCGGGGCCGGTGACCTCAAGGAACAGTTGCCAGTCATAGCGGTTCGCCAGCACCATAAACAGCGCGGCAAGAATGCGCGCCTGCTTGTCGGGCTGCTGCCCGGCGGCGCGGGTCAGCCAGCGCCAGAAGTGCGGGGCGTGGTCGGCGAGATTTTCCCCGGCCTTGGGCGGCGTGTAGTCCACGCTGTTGACGGTGCGCAGCCAATGCGTTTTCTGGTGCGCGCTGAATTGCCCGGTGGTGGTATCAAATACCCCGTTACGAAAGCCAATCAGGTGACGTGCCGGCGTGCCCATTTGTGGCACCATCAGCCTGAGCGTGTCCAGAATACTGTTGATACCCGCCGCCGAGAACGGGGCGCGGATTTTCTGGAACAGCGCGGCAATCTCCCGGCTAAGTACCCGGTACGGTAACACCTGCCATGCGCCGTTTTCATAGCGGCACAGGTCTTCACCGACCTGTGGCACGGCCAGCAGGTGCTGGTAGTGCTCCGCCAGCAGTTCGGCCTTTTCACTGGCACTCAGGGCTTTCAGGTCGGCATCGCTGAGCGTATCAAACGGGCTGGGTTGCTTGGGCTGGTTAAAGGCCGTCAACTGCGCAAGCGCGGCCAGCTTGCCCTGTTGCAGGTAAACGTCGTTCCAGTCTCCCGTCTCTGGCGGTAACGCCGGTTTACCGCCGCTCAGTTGCGCGGCCTCGGCGGCACGGGCCTGCCCGGTGCCGTTCTCGTCATTGTCGGCCGCCAACAGCAACAGCGCGTCAGGGTAGTGAGTCCGCAACTGCTGCGCCATCGCGGGCAAGATATTGGCGCTCAGGGCAACACAGACGCTCTCTCCGGTCAGGTGATGCACAGTCAGGCCGGTGGCGTAGCCCTCGGTCAGCCAGATAACGGCATTATCCTGCCCCGGCAGGAAGTGGCAGGCGTGTTTTGTTTGCCCCCCGGCCAGCGTGCGTTTGACGCCTGCGGCATTGATTAACTGGACGTTGACCACCTCCCCGGTGCTGTCGGTCAGGGGGATCAGCAGATCGTCGGGCTGGTAAGTGATCCCGCCCACGCGTAGTGATGGCCCTTGTAATGTCAGGGCGTCAGTGTCCGGCCAGCCCTTGGCGGTCAGGTAGGTATTCCCGGTCTGCTTCTGGGCGCTGGCGAGCAGTTGCCTTGCCTGCTGAGCTGCATGATGCTGTGCCTGTGCTTTGTCCTGTTGTTCCTGTTCGGGGTTGTGCTTCGCCAAGGTGCTGGCCGACGGTTCACCCAATATCCCGGCCACCTTCACGGCGGCCTCTTTGGTGGTCACGGCCAGCGCCTTTTCGACCAGATTCAGGCCATCACCGCCGCCGCACTGGTTACAAAACCATGTGCCACGTCCCTGCAGATTATCAAAGCGAAAGCGGTCTTTGCCGCCGCAGACCGGGCAAGGCTGCGCCCGGCCCCCGGCAATGATATGAATGCCCAGCGCGGGGAGCAAGACCGGCCAGTGGCCGGTCGCTGCACGTGAGGTGTGAGAAACGCTTAATGCGGTCATTGTTTTGCCCCCTCAGTGCACGGTGGTGTGACAGGTGACGGCCATCCGGCCACAGCACAGCTCATCCATCATCTTTTGGCCGAGCGTTGTCAGGCGTGGCGGTGCCACCAGAATATCCGGCTGCACCATGTCACTGAGCATGGTGCAGGCCATGTCCATGCCCACCTCTGCGCCGTGCTGGCGAACAAAGTAGCCCTCAATGTCCATCGCAATCGCCATTTGCAGCTCATCCAGCGTATAGCCGGGGTTCACCCGGTAAAAAGCGCAGGTCTCGAGATAGGCATGGGCCAATGCACGGCGGTAAACGGCGGTACGGACTTCAACGGGTAAACAAGACTGTGGGGTGTTCATGCGGCGGAAGCCTCCATGCTGGCGAGAATGTGGGAGTCACAGGTTTTGACGACCTGTCCGAGCTGGTCAGTGAGTACTGCTATGACAGACGCAAAGGCGGCTTTTTGCCCGGCGTCCGGGCGCTGACCGGTCGATTCGAGAGTGTCCAGCATGTCGAGGAACAGCACGCCGGTAGAATGTGCGTGCTGAAGACGCAGGAAATCAGCATGCGGAATGGGGTAATAGGTTTCACTGTGGAAACGGGCGGCTAGCGTATTCATGCCACCCCCTGTACAGGCAGACGGCCCGCAAACGACAGAATGTAGTCACGCGCCAGCAGGCGGCGAGCGCTGTGCTCGGAATCCGCCACGGTGCGCAGCATGCACGGGGTTGCCGTCAGGGCAGTACGGCGAATGGCCGCAAACAGGAAACAGAATTCAGGGTGAGTCGGGGTAAGGATCGTAGCCATGGTGGCAGCCTTCTTAGAGTAAAGGTTGTTGCTACCACCGAAGTTCCTACACTTATGGGTGGTAGCCCAGACGGGGGTAGGAATACCGGCCTCTAAGAATACCGGCCAGCCCGAAGGCTGCCCCGCCTGAGCCACCATTGTTTGATAGCCACAGTAGCATAAATAGCACTGTGCAAAAAATGAGCGCGCAAAGGCTGCGACGAAAAAAAACACGCTAGGCGCGTGTTGTGTCGCCTTAGAGTAACACGGGTTCCTACGCCCGGCTGCCGATTGTGCGACAGCGGGGGGACTATAGCGCAGGGCCGGACGTGGGGGCAAGCCGTAAGACGCCCCCGGACGTTCAATCGATCGCATAGTGATCAACAGTCGGTAAGCGGGTCGTTGCGGGTATCGGCTCCCGCATCGGTCAAGGGTATCGGCCCGGCGCGGAATAAACGCGGTTCGGCCAGGCTATTGGCCAGACGGATCACGCCGTGTTTATCGCTGCGGTGTTCCGGTAAGGCAATATCCGGCTGTTTGCGTTGCAACAGGATGGCCTCTGCGACAAACAGCGCGTCGTTGTCGTTTAGGGTAAAGCTGTGTCGGCCCAGGGTTAACTGCATCATGAGGCGGCCCCCTGATGGCGGTTGGCGATGCGTTCAGCCATCCAGTTTTCGATTTCTGATTCGAGCCATGCCACAGTTTTACCGCCAAGGGATATTTGGGCCGGGAATTGCTTGCGGGTCATCATTTCGTAGACGGTAGAGCGTGACAGCCCGGTGGTGTACAGCACTTCCGGCAGGCGAATGAAGCGGTCGCGTGGCGTGTAATCAACCGGGACGGGCGAGAGAGTGGAAGGGGTTTGTGTGGCAACTGCAAGCATGGAATGCTACCTCGTTTATGCCCGGTGGGATCTCACCGGCGCTGTGTGGGTTCGTCTGGTAGCGCCCTATTATGAGAATATTTTGCGGGGAGGCAACAAGGGGAAGTTGTGTGATGGGCTAAGGAATTGGACGTAAAAACAACGAATTGCACTAAATTGCATTAGCCCACCTATCCTCACTCTTCCTCACTTTTAACTCATAGCTTTCAGCAATCAATAAGCAATTTATAAATAGGCAGGAACATAAAAATAAATCTAACCATGGCTAGCCAGAAAAAAGGCTTTTTTAGCCGAGTGAACAGTAGTGAACACTTGGTGAATAGTTTCAGATAAACTAGTCACTACTTTATTTACTGATTTATCTACATTTTTTATTAAAGTGAACAGTGGTGAATAGTTTTATATAAAACTAAAATCTCGTTGATGGTTTTATCGTCAGTTTTCAGTGCTGTTGTCCTGCGGACAGTCCAACCGGGATGAATGGCGATGTTGTACGGCAGTCAGCAGAATAGCTTCACATTGACTGACACCGGAGATAACCCCATGAGCACAACTGCATTACCCAAGTACATCAACGACAAACTGCACGCCCTGCGTGATGCCCGCGCCGCCCACGACAAAAACTATCAGGCGCTGACTGACGTCATTACGGGGATCGCCCGCTGTCATCAACAGAAGAAAGACACGGAAGTGGAAAGTCATGAGGCAGAAAGCCAGTGGCGCACCCTGTTTCGTAAACTGCGCGGAGAAATGACTCCTGAGTTGCAAGCACAACACCACAGCCGGATTTCCAAGCGGGAGCTGTCGAAAGAATTCGACGGCCTGATTGAAGAAATGGAGCTGGATAAAATGTACCTCCATCTCAGTTGCGGCGGCACGGCCCCGAAGGTAGTGGCCGCACATGAAGCAGCCCTTACGGCCTTTGCCGAACATGCGATGAGTAAGGCGGTGGATGCACTGAGCACGGCGCTTATCAGCCCTGAAGTTATCAAGGCTTGCGCACTGGCTTCACGGGCTTACGGCGTCTATGCGGACAATCCAATGAAAATGATTGAGCAACAGGTACTGGGAACGCTACAAGGCCGTATTCACGTTGCCATGGCAAAGCAAAATATTGACCACCCGGTGCTTAATGAGATTGGCCTGACGATACCGCAAGAAACCGGCGCATTGCCGGAACTGCAAAGCAGTCCTGCCAGACGCATGCAGGTTGTCGCAGAACTGAAGGAAAAACGCCAACGCTTGCAGCAGAAAGGGGCCAAATCATGATGCGTTGTCCGCTGTGCACCCATGCATCCTATACCCGCACCAGTCGCTATATCACGGAGCGGACGAAAGAAGCCTATTACCAGTGCCAGAACATCGTGTGTTCCTGCACATTTAAAACGGTGGAGAGCGTCGATAAGATTTTGTGCCAACCCATTAAAGTGGAAACGGCTACCGGTGATGATTTACCGCCGCCGGAAAAAAGGACATTAAATCGTTACCGCCGTTATAGCCGAAATCAAACACTTCACTGATTGAACTGGCCCCGTTGCAATGCTGATTTTGCTGCGGGGCTTTTACCGTTCCCCAAGCCCGAAAGCAGCCTTTTTCTGGCTAGCCTGCCTTAAATCGAGCGTGCATGCATAGGGTGCATGATTTTGCATGAATCCCCAGCCTTTCAAAACAGCCGAAACCCCGCGCCACAAGGGCTTACAGGGCCTCTGTGTCATGCATGAAATGTGCATGATAAAGTCAGAGCGCGTAGGCGAGGGAGTATTGCGCGCGCAGAGGTAATGTGAATATTTATTTTTTGCTGTCCGTGGGCATCACTGTGCATTACTGGTTCACAGGTAGACATGTAATAGGAAGGCATCCAACGGCGTGGTGAGCTTCTGAGGCGGTTAGACGTAGGTATTAACATGTCGCTATAACCGCTAACTCTCGATGTCTGAAGGAGAGTCAATCTTACCCTACATCCCTCTCTCCTTTGAAATCTATGTGATCTGAGCTCGTACATGCTTCTAATGAAACGCCCCCCCGCTCAGCGCATCGAACGTGGAGACACAGAATTCAACCCATTGTATCTAAAAGAATTTCATCACAAACTCACACATAAAACGCCTGTTCAATAAGTAAAATACATAGGTGCATGTAGTCCCCTATACCAAACAATGATAGGGCACGAGGATGCAAGGATCATAATCCTATACCATAACTAAGATTTTTGGCTGTAGGTACAAAACAAATTTGAACTTCAAGAATAAAAATTTTATATTAATAAAATCAGTAAACTCTATAATGTTTACTACCTAGTACTTACGCAACCAAAAACAAGCAGAGACTATAGTTTAAAAGGATAAATAGATGAGTTCTATTGAATACTATAACCATGATGACGAGAGTGCATTAAATCTCCTCGCTGATTGTTTCAAAAATAACAACCTAATCCCTATAATTGGTTCGGGTTTTACAGTTGGTTGTAAGACCAAAAAAAACAAACTAGTCCCCTCAGGAGAACAGTTTAAATCAAAAATGATAGATTTTATTAGCAAACAAAGAAACATGGATGCTGATAAAGTAAAAAAATTAGAAGGTAAAAAATTCAGCGAAATAAGCGACTTATTTTTCGATGACAAATGGGTTGAGCCAAGCACCAGAAAAAAATATTTAGAAGAAAGCTTTGACGGCGCGATCCTTGATAAAAGTAAAAAAAGCTTTATCAATGATATTAGATGGCCTTATATATATACCTTGAATGCAGATGATGCCATTGAATCATGCTCCCACTATATAACCGTATTACCATATGATTCAAGTTTGTCTCTCGACTCCAAAAAACACCCTACCTTATATAAAATACATGGCGACATACAATATGAATTACGACATGAAGTAAGTAGATTAATATTTAAAAAATCTGACTACCTTGCATCTATTGATGCAAATAAAGCAATGCTTGAACTTCTCCAGTTAGATTTTAAAGAAAAATTATATATATTGGATGTAGTTTATATGACGAACTGGATTTAGCTTTCATAGTAGCCAAGCAATCCCAACAGGGTAGAGAGCAAACCAAGAACATTATATTCATGAGAGAGAAACCCGACGAAATAGATGAGCAGGATTATATTAACATGGGTATTAACTGCATCATTTTACATGATGAAAATCGTTACGACCAAATATACACTTGTGTTAATGATGCATTCCAACTCGCAGGAGAAAACACACCGGAATTACAATCATTCAAGATAGGGATAAAGTCATTAAGCAATAATGAAAGTGATAACAAAAATTATCTTACAACTGGACTTGTACATCTTAATAATGGTGGGAGAATAAGCAATCATATAATCCCTTATTTCTACTCTAAAAGAGACAACGAACAAGAAATAATAAATGCGTTGAAAGATTACTCAGTTACAATATTAAAAGGCACAAGAGTCTCAGGCAGGACATTATTATGCTACAGTGTACTCAATAGCATTAAAGACAGAGCTATTTTTATAGTTGACTCAACTAACAAATTAAATACTTACTCATTAAATAGGCTACTGGGTCAAAGAAACTCAGTTATTTTTTTTGATTCACAAGTGTTAGATTATGATTTAATTCATGTCATCAGAAAAGAGAGGCGACGCTTAAAAGATAAAAAAATCAGCTTACTTATCTGTACTGAGCTTAATAATAGTGATGAAGAATATTTATTGAAAGATGAAGGTGAGTCCACAATAGTATTTAAGATTAATAACCACCCAAGCCCGAAAGAACTTAGCTCAATAAATAGAAGAGCAATAGAATCGCATCTACCGACATTTACAACAGGACGTTACTTCCTTGATAAAATATTTAACGTTTATAGTATTCTTGGTGAAAATAATACATTTAAAAAAATAAACATAACTTCTGAGTTATATATAATTCTATGTGTGATTGCTACAAAATACCATATCACAGGTCAGGAGATAATTAACTCAGGATTAAAAATTAGCGAAACTAAAACACTGGCAAAACAGCATGAGCCTTTCTTAGATATTGATGAAATTAAAACAGAAGAGAGATATGATCACACAAGTTTCAAAATTGTTTCATACTCTTCAAGTTGGGTTGTAGCTTTGTTAAGGGAATTTTACCGGAGTAAAGGAAAGGATTGGTGCATTGACAACTTGATAGCTCCACTAAGAAATATATATATCAAGGATAAAGAACTCGCTATTTCAATAAGAAAATATGATAACTTAAACTTTATATTCACAGAAGGTCGTGGTGGTGCAGCGGATCTAATAATTGGTTTATACGAAAAGCTACAAGAAATTGAGGGCAGAGACCCTGAATTTTATGTTCAAAAGGGAAAAGCTTATTATAATATTTATCAAGGCAATGATCAAATCACTCAAATAAGCAAAAGAATAAAAGAACTGGATACTGCATTGTCCTGGGCAAAGACATCAAGGTCTACCACAACTGAAAGAAATATCATCCATATCAGAGCATTATTATGGATAAAGAAAATGAAAATGACGGAGTTTGATTCTATTTCTGAAGTGGATTTCTCAACCTCACTAAACTGTATTTTAGAAGCAATTAACAATTTAGAAAACATAAGCTATAATGATACATTACTTAATAGTGAGAGCAAGTCATCTATAAACTTAAAAGAATACATCCATAAAATAGAAATAAACATGGGTAAAATACCATTCATATTAAATTATAAATCCGAATGGGAATTCATAAAATCCAAAACAAACATTTAATTATGTAGGACTGTATTACATACAGTCCTTTTCTGCTTATAATTAGCAAAGCTAATAATTTATTTTGCATAATCATATGGGGTAATTGGATTTACTCTAACATGATCTAAATAGTCAGCCCACCATTGCACCATCAACCGACGCTCATCCAAATGCTCAGACGTATGGATGTAAGCCGCACGCACATTGTTACGCTCAGAATGGCTTAACTGACGTTCTATCGCATCGTCACTCCACAACCCTGACTCACCCAAAGCACCGCGCGCCATCGTCCTAAAACCGTGCCCACAGACTTCCGTTTTGGTGTCGTATCCCATCGCACGCAGCGCATTATTCACTGTGTTTTCACTCATGACTTTTTTGGGATCGTGGTCGCCGGGGAAAAGTCGCTCGTTGTCACCACTTAGCTGCTTCAACCTCTCCAGCAAGGACAACGCCTGATGACTGAGTGGAACAATATGCTCCTCTTTCATTTTCATCCCACGATGGGAATAGCGTACGCCTTCAATTTCTTTCCGCTTTGCAGGTATGCGCCAGCAAGCTTTATCAAAATCAAACTCACCCCAGCGAGCAAAACGCAGCTCACTAGAACGCACAAAGGTAAGTAAGGAAAGCTCTACAGCGATACTCGTCATCAGACGACCACGATAAGCGGCAAGACGTGCAAGAAACTCTGGAAAACGGTGTGGGGGCAGAGCCGGATAATGCCGAGCCTTAGTTATCGTTAACGCTCCAGCCATATCAACCGCAGGATTAGAATCGATGTAATCATTCTGGACAGCAAAACGCATGATAGCCGTAACACGCTGTTGCAGGCGCTGAGCAACATCGTGCTTGCCAGTGGCATCAACAACCTTGATCGGTGCTAAGAGATGGCTGGTTTTAAGGCCACGAATATCAGCTGCGCCAATATACGGGAAAATATGCAGTTCCAGATAGCGGAGCACTCGCGAACGATGATCCTCGCTCCAGCGCTTGTTGCTGATATGCCATTCTCGGGCGATGGTTTCGAAAGTATATGCCCCTGCAGTTTCGGCCTGTGCTTCCTTCTGCTCAGCTTTTGGGTCTACTCCCTGCACCAGTAACCTTTTGGCCTCATCTCGTTTTCCACGAGCTTCGGCAAGGGTAACTGTCGGCCACACACCAAATGCTAAGCGATCTTCTTTTTTATCATTAGGTCGGCGGTACTTCATGCGCCAGTATTTGGAGCCCTTCGCGGTGATCTCAAGATACAAACCGCCACCATCGGCCATTTTGTAGGTTTTGTCTTTGGGCTTTGCGGTCTCGACTTGGCGGGCGTTGAGCTTCATTTTGGGGGCACATTTTCAATCGAAGTGTAGATGCCCCCAATTATGCCCCCACCGATACCCGGATTGCAACGGATGTGCTCGGACGGATTCAGACCAAAAAAAAAGCCTTTCGGCTTTAATTTTAGTAACTTACGGACTGTTACGGACGTTCTCGAACATACTAATGGTGCCGAAGGCCGGACTCGAACCGGCACGTATCTCTACGGTTGATTTTGAATCAACTGCGTCTACCGAT
>Ga0308166_1004400_pt1 | contig 11317 bp, 10 predicted proteins | sample PhyCR2_2_FD_202137 | JGI IMG/M metagenome (GOLD analysis project Ga0308166, IMG submission 202137) | Phyllosphere microbial communities from UC Gill Tract Community Farm, Albany, California, United States - DLSLCC.R2 | ecosystem: Host-associated > Plants > Phyllosphere > Unclassified | place... | reverse complement strand
ATTGGTGTCGACGATCATTCTTTATTCTCCCGATAGTAGCGAGTCAGCTTATCGTATTCAGCATGGGTGGCGATGTGCTTCACGTAAAAGCGCTTATTCACGAAGTTGATGTAGGCGATCACTCGTAAGTTATTGCCACCTACATCTAAAACCCACCACTTGTTGCGGTACTTAAAATTATCCAGGCTTGGCACGGCGGCACGCAGTTCATCCGGCGATTTGAAATCTGTTTCGCGAACCAGACGATACAGCGCCTTTATGGCTAAGGCATCGTTTGGAAAGAGCCGTGCCGCTTGCTCAAGTGGCTCTTTTGAAATGACGTGCATTAAGTGATTCCCTTCAGTAGTTCACAATATGTAAACACAATAACGCACAATACTCCCGGTGGCAATACCAGATAAGTCACGGTAAGAAGGAAGAGCGGGCCCGCCGTAGTGGGCAGGTATTACAGGTTAAGCAGGAATCCAGAATCGTTGCGATAATGCTGAAAGGATCTTCTATACCGTTTTTGGCCAGGAGATGTCGCAGCCGGTAGAGCGTCAATGAGTGCTGGCGCTGTTTATTTTCCAGTGCATTAATTTTATTGGCCTGCAGCGCCTTGAGGCGCAGATAGGGGGTTGACGTGCCCGCGTTGCTTTGTTGACTGGCGTCCGGCAGCGCAGGATTTGCCTCACCGCTGGCGGCGAAATGCGGACTTAATTTAACTTAATGTACCCTGTTAAGCAGACTGGCTGGCTTAAATACCCGCTAAAATACTCTTGTTAACAGGTAACATCGGCAATGGCTCTGATCCCGAAAAACTACACGCGGCTGGAAAGTGGCTATCGTGAAAAAGCGTTGAAAATCTATCCGTGGGTGTGTGGACGTTGCTCACGCGAGTTCGTTTATTCGAACCTGCGTGAATTAACCGTGCACCATATCGATCACGATCACACCAATAACCCGGAAGATGGCAGCAACTGGGAGCTATTGTGTCTCTATTGTCACGACCACGAGCACTCGAAGTACACCGAAGCCGATCAGTACGGCACCAACGTGGTGGCGGGAGAGGACGCGCAGGATGATGTGGGCACAGCAACCTATAATCCGTTTGCCGATTTAAAATCGATGCTGACGAAGAAGAAATAAATCTCACCGGCGCTGCCGATCGGCCATTCTGCATTCCGGCCAGTCGGCAGCGCTGATTCGAAGACTGGCGCTTTATTTTTTATCCAGCGACCAGGTCGCGCTGCGGACGTCTACTTTCACCGGCAATAACCCAATCCCGGTAAATTTATCGGCCAGCGCCTGCTGCTGCGTAAAGACCTCCGGCGTCATGCGCTGCGCACCGTAAGGCATTCTCGCCAGCGCACGTTGCCAGATTGGCTGCGGCAGGCCGGTTGACGAGGACATGATTTTTGCTGCCTCCTGCGGGTGCTGATTGGCCCAGCTACTGAGGGTGCCAAGCTGGTCGATTACCTGCAGTGCGGTCTGCGGATAGCTTTCAGCAAACTTACGGCTGGCAAGATAGAAGGTGTAATGCGGCACCAGCCCTTCAGCATTTTTTATCAGCCGGGCGTTGGCGTTGGTTTCCACTTCAGCATAGTAAGGGTCCCAGATAACCCAGGCATCGACCGCGCCACGCTGAAATGCCGCGCGCGCATCCGCCGGCGGTAAATAGACCGGAGTGATATCTTTATAGTTCAGGCCCGCCTGTTCCAGCGCCGTCACCAGCAGATAGTTGACGTCCGACCCTTTATTCAGCGCCACCCGCTTACCTTTCAGATCCGCCACATTTTTGATGGGGGAGTTAGCCGGCACCACAATGGCTTCAGTCTGTGGATTGGCCGGGGAGTGCGCCAGATAAACCAGATCGGCATTCGCCGCCTGCGCAAAGGTGGGCGGTGCATCGCCGGTGGCGGCAAGGTCAATACTGCCCACGTTCAGCCCTTCCAGCATCTGCGGCCCGGCCGGGAACTCGACCCAGTGCACCGCGATCCCCTGTTTCCTGAAGGTCTCATCCAGCGTGCCGCGATACTTCAGCAGGGCGAAGATATTGGCTTTCTGAAAGCCGATGTTAACCGTCTGCGGTGACTGTTCAGCCTGAGTAGTGAAAATCATCCCCGCCTGCGCGGCGACAATAAGCGCACTGAGTAAAACTTTTTTCATCTCTCTTTCCTGAGTCTGGTTGTAATCAGCGCAACATAACAAACGGCGCTTAAAGCGCTTAGCGATGAAAAATTCTATGCTTAGCTAAAAAACGTTATTGCTGCCAGACGGTGTCGCGCACTTTTATCGCCCGATTAAACAGGCCGAGCGCATAGAAGCGGTCAGCAATGATCTGCTGCTCACGAATAATCGCCAGGTTCATCCGCTGGGTTTGATGACTGCGCCGCGCCAGCGCATGCTGCAGTGAGGCGGTCGGGATGCCCAGCTCGCCGGATAACAGTACAGCCGCTTCGTGACGGTTTGCATCGATGTAACGACCGGTCTGCTCCAGCGCGTCAAGCAGCCGTTGCAGCAGATCGGCCGAATGGGCAGCAAATCCGCGTTCAGCCAGGTAGAACTGATGATTGTTGACCCGCCCGACGCCATCGGCGATCACCCGTAATTGGCCCGATTTCTCCGCATCGCTGAGTAGCGGATCCCACATCATCCAGGCATCAACCGCGTTCAGATCGCTGGGCGTCAGTGGATATTTTGGCGGAGCATAAACGATGCGTACCTCATCCAGCGCCAGACCGGCTTCATCCAGAATCTGTAACAGCAGATAGTGAACGTTAGATCCCCGGTTGACTGCGATACGTTTTCCCCGCAGGTCCGCGATCTGCCGCACCGGGCTGTCATGGGTGACCAGCAACGCCACGCTCTGCGGCGCAGCGGGCTCCCAGGCGACATACACCATCGGACTGTTGCCGGCCTGCGCGAACAGCGGCGGTACCTCACCGGTGGTGCCGAAATCGATCTCATGGTTACTCAGCGCATGTAACAGCTGCGGTCCGGCCGGGAACTCGCTCCACAATACGCTCACGCCCTGGCCCGCCAGCTGTTTCTCCAGCGTCTGTCGCGCTTTCAGAATGCCAAGATTGCCAAATTTCTGATAACCAATACGCAGTTCCCGCTCCGGTCGGACCGGTTGCAGCAGCGACGGATCGCGCTGACGCATCAGGTTGCGGCGCGGCTTTATCACCCCAAGGTGCCCGAGCTGGGTGCGCAGGGTATGACGACTGATGCCGAGTAGCGACGCCGCCTGTACCTGATTGCCGTGGCTCAGCTCCAGTGCATTTTTCACCAGCGCGGCGATCACGCGCGGGTAGATCGGGCTGTCGCTCTCCTGCATCTGCTGGCGCAGAAAACGACTCAGTGCCTCTTCACCCTGCGGCACCTCGCTGCTGGCAACCGGCCCTAACCGCAACTGCTGCGGCGTGATCAGGGCGCCAGTACTCAGCAGCACGGCGTTATGCAGCGTATTTTCCAGTTCGCGGATATTGCCCGGCCACGGGTAGTCACGCAGCGTGTCGATGGCGTCCTCGCTAAGCCGCAACTGCGGACGTCCCAGACGCCGGGCATAAAGTTGCAGAAAGTGACCGGCCAGTAGCGGAATATCCTCACAGCGCTGGCGCAACGGCGGCAACGTCACACTGGCGACATTCAGCCGGTAGAACAGATCCTCGCGAAAACGCCGTTCGCGGATCGCCACCGCTAAATCGACATGGGTCGCGGCAATCACCCGGACGTTGACCTTGACCGCTTTTGACGATCCTACCCGGATGATTTCGCGCTCCTGCAACACCCGCAGCAGTTTGACCTGTAACGGCAGACTCAATTCGCCTATCTCATCCAGCAGCAGCGTGCCGCCTTCTGCGGCTTCGAACCAGCCCAGATGCCGATCCTGGGCACCGGTAAAGGCCCCTTTTTCATGACCGAATAGCTCTGACTCGGCCAGACTTTCGGTCAGCGCGCCACAGTTGACCGCCAGGAAAGGATGCTGGCTGCGCGGGCTGTGATGATGCAGATAACGCGCCATCACCTCTTTGCCGGTGCCCGTTTCACCAATAATCAGAACCGTCGCATCGGTAGGTGCGAGCTGATCAAGCACGTTTTTAAACGCACGTGAGGCGGGATCAATTAGCTCCGGACCAGAAATCTGCATCTCATTCCCCTGCAAGAAAAGTCAGCCATGACGATAGCGTGACAGCAGGCCGGAAACGAGAGGCTGCCAACGGCAAAAAGTTGCAAATGCAGCAGCCTGTCACCGCAGTTGTTGCATTGGCAACAGAGGCTATTGATTATCGAAAAATATAAGCCGTTGAATTAAAAGTAATAATAGAAACTGCGCGGTTGGCACGTTCTCTGCTAAACCACATATAACCAAATGAATGGCTGCTATGTATTAAATTCAAATATCGTTATAAAGGAATCTGCTAATGCGCGACGCAACACAGGCAAACCTTAACCTGTTCTGGTTTTTGCCTACCCATGGTGACGGACGTTATCTTGGCACCACCGAGGGTGGAAGAGCGGTAGATTTACCCTATTTACAACAAGTTGCGTTAGCTGCGGATAACCTTGGCTACTACGGCGTATTAATCCCGACCGGCAAAAGCTGCGAGGATTCATGGCTGGTGGCCGCTGCGCTGGCACCAATGACGAAAAAATTGCGTTATCTGGTGGCGGTTCGTCCCGGCCTGCAGCCGCCCAGCCTGGCGGCGCGGATGGCGGCCACGCTCGATCGCCTGTCAGAGGGGCGCTTGCTGATCAATGTGGTGACCGGCGGTGATCCAGTGGAAAACAAAGGTGACGGCATTTTCCTCAGTCATGCTGAGCGTTATCAGGTTACCCGGGAATTTCTGACCGTCTATTCGCGACTCCTGAAGGGCGAAAAGGTCGATTTCAGCGGCGAGCACATTCGGGTTGAAGGGGCTGAAATTTTGTTTCCGCCGGTGCAGCAGGATGGTCCTCCGCTCTATTTTGGTGGATCGTCGGACGAGGCTATCGACGTTGCGGCTGAGCAGATCGATACTTATCTCACCTGGGGCGAGCCGGTCGGACAGGTGGCTGAGAAGCTGGCCGTGGTGCGCCAGCGCGCCGCAGAAAAGGGGCGCACACTCTCTTACGGTATTCGTTTGCATGTCATTGTTCGTGAGACTGAAGAGGAAGCCTGGGCCGCCGCCGACCGCCTGATCGCTCACCTGGATGAAGAGACCATCGCAGCAGCGCAGAAAATTTTTGCCCGGATGGATTCAGCCGGCCAGGCGCGAATGAGTGCGCTGCATCAGGGCTCACGCGACAGCCTGCGCATCGGGCCGAACCTGTGGGCTGGGGTCGGGCTGGTGCGTGGCGGTGCCGGTACCGCGCTGGTGGGCAATCCACAACAGGTAGCCGATCGCATTCGTGAATATCAGGCGCTGGGCATCGGGAACTTTATCTTCTCCGGCTATCCGCACCTTGAGGAGGCCCATCGCTTCGCCGAACTGGTGATGCCGCTGCTGCCGCTGGCGGCGAACACCGATAAACAGCAGCGTCGGGTGAATACCGGGCCGTTTGGTGAAACCATCGGTGGCGACCGTCGTCCGGATAAACCAGCCAGCGCGCGTTAACAGAGGAAAAGGCCACGTATGTCACAACAGCACATCGTTATTATTGGTGGCGGATTTACCGGGACCGCGCTGGCGATTCATCTGGCGCGGCTGGGTCCGGCGGGATTACGGGTCACGCTGATTGAACCGCGCGAGCAGCCTGGTCAGGGTGTGGCGTACGGTACGGTCGATCCGGCCCACCGCATCAACGTACCCGCCGCCCGGATGCAGCTAGCCGGTGACCCGGACGGCGCTTTCGATCGCTGGTTCCGGGCCTCGGCTGGCGTACAGGCCGATCCCGATGCGCTGTGGCCGGATGGCAATGTTTACCCGCAGCGCGGTCAGTTTGGCCGCTGGGTCAACCAGCAGTTTAACCAGGCGCGGGCGGACTCTGCGGTGCAGCTCAGCCACCTGTGTGATCGGGCCGTTACCCTGCGTGATGGCGTGGTGACGACCGCCTCCGGCCAGCAGCTAAAGGCCGACCACGTAGTGCTGGCGATCAGTCATCCGCCGCCCGCGTTGCCGGCATTGCTGCAACCTTTGCTGCATCATCCGGCCGTGATCGCGAATCCGTGGCAACGCGATGCGCTGGCACAGGTTGCGCCGGGCGATCGCGTGGCCATTATCGGCTCGGGTTTAACCATGTCCGATGTGGTGGCCTCACTGCATCGTCAGGGGCACCACGGCACCCTCACCGTTTTCTCACGGCGCGGACAACTGCCACGCCCGAACCTCAGCGGCAGTTATGACAACCTGACGCTGGACTACGCGCAGCCACAGCCGGCCACGGCGCGTGGCTGGCTGCACCGGATCCGTCAGGAGATCAGGCTAGCCGCCGTGCAGAACCTGCCGTGGCAGCTGGTGCTGGATGATATCCGCCGCAACGGACAGCGCATCTGGCAAAGCCTCTCGCTGGCGGAACAGCGGCGCTTTTTGCAGCATCTGCGGCCGTGGTGGGACGTACACCGCTACCGGATTGCGCCGCAGGTCAGCGCGGTACTCAGTCAGCAGCAGGCCAGCGGCCAGCTGACGGTACTGGCTGCCCGCCTGTTAGCCGCCGACGTCATCGAACAGCAGCTCAGCCTGACGCTGGGGCTGCGGGGCGGGGATGCCACTACGATTCGGGTCGATAAAGTGATTGTCACTACCGGACCGGCTCATGGCGCGCTGCTCAGCAGCAGCCCGTTACTGCATCAGTTGCAGGCTGACGGGGTGATCCAGCCCGATCCGCTGGCGTTGGGTATCCACGTAAACGCACTTTCGCAGACCCTGAACGCGCAGGGCGCGGCCAACCCGCAGCTCTATGTGGCCGGACCGGCGGCGCGCGGGCATTTTGGCGAGCTGATGGGACTGCCGCAGGTGGCCGAACACGCGGAATCCGTGGCGCAGCACCTGCTAGCGGGCACCCATTCTCCTCACCATGAGCGATGTCCCGGCTCACTCACGCACTAAAACTAACCTGTAAACCCAATCGATAATTAAACGTGGGCGGCAAGCAATTGCCGCATCCGCTCAGGAGTCGCTATGCCATCGCAACGTGAAATTCGCCTTAATGCTTTCGATATGAACTGTGTCGGTCACCAGTCACCCGGCTTGTGGGCCCATCCGCGCGACCGATCCTGGCAGTACAAAGATCTGGAATACTGGACCGATCTGGCGCGGCTGCTGGAGCGTGGCAAATTTGATGGGCTGTTTATTGCCGACGTGCTGGGCGTGTATGACGTGCTGAACGGCAACAATCAGGCGGCGATTCGTCAGGCCACGCAGGTGCCGGTAAATGATCCGCTGGCGTTAATCACTCCGATGGCGCTGGTCACCGAACATCTTGGTTTTGGCCTGACGGCGTCGCTGTCGTTTGAGCATCCTTATCCGTTTGCCCGTCGCCTCTCAACCCTTGATCATCTCACCAAAGGCCGGGTCGGCTGGAATATCGTCACCTCGTATCTGGAAAGTGGGGCGCGCAATATCGGTCACCAGACGCAAACCGATCATGATGCCCGCTACGACTATGCCGACGAATATCTGCAGGTGATCTACAAGCTGCTGGAGGGCAGCTGGGAGGAGGACGCGATTCTGCGCGATCGTGAACGCCGTATCTTCAGCGATCCGCATAAGATCCATCCGATTAATCATCAGGGCAAATTCTTCCAGGTGCCGGGTATTCATCTGTGCGAACCGTCGCCGCAGCGCACGCCGGTGCTGTATCAGGCCGGGGCCTCTAGCCGTGGTAAAGCCTTCGCAGCCGGCCATGCCGAGTGCGTTTTCGTCGCCGCGCCGTCGAAAGTGCTGCTGAAAAAGACCGTGGCGGATATCCGGCGACGGGCGGCCGAAGCGGGACGCGATCCGCGATCGATTCTGATCTTTAATCTGCAAACGGTGATTGTCGGCGAGACCGATCGGGCGGCGCAGGACAAATGGACCGAATACAAACGCTATGTCAGCTACGAAGGCGCACTGGCGCTGATTTCCGGCTGGACCGGTATCGATTTCGGCCAGTATCAGCCGGATCAGGTATTAAAACATCTGCACACCAACGCCATTCAGTCGGCGGTGGAGACCTTTTCAACCGCCGATCCCGATCGTCAGTGGACGGTGCAGGGACTGGCAGACTGGGTCGGGATTGGCGGTTTTGGTCCGCTGCTGGTGGGCAGTGCCGCCACGGTTGCCGATGAGTTGCAGAGCTGGGTAGAGGAGACGGATGTTGACGGCTTCAATCTCGCCTATGCCGTGACGCATGAAACTTTTACCGACGTGGTCGGGCTGCTGGTGCCGGAGTTGCAGCGGCGTGGCGTCTACAAACAGGATTATCAGCCGGGTACGCTGCGTGAAAAGCTGTTTGGTCAGGGGCCGCGGCTGGCGTTACCACATCCGGCTGCCGGTTATCGCTGGCCTGCTGCGGCAGAAGCACGGATTAAAAGCGCGGAGGCCTCATGATTGAGATCGAGGGTTTGTGCAAAAGCTACGCCGCGCCGAACAATCGCACCATTGAGGTGCTCAACGCGATTACCCTGAGCGTGCCCGCCGGTTCGATCACTGCTGTGGTCGGGCCGAGTGGTGCGGGCAAATCGACGCTGGCGAAATGCATCAGTCTGCTGGAGAAGCCAACCTCGGGCAGCATCCGGGTCAATGGTGAGGATCTGTCGCACTACAGCGGGGAAATGCTGCGCCGCAAACGCCGGGCGATTGGCACCGTCTTTCAGTCATCGGCTCTGCTGCAACGTAAAACCGCCTGGCAGAATGTTGCCCTGCCGCTGGAATGGCTCGGCGTGGTGCCGGGTGAGATCAAACGTCACGTCGGGACGCTGCTGGAGAGCGTCGGCCTGAGTGCGAAGGCGGACTTTTATCCGGCGCAGCTGTCAGGCGGCCAGCGTCAGCGTGTGGGGATCGCCCGTGCACTGGCGCTTAAACCGTCGGTGCTGCTGGCTGATGAAGCGACCTCCGGCCTCGATCCCGACGCCACCAGCGCGATTCTGACGTTACTCAAAACCCTGCGTGACCAGTTCGGCTTATCGATCATCTTTATTACGCATGAGATGGATGTGGTACGGCGCGCGGCTGACGCGGTGGCGCAGATCGCCGAGGGCCGGCTGGTGCATCAGGGTGCGTTACGCACCTTGCTCGCCAGCCCGGACTCCTCACTCGGACAACAGCTGTTCCCGCTACGGCCGCTCGCCGGCCATGGCGACCTGCTGCTGCAGCTCACCTACGGCGATCGTCCGATCGCTCCCGACTGGATCAGCCAGCTGACGCAGCGGTTTGGCGTGCAGGTCGATCTGCTGGCGGCGCACGTCGAGCAGGTGGGTGGCGCGCTGGCCGGGCGAATGCAGGTGGCGATCCGCTTTTCGCACAGCGCCGTCACGCCGACTCAGCTGATTGAACAGCTTGGGCTATTTGGCATTCATGCCGGGCTGCTCGATCAGCGTCCGCTCCTGCGGGAGGCCGTATGAAGCCCGCCGACGTCATCAGCCAGGATACGCCGTGGAGCCAGCTCCCTGCGCTGATGCTGCCCGCCTATGGCGAAACCTGGCTGATGGTCATCATCGTCATGCTGTTTGTGGTGACGTTCGGCGGCGTGCTGGGTGTGGTGTTGTTTAATAGCTCACGGCAGGGGCTGTTTCCGCAGCCGACGCTTCATCGCAGCCTGAGTGGCCTCGTTAACATCGGCCGGTCGCTGCCTTTTCTGGTGCTGATGGCGGCGATCATTCCTTTTACCTTCTGGCTGACCGGCACCACCATCGGTATTCCGGCCGCGGTAGTGCCGATGATCATTGCCGGCACGCCGTTTTTCGCCCGGCTGGTCGAAAACGCGTTACGGGAATTGCCCGCCGAGGTGACGGCTGTTGGGCTGGTGTCGGGCGGTTCAGTCTGGCAAATCATTACCCGCGCCCAGCTCAGTGAAGCATTGCCGGCTATCGTCGCCGCGGTGGTGCTGAATCTGATCTCAATGATCGAATATTCCGCTATCGCCGGCACCATCGGCGCGGGCGGTATTGGCTATCTGGCGGTGGTTTACGGTTATCAGCGCTTTGATCAACACATCATGATTGCCACCATCATCGTGCTGATTGTCACTATCCAGCTGGTTCAGTTTTTGGGTGACCGTGTTATTGCGGCACTGCAACCTCATCAGGGAAAACATCGGTTATGACACATCACGACTTTGAAATCAGACAAAAGAAAAAATGGCCGTGGGCAGTTGCCGCGCTGGTGCTGGTGGTGATCGCCGGCATTGCCTGGTTTACCTTTGCTCACCAGAGCCGGGCGGTGACCTTTGGCAGCACGCTGAAGGTCCATTTTGAGCCGGCAATGGCCGGTGAGGCACGGCTAATCGAGTATGTGGCGCAACATATTGCGCCTGACTATGGCATTAAGCTGGAAGCAGCCGGTTTGCAGGATCCGGTGCAGGCCGATCGCGCCGTAGCCGAAGGGCAATACGCTGCCACGGTTTATCAGCATCAGTGGTGGCTTAAACAGGTTGTCGAGGCAAATAAGTTTGAGCTGACGGCAACCCAACCGCTGTTCCAGTGGGCTTTCGGCATTTACTCCGATCGTTACCGTTCCATCAGCGATCTGCCGCCAGGCGCGGTGATTGTGGTGCCAAACGATGGGGCTAATCAGGGGCAGGCGTTGTGGCTGTTGCAGCGCATCGGGTTACTGACACTCGATCCGTCGATAGAGCCACGGACCGCCAGACTGCGGGATATTAAAGATAATCCGCATCAGTGGGTATTTAAGGAACTGGATTTATTAACCATGCCTCGCGCGCTGAATTCAGTGGATGCCGCCATTGGTTATGTTTCGCAGTTTGATGCCGGAAAAGTACCGCGTGATAAAGGGATCTTATTTCCGCCCGCGCCACGAACCTTCGCCTCACAGTTGGTGATTGGCACCCGCTGGCTGTCGGACGACAATATTATCAGGCTGAAAAAAGCTTTTGCCGATCCGCGTTTGCAGCAGTGGTTAAAACAGACCCAGGATCCGCTGGTAAAAGGTGTGCTGGTGCCGGTTTCGGCTGAATAAAAAGATTCATGTTTTAAAAATACCGGGTGAATCGGACGATTCATTCGGGTTTTTTGCTGCCTGAAATTCATGTTTAAGTTATTGATATAAATGAAATAGTTATCTGTATTTATTGTTTGTTTACCGTCCGGTTAATTCATATAAACACCGGGTCACCTGCTGAATACAATAACGAGGATATCATGAGTACACTGAATATTGACGACACCCTGAACGTCCCTCCACCACATTCGGCACCG
>Ga0308166_1004399_pt1 | contig 11318 bp, 5 predicted proteins | sample PhyCR2_2_FD_202137 | JGI IMG/M metagenome (GOLD analysis project Ga0308166, IMG submission 202137) | Phyllosphere microbial communities from UC Gill Tract Community Farm, Albany, California, United States - DLSLCC.R2 | ecosystem: Host-associated > Plants > Phyllosphere > Unclassified | place... | reverse complement strand
CGCGCCCGGGCCAATCCCTGACCGCTGCATTCTTCTACAAGCAGGTCAAGGACATCATCATGAACGAATCCTATACGAGGACGTATAAGGATCTCGCCGGCAACGATATGGAGTTCACGATCACCGGCCCGGCCAACGCGGCCAAGGCCCGTGTGCGCGGTATCGAGCTGGCCGGCATGACCTACCTCGACCACCTGCCCGGCGTGAGCGACTACCTGCCGGACTGGGCGAAGGGTTTCGGCGTGTCGTCGAACTTCACCTATATCGACGGCAAGCAGCAGCTGTACCACCCGAACCCGTCGAATTTCTGCCCGTCCGGTGGCGAGCTGAAGGGATCTGCAGCGCTGTATGGCTGCGACACCAACGGCATCCCGTACAAGGATCTGCCGGTGCCGTACATGTCGAAGCGCGCCTTCAACATGGCCTTCATGTACGACCACGGCCCGGTGTCGGCACGTCTGGCGTATTCCTGGCGTGACCGTACCTTGCTGGCGACCGGTGTCTATGGCGCCAAGGGCTCCAACGGCACCAGCGCCGATCCGGCGCACGTGGACGACAAGGGCAACCCGCTGCAGGATGCGGGCTTCGGGATCCCGGTGTGGCAGCTGCCGGTGGGCCAGTGGGATGCGGGCATCAACTACCGCTTCAGCGACCACTTCTCGGGCAGCTTCAACATCAGCAACCTGACCCGTACGGTGACGAAACAGGTCAACCAGCAGACCCCTGGCGACATGGGCCGTTCCTGGTTCGATCCGGGCCGCAGCTTCCGCATGCAGGCCACCTACGTGTTCTAACCTGAAGTGCCGCGCCGGTGCAAGCCGGCGCGGCGTTACCTGAACAGGAACGCAATGAAATCAATGTTCATCACGGCCGCCGCATTGGCGGCCGTATTCGTCGGACCTGCCAAGGCCGCCGACCCATCCTACTGTTTTTACCAGGACCAGAAGTTTTCCGAAGGGGCCGCGTTGAATGGCCGCGTGTGCACGCGTGGCAATGCCAGCGGCAAAGGCGGAGATTTGATCTGGGCACCGCAAGAGGGCTCCGGACTCCCAGCCATGCAGCAAGAGGTGGAACGCATCCGCATGCAGACCCAGCTCGTCCAGGCCCGCATCGGCTTGGCCGAGACGGAAGCCCGGTATCGTGAAGTGGCGGCCAAATCGTCCGGCAAAAACTGATCTTCCAACAGTCTCAGGCGATGTGTTGGTCCCGCACCAACACAAACCGCCGTCCATGCCGGCCTGCCCGTTACGCGGCAGGTGGCATGCTCCCTGCATGGTAGAAGGTGGGCGCGTGACATGCGCGCCGTTCCACTTCCAACCATTCGAGGAGAACCATCATGAACACATTGATTATCGAAGACCTGGCCTTTGACGGCACGGCGTCGGCCGGCTCGCGAGTGCGCTCGCTGTCGAGCGAGGAGATGAAGCGGGTATCCGGCGGCCGGGCGATCAGCGTGCTGGTCGATGGCCGGACGGCCGGCGCCGTGGACGATTTCTCGCTGAATATGGAGATATTCAAAGGGAACATCGGCGGGCCGATGGTGGTGTGACCATGGCACTCCGAGGTGGCCGTGCGGCCTGGGCTGCACGGCTTACCAGGGCGTTTTCATGGCCAAGCCACCTGTCACTAACTATCACCACGACGAACTCTCCGAGGAGCTAACTGACGCTGCGTGTTAGGGGCGGTGTCCAAGTTGAGCGCAATGTCAGGCTTAGTTTTCGTTCAGTAATTCCATGTTCTTTCGGTCTTCGTTGCTGACAAATTGACACGCCAGCAAGGTCTTATCTTTGAAAGCACTACTCTTGAGTGCGACAAGAGAAATTAGTCCTAGTTCTTTCATTTCTTGCTGGGCGTCCGGTAGCTGGCGTGCAAAGCCAGACATATTAATAATATTGATATCCTGCGGTACTAATTTGTAATGCTTAGCCAATTTTTCGGCGACATTTCCCTCAACAAGGACGCCAATGGTTGAACCAGCAAACAAGACATCTTGCGCAACAAAACCGTCCTTTTTTATGGGAGCCGGAAGATGATACACTGCTGCCCCTGATGACTGATCGGGCTTACCCAATTTTTCGGCTGCCTTATACATATCCAAAGCATGACGGGAAGAATAAGGTGGTTTACAAATTGCGGCATCGAAAAAGGACGATGCTGGCATCTTTTTGTCAGCCAAAGCAGGGAACGCCAGTATGGACAACAGAAGGCCAGATACTAGATACAGTGAAACTTTTTTCATTGAAGTTCCTTAAAAGAGCCAAATTAAAAGATAGCTCGAGGAATAGGCTCTGAGTATCCTCAGCCTAACGAAGCTGTATGGAGCCCAGTTGGCGAGCGAAAAATCGATAAATCATTGTTTCTCCGGAGGAATCAAATCGTATTTTTTACAACTCATGCCTTTTAACTGAATTTGTCCGATTCTCGAAATTGATGTCCAAACTTAGATCGCCTTGCTTAGCATCATAAAAAAATGTGGCCTGCCCCCACTTGCTGGATTTGAAAAAGGCCTCGCATGGATGATTACTGAAAAACTTCAAATTTAAAGATTTCTCGCATGCTTTTAGTACTTTTGACTCCAGAATACTGGACTCAAAAAACTCAATCAAATCAAACAAAAACGTAACGGCGCATATTTTTCCTTCTCCAACTTCAATCACGCTATCTGCCGATTTTCCGCAAACACTGACTTTTTTTAGTAGACGATATTGCGTTCGCCCCTCATCTGTTTGAACCGGTGGTGAACATAGTTTTGCGATAGATCCGGCTAGTACGCCTTTTTCATCAACCGTTATGGATGACGAATCAACCAAAACCAAACCGTGCTTCAAGTCTAATTTAACAGTATGCATTATTAATTCCCATACGCAATAATTCGCCCTGTATCTACAAGGCTTGGTTTATCTTTATTTTCTATAAAATATTGGGTGGCGCCACCATTTCCAAGGTTTGGATTGTTTTTTGCAACACCAACTGCCATGCAAGTATCCTTAGCAAGAACATAACCGTGAACTTTGGTGCGCATAGGACGTGCATCTCGATGCTTCCAATTTCCCTTGTGAGCAACTTGTACCGAGTCATTGTACTGCCTAGCATTGCGGGCACCTACTACTACGTCGGATTTCACTAAATAGTTCCCCGGTGCGTCTCCATGCGGATAAAGCGTATAAAATACGGTGCCCTTTTTCACGACAACATTTCTATAGCTATCCACGCCGTTGTACGGATCACGACCTTGCCACGACTGCGCAATTGCAGCAGGGTTACGGCCTTGACATGGATCGCAACTAGCGCAACCGTTCTTAACGGAATTCTGTTTCTTTGGTGCCAAACCCAGCGGATCGATCCATTGAATAGGGTTCGGTGCATATATATGAGTATTGAAACCACCTAGCAATCCAATCGGATCTTTGCTCACAAAACGACCGCTAAGTGGATCGTAATATCGGTGCCGGTTGTAATGCAGCCCCGTCTCTTCATCAAAGTACTGCCCCTGGAACCGGATCGGATTGTGTATCCCGGCCTTGTACGCCGCGTCGCTGATTGCCTGCTTCGCCTGCCCCCACGCCTTGTATTGCGCCGACCATGCAACCTTGCCCTCGCAATCCGTCAACTCCTGCGGGGTTCCCAAATGGTCGCATTGATAAAAGGCGATCTCGTCCTTACCGAACGGTTCGGTTTCCTGCTCAAAATCCCCGTTCCATAGAGGATCGAGCGCAATATCGTACTTACCACCGTTGCGCGCCATCAGCGTCTTGACATCGGTGGTGGGCGCTAGTTGAAGTGCCCCGTTCCGACTGGCCTGCACCAACGGCACGAAGCTGTCGCGCTCATATACGTAGTGCACCGTTCGTTCGCTTGCCGCATAGCCCTGATACACGCTGCTTTCCAACGCCAGCGTGTCGCCGTCCCAGCCATACATGGTCCGGGTCGTCTCCCGGAAAACAGTGCCTTCTATTGCCTGGCTGTGCTTGGCAATACGCCGTCCCAGCGGATCGTAGGTAAAGGTGGTGACGCCATGCCAGGTTGTGGCGTGGGTCATCCGGTTGAACGCATCCCATTCATATTCCGACCGCTTACCGTTCTGCACGCGTTCCACGAGGTTGCCGCGTTCGTCGTAGCGGTAGCTGACACCGGCATATTCTTTGAGCAGGTTGTCCAGCAGCTTTGGCAGCGGGGCACGACGGGCCATGGGTTCCTGCTGCGCGATATCGGCTACCTGGATGTTGCCGGCCGGGTCGAACCCAAAGGTTTCATGGCCCAATGCGCTGTTTGCCGCCAGCAGCCGTCCGACCGGGTCGTAGCGGTATTCGATGCGGCCGCGTCGGCTGTCCTCCAGGCTGGTCAGTTGGCCGGACGGGTCGTAACGGTAGCGCCGCAGGATTGCGGCTTGCATGCCAGCCTGGACGTCAGGGCGATACTTGTCGGGGTAGAAATCCCGGTCCTGTTGGCTGGCCCGCGCGATGGTTCCGAGCTGCTGTTCGATCAGGCGGCCGACCGGGTCGTATTTCATCGTTTGCAGCAGGCCGTTGACCTGGGTGCGGCCGGTTTCCTGGTACAGCGCGTCGCGCTCGAAGGAGACGAGTTCCTGCCCGTCGAGCAGCAGGCCGTGCACGTGGCCGGCACCGTAGGTCAGCCATTCGATGCGGTGGCCATCGGGGCGGGTGGTGCCGGTGCGCTGGTTGAGTTCATTGTAGTGGTGGTGCCAGACCGCGGTACGTTTGTCGGGATGGAAGGGGCCCTGGTAATGCTGGTGCTCGCGGACCAGGTTGCCGGCGGCGTCGTAGAACCATTGCAACCTGGCGTGTTCGTTCTTCGCTTCGACCAGCTGGCCGTTGGCGTTGTAGGCGAATGTTTCGATCTGCTCCGGCTGGCCGGGCACTGCGGCCCGGCGTTGCGCGAGCCGGCCCATGGGGTCGAAGTCGAGGCGGATGGTCACGCCGGCTTCGACGGTTTCCGCGAGCACGCCGCTGGCTTCGTCGTAGCGGTACTCGGTGGTCTTGCCATCAAAACCCTGTTCCTGCAGCAGGCGACCAACCGGGTCGTAGCGGAAGCGATAGACGCTGCCGTTTTCATTTTCCAGTGCGGACAGGCGGCCGAGCGCATCCCACTGGTAAGCCAGGCTATGTCCCAGCGCGTCGGTGCGCATCGCGATCAGTCCGGCCGCGGTGTAGCGGTAGGCGGTGGTGCGTTGCATTGCGTCGATGTGCGCAAGCAGCCGGCCTTCGGCGTCGTGGCGCAGTTGCTCTTCGCTGCCGTCGGGGTGGATAACGGCCTCGAGCTGGCCGGGATGGTTGCCGCTGTCGGAGCCTGCGTTGTGTGCTTGCGCCAGCGTCGCGGCGCTGAGCGGGGTGTAGCGATAGCGGGTTACATTGCCGGCGGCGTCGATGCTTTTGACCAGACGCTTGCGGTCATCGTATTCCCAATGGCTGCTGTGCCCGGAACAGTCGGTATAGCCGGCGAGCTGGCCATCCGAGGTGTACGCGAGTTTCTTGACGCCGCCCTTGGCATCGATGACTTCGACGGGCCGGCCGGCCTTGTCGTAGGCATATTGGGTCTTATTGCCGCGCGGGTCTGTTTCCTCGACGAGGTGCCCCTGGACGTTATAGTCACGCTTCCAGGTGCCGCCTTCGCCGTCGCGGATGCCGGTGACGCGGTGCTGTTCGTCATACTCGAAGTGGACCTCGCTGCCGTCGGCGCGGGTATGCGTGAGCAGGTTGCCATGCTCATCGTAACGGTAATGTTCGCTGCTGCCATCGGGGTGGACGTGACGGACGACGTTCTTGGCGTCATCGCGGAAGAACCATTCCTCGCGCCCGTCCGGATACACGATGCGGTAGGTATAGCCGGCGATGTCGTAGTAGTAGCGGGTTTCGTGACCAAGCGCGTCGACGACGTAGGTGAGGCGGATGTTCTTGTCCCACTCAAGCCGGGTGTCGTAGCTACCGTCGTCGGCCCACTCGCGGATCGCTTTGGCATGGGTACCGCTGTCGACGCTGGTGTCGTAGGCGAGGTTCATGCCGCGCCCAGTGCGGTCGGTGTAGCGAGTGACGAGGTGACGGTCGTACTGGTAGCGCCAGGCAGCGGCGTTTTCGTCCTGCGCGCGGATCAGGTCGCCGTGTTCGTCGTAGTCGTAGGCGGCAAGTTGGCGCACCAGTTCGCCGTCCTTGATTTCCCACAACGCGCGGATGTGGCCGGTATCGGCGTCGACTTGGGTGCCAACATGGGCGACGACGATCTCGCCCTGCTTGCTGATGATGTCGCTGAGCACTTCCTCGCCGGCGACTACGTGGTCATATCGCAGGCCAAGCCCGGCGCCGGCGCGGGCATGCAGTGCGATCAGCCGGAAATGCTCCTTGCCCAGATCGACCGCCTTGACGCGCACGGTGTCGACCAGCTCATAGGTTTCTCGCCAGGGGCTGGGTTCGCCTTCGGGCAGCGGCTTGCCGAAGTCGAGCGTAAGCAGGCTAGCGCTCATGCGCGTGAGCGTGATTTGCTCGACCGCGTCGTAGTGGCGCTGGCCGACACCCAGCCACGGATAGCGATGGCTGCGGCCGTCGGCGGCGTGATAGAGCAGGGCGGCGGGCTTGCCTTGGCCAACGACGTCGATGCGGGTGCTGTACGGCGTGAGCCAGCGTGCGCCGAGATTGCCGCGATCAAAGGCGGTCAGCTGGCTGCGGTAGATGCGGCTCCATTCGATGGGGAGCGGCGCATCCAGTACGAAGTCGGTGTGGGTGAAGGTTTCGGCGCCGGTGGCGAAGCTGATCGAGTGCGCGGTCCCGCCGGGTGCGGGGCACAGCTTGCAAGCGTTAGCGTCGCCCTTGGCTGGGCTTTGATGGCTGACAGCCTCCAGCTCGTGGCCGGGGTTGTTCTTGTTGTGATGCGCGCCCTTGGCTGACGGGACCAGCACCGGATGCCGCTTCTTATGCTTGATGACCGCGTCGCGCAGCCGCATCATTATCCACCGGATGCTCATCTGCGCCTGTTCGTCGGCCAGAGCGACGAGCTTGCTGCGAAACGCCGGCTTGAAGTCCTTCAGATGACCGATGATGCCCGTCACGCCCTCGACCGCGCTCTGCGGCAGGTGACTGGCTGCCGCGGCGACAGCGTAGTTCGCGGCCTTCTTGTACTGCCGGCCAAGGGCGCCAAGCATGCGGCGCCAGCTGCTTTTCACCTTGGGGTCGTACAGCTTGTCTTCCACTTCCGCAGGGGATGCCACGTCGAAAAGCGGTTCGTCGCCGATGCAGCGGTTGAGGATCTTGATCAGATCGTCGGCAATGCCGTCCGCAACATGGGCGCAATCGTCCAGCATCCCTGCCAGCTTGCCCATTGCACCATCGATAAAGGTCTCGATCTTGCCCGCCAGCGTGGCGTTGAGGTGCGCGATCAGCACCTCGATCAGGGCGGCGCCGATATCCTTGACGCCCAGCGCCAGCTTTTGCCGGACCAGGTGCAGCGCAGGCCGCAGGCTCATGCGGGCGGCACTCATCGTCGGCGGAAGCGGAACCACGCCAATCAAGTTGATGCCCAGGCTGACCCATTCCAGAAAATCAATTTCCTTCTTGGCGATGTACTTCTGGATGACCCCCACCATATCCATGATGGCGTCGATCAACGCCATGATGTTGCCGATCACCGGCAGGCTACCGGCTACGGTGCTCAGGCGCTCCAACGTGACGTAGTCATAGCTGATCTTGCGCAGCCATTTGTCAAAAGCGGCGGCAGCGGCGCCAATGTCTTGCTGGTCTATCGTGTTAAGTGGAGCGACGGCGACTTCCGGCACGCGTTCAGCCGGCTTGGACGGGACTTGCGTGGGTTCGGTCATGGAAGTTATTTATACGATGGATTTTTTCAAAGACGAGGACGGGAGTTCAGCGCCGATGTCCGGCAACGTTCCAGGCAGACCGAGGGGCGGCGCGGTGCCCGGGAATTTACCGACGACGTTGGCCAAGGCCGTCTGCCCGATCGGTGCCAGCAGTGCTTGCGCGCTGTCTTTTTGCAGCGACTGCACCGCCCTTGCCGCATGTTTCGCCGCTTGCGCAATCGCACCGAACTTGCCGGCTGCACCGTTGAGACTGCCCGCCGCAGGTTTGGCACCAGCCTCGGACAGCGCGACGGCCGGCCATTCGGTTCCCCGGCCGAAGTAGCTGCCTTCATCCCACGGATCGCGCGGATCCTCGCCGTAGCTGACCATGGCCATTCCCATCGGCAGGCCGGCCACGCTGGCAAAGCCGTTGCCATCGAGCGTTCCGCGGTGGACGCCGCCTTCGGCGTCGACGACGGTGTAGTCGCCTTGCTGGACGCCTTGGCGCCTAGCGCCTTCCTGATTCACGTACTGGTGATACAGGTCGAGCTGCCCCAGCGGCAGCTTTACAGTCTGCGGCAAGGCCGGCGTGCCTTCGCTCTTGCCAGGGTCGAAGCTATGTTTCGCCGCGTGTTGACGCCAGATGCCGTTGGTGCCATGAACGATCCCGGATGCGTTCCAACGGCTGAAGCTGGTGCCGCCGTTGATCACCACCTCTTCCTTTGCCGTGATCGTGATCCGGTTGGCGGTGTGGGTGATGTTGAGCTTGGCCAGGATGTTGACGCTGTCCTTCAAGGCGGTGATATCGATGTCGGCGCTCGCCGCCACCAGCTTCATGCCGGCCTTGTAGGCAAACAGCCGCACCGCTTCCTTGACGCTGGCCAGCAGGCTCTTGCCCGCGCTCAGGCTGACATGGCCGCCGCTGGTCACGGCAGAATGCTCCACGCTCATCAGATGAGTGGAACCTTGCGTCGTGGTTTCAATGCCGGCGGGGCTCGCGAGGGTCAGGTGCGGCGCCTGGAATTCCGGGAACTCGCCTTGCGCCGGCGTGCCTCCCTGACCTTTGATGGCGTCGACCTGCGCCTGCAGCGCGGCCGTCACCTGGTCCTGGTCGCCGGGCTGGTGCGCCTGCGCCTGTTGTGCCACCTGCGACAAGCTGTCGTGTAACGCCTGGCCCTGCGCCATGCGCTCCAACGTCTCGGCCATGTCCGTGATATGCGCCTGGGCGTTCGGCCGTCCTTCGGTGCTGAGCAGCAGGCCCTGCTGTGCGCGCACCGCGCCACGGCCGTCGGTGCGCAGCTCGAAGCCCTGGCCGCGCGCGCCCTTGCGTCCAGCAGTGTCTTCGATGCGGTTGATATGACCGAGACTGAGCTGGCTGGCGAGATGGTCGCTCTTGAGTTGCGCCTGGATCTGACCCTGGGTGTCATCCAGCACCAGGTGATTACTGCGTCCTCCGGGCGTATTGCCGCCGTTGGCCGTCAGCTCCCGGCTTCTGAGCCCCATCAGCGCCCGCTGTTCGGGCAGCTTCCACGGCGGCATATAGCTCTGGTTGTACACCGAGCCGGTCACGATCGGATGGTCGGGATTACCGTCGAGCCATTGCACGATCACTTCAGAGCCGACCCGCGGATGGCTGGCCAAGCCTTTCTCGCCGCCGGCCCAGTTGCTGCTTACCCGCACCCAGCAGCTACCGCTTTCGTCCCGGTCCCAGTGAAACTTGACCTGGACGCGCCCGTACTGGTCCACGTTCAGGCTGCCCTGGCCTTCCGGGCCGACCACGATGGCGGTCTGCAGGGCAAGCAGTCTGGTATCCGTGCTGTTGAAGCCGCGTCCTGGCCGCCAGTGCATGGCCTTGTTCTGGCAGAGCAGGTGGTTCTTGTACTCGGAGACCGCATCCTTGCCATGCAGGTAATTGTTGCTGGCTTCGTGATGCACTTCCAGGATCAGGAATTCGCTGTCTTCGCTTTCGCCGAAATGGTCGAGCAGCCTGAACGACCTGCCCGGGGCGACGCGCCGGTTGTTGCCTTGTGCTTCGTACAGCTTGCCGCGGGCCTCGATTTCTTCCATGCGCAATTGCGAAAGCCGGTAGGCGTCGGACTGGTGCTTGAATCCGTAATGCCCTTCATAGCTATGCACCTCCAGCTGCGGAATATCGCCTTGCTGGTTGATGGTGACGGTGTCCGCATGTATCGGGCGCGGATTCTTGAAGTCGAAGCCGCTCACCGCCGTTTGTCCGGACGCCCACTGGCGCAGCGGGCTCCACTCGCCGATCGCATCTTCTTCGACCGCGCCACCGGCGCGGTGAAAGCGGATGCCGGGCGACGGCCCCTCGATCGGCGGTACGGCGAGGGTGTCGTCGCACACCCTGAGCGTATGGCCTTCGCGGCTGTGTTCGTACCAATAGCTGTAGCCCGCCGCTTCCCAACGCCGGCACAAGTAGTTGTGGTCGGTTTCGTCCCATTGGGTGGTCATCGTGAGCTGCGGTTGTTCGCCAGTGACTTCCCATTCCCACGCAGGTAGTCCTTTGTAGCCAGCGAAGATCGTCTCCGCCTGCTCGCGCAGGCTTTTGGCATGGAACAGCCGGTTGTTACGACGCAGGCGCGTGTACGCCAGCCACGGCGTCAGCACGGCCTCGTAGAACGCGATGCCGCCATCCGTTTTGACCAGCTTGAACGACGTGACATAACCGGTGAAGGGACGGAGGCTGCCGTCCGCCTGCACTAGCGAGACGCACAGCAGCTTGCCGTGCATCGCCTCAAGTTCTATCCTGCCGTCGTCGCTCAGGAGTTCCACCTTGAATTCGAAGTCGCGCGACAGGTATTCCGTGCCTTCGAACCGGTTCACCATCAGCTTGACTCGCGGGCCGTCGTTCCTCGGGAACGACAAGCGCAACAGGCGGGTACTTTGGTGAACTTCCAGCAGTGCTTGCAGGTCAGTCATCGTAGTTACTCATTCGTTGAGCTGCGCATTGTTGAATTCGAGGTGCTTGAAGTGGCTGTCGGCGCGCGTCTGAACTTGCGACGAAGTTCTTGACTGTAGTGATTAAATTGCGTGTAAACAGTGACAAAACGCAAGTTTTGGCGGGGTGCGCCGCGCAGTGGATTCTGCGACAACGCTGACCGAAGCGCGCGGGCGAAGGGTAAGGCCGTTATTGATCGTGGGCGGCGGGCGCAACCCCGGTAAAGCGCTCGCCTTCTTATCAGTGACTACCTCAAGTCCTTTGATCTGATTCCCGACAAGAAAGAGACACCGCCGGAATTACTGCTTTATGTCGAACCCGGCAGACGCTGTTGCTGTTGAGAATTTCCTATCGGCGATTATGATTGTTCGGCGTAATAGAAAAGCAAAAAGCCCGGCGTTTCCGCCGGGCTCTGTACTTGTGGCCAACCTTTTTAGTTCAAGGCTAACTTTTGTGGAAGAGCAAAAAAGTTTGACACAAGCGCACCTATGGCGTACCGACTCCGATATGCCGAGCATCGAAATAATGTTCGACACAAACGCCCTTCGGGGCGTTTCT
>Ga0308166_1004394_pt1 | contig 11323 bp, 6 predicted proteins | sample PhyCR2_2_FD_202137 | JGI IMG/M metagenome (GOLD analysis project Ga0308166, IMG submission 202137) | Phyllosphere microbial communities from UC Gill Tract Community Farm, Albany, California, United States - DLSLCC.R2 | ecosystem: Host-associated > Plants > Phyllosphere > Unclassified | place... | reverse complement strand
GCCGAACCCGGGTCGAACGCGTCCGTGTTCTTGACGTTGTCCTCGTTGAAGACTTCGCCCGTGTACAGCGGGTTGCCGTTGCCGGCCGGGTTGGCGAACGCCGCCAGCGACGGCGTCTGCACCTTCACGCCCCACACGGTCAGGCCGTCGACGCCGCTCGGCACGACGTGGAAGTTGGCGCTGTTGTTCAGCGTGATGCGGTACAGCGTCAGGTTCTTGGCGTAGTTGAACACCATCATGCGGAAGTTCGACTGCGAACCGTAGCCGGTCGTGCCGTTCTGCACCATGTTGCCCAGGTAGGCCAGGTCCCACCACGTCATGTTGCGCACCGACGATTTCGAGTTGACGACCGTGCCGCCGTTGTCGCATGCCGTGCCGTCGGCCGCCTGCGTGCGCTTGGCGTACGCGACGTACGTGTTCGAGCACGTCATGTCGACCTTCATCAGCGGGTACAGCTTGTCCGTGGTGACGATCTCGGCGTAGCCGCGGCTGTCGATCGCGCCGTCGCCGACGACGGCCGAGTTGACGAGGTTGTTGCCGCCGATGAGCGGCAGGCAGTTCGACGACGAGCCGGCCTTGGTTGCGGAGACCGCGGTGTTGGCGCAGTACGGGCCGGCCAGCGTCGGCGCGTAGGCCTTGGCATCGCGCGACGCGTACAGCGTGGCACCCTTGTCGATCCACAGCGTCACGCCGGACGGCAGGGTCAGCGGGCCGGAGATGAAGCCGTTGCCCGGACCGGTCGAGCTCACCACCAGGCGCACGGCGTACTTCGACGCCTTGTACTGCGGCTTGGCCAGTTCCTCGCCGGAGACGCCGGCGATGTTCACGTTCGGGTTGTTGGCGGCCGTCTGGGTCGCGGTCGCGGCCGCGTCGGCGGCGGCGATCTTCGCGCCGACTTCCGCCTCGACGCCGGCGCCGCAGGCGTCCAGCGCGGCCTGGATGCGGGCCTGGTCGGGGTTGATCACGGCCGGGTCCTGCGCGATGCCGACACCGGCCTTGCTCGGATCGGCTTCCGGCGGCAGCGAGCCGTCCGGACGGCGCACGAGGCTGTTCGACGCTTCCAGCGTGGCGCAGACTTCGGTGTCCTTCGGCAGCGTCGGTTCGGCCGGCAGGTCCTTGTCGTACGACGTGGTGCCGACCTGGTACACGGCACCGTCGGTGTAGGTCACGGCCGAGTCGGCCGAGCCGCCGCCACCGCCGCCGCCGCAGGCCGCAAGCGCGGCCGCGATGGTCAGCATGGGCAGCGCGACGCGCGCATCCTTGGCGGCTCGGGTCAGATGATTCTCTCTTTTGGTCATTCCAGGGTACTCCGTAGGTCTCGTTGTTGTGCGGGGCGGATCAGAAGCGCGCGATCAGGCCGATGCCGAAGGCGCGCGGGCTGTCGCCCGGGGCCAGGAACGCATTGTCCTTGCCGATGTTGTTGCTGTAGACCGGCGCCTGGCCCAGGTTTACGTTCTGCTGGGCGTGGTTGCGGATCTTGGTGTAGTACACATACGGGGCCAGGTACTTGTTGAAGTTGTACAGCGCGCCGATCGAGTACTGCGTGGCGCCGAAGTCGCTCTGGTTGGCGAACGTGGTGTTCTTCAGGTCGTACAGCTTGCCGGCCGAGGCCATGATGCTGGCGCGGCCGATGTCCTGGGCCACCGAGACCATCGCGGCGTTCTGCTTCATCGAGCCGCGCACGACGCCCGGATAGAAGTTCGACGGGGTCGGGATGGCCTCGTCCTCGTAGCCGTACTTGCCCTGCTCGAAGCCGACGGACACCGTCGTGTGGGTCGGGAAGCGGTAGCGGGCGATGACTTTGGCGAAGCTCGTGTTGACGCCCGAGACGTCGCCGGTACGGAAGCCGAAGCCCTGGGTCATCGCGTCGGTGTCCACGCCCGTGTTGTTCTGGCGGTCATAGCCGATACCGACGGACAGCGCGCCGATGTCGTAGCGTGCGGCGACCGACCAGCGGCCGCGGTTGGTGTTGCTGTTCTGGTTTTCGTCGAAGCCGTACGACGCGCCGACCTGGATGCTGCCTGCCGACGGGATCGCGAACGCCGGCGACAGATAGTGTGCCGAGTTCTTGTAGCGTGCTTCGCCGCGCGAGAACACGCTGTCGGCGTTGCCCGTCATCTGGGCCGACGTGTTGTTCCACACGTCCATGCCGTGCACGGTCAGGCCGAGGTTGCCGCCAAATTCGCCGCCCGAGCCGATCAGGCTGCGATACACGGAATCGTTATTGCCGACGACGAAGGTACCGAAACGCTTGCTTTCGAGGCCGACGTAGGAATTGCGCGACGACAGCGACGACGATTCGCCGCGGGTGTTGACGCCGCCCTGGTCGAAGTTGTTCAGCGACGCTTCCAGCTGCCAGACGCCTTTCAGGTCGTCGGTCACGCCGATGTTGCCGCGGAAGCCGAGGCGCGAGTTGCCGTCCGAGACGCGGCCGCGGGTGTTGTACGGGGTGGCGCCGCCGGTGGCCTGCACCGATTCGAGCTGGCCGTTCAGGAAGCCGTAGATGGTCGTGTCGACCTTCAGGTTGGCGAGGTCGCCGAGGGTGGTGTCCGCATGGGCGGCGTTCGAGAGGCCGGCCACTGCGGCGGCGGCCGCCAGGAGGGTCTTCCTGGAAGTAAAGTACGTCATTTCTTAAAGCTCTTTAAAAAAAGTGGAACCGCCGCGGGATGCGGCGCCAATGCAAAAAACTGCGAACGAAACTGCTTGTGGCCGGTCAGGACTGCGCCGCCGGCACGCTTGCGACTTTCAGGGGCGCTTTCGGGCCGTTGTCGCGCACCAGCATCCATACGACGATGGCCGCGAGCACGTCGAACACGGCCAGCACGACGAACAGCGGGCTGTAGCCCACATGCGTGACCAGGACGCCGAACAACAGGGTGAACAGCGTCGCGCCCAGGTAGCCGGACATGCCGGCCAGGCCCGTAGCGGTCGCCACTTCGTTTTTACCGAACACGTCCGACGTGATGGCGTACAGCGCGCCGGACAGGGTCTGGTGCGCGAATCCGCCGATGCACAGCAGGAAGATCGCGGTATAGGGGCTCGCCACCAGGCCGATGCAGCCCGGGGCGATCATGCACAGGGAGCCGAACGCCATCACCCACTTGCGCGATTCGAACAGCGAGACCTTGAAGTGCTTGTGCACGATCGGCGACAGGTAGCCACCGAGCACGCAGCCGATGTCGGCGGCGAGGAACGGCAGCCAGGCGAACGCCGCGATCTCCTTCAGGTTCATGTGACGCTCGGTCGCCATGTACAGCGGGATCCAGGCGTTGAACGTCTGCCAGGCCGGCTCGGACAGGAAGCGCGGGATCGCGATCGACCAGAAGTTGCGGCTCTTGACGATCTGGCGCGCCGTGGCCTTGGCGGCGCTGTCCTGGTGGCGCGCTTCCTGGCCGGACAGGATGTAGTCGCGCTCGGCGTCGGTCAGCAGCTTCTGGTCGCGCGGATGCTTGTAGAACACGACCCACAGCAGCGTCCACGCAATGCCCAGCACGCCGACGATGACGAAGGCCCACTGCCAGCCGGCGTGCAGGATCGCCCACACGACGAGCGGCGGCGCGCACAGGGCACCGATCGACGAACCGATGTTGAACCAGCCGATGGCCACCGAGCGTTCCTTCGCCGGGAACCATTCCGTGGTCGCCTTCACGCCGGCGGGAATGCCGGCCGCTTCCGTGAGACCCAGCAGGCCGCGGAAGAACGCCATGCTCTGCCAGCCGGACGCCAGCGCGGCGCACGCGCACGCCACGGACCAGGCGAACGCGAAGACGGCGAAGCCGATCTTGGTGCCGATGGCGTCCAGCACGAAGCCGGCCACCGGTTGCATGACGGCGTAGCACACCTGCCACGCGACCACGATGTACGAGTACTGCTTGGTATCGATGTGCAGGTCCGCCATCATCGTGGGCGCGGCGACGGACAGGGTGTTGCGGGCGAGGTAGTTGACGATCAGGCCGAGGGTGACCAGGCCGACCATCCACCAGCGCATGCCTTTGAATTTATTCATTTTTATGCCTCCTGGGTGATTAGGCGCGAGTTTTGGGCGCAGCAATCCGGGCCGTTGGGCGCAGCGCGCATACGGCCTCTTCGAAAGGAACGACGATCAGGGTTTAAGCGAGCAGCGCGCGGATGCCTTGCTCCTCGATGGCGTCCAGGTCCATGGCCAGCCGCTCGGCCAGTCCCGGTACGCCGTTCAGGTCGCGGCCCCACAGCGCGCTGTGGGCCAGCCAGCCGCGGGCCAGGTCGGCGCGCGTCCACGTGCCGGCGGCGACCTTGTCCCAGCCGTCACGGAACCATGCCAGCGTGGCCGGATCGTCCGCGAGTTCGATGACGCCGCCGCGGTACAGCACCATCGTCGCCGCCATCGCCAGCACGAGGCGGCGCGGCAGGCGGCCGCCGTTCAGGTCCGCGAAGCGCAGCATCTGCGGCAGCACGCGCGCGGCGAACTTGCTCCAGCTGTTCAGGGCGATCGAGGCCAGCCGGTGGTGGATGGCCGGATTGCGGAAGCGGCGCAGCACGTCTGCCGCGAAACCTTCCAGTTCGCCGCGGTCCATCTCCAGCGCGGGGATGATCTCGTCGTAAATGGCCGCGCGCAGGAACGCGCCGACCTCGTCGTCGTCGACGGCGGGTCCGACCGCTTCCAGGCCGGCCAGCAGCGCCACCGGCACCAGCGTCGTGTGGCCGCCGTTCAGGATGCCGACCTTGCGCTTCTTGTACGGGACGATGTCGTCGACCAGCTTGACGTTCAGGCCGCTGCCTGCCAGTTTCAGCTCGGCGCCGACCGAGGCCGGGCCCTGGATCACGAACAGGTAGTAGTACTCGGCCGCGACGAGGAACGGGTCGGCGTAGCCCAGTTCCCGTTCGATCGCTTCCGCGTCGCCGGCCGGATAGCCGGTAACGATGCGGTCGACCAGCGTATTGCAGAACGTGCAGGCGGTGCCGACCCATGCCGCGAAGCCGGCGGGCAGCTCCCACAGGCGCGCGTAATGCAGCACGGCGTCGCGCAGCGCGGCGCCGTTGTCGTCGATCAGTTCACACGGCAGCAGCACGAGGCCCTTGTCGTGCGCGCCTTCGAAGGCGAGGTAGCGCGCGAACAGCAGCTGCGCGAGCTTGGCCGGGAACGTGGCCGGCGGCGCGTCGGCATAGCGGTCGGTGTCATTGACGGCGATGCCGGCTTCCGTCGTGTTCGAGACGACGAAGCGCAGGTCGGGATTCGTGGCCTGCGCCAGGTAGTCGGCGTACATCGTGCCGGGGTCGATCTCGCGCTGCACGCAGGAGACGGTGCGGTACGCCTTAACGGGCTGGCCGGCTTCGTCGAGGCCGCGCACGAGCACGGTGAACAGGCCGTCCTGGGTGTCCAGCAGCGGCGCGGACGAGCCGCCGCGCGGGCGCACGACGACGACGCCGGCATCCAGGCCGGTCCGTTCGTTGAGGAGGTCGATTTGCCAGTCGAAGAAACCGCGCATGAAGTTGCCCTGCCCGAACTGCAGGATTTTCACGGGCAGCGCGAACGGCGCGGTGCGGCGAAGTGTTGTCATGGTGCGGTCCTCACAGCGAAATGTCGCGCTTCCAGAAAATGAAGTCGTACTGCTGCAGGCGGTCGGCCTTGCACTTGTACTTGCCGCCGGCGGTCGCCACGACCATGTCGAACAGGCCGCGGGCCACGTCCGGCAGCGGCTTGCCCTCGATGATCGGACCGCAGTCGTAGTCGATCAGGTCGGCCAGCTTCGCGGCCACGCGGCTGTTGCTGGAGATTTTCAGCACGGGCACGATCGGGTTGCCGGTCGGCGTGCCCAGGCCCGTCGAGAACAGCACGACGTTCGCGCCCGAGGCGACGATGCCGGTCACGGATTCGACGTCGCCGCCCGGCGTGCACAGCAGCGCCAGGCCCTGCTTGTCGGTCTGCTCGCCGTAGTCCAGCACGGAGACGATCGGCGACGTGCCGCCCTTCTTGGCCGCACCGGCCGATTTCATCGCATCCGTGATCAGGCCGTCGCGGATGTTGCCCGGGCTCGGGTTGTCGGCGAAGTGCGTGCCGACGGCCAGCGCGCGCTGTTCGAAGTCGCGCATCATGCCGAGGAAGCGGCGCTTGTCGTCTTCTTCCACGCAGCGTTCGATCAGGCTCGATTCGACGCCGCACAGTTCCGGGAACTCCGCCAGGATCGACGAGCCGCCGACGGCGACGACCATGTCCGACACGTAACCCATCGCCGGATTGGCCGAGATGCCGGAAAAGCCGTCCGAACCGCCGCACTTGACGCCGATCTTCAGGTGCGACAGCGGCATCGGGCGGCGCTGCACGCGGTTGGCCTCCTTCAGGTGCGTCAGGGTGTCCTGCAGCACCGCCTTCATCATCTTCTCTTCGCTTTCCCACTGCTGCTGTTCGTAGATCAGCACGGGCTTGTCGAATTGCGCGTTCTGCTTCGCCAGGGCGTCCTTGAACATGCCGATCTGCGCATTCTGGCAGCCGAGCGAGAACACGGTGATGCCGGCCACGTTCGGATGGTCCGCATACGCCGCCAGGATCTTGCACAGCGAGCGCGCGTCGGCGCGGGTGCCGCCGCAGCCGCCGTTGTGCGTGATGATGCGCACGCCGTCCACGTTCGGGAACGGGCGCATCACGGGCTTCGGTGCCTCCATGTCCTCGCCGAGGAGCTGGAACGTCAGCGATGCGAGGTCGTTCGTGGCGTAGCCGAGCGGGACTTCGAGCGCATTGCGCAGGTGTTCGACGTTGCGGTTCTCGCAGAACACGAGCGGGAAGATCAGCCAGTAGTTGGCGGTACCCACGCGGCCGTCGGCGCGCACGACGCCGTCGAAGGTCGCGCCGGACAGGTCGCCGACGTCCGGCGGGGTCCACGTGTACGGCGTGCTTTCCCCGATTTCCACTTCGGACGCGTAGTGCGCCAGGTTGTCCGTCGTGACGGCCTCGCCCTTGCGGATCGGCTGCGTGGCCTTGCCGACGACGACACCGTACATCGTCAGCAGTTCGCCTTCGGCAAAGGCGCGGCGCGCCAGCTTGTGCTTGGTCTTGACGGGCGTGGACACGAGGATGTTCTCCCCGTTCCACGTCACGACGTCACCCGGCGCCAGGTCGGCCAGCGCGACCAGCATGCTGTCGTCCGGGTGAATGCAGATTACTTTTTGCATGGTTGCCTTGTCGTTCACGCGGTTCAGAGCTTGAAGTACTTCTTGGCGTTGTCGTAGCAGATGCCGCGCACGATGGTGGCCAGCGCGTCGAAGTCTTCCGGATACTCGCCGGCGGCGACCCACTCGCCCAGCTGGCGGCAGACGAGGCGGCGGAAGTAGTCGTGGCGCGGGTACGAGGCGAACGAACGCGAGTCCGTCACCATGCCGACGAACACGCCGAGCACCGAATGGTTGCCGAACGCGAGCAGCTGCGCCAAGTTGCCGAGCTTGTGGTCGTTGAACCACCAGGCCGGGCCGAACTGCACCTTGCCCGCGACGCTGCCGTCCTGGAAATTGCCGATCATGGTCGACAGCACGTCGTTCATGGCCGGGTTCAGGTTGAACAGCATCGTCTTCGGCAACTGCTTGTGCGCGTCCAGCGCGGACAGCAGCGCGACGAGGCCGTTACTGGTCGTCATGTCCGAGATCGAGTCGAAGCCGGTGTCCGGGCCCAGCGTGTCCAGCATGCGCTGGTTGTTGTTGCGCATGGCGCCGATGTGGAAGCACATCGTCCAGTCGAACTTCGCGTAGACGGCGCCGACCGCTTCCAGCAGGCCGCGCAGGTACAGCGCCTGCTCGGCATCGGACAGCAGCTCGCCGCCGACGCGGCGGGCGAACAGCGCCTCCAGTTCCTGCGCCGTGGCCGCGACCGTCGGCAGCGGCAGGTCGATGGCGTGGTCGGAAATGCGGCCGCCGCGCGCATGGAAGTACTCCACGCGGCTGGCCAGCGCCGTGATCAGCGACGCGAACGAGTCGACCTTGACGCCGGCGACGTCCGACAGGCGCGCCAGGTACTCGACGAAGCCGGGGTTGTTGATGCGCATGGCCTTGTCCGGACGGTAGGCTGGCAGGACGCGCGTCTTCAGCGCCGACTTGGCGATTTCCGCGTGCTGTTCCAGGTCGTCGGCGGGGTCGTCCGTCGTGCAGGCGATTTCGACCTTGGCCTGCTCGAGCAGCGACCACGTGTCCATCGTCGCCAGCTTGGCGTTGGCCTGTTCCCAGATCGCTTCCGCGTTCTTCTCGTTGATGATCAGGTCGATGCCGAAGATGCGGCGCAGTTCCAGGTGGCTCCAGTGATAGATCGGATTGCCGATCGCCAGCGGCAGCACCTTGCAGAATGCCAGGAATTTTTCCTTGTCCGAGCGCTCGCCCGTGCAGTATTCCTCGGACACGCCCGCCGTGCGCATCAGGCGCCATTTGTAGTGGTCGCCGCCCAGCCACAGCTCGGCGATGTTGCGGAAGGTCTTGCGCTCGGCGATCTCGCCCTGCTGCAGGTGCGAGTGGTAGTCGATTACCGGCAGGTCGGCGGCGACCTCGTGGTACAGCTTGCGGGCGACGTCGGTGGTCAGCAGAAAATCCTGGTCCATGAAGGCGGTCATGTCGTGTTGCTCCTTGCGTAAAGGCGGTGTCGGATCTGATATATCAGAATGGTATTCCTAATATATTAGGTCTGCAAGGTCTTTCGTTCTCGTCGGTACAGCATTTTGTGAGCGGTATCATCGGTGCGCGGGCGACGAACGGCATGGTGCGGTCGGCGCTATTCCCGGGCAAGAGAAAAAATATTTGTGCCAATCGGAAAGAAAAATTTGCTTTTGATATCAATCACTTAACGGTATGCGGCGTGTGCGCAACGCCGGGGTACCGGTATGCCGGTGGCATGGACGGGCTCGCGGGGCGGCGCGGCCGGGTGTTATGCTTCGCCCATCGGCGCGCTGATGCACTCCCACAACAATGGTGCCGCAACCACCTCCCTCCTGGAGCCCAAGAGACATGCTCGAACAAATATTCAAACTTCGCCAGAGCGGCAGCGACGTCCGCACGGAAATCCTGGCCGGCCTCACGACATTCCTGACGATGGCCTACATCATCTTCGTCAACCCGAGCATCCTGGGCGACGCCGGAATGCCGAAGGAAGCCGTGTTCGTCGCGACCTGCATCGTGGCGGCGCTCGGCAGCGCCGTGATGGGCCTGTACGCCAATTATCCGATCGCGATGGCGCCCGGGATGGGCCTGAACGCCTACTTCGCCTACGCCGTCGTGCTGGGCATGAAGGTGCCCTGGCAGGCCGCGCTGGGCGCCGTGTTCGTGTCGGGCTGCCTGTTCATCCTCGTGTCCGTGTTCGGCCTGCGCGCGATGATCGTCAACGGCATCTCGCGCTCGCTGCGCATCGCGATCACGGTCGGCCTGGGCATGTTCCTCGCCCTCATCGCCCTGAAGAGCGCGGGCATCGTCGTGGCCAGCCCGGCGACCCTCGTGCAGGCGGGCGACCTGCACAAGCCGGAAGCGATCATGGCGGTCGTCGGCTTCCTGCTGATCGTCACCCTCGACCGCCTGAAGGTGCGCGGCGCGATCCTGATCGGCATCGTCGTCGTCACCGTGCTGAGCTTCTTCTTCGGCGGGAACACGTTCCACGGCCTCGTATCGGCGCCGCCGTCGATCGCGCCCACGCTGATGCACCTGGACGTCAAGGGCGCCCTCGGCGTCGGCATCCTGAATGTCGTGCTGGTGTTTTTCCTGGTCGAGCTGTTCGACGCGACGGGCACGCTGATGGGCGTCGCCAGCCGCGCCGGCCTGCTGGTGGAAGGCAAGATGGAACGCCTGAACAAGGCCCTGCTCGCGGACAGCGCCGCGATCGTCGCGGGCGCCGTGCTGGGCACGTCGAGCACGACGGCGTACGTGGAAAGCGCGGCGGGCGTGCAGGCCGGCGGCCGCACGGGCCTGACCGCGCTGACGGTGGCCGTGCTGTTCCTGGCCTGCCTGTTCATCGCGCCGCTGGCGGGCGTCGTGCCGGCCTATGCGACCGCGCCGGCGCTGCTGTTCGTGGCCTGCCTGATGCTGCGCGACCTGGGCGACATCGACTGGAACGACACGACGGAAGCCGTGCCGGCCGCGATCACCGCCCTCGTGATCCCGTTCACCTACTCGATCGCGGAAGGCATCGCGTTCGGCTTCATCACCTATGCGCTGCTGAAGCTGACGACGGGCCGCGCGCGCGAAGTCAAGCCGGTGATCTGGGTGATCGCCGCCTTGTTCGCCTTCAAGATCGTCTATATCGGCACGTGACCGCCGCTGGCGGCCGGGTACGCCCAGGTCGCCAGCAGCGTGGCGAACTCGTCGGCCGGCACCGCCCGGCTGAACAGCCAGCCCTGGACCAGGTCGCAGCCGAGGTCGGCCAGCAGCTTCAGCTGGCCCTCCGTCTCCACCCCTTCCGCCACGACCGACAGCCGCAGGCCGTGCGCCAGCCCGATCACGGCGCGCGCGATCGACAGGTCGTCCGGATCCGTCTCGAGGTCGCGCACGAACGACTGGTCCAGCTTCAGGCGGTCGACCGGGAAGCGCTTCAGGTAGTTCAGGTTCGAATAACCGGTGCCGAAATCGTCGATCGCGAGCCGGTACCCCATCCCCTTCAGCTGCGCCAGCAGCGCGCAGCTCTTGTCCGGGTCGGCCATCGACGCGCTCTCCGTCAGCTCCAGTTCCAGCAGCTCGGGGTCGAGCGTGCAGTCGGCGAGCACCCGGCGCACGGTGTCGATGATCTGTTCGTTGAACTGGTGCACGGACAAATTCACGGCGACCGGCACGAGCGGCACGCCGGCGTCGCGCCACACGTGCAGCTGCCTGCACACCTGGTGCAGCACCCACTCGCCGATCTCGATGATCAGGCCCGATTCCTCGGCCAGCGGCACGAACGTCGACGGCGGCACGTAGCCGCGCTCGGGATGGCGCCAGCGCAGCAGCGCCTCGGCGCTGACGATGGCGCCGCTGGCCACGTCCATCTGCGGCTGGTAGTGCACTTCCAGCTCACCGCGCTCGAGCGCCCGGTGCAGCGCGTTCTGCAGGCGGAAGCGGTCGCTGGCGTCGCGGTTCAGTTCCGGGCGGTAGAACGCATAGCGCTGGCCGATGCCGTCGCAGGCCTGGCGCAGCGCCGCCTCGGCGCCGCGCGTCAGGGTTTCGTAGGCGACGCCGTCGTTCGGATAGATGGCAATGCCGATGGCCGGGTCGAGGTGGAATTCATCCTGCTCGTACGTGTACGGCGCGCCCAGCACGGCGAGCAGGCGGCGCGCGTACGCGGCCAGCTCGTCGACGTCCTGGCGCAACGCGGCCAGCGCGAACGCGTCTTCGGAAAAGCGCGTGACGAGGT
>Ga0308166_1004393_pt1 | contig 11327 bp, 14 predicted proteins | sample PhyCR2_2_FD_202137 | JGI IMG/M metagenome (GOLD analysis project Ga0308166, IMG submission 202137) | Phyllosphere microbial communities from UC Gill Tract Community Farm, Albany, California, United States - DLSLCC.R2 | ecosystem: Host-associated > Plants > Phyllosphere > Unclassified | place... | reverse complement strand
TCGCTGTTCGGCCGCGTTAACCGCGAAGGCTATACCGTTGTTGCCCTGTCCATGTATTGGAAAAATGCCTGGGTCAAGGTCAAAATCGGCGTAGCCAAAGGCAAGAAAGAACACGATAAGCGCGATGACATCAAAGATCGTGAGTGGCAGACGGCGAAAGCCCGTATCATGAAGCACGCCAACCGATAAGCCTCTGGCTTAACGGGTTAAACTTCTGGTATACTGCACAAAGTTACTTGGGGCTGATTCTGGATTCGACGGGATTTGCGAAGCCCTAGGAGCATGCCGAGGGGCGGTTGGCCTCGTAAAAAGCCGCAAAAAAATAGTCGCAAACGACGAAAACTACGCCCTAGCAGCTTAATACCCTGCTAAGAGCCCTCTCTCCCTAGCCTCCGCTCTTAGGACGGGGATCAAGAGAGGTCAAACCCAAAAGAGATCGCGTGGATGTCCTGCCTGGGGCTGAAGCGTTAAATCCAATCAGGCTAGTTTGTTAGTGGCGTGTCCATCCGCAGCTGACCGGCGAATGTAAAGATTGGACTAAGCATGTAGTGCCGACGGTGTAGTAATTTCGGACGGGGGTTCAAATCCCCCCAGCTCCACCAAATGATGATCCGGGTATTACCAGATAAGTCCGGAGAAGTACGGAAAGCCCGCATACCACCTAGGTTTGCGGGCTTTTTTGTACCTGTAGCAGTCCGAGAACATCCAGCTAAATCCGGGATTTATTGGTATACGTTTAGGTATACGTTAAAATGTATGCCATAAACGTATACCAATTATGGAAGAATCCTTACATGGCGCGGACTACACGCCCCCTCACACATACCGAAGTACAAAAAGCCAAAGCCCTCGAGAAAGACCTCACCCTGCACGACGGTGACGGCCTATTCCTGTTAGTCAAAACCACCGGCAAGAAACTGTGGCGTTTCCGCTACCTCCGCCCCGGCACCAGTTCACGGACTATGGTTAGCCTCGGTGCCTACCCTGCCCTGTCACTTGCCGACGCCCGACAAATACGTGCCGAAAAGCTCGCGATACTGGCAAGAGGTATTGACCCACAGGCTAAAGAGGCAGCAGAAGCGGAACAGCAGCAAATAGCGCAAGAAAGCATTTTCCTGAATGTGGCAAAGCAATGGTTCGCGTTGAAGCAGGCCAGCGTCAGCACTAAGCATGCTGAAGATATCTGGCGTTCTCTCGAGAAGGACATATTACCGTCTATTGAAAATGTCCCGGTTCAGGACATCAAAGCGCGTTTGCTGATCCAAGTGCTGGAACCTATCAAGGCCCGTGGAGCGTTAGAGACTGTTCGCCGATTAGTGCAACGCATCAACGAAATCATGATCTACGCCGTCAATACCGGATTGATTGATGCTAACCCGGCCTCCGGCATTGGTAACGCATTCGAACGTCCTAAGAAGCAGCATATGCCGACTATACGGCCCGAAGAATTACCCAAACTGATGCGCACTATCTCAATGAGCAATCTATCGATACCCACCCGTTGCTTGCTTGAATGGCAGTTACTGACACTGATACGTCCGGCAGAGGCCTCCGCAACCGCATGGTCTGAGATCGATATTGAAAACCGTGAGTGGCGTATCCCGGCAGAACGAATGAAGGCTAAGCGTGATCATATCGTCCCACTATCAGACCAAGCATTAGAGGTACTTGAAATCATGCGGTCTATCAGTGGCAGGCGTGAACATGTATTCCCTAGTCGCAATGATCCGCGAAAACCGATGAACAGCCAAACAGCTAATGCGGCGTTAAAACGAATTGGTTATGGCGGTAAGCTTGTTGCTCATGGGTTGCGTTCTATCGCTAGTACCGCCATGAATGAAGCAGAGTTTAATCCAGATGTGATCGAGGCAGCACTTGCCCACAGTGAAAAAAATGAAGTTAGACGGGCCTACAATCGGTCTATTTATTTGGATCAAAGACTCACATTGATGTCATGGTGGGGGAAATTTGTATATGAAAATATCCGCTAATCTTTTTTGGAGTCGGAAATTATTTTTTTGTTTTCAATAGTAATGTACTCATTGAACCAACTAGACACTCTGAATATAGCCATAACGGCGGCAATGGCAGAAAATAATGAGTAAATGAAAATAAAATAAGCAATAAAACTCATGAGAAAAAGGAGGTACTTGTAATACATTCCTAAGTAATAGTACATAAAGGCACTATTACTTAGAATGGAACTATATGATTTAGTTAGCAATGCAAAAACAATAGCTAACAATTGAAGAAGTATGAAATGAACGAAAGTTGAATTTACAGTCATGTAAGGAGAGTACTCCAACTCTCCATGCTCATTAATCTCGTCTCCAGATATAATTCTTTTAAACTTGTCATCTCCGATAGCAATCCACATCGCAAACCCACCAAGTGAAAACCCAAGTAAGTTTGGCATCAGTGATAAAATGTCATTCCACCACCCAGAATGAGTCCAAGATGGATAAAGAATCAAGGTCATTAAAAATGCACACCAAAAGTAGCGGCTTGTAAATACAGCCTGAAAGCCACCGTATACCTTCCAGTATCGTGCAAAAGCACTTATTGACTCTTTATCTTCTTTCATTATATTTTCAACAGCCTTTTGAACTCATCCCTAAGGGATTGAGCTTTCATTATTAGCAATTCAGTTACAGATGTTACATCAGCATCAAATGGTTCAATCCGCCTAAGCGGTAGTGTATTTGTTGAATGCACCTCTACATACCCATCATCATTAATTCGCCTTACACTCACTTCTCCATTTCTAGAAGCAATCAGTGCATCTTGCTTTAACTCTTTATCAGGTTTTATTTCTTCGCCTCTATCTGATTTATACGTTTTATCTTCCTCGATAACTCCCAACCGCCTAAATCTTTTTTGCATTACACTTTCTGCTGTAGCAAGATCATCCGGGTTAGGTCGTCGTGTAACCATATTAATGCATGTGATCCCATTTAATGAAAGAATCTTCTCCACACTATCAGGTTCAGTTAACACCGTAACATTAACATTCCCAAACCTCTTAACTATTTTTTCATCAGAAAATATTTTATTTAGGAATAACTCAACCTGTTTTGATGAAAGGTTTTTATTCCCATCTTGCATTTCGTAAACAAGCAAATGACTAACCGGCAAGAATATAAAAGTAAACCTTCCAACATTCGGCTTCAAGTTATCAGGTATGCTGATTTTATTTTTTTCCTCGTCAGTAGCGATATCTTTTCTAGAGATATTGAACCAATCACCATTTATATCAATATTGATAAACTTTAAAATTTCCCCTTCAAATGGCTCTTTGTCAGACTGGCCTCTTTTATATGCTGAAAAATATGATAAGGCTGCATATGAATCGCCTCTCAAATGTACATTTTCAGCAATTCTTCTAGCCATCCTGAATAGTTCAATATACTTTTTAGAAGAATGGGGATGGATAGTAATATTCACAGCTCCATACGTGAGTTTTTTTGTTCTTGCCATTTTTTATTCCATTGAAAGACCTACTGTTAAGTATACATACATCTAACTGAGTTAAATTTCAATAACCATAATTTCTAATGCGCGAAAAATAAAATAATCGCCAAAGACTATTTTAATGTAAATTATTTCAAATTTAATTATTTGAATTAAATAAATTCGTTCAAAAGTTGTTCGATAAACTAGTTTTAGATACATTAGGAGAATCGAAAGTCGCTCAAACCTCTGCGCGCGCAATACTCCCTCGCCTACGCGCTCTGACTTTATCATGCACATTTCATGCATGACACCGAGGCCCTGTAAGCCCTTGTGACGCGGGGTTTCGGCTGTTTTGAGAGTCTGGGGATTAATGCAAAATCATGCACCCTATGCATGCACGCGCAGTTTGAGGCAGGCTAGCCAGAAAAAAGGCTGTTTTCGGGCTTGGGGGAAGGGTAAAAACCCCGCAGCAAAATCAGCATTGCAGCGGGGCCAGTTCAATCAGTGAAGTGTTTGATTTCGGCTATAACGGCGGTAACGATTTAATGTCCTTTTTTCCGGCGGCGGTAAATCTTCACTGGTCACCGTCTCCGCTTGAATGGGCTGGCATAAAATCTTATCGACGCTCTCTACCGTTTTAAAGGTGCAGGAGCACACGATGTTTTGGCACTGGTAATAGGCTTCTTTCGTCCGCTCCGTGATATAGCGGCTGGTGCGAGTATAGGAGGCATGGGTGCACAACGGGCAGCGCATCATGATTTGGCCCCTTTCTGCTGCAAGCGTCGACGTTTTTCCTTCAGTTCTGAGACAACCTGCATGCGTCTGGCAGGACTGTTTTGCAGTTCCGGCAATGCGCCGGTTTCTTCCGGTATCGTCAGGCCAATCTCATTAAGCACCGGGTGGTCGATATTTTGCTGTGCCATGGCAACGTGAATACGGCCTTGTAGCGTTCCCAGTACCTGTTGCTCAATCATTTTCATCGGATTGTCCGCATAGACGCCGTAAGCCCGTGAAGCCAGTGCGCAAGCCTTGATAACTTCAGGGCTGATAAGCGCCTTGCTCAGCGCATCCACTGCCTGATGCATCGCATGAGCAGCAAAGGTCGTGAGGGCGTCTTTGTGCGCATCCACCACTTTCGGGGCTGTGCCGCCGCAACTGAGGTGAAGCTGCATTTTGTCCAGCTCCATTTCTTCAATCAGGCCGTCGAATTCCTTTGCCAGTTCCCGCGTGGAAATCCGGCTGTGGTGTTGCGCTTGTAGCTCCGGGGTCATTTCCCCACGCAGTTTGCGAAACAGGGTGCGCCACTGGCTTTCTGCCTCATGACTTTCCACTTCCGTGTCTTTCTTCTGTTGATGACAGCGGGCGATCCCCGTAATGACGTCCGTCAATGCCTGATAGTTTTTATCGTGGGCGGCGCGGGCATCACGTAGGGCGTGCAGTTTATCGGTGATGTATTTCGGTAAGGTGGTGGTGCTCATGGGGTTATCTCCGGTGTCAGTCAATGTGAGGCTATTCTGCTGACGGCCGTACAACATCGCCATTCATCCCGGTTGGACTGTCCGCAGGACAACAGCACTGAAAACTGACGATAAAACCATCAACGAGATTTTAGTTTTATATAAAACTATTCACTACTGTTCACTTTAATAAAAAAGGTAGATAAATCAGTAAATAAAGTAGTGACTAGTTTATCTAAAACTATTCACCCAGTGTTCACTACTGTTCACTTTTCTAAAAAAGACCTTTTCTCTGGCTAGCCATGGTTAGATTTATTTTTGATATTCCTGCCTATTTATAAATTGCTTATTGATTGCTGAAAACTATGGACTAAAGGTGAGGAAGTACGAGGAGGGGTGGGCTAGTGCAACTTAGTGCAATTCGTTGTTTTTACGTTCAATTCCTTTGTCCATCACACAACACCCCCTTGTTGCCACCCCGCAAAATATTCTCATAATAGGGCGCTACCAGACGAACCCACACAGCGCCGGTGAGATCCCACCGGGTATAAACGAGGTAGCATTCCATGTTCGCAGTTGCCACACATCCCCCTTCCACACTCTCGCCCGTCCCGGTTGATTACACGCCCCGTGAGCGTTTCATTCGCCTGCCGGAAGTGCTGTACACCACCGGGCTGTCGCGCTCTACCGTCTACGAAATGATGACCCGCAAGCAGTTCCCGCCCCAAATCTCCCTTGGCGGTAAAACCGTGGCATGGCTCGAATCAGAAATCGAAAGCTGGATGGCTGAACGAATCGCCAACCGTCATCAGGGGGCCGCAGCATGATGCGGTTAACGCTCGGCCGACAGAACTTTACCCTGAACGATACCGACGCACTGTTTGTCGCAGAAGCCATCCTGTTGCAACGCAAACAGCCGGATATTGCCTTACCGGAACACCGCAGCGATAAACATGGTGTGATCCGCCTGGCCAGCAGCCAGGCCGAACCGCGCCTGTTCCGTGCCGGGCCGGTGCCACTGACCAGTGCCGCCGCCGATACCCGCCACGACCAGCTTACCGACTGTTGATCACTATGCGATCGATTGAACATCCGGGGGCGTCTTACGGCTTGCCCCCACGTCCAGCCCTGCGCTATAGTCCCCCCGCTGTCGCACAATCGGCAGCCGGGCGTGAGAACCCGAGTTACTCAATGGCGACACCACACGCGCCAAGCGTGTTTTTTTTCGTCGCAGCCTTAGTGCGCTCATTTTTTGCACAGTGGTTTATATGCTACTGTGGCTGTCAAACAATGGTGGCTCAGGCGGGGCAGCCTTCGGGCTGGCCGGTATTCATTGAGGCCGGTTTCTCACCCCCGTCTGGGCTGCCACCCTTGCGTGAGAACTTCGGTGGTAGCAATAACCATTACTCAATGGAGGCTGCCACCATGGCTACGACCCTCACCCCGACTCACCCTAAATTCTGTTTCCTGTTTGCGGCCATTCGCCGTACTGCCCTGACGGCAACCCCGTGCATGCTGCGCGCCGTGGCGGATTCCGAACACAGCGCCCGCCGCCTGTTGGCGCGTGACTACATTCTGTCGTTTGCAGGCCGTCTGCCCGTACAGGGGGTGGCATGAATACGCTGGCCGCCCGTTTCCACAGTGAAACCTTCTATCCTATTCCGCATGCTGATTTCCTGCGTCTTCAGCACGCGCATTCTACCGGCGTGCTGTTTCTCGACATGCTGGACACGCTCGAATCGACCGGTCAGCACCCGGACACCGCTCAAAAAGCCGCCTTTGCGTCTGTCATTGCTGTACTCACTGACCAGCTCGGACAGGTCGTCAAAACCTGTGATTCCCACATTCTTGCCAGCATGGAGGCTTCCGCCGCATGAACACCCCACAGTCTTGTTTACCCATTGAAGTCCGTACCGCCGTTTACCGCCGTGCATTGGCCCATGCCTATCTCGATACCTGCGCTTTTTACCGGGTGAACCCCGGTTACACGCTGGATGAGCTGCAAATGGCGATTGCGATGGACATTGAGGGCTACTTTGTCCGCCAGCACGGCGCAGAGGTGGGCATGGATATGGCCTGCACCATGCTCAGTGACATGGTGCAGCCGGATATTCTGGTGGCGCCCCCGCGCCTGACCACGCTCGGCCAAAAGATGATGGATGAGCTGTGCTGTGGCCGGATGGCCGTCACCTGTAACACCACCGTGCACTGAGGGAGCAAAACAATGACCGCATTAAGCGTTTCTCACACCTCACGTGCAGCGACCGGCCACTGGCCGGTGTTGCTTCCCGCGCTGGGCATTCATATCACTGCCGGGGGCCGGGCGCAGCCCTGCCCGGTTTGCGGCGGCAAAGACCGTTTTCGCTTTGACAATCTGCAGGGGCGTGGCACATGGTTTTGTAACCAGTGCGGCGGTGGCGATGGCCTGAATCTGGTCGAAAAGGCGCTGGCCGTGACCGCCAAAGAGGCCGCTGTGAAGGTGGCCGGGGTATTGGGTGAGCCGTCGGGCAATACATTGCCGGAGCACAATCCCCAGCAGGAACAGCAAGACAAGGCGCAGGCGCGAAATAACGCGGTGCAGCAGGCCAGACAACTGCTCGCCAGCGCCCGACAACAGGCCGGGAATAGCTATCTGACCGCCAAGGGCTGGCCGGACACTGACGCCCTGACATTACAGGGGCTGTCACTGCGTGTCGGCGGTATCACTTACCAGCCCGGCGATCTGCTGATCCCCTTGACCGACAGCACCGGGGAGGTGGTCAACATCCAGTTGATCAACGCCGCAGGCGACAAGCGCACGCTGGCCGGGGGACAAGTAAAAGATGCCTGCCATTTCCTGCACGGGCAAGATAATGCCGTTATCTGGCTGACTGAGGGCTACGCCACTGGCCTGACCGTGCACCACCTGACCGGGGAAAGTGTCTGCATCGCTCTTAGTGCCAATAACCTGCCCGCCATGGCGCAGCAGTTGCGGGCTCACTACCCTGACGCGCTGTTGATGCTGGCGGCTGATAATGACGAGAACGGCACAGGCCAAACCCGTGCCGCCGAAGCCGCGCAACTGAGCGGCGGTAAACCGGCGTTACCGTCAGAAACAGGCGACTGGAACGATATTTACCAGCAGCAGGGCAAGCTGGCCGCGCTTGCGCAATTGACGGCCTTTAGCCAGCCCAAGCAACCCAGCCCATTTGATACGCTCAGCGATGCCGACCTGAAAGCGATGAGCGCCAGTGAAAAGGCCGAACTGCTGGCAGAGCACTACCAGCACCTGCTGGCTGTGCCACAGGTCGGTGAAGACCTGTGCCGCTATGAAAACGGCGCATGGCAGGTGTTACCGTACCGGGTACTCAGCCGCGAAATTGCCGCGTTGTTCCAGAAAATCCGCGCCCCGTTCTCGGCGGCGGGTATCAACAGCATTCTGGACACGCTCCGGCTGATGGTGCCGCAAATGGGCACGCCGGCACGGCACCTGATTGGCTTTCGTAACGGGGTATTTGATACCACCAACGGGCAATTCAGCCCACACCAGAAAACGCACTGGCTGCGTACCGTCAACAGCGTGGACTACACGCCGCTCAAGACCGGGGAAAATCTGGCCGCCCACGCCCCGCACTTCTGGCGCTGGCTGACCCGCGCCGCCGGACAGCAACCCGACAAGCAGGCGCGTATTCTTGCGGCGCTGTTTATGGTGTTGGCGAACCGGTATGACTGGCAACTGTTCCTTGAAGTCACCGGCCCCGGCGGCAGCGGCAAAAGTGTGATGGCCGCAATAGCCAGCCTGCTGGCCGGGAAAGACAACACCACGTCGGCCACCATTGATACGCTGGAATCGTCACGGGAACGCGCCTCCGTGGTCGGGTTCTCGCTGATTATCCTGCCTGACCAAGAGAAATGGAGCGGTGACGGGGCGGGCATCAAAGCGATCACCGGCGGCGATGCGGTGGCTATCGACCCGAAATACCGGGACGCCTACTCCACGCACATTCCGGCGGTGATTCTGGCGGTGAACAACAACCCGATGCAGTTCAGTGACCGCAGCGGCGGTGTGTCCCGTCGCCGGGTGATCCTGCCGTTCCCGGAGGTGATACCGGCCAACGAGCGTGACCCGCAGTTGCTGGCAAAAATCACCGGTGAGCTGGCAGTGATAGTGCGCCACCTGATGCAGCGTTTTGCCGCACCCAATGACGCCCGCGTATTGCTCGAAGCACAGCAGAACTCGGATGAAGCGCTGGAGATTAAACGCAGTGCCGATCCGCTGGTCGATTTTTGTGGCTACCTGCTGGCAGTCAATGCGCCTGACGGTCTGTATATCGGTAATGCCAACATCACCCCGGCGAACCCACGCAAGTACCTGTATCACGCGTACCTGTCGTTTATGGAGTCACGCGGCCACCAACGGCCCATGAGCCTGAGCGCCTTCGGGCGTGCCGTACCGCAAACCCTGCGTGAGTATGAAATCGCGCTGTTGAAACGCAAGACTAATCAGGGGATGCAAACCAATCTGATATTAAGTGAAGACTGTGAAGCCGACTGGCTCCCCAAGTGTGAGATGCGCTGAGCGAATGGCATCACGATCGTTTCTGCCGATCAATAGGCGGTTATTGATCTGCCGAACCCATTGGACGCTGTTGTGTAGTGGCACTTATAGTTCCCCTGTACAAACCGCATACACCCAACACCGGGGAACCCCGTAGCGGTGACTACTCAGGCCTGCATTGCAGGCCTTTTCTCTGCCTGAAATCTCTCACTATCGCTCACCCATCGTGCAAACAATCACCGGTTTAGGCCGGTATTTTGCATTTTGGGGTCTGACTGTTCACTGTGAGTGACCAGTTAGGGCAAACTCGTCACCAACTGGTCACTACTTAATTATTTGTTTTTAAACAACTAAAACCAAAAGTGAACACTGTGAACAGTTTTTCTATAAATCTTTTTTTCTGGCGTTCAGATTATTGCCTTGTTAGAGACTCTTCCAGTCAGGCAGCTTGTTGGCCCGCTTGCGCCATGAGTGGATTAGCGCCATGAATAAACCAAACAGCAAACCGGCAAAGAGGGCGTTTAATACCGCGATTTGTACAGTGACACCTTCATTTTTCCAGCTACCAAACCACATAAGAAGGCCCCATAGCGGGCCAAACCAAACGGCGAAGAACAGCGTATTCAGCCAGAAGGGGGCAAACGGTGGCGGTGGCATTTTACCCCCCATTTTCCAAAACAGGCGCAAGATCGGTGGTGCATAATTGCTCCGCCACATCTTTTTATCTTCCATCAGGGCTATTGCCTTTTTCTTCTTATCTTCAAATGCCATCATCCGAATCCTTTCATTGGGTATCTATAAAGATCGTCTAATAATATGCCTTATCAAGAGTCAGCCATAGCGTGAAATGAATGAACGTTCAGCCCTCCTGTAGCAAGGCAGATCTTACCGTCAGAAACACTTCTAGAACCGGCTCAGGCCGGTATTTGCATTTTTGGGCTGACTGTTCACGGTAAGTGACCAGTCAGGGCAAACTCATCACCAACTAATCACCGATTAATTAATTGTTTTTAAATAACTAAATCCAAAAGTGAACAGTGTGACTAGTTTTTCTATAAATCTTTTTTTTCTGAGAGAGATGACGGATTGGATCTATCATGGGGCAAAGCCAAAAACAGACTCATTTAAGGGATAACAGCTAAGATGGAAACGACCAAGAAAATAATTTTGGAAGGATTAGAACGGCATGATTTAAGCGAACTACCCGGCCGCCCTTATGATTGTTCCTTCGAATTACTGGCCGACAAGCCAGCAAGAAAGCGCTTAATCATGGTCGGGTTCAATGGTTCATCTGCAGATGGCGGTTTTACGAATGCTGAAGCAGTGATAAACGGCTTTAATTCACCTTGTTTCTCTAATGTTCAGGCCGGTACTGAAGGTGAATGGGGTATCAAACATTTGGCAAACCGCCTGCAATCAGTCCCTGAGCAGCTAGGCTTTAGATGGCAAGATACTGTCTATACCAATGCACTACTCATGTGTTCTAAAGATGCCCTGTCGCTCAAAAAAAGTGCTCAAGAGAGCACAATTGGCAGTTTGGATCGACTGATTGAAAAATCTATGAGTTTCTTTGAAAACGTTACCGTCCCCCTATGCAAACCTGAGCTAATTATTGCTTACAGTAACGGAATGAACTCTCACTCAGCAGCTCGCTTGCTATTAGAAGCATTCGGCGATGGCGATGAACCCGAGTACATAAGCCGAAACCGCTACTACTCCACGTTCTGCTTTACGGCACGGTTTAAGCAATTCGATGTGCCAGTGGTAGGCATCCGCCACATGTCGCGCTTCAAACCTGATGTGCAGCTCATCAAACAAGCATGGGAAAAAAAGCGCTAATTGGTGATACCAGATTCTAGAATCACCCTCTAAATCGGTGT
>Ga0308166_1004392_pt1 | contig 11330 bp, 10 predicted proteins | sample PhyCR2_2_FD_202137 | JGI IMG/M metagenome (GOLD analysis project Ga0308166, IMG submission 202137) | Phyllosphere microbial communities from UC Gill Tract Community Farm, Albany, California, United States - DLSLCC.R2 | ecosystem: Host-associated > Plants > Phyllosphere > Unclassified | place... | reverse complement strand
CACATCTCCGGTAAAATGCGCAAAAACTACATCCGCATCCTGACGGGTGACAAAGTGACCGTTGAGTTGACCCCGTACGACCTGAGCAAAGGCCGCATTGTCTTCCGTAGTCGCTAATTTGCAGTAACTTCATCGCTCTGCATGTTGAAGCGATAAAAAAGGCCGGATATCAATATCCGGCCTTTTTCACATCTGCAGCAAGTGATTAGTGCACAGTGCCTTCGGTTTTGCGTTTCTCAGCACTCAGGAAGTGATAGGTCAGTTCACCTTTCTCACGATCCAGCGCAACAGATACCGAGCCACCATCCACCAGCGAACCAAACAGCAGTTCATTGGCTAACGGTTTCTTCAGGCTGTCCTGCACGGTGCGCGCCATCGGACGTGCGCCCATCGCTTTGTCATAGCCCTTCTCAGCCAGCCAGTCGCGCGCTTCATCACTGACTTCCAGCGACACACCTTTCGCATCCAGCTGCGCCTGCAACTCGACAATAAATTTGTCGACCACCTGATGGATCACCGCTGGTGACAGGTGACTGAACCAGATGATGTTGTCGAGACGGTTACGGAACTCTGGCGTAAAGATCTTTTTGATCTCTTCCATCGCATCGGTGCTGTTGTCCTGATGAATCAGGCCAATCGACTTACGTTCCGTCTCACGCACACCGGCGTTGGTGGTCATCACCAGCACCACGTTGCGGAAGTCCGCTTTGCGACCGTTGTTATCTGTCAGCATGCCGTTATCCATCACCTGCAGCAGCAGGTTGAAGACATCCGGGTGCGCTTTCTCGATCTCATCCAGTAACACCACCGCATGTGGATGCTTGATCACCGCATCCGTCAGCAGCCCGCCCTGATCAAAACCGACGTACCCCGGAGGTGCACCAATCAGACGACTGACGGTGTGACGCTCCATGTACTCGGACATGTCAAAACGCAGCAGCTCAATACCCAGCGCTTTCGCCAGCTGCACAGTCACTTCCGTTTTACCCACACCGGTTGGCCCGGCAAACAGGAAGGAACCAACTGGCTTGCGATCCTGACCCAGACCGGCGCGGCTCATTTTGATCGCTTCCGTCAGCACCTCAATGGCTTTGTCCTGTCCAAACACCAGCATCTTGAGCCGTTCGCCCAGATTTCTCAGTGTATCGCGATCGGTTGCTGACACACTTTGTTCAGGAATACGGGCAATGCGGGCCACCACAGTTTCAATGTCAGAAACATTGATGGTTTTCTTACGTTTGCTGGCAGGCATCAGGCGCGCACGCGCACCCGCTTCATCAATCACGTCAATCGCCTTGTCAGGCAGATGACGGTCGTTGATATATTTCACTGCCAGTTCCACCGCTGCACGCACCGCTTTCGCGGTATACCGCACATCATGGTGGGCTTCATACTTGGTCTTCAGGCCGCTCAGGATCTGCACGGTTTCTTCAACAGAAGGCTCAGTGATATCGATCTTCTGGAAACGACGCGCCAGAGCACGATCTTTTTCGAAGATGTTGCTGAATTCCTGATACGTGGTAGACCCCATTACCCGAATCTTACCGCCAGAAAGTAACGGTTTAATCAGGTTCGCTGCGTCTACCTGGCCACCTGATGCCGCACCCGCACCAATGATGGTATGGATCTCATCAATAAACAGAATGCTGTGTTCGTCCTGCTCCAGCTGTTTCAGTAGCGCTTTGAAGCGTTTCTCAAAGTCACCACGATATTTGGTGCCTGCCAGCAGTGAACCAATATCCAGCGAGTAGATAGTGCAATCTTTCATCACTTCCGGTACATCGCCCTGCTCGATACGCCAGGCGAGACCTTCTGCGATAGCCGTTTTACCGACACCGGATTCCCCCACCAGCAGCGGGTTGTTTTTACGGCGACGGCACAGCACCTGAATAGTACGTTCCAGCTCTCTGTCGCGACCAATCAGTGGATCAATCCCACCGACGCGAGCAAGCTGATTAAGATTGGTGGTGAAGTTTTCCATACGATCCTCCCCGCCTGCTTGCTCTTCGTTAACCGGGTTTTCAGCGCCTGGCGCCTGGCCCGGTTCGTCTTTGCGCGTACCGTGAGAGATGAAATTCACCACATCAAGGCGGCTGACTTCATGTTTGCGTAACAGATAGGCCGCTTGCGACTCCTGCTCGCTGAAGATGGCGACCAGCACATTCGCCCCGGTGACTTCACTGCGACCGGATGACTGGACATGGAAAACCGCGCGCTGCAGAACGCGCTGGAAGCTGAGCGTTGGTTGAGTATCACGCTCCTCCTCACTGGCAGGCAGCACCGGTGTGGTTTGTTCGATGAAGGCTTCGAGTTCCTGCCGCAGAGCCACCATGTCCACCGTACAGGCTTCCAGTGCCTCTCTGGCCGACGGGTTACTGAGCAATGCCAGTAACAGATGCTCGACGGTCATAAACTCATGACGGTGCTCACGCGCTCTGGCGAAAGCCATATTTAAACTGAGTTCCAGTTCTTGATTGAGCATTAGGCACCTCCCCCAATTATCGCCCTTACCTGTTTCCTATATGGAGACGGGTTCAGGCCTTTTCCAGCGTACACAGCAACGGATGATGATTTTCCCGTGCATAGTTGTTCACCTGGGCCGCTTTTGTTTCGGCGACTTCTGCAGTAAATACACCACAGATCGCCTTGCCGTGATAGTGAACTTTCAACATCAGCTGCGTTGCACGTTCAACATCATAAGAAAAGAACTTTTGCACGACGTCAATAACAAATTCCATAGGTGTATAATCGTCATTATTCAGAATGACTTTATACATAGAAGGCGGCTTTAACCCTTCACGTACTTTGTCTTCGGCCAGATGTTCAAAGTTAAGCCAGTCGTTTGTGTTTGCCATAGTGTTCCGTTGAGATTTTGCTTTTAGCCTTTAAGTGGCTACATGTTGAGAGTTTAACATGCCTGTCAAGCTGCGGGCCGCTGCTGAAAATTTATTCAGAAATAACCTTGCGCGACCTGCATCACAAAATTTGCAATAGCGTTAACTGCCTCAAATTTTGATGATTTTTTCCCCATCCGGCCCGGTGGTTTGCTTGACGCCAGCGGCGCTTTCTCTACATTCTACCTGCACAGGCTGATTGAGTTTTAATCAAATCCGACTCACAGCTTCAAAGACCTCACCTACTTATAAAATGTCTTGCGAGGGAAGTAAAAGCATGGAGACGGGCACCGTTAAATGGTTCAATAATTCCAAAGGCTTTGGCTTTATCTGTCCGGTTGGTGGTGGCGAAGATATTTTTGCGCACTACTCCACCATTCAGATGGAAGGCTACCGAACGCTAAAGGCAGGCCAGCAGGTTCAGTTCGATGTGCATGAAGGTCCGAAAGGCAATCACGCCAGCCTCATCGTGCCGGTTGTTGAGGTACAGGCCGTGGCCTGATACTGAACCCACCTCTGTACAGAGCCCTAAAAATGCCAGCCAGTGCCGCTGGCATTTTTCATTTTTGACAGGCCATGTTTGACAGGCTTAGTCCGCCTGACCCTGCGCCAGCCCAATCACCCGGGCAAACATCTGCCGCATTAACGGCGGGATGGCTTCCGGCCCGCGTTCCGCCGCCGATGTCGCCACTGCGATCGCCAGTTCCGGCTTGGAGCTCTGGTGAATCGCTTTGGTAATAATACGCCTGGAACTCATCGGCGCGTTTAACGGCAGGTGCGCCATTTGATGATAAACATCCTGAAACCCCTGGTGATAGAGAAAGTTTTCCATATCCAGCGCGGGTAACTGCGTCAGAAAACGCGGCTCAGGATCACCCGGCTGTAACTGCGTGCGCGCCGTGCTGGCATATTTATTACCCGCCTGATCGCCATCTGTCAGCACGTGCCAGGCGATCCCCATGCGTCGGGCAAATTTCAGCAGCGGCTTCAGGCCCGATTGCGCAAACTCAATCACTTTTACCCCTTCCGCCGCGAAGTTGTAACCACACTGCTGTGCCAGCTCATTCATAATCCAGACCTCGGTTTCACCTTCGACCAGCAGCCAGCAACGGGCAAACAGGGCCGCCGGTCGATTGACGCGAATATGAAAGCCGATACGCCGACTCTCTTCGGCACTCAGACCTTCCGGACCGATGCGCCAGGCTGCTACGCGTGAGGACTGACGCACCAGACGGCAGACGTTTTCTACCGGCACCTGCGACAGCAGTTCAGCTGAATTGGTCGTGACGATTTTCTGTAGCGGCAGCAGCTTCAGCAGGTTCCAGGCCACGGACAGCATAATCGGATGCAGGCGGGTTTCCGGATCTTCAATCAGCAGCAGCGGCCGCGCACCGGCAGCAAGCGGAACGTCGCCTCGTGCTTCGATCAACAGGGTAAACATCTGCAGCAAAATCAGCTGACGGCTGCGGGAGTCAGTTCCGGCAATCAGCTGATTCAGATGATCCAGCGCCCGCCATCCCTGCACCCCATCGCGCATCTGCGGATCCCGTGACCGGGCCTCACTGCCTGCGCCAGGCGGTTGCACCAGAAAATAGTGCTGCATCAATTGCTGCATCGTCTTCAGGCCCTGTCTCAGCACCTCATCGCTGAGTTGCTGAGGATGTTGCTCAAGGTCGCGCGCCAGCGTCTCCATGCCTGCCAGCAGCTCAGGATGGGGACCGGTCACGGGCGCACGGTTCCGCGTTCGCTTGCTGAAACGCGCGTCGCGCAACCGCAATACCGGATAACGCGTCAGCAACAGGTCGATTGCGTCCGCACAGTTCTGCTCAGGCAACAGCTGGGCATTCACGTCAACGAAACGGCGACGGGTGTCGATGCCGCCGTCACGCCAGGTAGCGCTGACGCTGTAATAAAGCCGACGCTGGCCCTGCGCATCACGCTGCCAGAAGGTCGAGAGCACCGCGTCCGGATCGCTTCCGTCATCCCGAAAGTGGAACACCACTGAAATACGGCGCATCGGATCGGTCACATCACCCGGTGTAAAATGGAAATCCGCCTCAGTAAAAACATAGGCCGGTTCATGAGGAGAGAGCAGCAGGTTCATGACATCCAGCAGGCTGGATTTACCCCAGGCATTCTCACCAATCAGCAGAGTGGTGTGCGTTAAAGGCAGTGAGAGCTTATTGATACCGCGGAAGCCGCGAATGTCGATATGTTCCAGAATCATAGGCGTCCATCCTCAGTTTATAGACAGCATGGTTGTCGCCCGCGCGCCGGTCAAGCCGCTTTATCAGGGTTTACTCCGTTACGCTTTTTCGCTAGCGTGTGACCTCTTCTTCCAGGGATGGCAATGATATGTACTCCGGACTTCTGATTATTCTGCTGCCGCTAATCGCAGGCTGGCTGTTACCCTTGCGTAAAACCGCCACCCTGCGTCGGGTAAATCAACTGCTGGGCTGGATGGTTTACGTCATTCTGTTCTTTATGGGCATCAGCCTGGCCTTTCTCGACAACCTGAGCAGCAATCTGCTGGCCGTTTTTCATACGGCTCTGGTGGCGGCGTTCTGCATTCTGCTATGCAATCTACTGGCGTTGCGCGGGCTGGAGAAATATGCACCGTGGCAGCATGCGCACCGGCAGGAGAAGCTTCCCTCGCGGCTGCATATGGCACTGGACTCGCTGAAGCTATGTGGCGTGGTTGTCATCGGTTTTCTGCTAGGTCTGACCCAGTGGTCACTGCTGCACCACGCCTCGACGGCCAGTGAATATGCGCTGATCTTCCTGCTGTTCCTCGTGGGGATTCAGCTGCGCGGCAGTGGGATGACTCTGCGTCAGATTATCCTGAACCGTCGCGGTCTGCTGGTCGCCAGTGTGGTGCTGGTCAGCGCGCTGGCAGGTGGCATGATCGCGGCATTACTGTTGGGTGTTCCGCTAAAAACCGGTCTGGCGCTAGCCAGCGGCTTTGGCTGGTACTCTCTCTCTGGCATATTGATGACCGAAGCCTTTGGCCCGGTCATTGGTAGCGCCGCCTTCTTCAACGATCTGGTGCGTGAACTGGTCGCAATCATGCTGATCCCCGCGCTGATTGGCCGTCATCGTTCCAGCGCGCTGGGGCTGTGCGGTGCCACCTCAATGGACTTTACCCTGCCGGTACTGCAGCGGGCGGGCGGCAACGAGATTGTCCCTGCCGCTATTGTGCACGGTTTTGTGATGAGCCTGCTGGCCCCGATTCTGATCGCCCTCTTCTCTGCCTGAATTCGGTCTGAGATGTGCTGAGCTCTGCCAGCGCATTTTTTCACGCCTGCTTTTCTGCCGTGTCGTCTACGCTTCTTTTTTCGATTCTGGTCACGTCACTCTTCATGGCGGGCCGACAAAGGAGAAGATCATGAAACAAACCGTGGCGGCGCTGGTCGCCAAAACGCTGGAAAGCGCGGGCGTAAAACGCATCTGGGGCGTCACCGGAGATTCCCTTAACGGCCTGAGCGATAGCCTGAATCGCATGGGCACTATTGAATGGATGCCGACACGCCATGAAGAGGTCGCCGCCTTTGCGGCGGGTGCGGAAGCGCACATCAGCGGCGAACTGGCGGTCTGCGCCGGCTCCTGCGGACCAGGCAACTTACACCTCATCAACGGCTTGTTCGACTGCCATCGTAACCGCGTCCCGGTGCTGGCGATTGCGGCACACATTCCCTCCAGCGAAATCGGCAGCGGTTATTTCCAGGAAACTCATCCCCAGGAGCTGTTCCGCGAATGCAGCCACTACTGCGAGCTGGTCTCGAATCCTGAGCAGTTACCGCAGGTGCTGGGCATTGCGATGCGCAAAGCCATTCTCAATCGCGGTGTCTCAGTCGTGGTGCTGCCGGGTGATATCGCCCTGAAACTGGCGCCAGAAAGCGCCCGCACTGAGTGGTATCCACCGCAGTTGCCGCAGGTCCTGCCTCAGCCAGCCGAACTGACCCGGCTGGCACAGACGCTCAACGACGCCTCTGACATCACGCTGCTGTGCGGCAGTGGCTGTGCCGGTGCGCATCAGGAGGTGGTGGCGCTGGCAGAAGCGCTTAAAGCGCCAATTGTTCATGCGCTGCGTGGCAAAGAACACATCGAATATGACAACCCTTATGATGTTGGCATGACCGGTCTGATCGGTTTCTCATCCGGCTTCCACGCCATGATGAATGCCGGGACGCTGATATTGCTGGGCACCCAGTTCCCCTATCGCGCATTCTATCCGGAAAACGCGAAGATCATTCAGATTGACATCAACCCGGGCAGCCTGGGATCGCATTGTCATGTCGATGAAGCGTATGTCGGCGATGTGAAAAGCACGCTGCAGGCGCTGCTACCGCAACTGACGACCAAAAGCGATCGCAAACATCTCGACAGTGCGGTTAAACACTATGGCGAGGCGCGCAAAAGTCTCGACGAACTGGCGCAGCCCAACGACAAACAGCCAATTCATCCGCAATATCTGGCACAGCAGATCAGTCACTACGCCAGCGATGACGCTATTTTTACCTGCGATGTCGGCACCCCAACCGTGTGGGCGGCGCGCTATCTGAAGATGAACGGCCGACGTCGCCTGCTGGGTTCGTTTAACCACGGCTCGATGGCGAATGCGATGCCACAGGCGCTGGGTGCGCAGTCGATCGATCGCAATCGTCAGGTTGTCGCGCTGTGCGGCGACGGCGGCTTCAGCATGCTGATGGGTGATTTTATCTCGCTGGCGCAGCTGAAAATGCCGGTGAAACTGGTGATTTTCAACAACAGCGTGCTGGGCTTTGTGGCGATGGAGATGAAAGCGGGCGGCTATCTTACCGACGGCACCGAGCTGGAAAATCCTGACTTTGCCGCTATCGCCCAGGCCTGTGGCATCCGGGGTATCCGGGTGGAAAAGGCCTCAGAACTCAATGGTGCGCTGGAGCAGGCATTTGCCCACGATGGCCCGGTACTGGTGGATGTGATTACCGCCAAAGAGGAGCTGGCAATGCCGCCGCAGATCAAAATGGAGCAGGCCAAAGGCTTCAGTCTCTACATGCTGCGCGCCATCATGAATGGTCGTGGTGACGAGGTGGTAGAACTGGCGAAAACCAACTGGCTACGGTAAAACAGAGGTTCCATCCAGGCGGGCGCGATGCCCGCCTTTTTTTTCTCTTCCGCCACATCCAGGAGCATAAGGTGATCGATTTACGCAGTGATACCGTGACCCGGCCCAGCGCCGCCATGCTAAACGCGATGATGTCTGCCGAAACAGGCGATGATGTCTACCGTGACGATCCCACCGTCAATGCGCTGGAAGCAGAAGCCGCACGATTAAGCGGCAAAGCAGCAGCGCTGTTTTTCCCTACCGGCACTCAGGCAAATCTGGTGGCATTGCTCAGCCACTGCGAACGCGGCGATGAATATATCGTCGGTCAGCAGGCGCATAACTACAAGTATGAAGCAGGTGGCGCGGCTGTGCTGGGGAGCATTCAGCCGCAACCGGTGCTGGCCGCCGACGATGGCACTCTGCCGCTCGACGTGGTGGCGGCTGCCATCAAGCCGGATGATATTCACTTTGCCCGCACCCGCCTGCTGAGTCTGGAAAACACCCATCATGGTAAAGTCCTGCCGCTGGCGTATCTGGAACAGGCGTGGACTTTTACCCGTGAGCATAAGCTGGCGCTGCACATTGATGGCGCACGTATTTTCAATGCGGTGGTGGCGCAAAAAACCACGCTGGCTGCGATGGCCCGCTATTGCGACACCCTGACCATCTGTCTCTCAAAAGGCCTGGGCACGCCGGTGGGTTCACTGCTGTGTGGCGATACAGCGCTGATTGAGCGCGCCCGTCGCTGGCGTAAAATGACCGGTGGCGGCATGCGTCAGGCCGGTATTCTCGCGGCGGCGGGTCTCTACGCATTGGAACACAACGTGACGCGACTCCAGGAGGATCATGACAATGCTGCCTGGCTGGGACAGCAGCTGCATGAGCTGGGCGTCAGCGTTATCGATCAACAGACCAACATGCTGTTTGTGGCGGTGCCGGAAGCTCAGGTCAAACCATTAGGTGAGTGGATGAAAGCGCGCGGCGTGTTAATCAGCGTGGGGACACGTACCCGGCTGGTCACCCATCTGGATGCTGATCGTGCGGCACTGGAGCAGGTTGTCGCCCACTGGAAAGCGTTTCTGCAACAGTAATCCGCTATTCCGCCGCGCCATACTTCTCCAGTAGCGCGGCAGCTATCGCGGCGGTTTCGGCATCGGGCTGACCGCGATAATCCGCAGGCCGGAAGTGCATCTGAAACGCGGCAATCACTTTCTGCTGCTCACGCTTACTCATCTCCGCCGTCGCCGCATAACCGAAGCGCTGCAGGTTTTCCATGAGTGGCTGCACCGGCACCTGTGCGTGTGGATCCTGACCCGCTAAATAAAACTGCACCCGTCCGGCATCAGGCCATGCGCCCAGTCCGCGCTGCGCCAGCTGGTGCCACGGGAAAAGTGGACCCGGATCCTGCTTGCGCTGCGGCGCGATATCGCTGTGACCGACAATATTTTCCGGTGGGATGCCGTAGCGCTGTGCAATATCACGCACCAGTGCCTCCAGCGTGATGATCTGCGCGGCGGTAAAGGGCTGCCATTCAAGACCGGTCAGCGTCCGGCGATATCCCCGGTTCACCAGCTCAATGCCAATCGAGGTGTCGTTGATGCGACTGGCTCCGCGCCAGAAACTGGGCCCGGCATGCCAGGCAAGTTGCTGCTCCGGCACCAGCTGCCAGACAATGCCTTTGCCGGCGCGCTGAGGCGGCTGACGGGGGATCAGATAATGGACGCTGACCTCCCGATCGGTGAGGGTCGCCAGCGACGAAGAAAAATCTTCGGCGGTATAGTGGATGACAATCACCTTAACCCGCGGTCGCGCCCCCTGAGCGGGATGCCGCAGATCGGCCCAGTAGCCGTCACGGGATTCTATCCCGGAGTGGCAGCCCGCCAGCAGCAGTGCCAGTATCAGCAACAGCCCGCGTTTCAACGAATAATCACTGCCGTGCCGCTGACGCTGACCATCAGCATACTGCCATCTTTGCCGACCGTTTCGTAATCGATATCAATACCGACCACCGCGTTGGCACCCAGCGCTTTTGCCTGTTCTTCCAGCTCTTCAAACGCAATCTCGCGTGCTTTACGCAGCTCTTTCTCATACGCGCCGGAACGGCCGCCGACCACATCACGGATGCCCGCAAAAAAATCACGGAAAATGTTCGCACCAAGAATCGCTTCGCCAGTGACCACACCACAATATTCACTGATGCTGTGGCCTTCCAGCGTCGGGGTTGTTGAAAATTTCATCGCATTCTCCTTGTTGAAATCAGGCTAAGGCTCTTTCGACTAAAAAGCACAGCTATACTCTATGCTAAAAAGGGCACCTTGCCAGAGAACCATAAGGAAATCGAGATGAGAAACAACGCGTTTGCGCTAATGATCCCGGCGGCCCTGCTGCTTAGCGCCTGTACCACCGTTGAGCCAGTCATTAAGGATAATGGCCCGCGAACCGCCCCCTGTATTGAAGGCGGTCCTGACCAGGTTGCCCAACAGTTTTATGACCTGCGTGTTGAACAGCCCACGCAGGGTCTGCCTGACAGCAACACACTGGCAAAATATCGCCCTTACCTGAGTGATGAGCTTTACCACTCCCTGCAGGCGGCCAGCGGCAGCAATGCCGGCGCACAGTGGCGGAACGGTGATCTTTTCTCCAGCCTGTCACAGGGCCCGACAGCCGCCAGCGTTGCTGATGCATCTACTATTCCAAACCGTGATGCACGCAACATCCCGCTGCGGGTAAAACTGAGCCGCGACGGAAAGGAGTGGCAGGATGAAGTGCTGATGATTCATCAGGGCACTTGCTGGGTCGTTGACGACGTGCGCTACATGGCGAACCCTGTGCATGCCGAGGGTGGAAGCCTGAGCCAGATGCTTGAAAAGTCAAAAAAATAACCTGATATTTTAGCGGTATGAAAAGCGCAGCCACCTCAGGTGACTGCGCTTTTTTATTGCCGCAGCCTGCCCCACGGCATCGGGCTGGCGCCAGACACTGCATGATATTGTGCTAAGCTTTTGCTGTTTACCTGTTGTTTTACAAATTTTAACCCACCTTATTTGCATAACTATTCTGGTGACGTTAAAATCCGCGACACTAATAGCTATTCAAATCTGGCGCATGAGTATTCAACTAAACGCAATAAACTGCTTCTACGGTGCTCATCAGGCGCTGTTCGACATCAACCTTGAGTGTCCGCAAGGCGAAACCCTGGTACTGCTTGGCCCAAGCGGTGCGGGCAAGAGTTCGCTGCTGCGGGTTCTTAACCTGCTGGAGCAGCCTCGTTCAGGTCAGTTGCAGATTGCCGGCAATCAGTTCGACTTCACTCAGAAACCCTCTGACGCCGCGATTCGCGAACTGCG
>Ga0308166_1004386_pt1 | contig 11342 bp, 4 predicted proteins | sample PhyCR2_2_FD_202137 | JGI IMG/M metagenome (GOLD analysis project Ga0308166, IMG submission 202137) | Phyllosphere microbial communities from UC Gill Tract Community Farm, Albany, California, United States - DLSLCC.R2 | ecosystem: Host-associated > Plants > Phyllosphere > Unclassified | place... | reverse complement strand
GCACCCAGGCCGCCTGCATCGGCATCATGGCCCTGGCCTACTTCGGCATCGCGCTGTTCGCGCGCTCGGCGGCCTCGCTGTACGTGCTGATGGCGGTGGTCGGGATCGGCTGGGCGGCGGTGGTCAGTTTGCCGTTCGCGATCATGAGCGAAAAGGTCGACAAGCGCCGCATGGGCTACTTCATGGGCCTGTTCAATTTGTCGGTGGTGTTGCCGCAGTTGGCGACCACGGTGGTCGGCTACGTGCTGAAGGATGCGGCGGACAAGAGTGTCCTGTTCCTGATTTGCGGCGGCTGCCTGGCGGTGTCGAGCGTGCTGTGGCTGCTGGTGAGGGATGGCGCGCCGGTCGCAACGACCAAGCCGGCGCTGGCAACGGCGCATTGACCCGGTCCGGCGGCAATGCGGAGCCGGATCAACGTAGGGTGGGCACTTTGTGGTGCTGGCATCTAGCCAGCCCCACTGCCCACGCGGAACGAATCATCCCAGCAGCGGGCTCACGGAATAACACGTAACGCGTGGGCACGGAGTGCCCACCCTACGCGTCAGCCGCAGCCATTGCGGCAACGCCGCAACACTTACGACTTGCGCGGCTTCTTGAACCCAGGCTTCTCAGACATACGGCGCTCGGCCCCGAACGACTTCTTCGGCCCGCCCGCCTTCTTCGGCGCCGGCGCTTCCTCGCCGTCGCGCGTGATGTTCAGCTGCTGGCCGGCCACCCACACCGTCTTCAGGTGGTCCACCAGGTCCTTCGGCAAATCGTCCGGCAGGTCGAGCGTGGTGAAGTCGTCGTAGATCTCGATGCGGCCGATGTACTTCGACTCGATGCCGCCTTCATTCGCGATCGCGCCGACGATGTTGCCCGGCTTGACGCCGTTCGCGTGGCCGACCTCGATGCGGTAGGTGGCCATGCCCGGCTCCGGCTCGCGCATCACGCGTTCCTTCCTGAAGCCCGGCTCACGTTGCTCGCGCGGCGCACGTGCCGGACGCTCTTCCCAGCCGGCGGCGTCGCGCGGCGCACGCGGCAGGCGCTCGACGAAGTCGGTGCGCGCCGGACGGTCTTCCCAGGTCGACGGACGGGCGTCGCGGTCCGGCTTTTCCAGCAGCAGCGGCACGTCGCCGCGGCCGAGCTTGGCCAGGGCGGCGGCGATGTCCACCGCCGGCACGTTCTGCTCGCGCTCGTATTCCTCGATCAGGTCGCGGAACTGCTCCAGGCCGCCGGCTTCCAGGGTGGCGGTGATCTGGTCCTTGAACTTGGCGATGCGCACGTCGTTCACCGCCTTCACGGTCGGCAGCGTCAGCGGCGACACCGGCTGGCGCGTGGCGCGCTCGATCGCCTTCAGCAGGCCGCGCTCGCGCGGGGTGATGAACAGGATCGCGTCGCCGCTGCGCCCTGCCCGGCCGGTGCGGCCGATGCGGTGGGTGTAGCTTTCCGGGTCCGACGGCACGTCGTAGTTGATGACGTGGCTGATGCGCTCGACGTCGAGGCCGCGCGCGGCGACGTCGGTGGCCACCAGGATGTCGATCTTGCCGTTCTTGAGCTGCTCGATGGTGCGCTCGCGCTGTACCTGGGCCATGTCGCCGTTGATGGCCGTAGCGGCAAAGCCGCGTGCCTGCAGCTTGGTCGCCAGCTCTTCGGTGCCGAGCTTGGTGCGGGCGAAGATGATCATGCCGTCGAACGGTTCGGCTTCCAGGATGCGCGTCAGCGCGTCGAGCTTCTGCATGCCGGCCACCAGCCAGTAGCGCTGGGTGATGTTCTCGGCGGTGCCGGTCTTGGCGGCAACGGTCACTTCGCTCGGGTCGCGCAGGTAGGTCTTGGCGATGCGCTTGATCGCCGGCGGCATGGTGGCCGAGAACAGCGCGATCTGGCGCTCGTCCGGGATCTGCTGCAGGATCTGCTCGACGTCGTCGATGAAGCCCATGCGCAGCATTTCGTCGGCTTCGTCCAGCACCAGGGTCTTCAGCTGCGACAGGTCGAGCGAGCCCTTTTCGATGTGGTCGATCACGCGGCCCGGGGTACCGACGATGACCTGCACGCCGCGGCGCAGCGCCTGCAGCTGCGGGCCGTAGCTCTGGCCGCCGTAGATCGGCAGCACATGGAAGTTCTTCATGTGCGCGGCGTAGGTCTGGAAGGCTTCGGCCACCTGGATCGCCAGTTCGCGCGTCGGCGCCAGCACCAGCGCCTGGGGCGCGGTCTGCTTGGTGTCGATGCGCGACAGCACCGGCAGCGCGAACGCCGCGGTCTTGCCGGTACCGGTTTGAGCCTGTCCCAGCACGTCGCGTCCTTCCAGCAGCAGGGGAATGGTGGCGGCCTGGATCGGCGACGGTGCTTCGTAGCCGACTTCCTTCAGCGCCTTGAGGATGGGCGCCGGGATGTTCAGGTCGGAAAACGATGGGATAGGGGTGTCGGACATGGATGACTTTCGAAAAACGATACTAAACCGCCAGTTTACTCCCTCGCCGGGAACGGGCGGACACAATTTGCAAAACCGGGGAAACAACGACAAAAAAGCCCCGTGCGCCTTGCGCAAGGGGCTGCAGATGAAACCGGTCGCCGGCAAGCCGGGAAAACGAACAACGCTACATCTTCGGCGCCGCGCAATGACGCGCGATGTACTCCTCGTGGGTCGGCATCACGCTCACGCACTTGGCGATCACGCCGCGCACGCTATCGAGGTAATCGGCGATATCGGCCTCCGACTGCACGTCGACCAGCGGATTATACGCGTTCACCGGCATGTTCTGCCCTTCCAGCACCTGGATCCAGCCGACTTCCGAGAACAGCTCGTTATCCACGCGCACCACCTTGCCGCGCGCGCGGTACAAATCCATCTTCTGGCGCAGCGTGTCGGGGATCGCCATGTTGGCGCAGGCCAGCCAGTACGGCGAGTCGGTGCGCTGGTTCAGGTGGTAGTGCAGCACGATGAAGTCGCGGATGCGCTCGTACTCGAAGCGCGACTGGCGGTTGAATTCCGCCCGCTCCACCTCCTGGAAACCGCGGTCCGGGAAGAACTCGATCAGGCGCGAAATCGCCGACTGGATCAGGTGGATGCTGGTCGATTCGATCGGTTCGAGGAAGCCGCCGGCCAGGCCGACCGCCACCACGTTGCGGTTCCAGGCCTGCTTGCGCATGCCGGTCTGGAACTTGATCAGGCGCGGGTCGGCCAGGGCCGGCGCGTCGAGGTTGGCCAGCAGGGTGGCCGCCGCCTCGTCGTCGCTGATGTAGCGGCTGCAATATACGTGGCCGTTGCCGGTACGGTGCTGCAGCGGGATGCGCCACTGCCAGCCCGACTGGTGCGCGGTGGCGCGCGTGAACGGCGTCATCGTCTGCACCGATTCGCAGGGCACGGCGAGGGCGCGGTCGGCCGGCAGCCAGCCGCTCCAGTCCTCGTAGCCGGTATGCAGGGTCTGCTCGATCAGCAGGCCGCGGAAGCCCGAGCAGTCGATGAACAGATCGCCCGCCACCTGCGTGCCGTTTTCCAGCTCCACCGCGTCGACGTAGCCGTCGCCCGGGCGCTGGGTGGCGCGCACGATCTTGCCCTCGATGCGGGTGACGCCGCGCTTTTCCGACAGCTTGCGCAGGTAGCGCGCATACAGGCTGGCGTCGAAGTGGTAGGCGTAGGCGATGTCGGCCAGCGGCGAATTCGGCACGTCGTGGCGCGCCGGCATGAACTTGCCGGCTTTGGCGGCCATGCGCGTGATCGAATACTCTTCCAGCGGCGCCGCCTTGCCCAGCGCGCGCATCTTGAGCCAGTACTGCTCGAAGGGCACGGTGGCCAGGTCCTGGCCCAGGCGCCCGAAGCCGTGCATGTAGCGCTCGCCCTTGCGGCCCCAGTTCACGAACTCGACGCCGAGCTTGAAGCTGCCCTGCGTTTCGCGCATGAACTCCGCTTCGTCGATGCCGAGCACGCGGTTGAAGCGCGCGATCATCGGGATGGTCGCTTCGCCGACGCCGACGATGCCGATCTCGTCGGATTCGACCAGGCGGATGTTGTAGCGGTCTTCCAGGATGGTCGAAAGTGCGGCGGCCGTCATCCAGCCGGCGGTGCCGCCGCCGACGATGACGATGTCCTTGAGTGGTGCGTTCTGCATGTGTGTGTGCCCGAAGATGAAAAACGACCCCTGGCAGGCGTGGGCCCGGCAGGGGTCGATACTGTACCGTCTTTTACGTCAGCTTAGAACTTGTAGCTGGCGCCGAAGTGGTAGGTACGGCCGTAGTCGACACGGTTGGTCGGGTTGTTCTCGTCGTCGGTGTACTCCAGGAACGGTGCGTTGTTCCAGTTCTGGGCCTGGACGAACAGGCTCGTGCCCTTCAGCCAACCGCTCTGGATTTCATACGACGCCTGCAGGTCGACGATGGTCTCGCCCTTGATGAAGGTCAGCTGGGTGTTGTCCTGGTAGTCCGACACCTGGCCCAGGAAGTTCGAACGCTTGCGTGCTGCAGCGGCGACCTGGAAGCCGTTCTTCTCGTAGTACAGGCGCAGGTTCGACACCTTGCGCGACAGGCCAGGCAGCGGGATGCTGATGCCGCTGCCGGTCACGTTGGCGAAGCCTTCGCGTGGCAGGTTGATGCTGCTCTTGGTGTCCGAGTGATTCAGCAGCGCGCCGAAACCGTCGAGGTAAGGGCTGAACATCGAGAACGGCAGGTTGACCGCCAGTTCGTAGCCCTTGATGTTGCCGCCATCGCCGTTCAGCGGCTCGGTCAGGCGGCCGATGGTCGAACCCGCGTACTCGCCCGTCAGCGGCAGCGAGGTGCCCGGGGTGATGGTGTCGGCGAAGTCGTAGAAGCGCGAGGTACGGAAGATGTAGGTATCGAGCTTCTTGTAGAACAGCGCGGCGCTGACGTAACCCTTGTTGCCGAAGTACTTCTCGTACGACAGGTCGAGCGCCTTGGCGCGGAACGGCTTCAGGTGCGGATTGCCGCCGCTGCTGGTCAGGATCGACACGCCCTGCAGGTTGCCCAGGGTGACGTTCGAGCCGGCACGCAGGTCATCCAGGTTGGCGCGCGACACGACCTTGGCCAGGCCGAAGCGCAGCTGCTGCTCGTTACCCAGGTCGAAGGACAGGTTCAGGCTAGGCAGGACATCCCAGTATTTCTCGCCGTCGGTAACGCGCTTGCCCGGGCAGGTTTCGACGGTATTGCCGGTGCACAGGCCGTTGTCGATCTGGTAGCCGCCGCCGGTCTGGTCGGTGTGGATGGCTTGCACGCCGACGTTACCGCGGTAGTTCAGGCCGAAAGCCTCGCCGTCCAGGTCGCCCATCAGGTAGGCGGTCGAGATGCGTTCCTTGACGTCCCAGAACTTGTTCAGGATGTCGGCGTCGACCTTCGGCGCCAGCTGGTAGACCGTGCCGAGCGAGCCGCGCGGATCCCAGCTCACGACGTTGAAGCCCGAGGCGCCGGCCGGCGCGACGCCGCTGCCTGGCACATCGGTGAAGCCGTTCGGGTCGCCGCCGATGACGACCAGGCGGCCATCCTGGCCGCTACGGGCCTTGTCGCGTGCGGTGAAGTTGAAGCCGTAGGTGGTGGCGATCAGCGGGCCCCATTCCATGGCCTTCTTGGCCGACAGGCGGATGGCCTTGACTTCGTCCTCGACGTAAGGCTGGCCGAGGTAGCCCGCCTGCGGCGACGCCGCGCCGCCGGACCAGCCCATGGTGTCGGTCAGCTTGACGGCGTTGCGGTCCGAGTAGTTCAGGCCCGGGGTGTATTTCACTTCGGTGACGTTGGCGCCGTTGAAGCCGCTGAAGTTCAGGAAGTCCTGCTGGCCCGGCAGGGTGCCGGCCGTGGTTTCGTAGCGCGAACCCAGCTTGGTGGCTTTCGACCAGGTCAGGTCGGCCGACGTGGTCCAGTCGCCGAAGCGCAGTTCGTTGTTCCAGCCGATCGTCTTCAGGTCGTCTTCCGCACCCTCGTAGTGGTTACGGACGACACCTTTCCAGTTGGTGATGGTGCCGCTGGTGGCCACGCCGTTGGCGATGGTGGCATTCGTCAGCACGTGCGGCAGCTCGTAGGCGCCGCCGCCGTTGCCGGCCACGCCGCCTTCGAAACCGGTCTTCTTCAGGCCGGTTTCGCCGGCCGAGTAAAACACGTCGACGGTCGACTTGAAGTTCTTGTTCGGGCGGTATTGCAGCGAGGCGAAGGCGCCGTCGCGCTTGTGGTTGTTCTGTTCGGTGTCGTAGCCGAAGCCGTTCGGCACGGTGACGTTGGCGCCGTTGTACGGCATGCTTGCCGTACCCCAGGAATTGAACTTCGATTGGCCGCCGCCGAGCTCGTCGTAGCGGGTCAGGCCGACCGCCACGCCGAAGGTGCGGTTGGCAAACTGGTCGATGTACGACAGGGTGTAGCGCTTGCCGTCGCCTTCAGGCAGGCCGTCGCGCTGTTTCACGCCCAGCTTGCTCTTCTTGTAGCTGACGGCGACGGTGCGCTTGCCGAAGTCCAGCGGCTGCACGGTACGCAGGTCGATGGTCGCGGCCAGGCCCTGGCCGATGACGCTCGCGTCCGGGGTCTTGTAGATGACGACGGAACCCATCAGTTCGGCCGGGAACAGGTCGAACTCGGGCGAACGGGCGTTGCCGGTCGAGGCCATTTCGCGGCCGTTCAGCAGGGTGCCGTTGAAGCTTGGCGACAGGCCGCGCACCGAGATGTCGGACGATTTGCCCGAGCTGCGGCCGCGCTGGGCCGACACGCCCGGCAGGCGCGCGATCGAATCGGCGACGCTCTGGTCCGGCAGCTTGCCGATGTCCTCAGCCGAAATTGCCTCGACGATCGAGGTGGAATTCTTCTTGATCGAGATCGCCGCTTCGATGCCGCGGCGGATGCCGGTGACCTTGACGGTGGTGATCGGGGTGGCGGTGGTGCTGACGGTGGCGTCTTCCGCCGGCGGCACGGCGCTGTTCGGCGTGTTGTTGGTTGTATCGGCGGTCGCGGCCGTGGTGCTGGCCGGGTTGGCGGGTTGCTGTTCCTGGGCGAAGGCGCTACCGGCCAATGCCATCAGGAAAACGGTGCAGCCGGCGGCAACCGGGCTCAGCGGGAATGCACGGTCTGCCGTGTTCGCAGCGCGCTTGTTTGCGAAGTTGTTCATTTGTCCCCTCAATAAACTTATTTAATTTCCCGGAAACAGCTGGAGAGCCACGGCACGGGATCCAATTCCAACGCCTTTTTAGACGTTCTGGCAACAATTCTGTATTAAAACTAGATGCACTGTCAACGGGAGTTGCTCGGCACTACGCGATTCTGTAGCGTATGTTGCTATTGTATAGAATGAACAACAGAAGACGTTGTATTCCGGCTACAGAACACAGTATGCATGAGTGTAGTCGGACTACAAATTTGTATCTTTTCACCAAGTGTGTGCAGGAATGCACTATCAGAGTGCATTTTTGAGCGAAATATTGCCATTGTGAAATATTGGCAGAAATGGTCCATTTTTCAGGACGGCGGCGCCAGGCAGACCCAAGTGCCGATTGTATGTACCTAAACTAGATACGCAAGCGTGTTGTCGTCTGCATATCCCTATAGTATCCTTACCCGAATAATAGAGAGACAACCGGGCGTTCCCCACGCGTCGGTCATATTCAAGATGTAGCGAAACTACGATATCTCCCCAGCGCGCTCGCGCCCCCTCCACTCATCTCGCCCATTCGCCATGAAACCATCCCTGCTCAGCCTTCTTGTCGCCCTCAGCCTGTCCGGCACAGCCCTCGCCGCCCCCGCCATCGACCACATGGAACCACCCTTCTGGTGGACCGGCATGCAGCACAAGGGCCTGCAACTGATGGTGCATGGCAAGGACATCGGCGGCATGATGCCGGCCATCGACTACCCGGGCGTGCGCCTGGTCGCGGCCACGCGGGTCGCCAACAGCAATTACCTGTTCGTCGACCTGGAGATCGGCGCCGACGCCAAGCCCGGCCAGTTCGAGATCGTGTTCAAGGGTAACGGCCGGACCGAGCGCTACCCTTACCGCCTGCTGGCGCGCGAACCCGGCTCGGCCCAGCGCCAGGGCTTCAAGAGCAGCGACGCGATCTACCAGATCATGCCGGACCGCTTTGCCAACGGCCTGCCGGGCAACGACAACGTGGCCGGCCTGCGCGAAAAGGCCGACCGCAAGAACGGCGGCGGCCGCCACGGTGGCGACATCCAGGGCGCCATCGACCGCCTCGACTACATCGCCGATCTCGGCTTCACCCAGCTGTGGCCGACGCCGCTGGTCGAGAACGACGCCCCTGCCTACTCCTACCACGGCTACGGCGCCACCGACCACTACAAGATCGACGCCCGCTACGGCAGCAACGAGGACTTCGTGCGCCTGTCGGATGAAGCGAAGAAGCGCGGCATCGGCCTGATCCAGGACGTGGTGCTGTCCCACATCGGCATCAACCACTGGTGGATGAAGGACGTGCCGACGCCGGACTGGATCAACTTCGGCGGCAGGTTCGTGCCGACCCAGCACCACCACGTGGCCGTGCAGGACCCGTATGCCTCGAAGGCCGACAGCCGCAACTTCACCGCCGGCTGGTTCGTCGACACCATGCCCGACCTGAACCAGACCAATCCGCTGGTGGCGAATTACCTCATCCAGAACAACATCTGGTGGATCGAGTACGCCAAGCTCTCGGGCCTGCGCATCGATACCTACGGCTATTCCGACGGCGCCTTCCTGACCGAGTACACGCGCCGCCTGATGGCCGAGTACCCGAACCTGAACATGGTCGGCGAAGAATGGAACAACCGCCCACCGGTGGTGGCGCGCTGGCAGCGCGGCAAGGTGAACCACGACGGCTACGTCAGCTACCTGCCCAGCCTGATGGACTTCCCGCTGATGGAAGCGATGCGCAATGGTTTGAAAAAGGAAGGCGGCAGCCTGAACGACGTGTACGAAACGCTGTCGCTCGACTACCTGTACCCGGAACCGCAAAACCTGGTCCTGTTCGGCAGCAACCACGACATCGCGCGCATGTTCAGCGCGGTCGGCGAGGACTTCGGCCGCTGGCGCATGAACATGGTGTTCCTGATGACCATGCCGCGCATCCCGCAGTTCTACAGCGGCGACGAGATCCTCATGACCAGCGCCGTCAAGCAGCGCGACGACGCCAGCTACCGCCGCGACTTCCCGGGCGGCTGGGCCGGCGACAAGGTGAACGCCTTTACCGGCGCCGGCCTCAGCACCCAGCAGCGCGCGGCCCAGGACCTGGTGCGCCGGCTCGCCAACTGGCGCAAGAACGAACCCGTGATCCACAGCGGCCGCACCATGCAGTTCGGCCCCGAGAACAATACCTGGGTCTACTTCCGCTACAACGACGACAAGCGCATCATGGTTGCCATGAACAACGGCGACAAGGCGGCAAGCCTGGACACGGCGCGCTTCCAGGAGATGCTCAAGGGTGCCGCCGGCGGCAAGGACATCCTCACCGGCCAGCAGGTGCAACTGGCGACGGAGCTGAAGCTGGCGCCGAAGTCGGTGGTCGTGGTCGAACTGCCGGGCGCATGATGCGGCCGCTGCTCGCTCGTCCACTCCTGGCACTGGCGCTGGCCCTCGCCTTCCATGGCGCCGGCGCCGTCGAGAAGCCCGGCATCGATGCTTTTTTCGCGTCCATGGCCATCGAAGCGGCGCCCGGCCAGCAGGCGCGCTTCGTCGCCGGCGACAACCTGGCCGGCTATTTCGACGGTGTGACGCGCAGCTACGACAAGGGCGAAGGCTATGTGTTCAAGAGCGGCACCGTCTTCCATAACTACCTGAGCCTGGCCGGCGGCGTGCGCAACGACCGCACGGCAGGCGGCGTGCGCGAAGACATACTGCCCTGGGGCCACCGCGTGCGCTACGCGAACGGCGCCACCGAGGAACTGGCGCTGCTCTCGACAAAGCATGCGCTGGCCCTGCGCGCCACCAGCGCACAGGCGACCACGCTGGCCCTGCGCCCGCTGCTGAAAACGGCGGGCGCGGTGAGCCGGGCCGGCGCTGTCGTCATCGTCGCGCCGGGCGCCGGCGCCACGCAATTCATGGCGCTGGCCGCCGACCGGCCGTTCAGCCTGGGGCCGGACCTGACCCTGACCACGGAGTCTCCGGCGACCTCGTTCACCGTGGTCGCCGCCTTCGGCGCCAGCGCGCAAGAAGCCGCCGGACGGGCACGCGCCCTGGCGCAGGTGGACGCCATCGCCGACGAGCGCCGCACGACCTACGAGGCCCTGACGCGCAGCTACCTCGCCACCAGCGATCTCGAATACAACAAGGCGCTGAACTGGGCCAAGGCCTCGGCGCGCATGTTCGTGGTGAACGAGTACGGCGCCGGCATCTGGGCCGGCCTGCCCTGGTTCCGCGAGAACTGGGGCCGCGACACCTTCATCGCCCTGCCCGGCACCCTGCTGGTGTCGGGCGAGTTCGCGCAGGCGAAAGCCGTGCTGGCCAACTTCGCGCGCTACCAGAACCTGCGCGAGCCACGCGACAAGGATTACGGCCGCGTGCCGAACCGCGTCTCGCCCGACGAGATCATCTACAACACCGTGGACGGCACGCCCTGGATGCTGCGCGAGGCGCTGGAGTACATCCGCTACACGGGCGACCGCGCCTTTGCCGCCGACATGTACAAGCTGGCGGTGCCCTACTTCGAAGGCGCGATCGCCAACTACACCGATGCCGACGGCCTGCTGCGCCACGCGGCCTCCGACACCTGGATGGACGCGCGCATCGAAAACCCGACCCACCAGCCCTGGTCGGACCGCGGCCCCCATGCGGTCGAGATCCAGGCCCTGTGGCATACGGCGCTGCACACCGGGGCCACGCTCGCCGCCTGGGCCGGCGACGCCGAACGCGCCCGCGCATGGACGGCGCTGGCGGACCGGGTGCAGGCCAGCTTCCTGCGGCGTTTCTGGGACGGCAGGACGATGGCCGACCGCCTGCGCATGGATGGCAGCCGCGACACCAAACTGCGCCCGAATGCCCTGATGCTGTCCTCGATCCCGTTCGGCGACTTCGTGCCCGACGCCGTGCAGGCGCAGGTGGTCAAGCGCACCGTGCCGGAACTGCTCTACCCCTACGGCATCGCCTCGCTTTCGCAGAACGATCCTTACTTCCACCCGCGCCACGAGAACCCGGCTTTCCACCACAAGGATGCGGCCTACCACAACGGCACCATCTGGGGCTGGAACGCGGGCTTCACGGTGACCGCCCTGAACCGCTTCGGCTACCAGGACCTCGGCTGGACGCTCACGCGCAACCTGGGCCGGCAGATCCTGGCGCTCGGCACCCTGGGCAGCATGAGCGAGAACCTGGACGCCCTGCCGCAAGCGGACGGGCGCCTGCAGCCTACCGGCACCTTTGCCCAGTCGTGGAGCGTGGCCGAGTACGCACGCAA
>Ga0308166_1004382_pt1 | contig 11345 bp, 17 predicted proteins | sample PhyCR2_2_FD_202137 | JGI IMG/M metagenome (GOLD analysis project Ga0308166, IMG submission 202137) | Phyllosphere microbial communities from UC Gill Tract Community Farm, Albany, California, United States - DLSLCC.R2 | ecosystem: Host-associated > Plants > Phyllosphere > Unclassified | place... | reverse complement strand
TGCTTCAACAGATCATTGAGCCGCGCCTCTCTATGGAGTTGCGCGAAGGCAAACCCACCGTCGTGGTGCTGGACGCTGAGCGCCGGCCTACCGCTCTGACGGTGGAAGAGTTCAAGACGCAGCTGTTCAACGATGCCGCCCTGGCGCCGTTGATCGCTTCAAGCAGGGCTTCTGGCGGCGGGGCTGCCGGTGGCAAAGGCGGCGGGGCCGCAAAACCATGGAACCAATTAACCGGTATGGAGCGCGTAGAGCTTCGCCGAACCAACCCCGCCGAGCACGCGCGCCTGAAGGCAGCGGCTGAGGCTCAGTAAAAGGATCTATCGCAATGCCAACCATTCTTTCCGATGTCATCTTCCGCGACGAACTGCGGGACTACATCACCGTCAACAGCGTCGAGCGCACTGCGTTCTTCGAGTCTGGCATCCTGACCACCAACAGCGACATGACCACGCTGCTTGGCAGCCCATCCAACACCTTCACCATTCCATGGTGGGTTGACCTGGACGCGTCCATCGAGTCGAACTACTCGAACGACGTGTACACCGATATCGCGGTACCGCTGTCCGTGCATACCGCCAGCATGCAGGCGCGCGCTGCGTACCTCAACGAAGGCTGGAACTGCATGAACCTGGTGAAGAACATCACTAAGCAGGATCCGCTTGAGTTCGTGGCTGGTCGTTTGCTGAGCTACTGGCGCAAAGTGGCTCAGCGTCGTGCGATCGCCACTACCATCGGTATCTACAACGACAACGTGGCTGCCAACGGCGGCGACATGGTCGTGGATGCTGGCGGCACCATCAGCGCAGCGGCAATTATCCGCGCCAAGGCGACCATGGGTGACTACAGCGGTCAGCTGGGCGGCCTGAGCGTCATCGCGATGCACTCAGCGGTGCAGACCGAGCTGCAGATCCTCAACCTGATCGACTTCACCCCGATCGCAGACCAGATTCCAGAGTTCGGTCGCTTCCAGGGGATGCGCGTAGTGGTTGATGACAGCATGCCGGTGATCGCTGGCACGCCGAACAAATACCTGTCTGTGATTTTTGGCCCGGGCGCGCTCGGTTTCGCCGAGCAGCAGCCGGAAGGCGAAGACGGTCTGGAATATGAGCGTGCTCCGGATCGCGGCAACGGCGGCGGCACTGAAACCTTGTGGACTCGTCGCAACTTCGTTGTGCACCCACTGGGTTACTCGTTCCTGAGTGAGACCATCACCGGCACCCCTACCACCACTCGCCCAATCTCGGCGAACTGGGCGGATCTGGCCTTGGCCACCAACTGGGAGCGCAAGTTCGATCGCAAGCAGGTTCCGCTGGCGTTCATCACCTCCACCGTCGCAGCCTAATCAATAGCCGGCCCCGCGGGGCCGGCAGCGTGAAGGAGAGCCATCATGGCAGTAGAAAAAGACAAGCACATCGACCCTAACGTCAAAGCGCGCTGGGGGTTTGGCGGTACCGCTGATAACATCACTGTCGGCCCTGAAACGGTCGGTGAAACCGGTGGTGTCGACAGTGTGCGCACCGAAGCTGATGAGCCTGCTGCTCGCAAAAATGGCGGCGGCGCTGACAAGAAATCCACCACCAAGGAATAACCCATGCTCATCATCGAGGACGGCACCGGCAAGCCAGACGCAGACAGCTACTCGACCGCCGCGGAACTGGTCAGCTATGCCGCAAGGTACGGTGTGACTATTCCAGCGGATGAGCCAGCACAGGAAGCGCTGCTGCGCCGGGCCGCCTTGGCGATGGATGGCATGAACTGGAAGGGATGCCGAGCCAAAGGCGACCAGGCACTGGCCTGGCCTCGACGTGGCGTGAACATCGACGGCGAGAACAAGCCGTCCGACTACATTCCTGCACGTATCCAGTACGGGCAGATGGCCCTCGCGGGCGAGATCCACACTGACGACATCGATCGGGTCGAGAAGCGCAAAGGCGCTGTGACGCTCGAGCGTGTCGAAGGTGCCGTAACTCGCGAGTACGCCACCATCAGCAACACCAGCCGCCGATTGCTGCCCGCAGCGCCAGACCGGCCAAGCCGCACGCAATTCGCTGACTACCTTCAAAAGCGCGGGCTGTTCGCAATCCGCGCCTAACAGTCGGAGCCACCATGGCCTTCTACGACGAAATGGCCGCGCTGGCTCTCGATCTGATCGCTGAGTTCGGCCAGCCAGTAACGCTGCGCGACATCCAGGCCGCCGAGTACGATCCCGATAACCCGGCCGGCGGTGATGTGATCATCGAGCAAACCGCCCAAGGCATTCTGCTCGACTTCACTGGCCTCGAATTCCAGAACGATACCCTGATCGTGCGCGGCGACAAGAAGCTAAAGGTCGCGGCGCTGGGCATGGAATGGAAGCCAAAGCCGCTGATAAAGGCTGACGTGCAGGGCAAGACGTGGACGGTGATCAACTTCAAGGAGATCAACCCAGCCGGCACTCCGATCCTGTATGAGTTGCAGGTGCGCTCATGAAAAAGTACGCAGGTCAGCAGGGCAGCTTCGGATTACAACTGGCCGAGTTTGCAGAACAGGCCAAGGAAGCGGTGGACGCCAGCCTTCGCGAGATCATCATCGAGGTCGGCAACTCGCTTATTCGGATGTCGCCGGTCGACACCGGCCGGTTCCGTGGCAACTGGCAGATGTCGATTGATGCTCCGCCGGCGGGTACGCTCAGCACGCTTGATCCTACCGGGGCTGAAGCCACGGCGCGCATCGCAGGCGAGTCGATCCTGTTCCGGGCTGGGACCACGGCCTTCATCGTGAACAACCTGCCTTACGCCATCCCGCTCGAGTACGGCCACTCCGATCAGGCGCCGGGCGGCATGGTGCGCATCACCCAGGCCCGCTTCCAGCAGATCGTCGAAGAAGCCACCAGGAATAACCAGGTATGAGCCACAACATCATTGCTGAGGCTTTCGAGTCGCGGCTGCTGGCCTGGGCAAAGGCTCGATCAAAGCCACTGAAGGTGGTGGTTGAGAACGAGACCTATACCCCGGCGTCCGGCGAGACATACCTGCGGGCCTTCACTCTGCCGGCGGTGACAGCCAGCAACACGCTGGGCGGTGACCACCACCTGTACGTCGGCGTGTTCCAGGTGAACGTCGTTGCACCATCCGGTAAGTACCGGACAGAGGCCAGCGGCATTGTTGACGAGCTAGCCGCTCTGTTCCCGGTGAACCTGCGCATCCAGCGCGCCGGCCTGGTCGCCATCGTGCTGACTCCGGTCGGGCCAGGCCCAGGCATTGCTGACGGCAGTACATACACCGTGCCGGCTTCGTTCCAGTATCGAGCAGACACCAACTAATTCGCCCGCTGGGCAAACCCAGAACCCGCCACTGAGCGGGTTTTGTCATTTCTGCAAAGAGGAAAATACACATGGGCTTTCGACTCCCCAACGGCGCGACCCTGCAAATCGCTTCGACCTATGGCCCGGCGATCCCGGTAACCGCGCTGAGCAACGCCAATCCTGCGGTAGCGACCGCCGCGGCCCATGGCCTGACTGATGGCGACATCATCGCTGTGACCTCGGGCTGGACCCGCCTGAATGATCGCGCCGCGCGCGTGGCCAACAGCCTGACCGGCACTTTCGCCCTGCAAAACATCAACACCACTAACCTCCAGCCATACCCGGCCGGATCGGGCCTGGGCTCGGTGCGCGAAGTAACCGGTTTCGTTGAGATCTCACAGATCACCGACGTGGCGACCACGGGCGGCGACCAGCAGTTCCTGACCTTCGGCTTTCTGGCAGACGATGACGACCGTCAGATCCCGACCACCAAGAACCCGATCAGCATGTCGGTCACCGTAGCGGATGACCCATCCCTGGCGTACGTGCCTGTGGTTGAAACCGCCGACGAGGACAAGGTTACCCGCGTACTGCGCCTCAACCTGCCGAACGGCGACAGCATCCTCTACAACGCCTACGTGACCATCACGTCGACCCCAGCCCTGTCCCGTAACAACCTGATGACCCGCGTCATCACACTGTCGCTCGCCGGCCGCCCAACGCGCTACTCGGCAGCGGTGGTGTAACCCATGGCCAAGATCAAGATCGCTCCAAACCCAACGTTCAAGGCCAAGGTGCAGATCCCCCGTGTGGGAGGTGAAGCAGTGGCCGTGGACTTCGAGTTCAAGTACCTGGACCGCATCGCGCTTTCGGCGCTGTTCGACCGCTGGAACACCGCGCGTGACGCGCACGCCACCAAGGTACAAGACGAAGGCATGTCCTGGCAGGAAGCCACGGCCTCCGAGATCGCACTGCAGGTCGAACAGCTCAAGGACATTGTCAGCGGCTGGGGCTTCGATGAGAAGCTGTCCGACGAGTCCATGACTGCACTGGTCACCACCTGCGTGGGTGCGCCGCAGGCAGTGCTGGCCGCCTATCAGGCCGCCTACCAGCCGGCCCGCCTGGGAAACTGACCGGCGCCGTCCGCATCCTGTACGAGCAGGGGCCCTCAGAGGCTGACCTGGCGGCCTTCGGCATGACCAAGGCCGACATCCCCGATGAAGAGTACGAGGTCTGGCCAGATAACTGGCCGGCCTTCCTGCTGTTCGAGGCGATGTCCACGCAGTGGCGTGTGGGCATGGGCGGCGCCGTGGGTCTGGACTACAACGCGATCAAGCCGGTGGCCGGCATGATCGGTCTCAAGCGCGCTGAGCTGACGCAGGCTTTCCCCGACCTTCGGATGATGGAGGCTGAAGCGCTGCTGGTGATGGGCGAGACCCGGACGTAGACAACCAACATGACGCGGCATGGCCGCAGGAGGCGAGCGTGAAAGATTTGTCAAATTGGCTCGCAGCGCAAAGCCATGCAAATCTGGCGCGCTTTGCAGAGCGATCTCCTCAGGAATTGGAACAAGTCATCGTAACCAGCGCGATGACTGAGGCTGCCATGGAATACGTCTACAGCCTCTACGATCCGTTAATGTCCACTGACCTGTTGGAAGAGATTTTCCGGATTATGGCAGTTCTTCAGCCGAAACATCTGGTATTTCAAGCAGAGCCTGACGCGTCTTGTTAAGTACCTCGTCGACACCTGACAGGGCCAGATCAATGAATGTATCTGGTATGTTTTGCGCTATAAAAGACGATACCAATGCCATTAGCACGTTGATTTGCATTAATCCCCAAGAGGTTGCTTTTAAGGATCCAAGTGTGTGGCTTCTATCTGCGCTAGGGTCTCCATGGTTCATCCCTAGGAAATTAGAGGTCGTCGCATTATCTTCGCCGCTGGGCGAAAGACCCCACTGCCAGTGAGCTATCAGATTTCTGGCTTTGGAGAGCTGGTCATACGCCGAAAGACATTCGGTTATTCGCTTCGATAGCTCCGGATGAATTTGTGATTCTTTTTCTTTTTTGAACGCTTTTATAAGCTCAATAAGTCCTCCGCTTTTCAGTCTGAGAGCTCTCACCATGACCTTTGCTGTGGTCTCATTGATGCCTGATAACGCATGAAACAATGAATAAAGCGAAGGGTCGCATAGCGCGTGATTTATCACGACTTGACCTATCTCTTGCTTCATTGCGTCGGTTGGGCCAGCCTCATAATTCCATGTTGCGCTGTCTTCGCTCACATTGACCTCCAGGTCATAAACGCGCCGATATTGGCGCTATCCCAGTCCTTGGGCTTGCAGGCGTAGGACTGGGGAATCCTTACTTGGCTGTTAATTCAGAAACTCGAAGCTTGCCCGGTGGCGTCAGAGGGCCGTTGATAATTCTGAGCTTGTAACGGCCGGTTATCATCCTCGTTGCTTGGATGCCTGATAGTCCTTGGTCCTTAAGGATGATGGCAGCCTCGATATCGATATCGTTTTGAAGGTCTACCCAGCTGATTTTTTCCTCAGCAAACTGGCCAATTTTGAGTAGCGTTTCGTCAAGGCGCTTCTGATCCATGTGCTATTGCTCGTATCCGTAGGTAGACGGATGACGATAGCAAAGCGATATCGTGAGTGATACTTGGGCATCCATACAGCATTTCTGGTGATACAGTCGGCACTTTCAGGATGAGGATCGGTTATGCGGATTTTGATAGCGGCGGTGGTGTTGGCGATGCTGGCCGGGTGTGCGACTTCGCCAGTTCCGTCCGACAAGGCGCGCCTAGCGCCGTCAGAGCGGGTAAGCGGTTACCAAAAGCCAGTACCCGGCGGCAGTTCGCTAATTGTCACGCGGGACACTGGGTTTACCGGCGGCGGCTGCTTTGCGACCGTCTTTCTAAACGGTGTGCCCGTGGCGAAGCTGGATACTGGAGAAAAGGCAGTATTCCAAGTTCCGCCAGGGGAGTGGTTGCTCGGTGCCGCACTCGACGGCTCGGGACTCTGCGCAACGAACCCTGAGAGGATGGAAATCTCAGTAGTTCTTAGTCCGAGTCAGCAAAAGAAATTCCGAGTTTTTCTACCCGCTGGCGGCGGATCCATCTCCGTTCAACCGAGCAGCTTCTAAACATTTCAAGGATGGAAAGGCATGAAACTATTAGTAGCGGGTATGGTTTTCGTAGCGTTGGCGGGGTGTGGAAATAGCGACGTTCAGAAAGCTCGTGATGAGGTGCAACGAAACCTTAACGACTCGGCATCAGCTGAGTTCAGGGATGAGAAGGTCTATCGCCTTCCCGACAATACGGTTGTATGTGGAGAAGTAAACGCCAAGAACAGCTATGGTGGATATGCGGGGTTCTCCAAGTACGTAGTCGAGGGGGTAGGAGCCAGGCCGGTGGCCAAGTTTGGGGAAGACATGCAAACCGACATAAGCATTACCTGCCAGTTTGCGGAAACGAATTCGAAGTTGAATAAATAGATCAAGTGAACCCAATAGCCCGCCATCGAGCGGGTTTTTTTATGCCTGGAGAAAAGTATGACGTCGATTGCTGAGCTCGGCATAAAGGTCGATTCGACGGATGCTGCGCAGGCAAGCTCCGACCTCGACAAGCTCACGGCGGCAGGTGCAAGGGCAGAGAAAGCGGCTGATGGCGTAGCGCGCGGCGCTGACAAGGCGACTGCTTCGATGAAGAAGCAGAAGGATGAGCTATCAGACCTGCTGGGCGAGATTGACCCAACAGTAAAGGCCCTGGGCCGTCTCGACGACCTTGAAACGAAACTGGCCAAGCAAAAAAAGCTTGGCGCGCTGGATGCCTCAACGTTCAGCGAGTACCAGGGCAAGATCGACCAGTCGCGGGCTAACCTGGGCAGATTCGACGACAGCCTTACTCGCACCGGAAACACGGCAAAGCAGACGGCTGCAGCGCTGCGAGGCGTTCCTGCTCAGTTCACTGACATCGCCGTCTCTCTCCAGGGTGGACAGGCTCCGCTTACGGTTCTGTTACAGCAGGGCGGCCAGCTGAAAGATATGTTCGGCGGCATTGCGCCGGCGGCGAAGGCGCTGGGCGGTTACGTTCTAGGGCTGATAAACCCATTTACGCTGGCGGCTGCAGCTGTCGCCGCTTTGGGGCTAGCCTATTACAAGGGTAGTGAAGAGGCCGATGCCTACAATGAGGCGCTGATCCTCAGCGGCAATGTGGCTGGTACGAGTGCAAGTCAGCTCAGTGATATGGCGCGGCAGGTCAGCGCAACAGTGGGGACGACTGGCGCTGCAGCTGAGGTGCTGGCCAAGCTCGCCGGTAACGGAAAGATCGCCAGCGAAAGTTTCGGGCAAATCACCGAAGCCGCCCTGCAGATGGAGAAGGCTACAGGTCGGGCTATTGATGAGACGATCGCAGAGTTCGCGAAAATTGCGAAAGATCCTGTCGCCGCCGCAAAAGAACTCAATGATCAATATCACTTTTTAACAGCGTCGGTTTACTCGCAGATCGTTGCCCTTAAAGAACAGGGCGACACAGTGGGTGCGGCTAAATTACTCACGGATACATACGCCAGTACGATCGAAACTCGCACCGGAGAGATTACGCAGAACCTGGGAATCATAGAGCGCGGCTGGAATGCGGTAAGGGACGCAGCAAAAGGCGCTCTGGACGCCACGAAGGAGATCGGACGTACTCAAACCCTGGAGCAGCAAGCCGAAGTAATACGCCAAAGGCTGAAAACTGGGCAGGGCCGTGGCGGCCGCGCTGCTGCCATGGGGATCGAGACGCGCGATACTGCGAAAGACACCAAGGATTTGGCGTTTCTTGACCTCCAGATAGAAGCAGAGAAGACGCGCACCAAATACCTTGGCGACCGGCAGAAGATCCAGGACAAGGGCATCGAGGCCGAGCAGGAGCTTGAGCGTATTCGTGTTGCGTCCTACAGCAACAAGCAGAAGCGCGACAAGGAAGAGGAAGCGTACCTGCGCAAGATCGCTGCTCTGCGTGAGGCGAACCCTGACAGCCCGCTGCTCGCCCAGAAGAACATTGATCGCGACCTGAAAAACATCCGCGACAAGTACAAGGACCCGAAAGGCGCGACCACAGCGGTCGACCTCACCTCGTTCAACGACTCGAAAAACCAGCTCAACGCTGTACTCAGCTACTACAAGAGTGCGGACAAGGAGCTGGAGGCGGCGCAGAAAGCCGGGATCATCTCTCAGGAGAGTTACACCTCCCAGCGCGTAGCACTGCTCCAGCAGCAGGCGTCCGAGGTAAAATCCTCCTACGAGGCCGAGATCTCGGCGCTTGAGGGTGCCAAGGGCAAGGCCGGAACGTCGGCAGCCCAGCGCATCCAGCTGGACCAGAAGATCGCCGACGCCCGGGCCAACATGGTCAAGGCTCAGCAGGAGTCGGATAGCGAGCTATCAGTAATTGCGACCAATGAGCAGGGAAGGCTGAAGAAGCAGGAGCTGGCCATCAAGTCGTACACCGACGCGCTGGATCAGCAGAACGCTGCGCTGCAGCGCGCCGGCAGCCGAGCGGCTGAGGGCGTGGGTCAGGGCGACCGCCAGAACGCCATCAACGGCGACCTGAACGGAATCTCGGATCGGGCCAACCAGCAGCGCCTGGATCTGGCGCGCGACAAGGCCGACGCCTCGCGCAACATGAGCGCCGAGGAATACCAGGCCAAGCTTGAGGCGATAAATCGCAGCGAACGCGACCTGACGCAGACCACGCTCAGCAATTACGAGCAGATGTCCGTGGCCCAGAGCGATTGGCGCAATGGGGCCACTTCGGCGTTCAGCAACTACCTTGACTCGGCCCGTGATGTGGCCGGGCAAGCCCGCAGCCTGTTCACCAACGCCTTCAGCTCTATGGAGGACGCGGTGGCCAGCTTCGCGACCAATGGCAAGTTCTCGTTCTCTGACTTCGCCAAGTCGATCATCGCCGACATGGCGCGTATCGCAACTCGGCAGGCGGCCTCCGGATTGCTTTCGAGCCTTGCTGGTAGCGCGCTTGGCGCGTACTTCGGTGGCGGTGCGGCGGCGGGTGCGGGTGCTGGCAGTTTCGGCTCCAGCATCGGCAGCGCTCTGGTAGAGGGCAGGGCGTCAGGTGGGCCTGTCGATCCGAACACGCTCTATGAGGTAAACGAAAAGGGGCCCGAGCTGTTCAATCAGGGTGGCCGGTCGTACCTCATGACTGGTGCTCAGGGTGGCAGCGTCACACCATTAATGACGGGCGGCAGTTCGATCATGGCGGCGGCGGGCGGTGGCGGGGGTGGAAACACCTACAACTTCCCCGTGTCGGTATCCGTGCAGACCTCCGGCGATGGCGGCACGGCAACTCAGGAAGACACCACGCAGCTCGGCAAGGGTATACAGCAGGCCGCCAAGACCGAGGCAGAAACCGCTATTTCCAAAGGGTTGCAACCTGGCGGCTCAATCTGGCGCCTGATCAACGGAAGGTAACCATGGCGATTGAAACATTCACCTGGGCCACCCAGCACGGGGAGGCGCCCGATATCACGTATCGGGTGCGCACCTCCCAGTTCGGGGACGGCTATAAGCAAGAGGTCGGGGACGGCATCAACAACAAAGTCGATTCCTATCCGGTCACCCACACGGGCAACACGGCCACGGCCTTGTCCATGATGGCTTTCTTCGACCGTCATAAGGGCGCCAAGGCCTTCTTGTGGACTACGCCCCTGGGCCAGCTTGGCCTGTTCACCTGCAAGAACCCAACCCCTACGCCCATGGGCGGGGGCGTATTCAAAGTGACGGCGACGTTCGAGCGCGCCTTCCACCCGTAAAGGTCAATCCATGTCGCTGATCAACGCTATCCAGACTCTTGAGCCTGGCAACGAAGTCATGCTGTTTGAGCTGGACGGCAGCGATTACGGCGCCGATGTTCTGCGCTTTCATGGCCACGCTATACCGCACACACCTGCAGAACTGATTGCCGCCGGCGGCAACGCTGACCAGCTGCCGGCCAAGTCGATCTGGTGGAAGGGTGAAGAGTATGGCGCCTGGCCCATGCAGTACGAGGGCAGCGAGGCGAATGGCGACGGCACCGCGGTACGTCCCAAGCTGTCGGTCGGCAACGTCAACGGGCGAATCACCGCCCTCTGCCTGGCCTTCGAGGATCTGCTCGAGTTCAAGCTGACAATTCGTAATACGCTGGCCGAGTTTCTCGACGCCGTGAACTTCGAGGGCGGTAACCCCACGGCCGATCCCACCCAGGAATCGATTGAGGTCTGGTATGTCGACCAGAAAACCAACGAGGACGGCGAGACAGTCAGCTGGGACCTGGCCAGCCCGGGCGACGTTGGCGGCGAGACGATCGGCAGGCAAATGACCACTCTGTGTCACTGGTGCCTCACCGGTGGCTACCGTGGCCCTAACTGCGGATACACCGGCGCCTACGTCACGAAAGACGGGGTGGTTACCGATGATCCTGAATTGGACATATGCGACGCCACCCTGGGCAAGGGCTGTATCCCGCGTTTTGGCGAGGGCAACCCCTTGCCGTTCGGTGGATTTCCCGCCGTTTCCTTGATAGCCCGGAGCTGACCATGCGCAAACACATCATTGCAGCCATCCAGGCGCATGCGGCCGCGGAGTACCCGAAAGAGTGCTGCGGGCTGGTACTGGCCGTGGGCAGGGCGCAGAAATACTTCCCGTGCCGAAACATCGCCACCGAGCCAAACGAAGAGTTCCGGCTCGACCCAGAGGACTACGCCGCGGCAGAAGACCAGGGTCAGGTGATCGGCATCGTTCACTCCCACCCGGACGCCACCAGTCGCCCGTCATCGCGTGACCTGGCGATGTGCGAGGCCACGGCCTTGCCTTGGCACATTCTGTCCTGGCCCGAGGGCGACCTGCGCACGATCACGCCGACCGGCAGCACGCCGCTGCTCAAGCGCCCGTTCGTACATGGCGCCTGGGACTGCTGGCAGGTCTGCGCTGATTGGTACCAGCGCGAGTGGGGCCTTGAGTTCGAGGCCTTCCAGCGCGCTGATGGCTGGTGGGAGAGTGAAGACAGCGCCAGCTTGTAC
>Ga0308166_1004379_pt1 | contig 11349 bp, 9 predicted proteins | sample PhyCR2_2_FD_202137 | JGI IMG/M metagenome (GOLD analysis project Ga0308166, IMG submission 202137) | Phyllosphere microbial communities from UC Gill Tract Community Farm, Albany, California, United States - DLSLCC.R2 | ecosystem: Host-associated > Plants > Phyllosphere > Unclassified | place... | reverse complement strand
GCGTGGTTGCTTCTCGAATTCGCAGGACCCTCAGCGGTGTTCGCAAGTCAGATACACAACACCACACTGTGGGAGCGGGCTTGCTCGCGAAGAGGCCGGCAGGGTCATCGCTTTAATGCCCCGCCTGCCACGGCTGCCCCAACGACACCGGCGCATACAACCGAGTCCGAACGGCATCGCGCGACAACAGCACCAACACCACAATCGTCGCCACATACGGCAGCATCGCCAGCAGACTCGACGGAATCGCCAGCCCCAAGCCCTGCGCCACCAGATGCAGGATGCTGGCGAGGCCAAACAGATAAGCCCCGAGCAACAAGCGCCACACCCGCCAACTGGCAAACACCACCAGCGCCAGGGCAATCCAGCCGCGTCCGGCGGTCATGTTCTCGGCCCACATCGGCGTGTACGCCAGCGACAGATACGCCCCGGCCAAACCGGCCATCGCCCCGCCGAACAGCACCGCCAGCGTGCGCACGGTCAGCACCGGCAGGCCCATCGCACTGGCCGCGTCCGGGTTCTCACCAACGGCCTGAATGATCAGCCCGACACGGCTTTTGATGATCACCCAAGCCACCAGCGCAAACAGCGCGAACGACAGGTACACCAGCAAGTCCTGAGCAAACAGCATGCGCCCGATCAGCGGAATCTCACTCAAGTACGGAATCGCCAACGGCTCGAATCCGGCCAACGGCTTGCCGACCCACGCTGCACCGACAAAGGTCGACAGGCCCACACCGAAGATCGTCAGCGCCAGCCCGGTCGCCACCTGATTGGCGTTGAACACCAGCGCCACCAGGGCAAACAGCGATGACAACAACATTCCCGCGAGCATCGCCAACAACACGCCGAGCCACAAGTTGCCGCTGTTAAGGGCGACGATAAAACCGATCACCGCGCCAAACAGCATCATTCCTTCCTGGCCGAGATTGAGCACGCCGCTCTTCTCGCAGATCAACTCACCCAGCGCCACCAACAACAGCGGCGTGCCGCAACGCACCATGGCGTAGAAAATATTGCTCAGCAGATCGATATCCATCACAGCGCTCCGGCGGTTACGGCGGTGGTCGACGCGCGCCGTGCCCAGCGCAGTTTCAGGCGTGGCCGATAGAGAATCAGCACGTCGCAGGCCAGCAGGAAAAACAGCATCATTCCCTGAAACAGTTGGGTGATGGCTTGCGGCAGGTTGAGGGTCATTTGCGCGCTTTCACCGCCGATGTACAGCAACGCCATCAGCAGGCTTGAGAACAGAATCCCGATCGGGTTCAACCGCCCGAGAAACGCCACGGTGATTGCTGCATAGCCATAGCCCGGCGAGACTTGCGGCACCAATTGCCCGATCGGCCCGGTCACTTCGCAAACCCCGGCCAGCCCGGCCAAACCACCGCTGATCAACAGCGCGAGCCAGATCAGATGCTTCTCGCGAAAGCCGACAAAACCTGCGGCACGTTTATCCAGACCGAGCACTTTGATCTGGAAACCGACGAAGCTTTTCTGCAACAACACCCACACCGCAACCAGTGCGAGCAGGGCGAAATACACCCCGGCATGCACCCGGCCATCCTCCATCAGCAGCGGCAGGCGACTGGCGTCGCCGAACATCGCCGACTCGGGAAAGTTGTAGCCGGCCGGATCCTTCAGCGGCCCGTGCACGCAGAACAGCAACAGGTTCAGCGCGATGTAATTGAGCATGATGCTGGTGAGGATTTCGTTGGCGTTGAAGCGCGTGCGCAGCCATGCCGTCAGCCCGGCCCAAGCGGCCCCGGCGAAGGTCCCGGTGAGCAGGATCAGCACCAGTGCCCAACGGCTTTGCAGGTCGATGATGTTCACCGCCAAGGCGCTGCCAGCGAGTGCGCCGAGGAGCAATTGACCTTCGGCGCCGATGTTCCAGATTCGCGCTTGATAAGCCACCGCCAAGCCTAATGCGCAGAGCAGAATCGGCAGGGCTTTGACCAGTAACTCGGAAATGCCATACAAGTCGCTGATCGGTGCAATCAGCAGGGTGTGCAGAGTTTGCAGCGGGTCATGTCCCAGAGCGATGAACAACAGCGAGCCGCAACCGAGTGTCAGCAGTGCCGCCAGCAACGGCGAGCACCACAACATCAGGCGCGATTGCTGGCCACGGGGTTCGAGGGAAAGCAGCATGTTGGGAAAACTCCGTCAGGCCGTGGCCGATGAATGCGTGGGGTTGATGTGCCCGGCCATCCAGCCGCCGACATCGCTCAGCAGGGTGTCGGTGGTGTTCTGCAGCGGCGACAGACGCCCGGCGCACAGGGCGCCGAGGCGGTCGCTGATCTGGAACAGTTCGTCGAGGTCTTCGGAGATCACCAGGATCGCCGCGCCGGCATCGCGCAGGGCGATCAGCGCGCGGTGAATGGTCGCCGCCGCGCCCACGTCGACGCCCCAAGTCGGGTGCGCCGCGATCAGCAGTTTCGGTTGCTGGAGGATTTCCCGGCCGAGGATAAATTTCTGCAGATTGCCGCCGGACAGGCTGCGCGCGGCCGCGTGAGTGCCCGGGGTTTTCACCCCGAAGCGCTGAATGATCTGTTGGGCAAGGGCTTCGACTTTACTGCGCTCGATCAAACCGTTGCTCACCAGCCCCTGTTGAAAGGCCGTGAGCAAGGCGTTGTCGGCAAGGCTCAGTTCCGGCACTGCGCCGTGGCCCAGGCGTTCTGCCGGGACAAACGCCAGACCGAGTTGGCGCCGCGCATCCGGACGCAAATCGGCGACCGCTTGCCCGGCGAAACAAATGGTTGTCGCGCCGTCGCGGGGCAGGGTTTGTTCACCGCTGAGCAGGGCGAGCAACTCATCCTGGCCATTGCCCGCGACCCCGGCGATGCCGACGATTTCGCCGCCGCGCACTTGCAGGTTGATGTCGCTCAACGAGCAGCCGAAGGGATCCGGGTTGTGCCAGCTCAAGCCGTTGACCTGTAGAAAGTCCGCGCCGCCACTGACCTTCGGATATTCGCCGATCAACGCCGCCGCTTCGCCAACCATCATCTGCGCCAATTGCTGATCCGAGCATTCGGCCGGCCGGCAATGCCCGGCGACCCTCCCGCCGCGCAAGACCGTGGCGCTATGGCACAGCGCGCGCACTTCCGCGAGCTTGTGGCTGATAAACAGAATGCTGCAGCCCTCGGCGGCGAGGCGGCGCAGGGTGATGAACAGTTCGTCGGCCTCTTGCGGCGTCAGCACCGACGTCGGCTCGTCGAGAATCAGCAAGCGAATGTCCTGCATCAGGCAACGAATGATCTCCACCCGTTGCCGCTCGCCGATAGACAGGCTGTGGACAAGTCGCTCCGGCTCCAGCGCCATGCCGTAGCGGCGCGACACTTCGCGAATTTTCGGCTCAAGCTGTTTCGGCGTACCGGCCTCGCCGCCCATTGCCAGAGCAATGTTCTGCGCGACGCTGAGGGTTTCGAACAGCGAGAAATGCTGGAACACCATGCCGATCCCCAACTGCCGGGCCTGCGCCGGGTTGCGAATATTTACTCGCTGACCCTGCCAGAGCATTTCCCCCGTATCGGCCTGGGTCACGCCGTAGATGATCTTCATCAAGGTACTTTTGCCCGCGCCGTTCTCACCGAGCAGCGCGTGGATTTCCCCGGGCGCGATGCACAGGTCGATGGCGTCATTGGCCAGGCAACCGGGGTAGCGTTTGCTGATCTGGCGCAGTTGCAGGCGCGGCGTTGAATCTGGGCTTGGCATGACAGGCTCGACTGACTTGGAGTTGTGCCTGTGGATAAAGCAATTTCCTGGCCATTGAGTCAGGAACGCCCGCCGTCACTGTTGCCGCGTGCCGGCGGCAGAGCGTCGCGCTGAAAAACGCCGGAGGAGCGGGCACCAATTCAGCGCAAAGCTGTTGATCCGGCTCCACTTTTGCACCGTGATGAACTGGTTAAAAAACGAGCAGCCGGGTCGAAGCTATACAGAACCTGCTACTGCGCCAGCCATGAACGGCTTATCCACAGGTTGTTCCACAGTATTTGTGCGCAATTGGAAATCCTTGGCATAAGCGCTGGGATGCTATCTCCCAATGGTGATAAACAGCGCTAACTATCTGTTTTTACGTGGGATTTATCTTTTTTCATGCGCAGTGGACGAAAAGTGAGCAAATCGCGCAAAGCCACGTGACAGAAGGGTTACAGCCATATGTGCTCAGGTTATCCACAGTCGGGTGCACAGCAGATGTGGGCAAGTTGCTGGAATAACGGAATTCGTCGATGCCCTAAAAGATCGCAGCCTTCGGCGGCTCCAACAGAGAGAACACATTTCCAATGTAGGAGCTGCCGAAGGCTGCGATCTTTTGATCTTGCTTCTAACGTCGCAGCACAATCCGCCCACGACTCAAATCCGCCAACTGCGTTTGCAACAACTCGACCTGCGCCTCACCCACTGCCAACTGCAACTCAACACCATTGGCAGTGAAGTTTTCTTCCACTACCAAGCCACCCAGATCCGCCACCCGCAGCTTCACCAACGCCAACTCGGCAAAGCCGCAGGCACAACTGAGCGGCACACGGCTGATCAACTCGACTTTTGCCGCCGCTTGCAGGCACTTGTTCGCGCCGCCGCCATAGGCTCGGGCCAAACCGCCGGTGCCCAGTTGAATGCCGCCATACCAGCGGATCACCAGCACCGCGACCTGATCGCAATCCTGCGCTTCGATGGCCGCCAGAATCGGCCGTCCGGCGGTGCCGCCGGGTTCGCCGTCGTCGTTGCTGCGGTATTGCGCACCGAGTTTCCACGCCCAGCAGTTGTGCGAGGCATTCAAGTCGCTGTGTTGTTCGAAGAACGCCTGCGCGTCTGCGGGGCTGCCGATCGGCGCGGCGACGGTGATGAAGCGGCTTTTGCGAATCTCTTCGCGGTACTCGCAAAAACCGCTGAGGGTGAAAGGCATAAACGTCTTAAATAGTCGGGGTGAGGCCGCAGCCTTTGAGAATGATGCGGATCAGGTTGTTGCCGGCGTCTTCCATATCCTGCTTGGTCAGCTTGCTGCGACCGCTGACGCGGCAGATCTGCGTGGCGAAGTCGGCGTAATGCTGGGTGCTGCCCCACAGCAGGAAAATCAGGTGCACCGGATCCACCGGGTCTATCTTGCCGGCATCGATCCAGGCTTGGAACACGGCTGCGCGGCCCTGGAACCAGGCGCGGTAATCCTGGTTGAAATACTCGGTCAGGCATTCGCCACCGCTGATCACTTCCATCGCAAAGATCCGCGAGGCTTGCGGTTGGCGGCGGGAGAATTCCATCTTGGCGCGAATGTAGCGGGTCAGCGCTTCGGCCGGATCATCCTCGGCGGTCAGGGTGTTGAAGGTGCTGTCCCACAGCTCGATGATGTTGCTCAGCACTGCCACGTACAACCCAAGCTTGTTGGTGAAGTAGTAATGCAGGTTCGCCTTGGGCAACCCGGCATTCTGCGCGATGGTGTTCATGCTGGTGCCTTTGTAACCGTGACGGGCGAACTCGTCTTCGGCGGCTTTGAGGATGGTCTCTTCGTTCTTCTGACGAATGCGGCTGGCGGGTTTGCCGCCGTGAGCGGGGACTTCAAAGGTCATAGGCACTTCCGGTTTGTCTGTGGGTGCAACCAGTTGCGTTGATAACGCACCCACAGGCATCCGACAAGTGCTGATGCAATAAAACCGTTACGCCTGTTCGATCTTGTTCAGCGCTGCGGCGGATTCGACGCGGGTGGTTTTCGCCTCCGGCAGCAACAGGCACAGGATGATCGCGGTCAGGCCACCGCTGGTGATCGCCGAATCGAACAGGTTTTGCACCAGTTTCGGCAACAGATGCAGAAGGTTCGGTTGCGCGGCAATGCCCAGGCCGACGCCGAGCGAGGTGGCGATGATCAGCATGCTGCGTCGGTCCAGCGGCGACTGCGCGAGAATCCGAACACCGGCTGCCGCCACGCTGCCGAACATCACCAGCGTGGCGCCGCCAAGCACCGGTTTCGGGATCTGCTGCAGCACTGCGCCGATCATGGGGAACAGGCCGAGACAAAACAGGATCGCGCCGATGTACAGCCCGACGTAGCGGCTGGCCACGCCGGTCAACTGGATCACGCCGTTGTTCTGCGCAAACGTGGTGTTGGGGAAGGCGCTGAAGGTGGCGGCGATCATGCAGCTCACGCCGTCACCGAGCACGCCGCCGCGCAGTCGGCTTATATAGGAGGGGCCGCTGATCGGCTGGCGGGCAAGCATGCAATTGGCGGTGAGGTCGCCGACGGTTTCGATGGTGCTGATCAGATAAATCAGCGCGACCGGCAGGAAAGCTGTCCAGTCAAAGCTGAAACCGAACTTGAAGGGTGCAGGAAGACTGACCAGCGGCAAGTCAGGCAATGCCTGCGGAACCAGTTTCCCGCTGAACCATGCGGCCAGACTGCCGAGCAGCAGTCCGATAATGATGGCCGACAACCGCACCCACGGCGTGTTCGAGCGGTTGAGCAGGATGATCGTCAGCAACACGAACACCCCCAGCGCCAGATTGCCCGGCGCGCCGAAGTCCGGCGCATTGAATCCACCGCCCAGATCGGTGATGCCGACCTTGATCAGGCTGATGCCGATCAGGGTGATGACGATCCCGGTCACCAGCGGCGTAACAACCCGGCGTAATTGACCGATGAAACGGCTGAGGACGATCTGCACCACGGCGCCGAAAAGCACACGCCGAAGATCATCGCCAGAATGTCTTCCGGGCTGCCGCCACGCTGCTTGACCAGAAACCCGGCCGACAGCACCGCGCCGAGGAAGGCGAAACTGGTGCCCTGCAAACAGATCATCCCGGCGCCGATGCCGAACGGCCGTCGCGCCTGAATAAACGTGCCGACCCCGGAAACCATCAGCGCCATGCTGATCAGATACGGCAAATGCGCGGTCAGCCCGAGGGCCGAGCCGATCACCAGCGGCGGGGTGATGATGCCGACGAAACTGGCGAGCACGTGTTGCAGGGCGGCGAGGATCGCGGCGGGTGGTTTTGGGCGGTCGTCGAGGCCGTAGATCAGGTCGCTGGACGGTTCAGAATCTGGCTGCATGGCTTAAGGCTTCTTGTTGAAGGATCGGGGTTGATCCTGCTTTGCAAAAAGCTGTCCACTTGCTCAGGTTATTCAGTGATTTTGTGGTTGAAAACCTTATCTGTCGGGCCTTGCAGGATTTTTCAACGCGTCGCCGCCAGACTCTCCAGAAAACTTTCCAGCACCAAATGAGGGCGCCGCCCCTTGCGCGTGACCGATGCCAGACTCAAATCATAAAAACGTGTCGTCGATTTCAGCGCACGCAAGCGACCTTGCTGCACCCACAGGCTGGCGTAGTGATCCGGCAGATAGCCGATATAGCGCCCGGTCAAAATCAGAAACGCCATGCCCTCACGGTCAGACGCACTGGCGGTGCAGTTGAGTGCCTGGTAATGCGCCTGAATCTCCGCCGGCAAACGAAAGGTCGGGGCAATCGCGTCCTGACTATTAAGACGTTCGTCATCCAGTTGCTTGTCATCGACATAAAACAGCGGATGACCCACCGCGCAATAAAGCAGCGAGCGCTCGCTGTACAACGGCTGATATTCCAGCCCCGACAGTGCGCTGGCCTGCGGCACCACGCCGACATGCAGGCGACCGTCGAGCACGCCTTGTTCGACTTCGTTGGGAGCGATCATGCGGATCTGGATCTGCACGTCCGGCCCGCGTTCCTTCAACTGTGCGAGGGCGTGGGTGATGCGCATGTGGGGCAGGGTGACGAGGTTGTCGGTCAGGCCGATGATCAACTCGCCACGCAGGTGTTGGTGCAGGCCGTTGACCTCGGTGCGGAAACTTTCCAGCGCACTTAACAGTTGCAGCGCTGACTGATAAACCTCGCGGCCCTCTTCGGTCAGCGAGAACCCGGCGCGGCCGCGCTGGCACAAACGCAGGCTGAGGCGCTGTTCGAGATCGCTCATCTGCTGGCTGATCGCCGAGCGACCGATGCCAAGCACGGTTTCCGCCGCCGAGAAGCCGCCGCACTCCACCACGCTGCGGAAAATCCGCAGCAGGCGAATATCAAAATCACTGACCTGGGCCAGCGGATCGGGGCGGCGACTGCTCATGCTGTTGTTCTCATTGTTTAGCAGGCTTCTAACTGAAGGTTAGAAAAGTTGGATTTCACCGACTTTATCCGCGTGGCAATTTAGCTGCAACAACGCTTTTTATCTCCCTGATGCTTATGCCCTGCGAGGTTTTGCCCGATGAACATGCCTGAAAACGCGCCGTCGCCACTGGCCAGCCAACTGAAGCTGGACGCGCACTGGATGCCGTACACCGCCAACCGCAACTTCCAGCGCGATCCGCGTCTGATCGTGGGTGCCGAAGGCAGTTGGCTGTTCGATGACAAGGGCCGCAAGATCTACGATTCGCTGTCCGGTCTGTGGACCTGCGGCGCCGGGCACACCCGTAAAGAAATTCAGGAAGCGGTATCCAAACAACTGGGCACCCTCGATTATTCGCCAGGCTTCCAGTACGGCCACCCGTTGTCGTTCCAGCTCGCCGAGAAAATCACTGACCTGACCCCGGGCAACCTGAACCACGTGTTCTTCACCGACTCGGGCTCCGAGTGCGCCGACACTGCGGTGAAGATGGTTCGTGCCTACTGGCGTCTGAAAGGTCAGTCAACCAAGACCAAAATGATCGGCCGTGCCCGTGGCTACCACGGTGTGAACATCGCCGGCACCAGCCTTGGCGGCGTCAACGGCAACCGCAAGCTGTTCGGTCAGGCGATGATGGACGTTGATCACCTGCCGCACACGCTGCTGGCCAGCAACGCATTCTCCCGTGGCATGCCGGAGCAGGGCGGTATCGCCCTGGCCGATGAGCTGCTGAAGTTGATCGAACTGCACGACGCGTCGAACATCGCGGCGGTCTTCGTTGAGCCAATGGCCGGTTCCGCTGGCGTACTGGTTCCGCCGCAGGGTTACCTGAAGCGTCTGCGCGAGATCTGCGATCAGCACAACATCCTGCTGGTATTCGACGAAGTGATTACTGGTTTTGGCCGCACCGGCTCGATGTTCGGCGCCGAGAGCTTTGGCGTGACCCCGGACCTGATGTGTATCGCCAAGCAAGTCACCAACGGCGCGATTCCGATGGGCGCGGTGATTGCCAGCTCCGAGATCTACCAGACCTTCATGAATCAGCCGACTCCGGAATACGCGGTGGAATTCCCCCACGGCTACACTTACTCGGCTCACCCGGTGGCGTGCGCCGCTGGCCTGGCGGCACTCGACCTGCTGCAAAAGGAAAACCTGGTGCAGAGCGTGGCCGAGGTTGCACCGCATTTCGAAAATGCCCTGCACGGTCTGAAAGGTTCGAAGAACGTCATCGACATCCGTAACTACGGCCTGGCCGGTGCGATCCAGATTGCGGCCCGTGACGGCGACGCCATCGTGCGTCCATTCGAAGCGGGCATGGCCCTATGGAAAGCCGGGTTCTACGTACGCTTCGGCGGCGACACCCTGCAGTTCGGCCCAACTTTCAACAGCAAGCCGCAAGACCTCGATCGTCTGTTCGACGCGGTTGGCGAAGTGCTGAACAAGCTCGACTGATTTTTCCCTCTATATATACCTGCGAATAACAGGCGCCCCATGTGGGCGTCTGTACACAAGAATTCAGGAGTTTTCGATGAGCGTTATCCCGCATTTGATCAATGGCGAACTGGTGACCGAGAACGGTCGCGCGGTTGATGTGTTCAACCCGTCCACCGGTCAGGCGATCCACAAGCTGCCGCTGGCCACCCGCGAAACCATTCAACACGCGATCGACGCCGCCAAGGCTGCGTTCCCGGCATGGCGCAACACTCCTCCGGCCAAGCGTGCCCAGGTGATGTTCCGCTTCAAGCAACTGCTGGAGCAGAACGAAGCACGCATCTCGCAATTGATCAGCGAAGAACACGGCAAGACCCTCGAAGACGCCGCCGGTGAACTGAAGCGCGGTATCGATAACGTCGAGTTCGCCTGCGCCGCCCCGGAAATCCTCAAGGGCGAATACAGCCGCAACGTCGGCCCGAACATCGACGCCTGGTCGGACTTCCAGCCACTGGGTGTGGTTGCAGGTATCACGCCATTCAACTTCCCAGCGATGGTCCCACTGTGGATGTACCCACTGGCGATCGTCTGCGGCAACTGCTTTATCCTCAAACCGTCCGAGCGTGACCCAAGCTCGACGCTGCTGATCGCTCAATTGCTGATCGAAGCCGGTCTGCCGAAAGGCGTGCTGAGCGTGGTGCATGGCGACAAGACTGCAGTGGACGCGCTGATTGAAGCGCCGGAAGTCAAAGCGCTGAGCTTTGTTGGTTCGACGCCGATTGCCGAATACATCTACGCCGAAGGTACCAAGCGCGGCAAACGCGTTCAGGCACTGGGCGGCGCGAAGAACCATGCGGTGCTGATGCCGGATGCGGATCTGGACAACGCGGTCAGCGCGCTGATGGGCGCGGCCTATGGTTCTTGCGGTGAGCGCTGCATGGCGATTTCGGTCGCAGTGTGTGTCGGCGATCAGGTAGCGGATGCGCTGGTGGCGAAACTGGTACCGCAGATCAAGGCGCTGAAAATCGGTGCCGGCACTTCGTGTGGTCTCGACATGGGCCCACTGGTAACCGGTCAGGCGCGGGACAAGGTCAGTGGTTATGTCGATGACGGTGTGGCAGCGGGCGCGACCCTGGTGGTCGACGGTCGCGGCTTGAGCATTCCAGGTAACGAAGAGGGCTTCTTCCTCGGTGGCTGCCTATTCGACAACGTCACCCCTGAAATGCGCATCTATAAGGAAGAGATCTTCGGACCGGTGTTGTGCGTGGTTCGGGTCAACAGCCTGGAAGAGGCGATGAAGCTGATCAACGATCACGAATACGGTAACGGCACCTGCATCTTTACCCGTGACGGTGAAGCGGCGCGTCTGTTCTGCGACGAAATTGAAGTCGGCATGGTCGGCGTCAACGTACCGCTGCCGGTTCCGGTGGCTTACCACAGCTTCGGCGGCTGGAAGCGCTCGCTGTTTGGCGACCTGCATGCCTATGGCCCGGATGGTGTGCGCTTCTATACCCGTCGCAAGGCCATCACCCAGCGCTGGCCGCAGCGTGCGAGCCATGAGGCTTCGCAGTTCGCTTTCCCTAGCTTGTAAGTAGCAGGGCATGACGAAGGCCGACCTCTAGAGGTCGGCCTTCATGTTTTCGTGTTTTTTTGACCGATATGACAGAAATGTGAAAAAAGCGGTTGACGGCAGATTCAGGAGGTCTATAATTCGCCCCACTTCCGGCGCAGTCGAAACGGAAAACTCCTTGGGATTCAATGAGTTACGCAGTTTTCGGCAGCGGCTTGCTTCAGTTCATCGAAGCC
>Ga0308166_1004372_pt1 | contig 11360 bp, 11 predicted proteins | sample PhyCR2_2_FD_202137 | JGI IMG/M metagenome (GOLD analysis project Ga0308166, IMG submission 202137) | Phyllosphere microbial communities from UC Gill Tract Community Farm, Albany, California, United States - DLSLCC.R2 | ecosystem: Host-associated > Plants > Phyllosphere > Unclassified | place... | reverse complement strand
ACATGGCCGGCTGGACCAGCTATTGCGACACCTCGCCGATGCTCGCCACGCTGGCCAGCCACCTCGACTTCCGCCAGCTCAACGACCCGCACCACATCCGCATCGGCGTCACCGCGACGGACCTGCATACGGGCGGCCAGACCACGTTCTCGAATTTCATGTTCGGCAACGTGCGCGACGATGCGGGCAATCACAAGGCCCATGCGGCCACGCTTACGCCCGAGCACATCCTGGCCAGCGGCAGCCTGCCGCCGGGCTTCCCGCCGGTGCAGATCGAAGGCCGCATGTACTGGGACGGCGGCCTGTTCAGCAACACGCCGATCGACTCGCTGCTGAACCTCCTGACGCCGGACGAGATCGCGCACCTGCCGATCTACGTCGTCGACCTGTTCCCGACCTCGGGCCTGCCGGCGCCGCAGAACATGATCGAGGTGCAGTCGCGCGCGCTGGCGCTGCAGTACCAGAACCGCTTCTGGGCCGACTACGGCGGCACCGCGGCGCTGGCCGAATTCCTGCAGATGCTGGAGGGCGTGGCCTCCCTCGCCAAGGGTAATCCGATCGAGCACACGCCCGCCTTCAAATGGCTGCAGCGACTGCATGCGCTGAAGAACGTGCGCGTGATCTCCGGCGCGCAGGTCGTGTACGGCAAGGACCACGACTTCTCGCCGTACGGCGTGGGCCAGCGCTATGCGGCCGGACGCGCCGCGGTGCAGGCGCACATGGAGGAAGCGGCGGTGCCGGCGACGCTGGCGCGGGTGGCTTGAGCCGGGCCCTTGCGCCGGCAGGGCGCCGGGGCCGTGCGCGTTGCGGCTGCGCGCGCCGCCAGGGGTTCGCCGCTGGCGTTGTGCGCGCCGCATAAACGCGGCATCATGTCGGTCTTGTCACTGTCATGCCGACGTGCGCGATGTCCTTACGATGAAGCCGATCCTGTCCTTCCTTTTCGCCGCCCTCCTCTGCACAAGCGCCGCCGCGGCCGACCTCTCGTGCGCAAAGCAGGTGGGCCAGCCGCTGGCCGACCTGCTGGCGCAGCAATGCCGCCAGGTGTCGCCGGCCACGCATCCGCCCTGCAACGCGGCCAACAGCTGCGCGCTGATCGTCGCCGAATTGCAGCGGGGATGCGAATTCCTGGCCGGCGAAGCGAACCGGCCCGGATTCTGCGCCGGCGACGAGGATCGTGCGGGATCGTTCCGCGGCTATCTGTTCTCCGGCGGCGGCACCGATGCGACGTTCGTGGAAGTGCTCACGAAGCAGGGAAAACGCGTCCGGGCGTATTGCCAGCTGCTGTGCGACGACATGTTCACGGCACCGGACGAGCACGAGGTGGTATCGCTGGACCCGCGCCTGGTCGGCCGGCGCGTCATCGTCGACGTCGCGATCGAGCGCAACAACGACCGCGTCCCCGGCCCCTCGAAGGATGACCGCATCGCATTCGTGAAGCGAATCAGGCTGCTCAGGTAACCGCGGACGCTGGCGCGGCGGCAGACATGCGCCGCACGCATGACGGGCATCACGAAACATCATTGGACGGGCATTGTGCGATGCAGCATCATTGCACCTGTCTCCTCTATTCTCCTCCAAGGATAGATTCAGCCCGCTCCCAGAGCGGGCTTTTTTTTTGCCCGGCCGCCGGTCAGGTGCGCGCCAGATCCGTCTTCAGCTGGACTTGTGTCGGCGTCACGACCACCAGGAATGCCGCTTCGCGCAAACGGCGCTGGAAGCCGCCGTCGCGGCCGCGCAGCAGCGCACGTCCGCCGAGCGCCTGCAATTCCAGACGCACCGCCGCATCCGCCAGTTCGACCATGCGCAGGCGCAGCGCCAGCAGGTCGCGCGGGCGCGCGCGCAGGCTGCCGTCGTCGATGCCGGCCGTCAGCAGGCGCCGGTCGGCGTCGAGCTGCGCCTCGAGCGCCGCCGCCTCGTCGGCCAGCACGGCCGGCAGGCGGTCCGACGCCGCGTGCGCCGCCCGCAGCGCCGCGCGCGCCAGACCATGACCGAGGCCGCACTGCAGGCCGACGAACAGCGGGCGCACCGCCGGCAGGAACGTCTTCGCGTCGGGATGGACGCACCACGCGCCGGGCGCCACGCCATCGACGGACTGCACGCGCACGCCGTCCAGGCGCAGCGCGCCCGTATGCGTACCGCGCAGCGCATGCAAATCGATGTCGGACGCGCGCGCGAGGCCCGGCGCATCGTGCGCCACGGCATACACGGCGGCGCCCGCGCCCGCAGCGTCGCCCGCCGCCAGCAGCGCGACGAAGCCGTGCGGGTGCAGGTTCGTGGCCCAGGGCACGTCGCCGGACAGCCGGGCGCCCTGCGTCGCCGGCACCGCCGTCACGCGCAGGCGATCGACGCCGCCGAGGAATTTCGTCGCATTGGACAGCCCGGGGGCGCCGGCCAGGGCACCCTCCAGCAGCGCGGGCAGCAGGCGCGCCGACAACGCGGCATCCGCACCGTGGCGGATGCACTCGATGCAGGCGCGCTGCGCCCAGAACACGAACGCGGCGGCGAGCGAATGCTCGGCCAACCGCGTGACGATGGCGAGGGCGGCGCCGGGCGCGCTGCCGTCGCCGCCGGATGCGCGCGGCAGGCCCGCACCGAACAGGCCCGCCGCGGCCAGGCGGGCGAGCAGCGTCCCGCCCGCATCCGCGTCCGTATCGAGCGCATCGGTGTGCGCCTGCACCCATGCGGTCAACCTGTCGTCCAGCGCCACCATCGTCGTCATCATCCGTTCATCCGTTGCGTCCATCGGAGCGCCATCGTAGCGGAAAACATCATCCATACATGGGCGCGGATCGGTGCGCCGATCGGCTAGGTGCCCTGGGCGGCGGCGGCGGCGGTCGACGGCGACGCGTCGCCGCGGCCGAGGCGCTTCACGAGCAGCTGGTCGATGCGGTAATGGTCGACGTCGAGCACTTCGAAGCGCATGCCTTCGTACTCGACGCTGTCGGTGGGTTTCGGCACCTTGCGCAGCATGTACATCATGAAGCCGGCCGCCGTCTCGTAATGCTCTTCCTCCGGCAGCGCTTCGATGTCGAGCACGCGCTTCATGTCGCCCACGGGCGTGCTGCCGTCGATCAGCCAGGAGCCGTCGTCGCGCTGCAGCGTCTGCTGGTCGGCTTCGAGCGGACTGCCCCACTTGCCCATCACGGTGACCATGATGTCGCTCAGCGTGACGACGCCGACGACCAGCGCGTATTCGTTGATGACGACGGCGAACGTCTCCTTGGTCGCACGGAAGCGGTCGAGCAGCTCGGACAGGGTCAGCGAATCGGGAATGATCAGGACGGTGCGGATGCTCGATTCGTTCAGCTGGAACCGGGCCTGGTTGTTCAGCAGGCGCACCAGGATGTCGCGCGTGTCGACGTAGCCGATCACGCGGTCGATGACGCCGTCGCAGACCGGGAACTTGGACAGCGCGTGCGTGGCGATCTTCTGGCGGATGCTGTCTTCCGGTTCGCTCAGCGTGAAGAACACGACGTTCTCGCGCGTGGTCATCGTCGACGTCACGGCGCGCGATTCCAGCTCGAACACGTTCTCGATGAAGTGCTGTTCCTGCTTCTGCAGCACGCCGGCCTGGGCGCCGGCTTCGACGACGGCCGAGATCTCGTCGAACGTGATGCGGTCCTCGCGCGTGATGTCGACGCCCAGCAGGCGGAACAGCATGTTCGCGACCTTGTTCAGCCCCCATGCCAGCGGCCGGAAGATGCGGATGATGAACAGCATCGGCCGGATGACGGTCAGCGCCGTGCTCTCGGGCGCGATCATCGCGAGGCGCTTGGGCATCAGGTCGGCGAACAGGACGAACAGCGTGGTCACGAACACGAACGACAGCACGAACGCGATATTGGCGCTGCCCGGACCCGTATAGAACAGCGCAAGCCAATCCGCGAAGAACGGCCGCAGCGCGCCCTCGCCCAGGATACCGCCGAGGATCGCGATGGCGTTCAGGCCGATCTGCGACGCGGCGAAGAAGTCGGCCGACTGCGCCTGCAGCGCGATGACCTTGCGGGCGCGCTCGTCGCCCGCCTCCGCCAGCAGCTTCAGTTTGATCTTGCGCGCACCGGCGAGCGAGATTTCGGTGAGGGACAGGAAGCCGGCGGCCAGGACCAGCACGGCCAGGATGGCAAGATGTTCGAACAGATTCATGGGGCGCCCGGGATAAGGAATCGGGTCGTTCGGTTGAGCGCAGGGCGGCGCCGCGCCGAACGGCGTCGACGGGGCGCTTCCGGCGCTGACGTACACACAATGTTGTTACTTTAGCATATCGGTGACGGTCGCGCGGTCCGGATGCGACCAGGCGGTATCGAAACCTTGGTTAAGCAACCAAATAATGGTTGCGCGGCGGCGGAACATGGCGTTATCCTGCCCTCATATTTGGTTGAACACCCAATTTTGGAGAATGCCATGCCGTCGTCCTCGATACATCCCCTGCCGCCCGAAGCCGGCCGCTGCATCCTGGTGCCGGGCTTCCTGAGCGAGTCCGAATGCCGCGAGCTGGTTGCCCTGAGCGAGGGGCGCGGCTACACGGATGCGGCGAGCGACTATCCGCCCTCGTATCGCAACAATGACCGCCACGTCCTCGACTCCGGCGAACTCGCGGCGCGCCTGGCCCGGCGCCTGCACGGGCACGTGCCGGATGTCCTTCCCGCCGCCGGCACCGACTGGCACTATGCCGGCGTCAACGAGCGCATCCGCTTCTGCCGCTACCGGGCGGGACAACGGTTCAATGTGCACCAGGACGGCGTGCACCACCGCGACGCCGGGCACCGCTCGCACCTGACGCTGCTTGTCTACCTGACCGACGGCGCGGCATTCTCCGGCGGCGACACGGTCTTTTACGCGCACGGTCCGCGCGGCGGCGACCCGGCTCCGCCGGTCGAGCTGGGCCGGGTACGGCCGCGGGCCGGCACGCTGCTGCTGTTCGACCACGCCATCTGGCACGCCGGTGCCGACGTCACGGCGGGCACCAAGCACGTGCTGCGCAGCGACGTGATGTACCGCACGGCGGCGGTGGCCGACGCGGACGACGCCGCCCACCGCGGCTATGTATGGGCGCTGGCGGACCTGGGCGGTGGCGCCACGGCCAGCGCCGGGCGCGACGCGACCATCCGCATCCGCACGGCCGGCGATCGGGCTGCCCATTGCCTGCGCGGCCACGACCAGTCCGTCCTGGGCCTTGCGCCGCTGCCCGGCCGCCGCCTCGCGTCGGTCTCGCGCGACCGCTCGCTGCGCGTGTGGCACTGGCCGGCGGGGACGTGCACGACGCACGTGACGGCGCACGCCGCCGCCGTGCTGGACGTGGTCGCCCTGCCCGCCGGCCGCCTGGCCACCGCCGGGGCGGACGGCCTGGTCAAGCTGTGGCGGGAAGACGGCGGCGCGGTCGGCACGCTGGCGGGGCACGCCGGCTGGGTATGGCAACTGGCGGTGCTGGACGGCGGCCTCCTCGCCAGCGCGTCGGAAGACGGCGACGTCCGCATCTGGGACCCGGCGCCCATGCGCTGCGTCGCCGTGCTGGCGGGCGAGCGTTCGCTGCGCACGCTGCTGGCACATGGCGACGCCATCTGGACGGGCGATATCGACGGCCGCATGACCTGCTGGACGCGCGGCGACGGCGGCTGGCAGCGCACCGCGGCGTTCGATGCGCACCGGGCCGCCATCCGGCGCCTGCGCGACGCCGGCGGCGGCCTCGTCGCCAGTTGTGGCGAAGACCGGGCGTTGCGGGTCTGGCATCTCGCGCGGGCTGCGCCGGTATTCGAAGCGTCGCACGACAACTTCGTCACCGACGCGCTGCGCTGCGGAGACGCGCTGTTCAGCAGTGCCTACGATGGGAAGATCCTGCGCCACGACTGTTCCGGGTTCCGGCGTTGAGGTTGCCGCACCCGCACGGGACCCGCCGTCTGGCCGGCATGCCGTATCCCCAGCCATATTATTCATATTCGAAATGGCTGACATCCGAAACCGCAATTGGATTCATGTCTGCTGTCGAGGCATAATCTGAACCGTCTCCTCTATGTTCCTCCAAGAAAATAGATTCAGCCCGCGCCATGCGGGCTTTTTTTTTGGACCCCGCGCAATATCCCAACAGATTTTGACCCAAGTCAGATTTGCGGAATTCCGAAAGATAGATCAGAGAAGCGCCCGCCGCTTTCAAGCGACCATGAAGAGTCGGCATTCCTGCAGCGTCACACGGCGCTGTCCAGGAAGGCTGGCGCTACTGACACTTGATTCGCGGAGGCCGGAATGAAAATCCGTCGCAGGTCAGCCATGCAACCGGCACGCGGAAGCGTGGCGGTGGAAATGGCGTTCATTCTTCCGATGTTTCTCCTCATGCTCGCCGTGCCGTTCTTCTATGCCCGCATGTTCTGGTTTTACAGCGTGGGAGAAAAGGCCGCGCATGACGCGACCCGGTACCTGTCGAGTGCGACGCAGGCCGAAATGAGAACACCCGGCGGCGGATTCAACGAAGCAGACGTCGCGGCGATAGCGCGCTGGATCGCACAGGAAGAACTGCGAGAAGTCCTTCCCTTCAGCGACGGCATACTCATCGGTATTCAGTGCGATGGCGATCCCTGCGGAAGCGTCGTCCCATCCACGGTCCGCACAAGCGTTCAGATCACATTGCACGACAATATCCTGAACACCTTGACGTCCACGTTCACGGGTGCTACCGACGTGAAGCTCAAAAGTGCCGTAACAATGCGCTATGTCGGGAACTGATATGCGGCGCGCTATTCGTTGCACCGCCATGGGTTCGCGACCGGTCGCACTGACGGCGTCCGGCATCGATGGGCAGCATCCGTGCGTGGAGGATCGCATGAGGAAAGCACGCAATCGCTTACGCGGCCACCACGACCCGTCCAGGCGCTTGCGGACCGTCGGACGCCGGGAATGCGGCGTCATCGCGATCATGTTTGCGGGGGCGCTCATCGTCATCGTCGGCTTTTTCGCCCTGGCCCTGGACCTGTCGCGGGTATACAACCGCAAGATGGAAATGCAGAACGTGGCGGACACGACTGCGCTGGCGGCGGCGGTCGAACTCAATGGAACACGCCAGGGCATCGTCAATGCACTGCAGAAGGCGTCCGAGCGCATGAGCGCCTCGCCGCAGGAGGCCCTGACCTACCAGTACGGGAAACTCGGCATGAACTGGTCCGATCTCGCGATGGAATTCGGGAGCAGCCCGAATGGGCCGTGGCGCTCCGCCGAAGAGGCGAAGACCCAGCCGGATGGGTTGTCGTACGCAAAAGTCGACACGAGTGGCCTGGATTCCAGTTATGGCGAAATCAGCACCTTCTTCTTCCGCGTGTTTTCGAATGCCGCCGTCACCTCGACCGGAGCGCGCGCCATTGCCGGCCGCTCGGCGCTCAAGGTCACGCCGCTCGGGATTTGCGCGATGCGCAGCGAATCCCATCGCAATCATAACGGCGAGCTCGAAGAATTCGGCTACCGTCGTGGCGTGGCGTACAACCTGCTCGACCTGAACATGCCGGGCACCGCCGCGGGAACGACGTTTGTCGTCAACCCGCTGCCGGGCGCCACGCCGATCACCGACGTCGCGACACTTGCCCCGTTCGTATGCACCGGCACCATCGCTATGAGCCGGCTGAGCGGCGGCACCGTCGTCGTGTCGTCCCCGTTTCCGATCGGCAGTCTCTACTACCATTTGAACTCGCGCTTCGGCTCGTACACGGCCCCTGTCGCGCCGTGCAATGCACGTTCCGCGCCATCGGATGCCAACATCAAGGAATATACCTACAACGGCGGCAGCCTCTGGATGCGTACGACACCGGCGGGGCAGTCCGCCGCCCTGCTGGTCGACACCAGCCGGCGGTGGACGGTGGCCGGTCCGGACACGGCGCCGGCCGGCACGACCGATATCCAGTTCGGCCCGCTCTGGGCCTATGCGAAGGCGGTGCCCTATACCGCGTATCAGCAGGCCGGCGAACCGGAGCCGGCCGGCGGGTACGGGACATACGACACGTCGGCCTGGAATACCCTGTATTTTCCGGGGCAGCCGAAAACGTCGACGACGACGCCCTATCCGACCGGGCAAACCACGCCCACGCCGTATGCCTATACGAGCGGCACGACGTTTTACAAAGCCCCTCCGACCGGCAACAAAAGCGTACGCAACCAGCGCGTCTTGAATCTCCCGCTCCTGCAATGCCCGGTGACGGGCAACAGCGCGACGGTACTTGGCGTCGGCCGGTTTTTCATGACGGTCTCCGCGACCAGTACCTCGCTGTATGGCGAATTCGCGGGACTCGCTCCGGAACAATCGCTCGGCGCAAGCGTGGAGCTGTATCCATGAAAACACGCTCCATCCCACCCGGTGCGAGTCCGGCGCCTTTATGCCACGACGCCGGTAACCGAACGCGCGATTGCATCGCCGACGCGCGCAACGTGTATCTCCTCAAGCCGGCCTATCCGATCCACGGCCAGCGTCCGCTTCGAGAAAAACATCGTCTGGCGACTCGGCAAACGGGCGTGGCCGCGGTCGAGTTCAGCGCGGTCGCGCTTATCTTTTTCCTGCTGATTTTCGGAATCATCGAATTGGCGCGGGCCATGTACATCTGCAATACGCTGCAGGAAGTGACACGCAGGGCCGCCGCGCTTGCGGTCAATACGGATTTCAGCAATGGCAGCAGCATGCAGCATGTCCGTGAACTGGCGATCTTCCGTGAATCCCCGGGCGGTCTCGTTTTCGCGAGCCCGGTCACCGATCAACATGTCAAGATCGATTACCTGCGCATCCCGGCGGGATCGACCGTCCCCGTATCGATGACGGGAGGATTGCCCGCCTCGCCGCAGGAAAACCGTATTAACTGCCTGAAGGACGCTAACGGCGCCAATTGCATCCGACTGGTGCGGGTTCGTATCTGCCTGCCGGGAAGCGACAGCGAAACGTGCAACCAGGTGCCTTACCAGACATTGGTATCGCTGATTCCGTTGAGCTTTTCCCTGCCGCGCGCCACGACGATCGCGAAGATCGAAACGCTGGGCATACCGTGCGGAACCCCCTGATACGGGTGCGGTCAAACAGGTGCATGTGGCCTGTCGTTCAATCGGCGCACAAAAACAAAAAGGCCAGCTAAGCGCTGGCCTTATGTGCTGTCTTGAATCGGACCGCGCTTTGACGCGATCGAATTCGACACCGAATTCTGGTGGGCGGTGCAAGTTTCGAACTTGCGACCCCAGCAGTGTGAATGCTGTGCTCTACCCCTGAGCTAACCGCCCCTTTTTACTGCTTTTGCTGCGTTTGCATCGCTGCAATGACGAGCATTATAGGGGGAATTTTGCGTTCTGTCACCCCTGCGGAGAATATTTTCTCCAAACACACTCGCCTTTCACGCCTTTGTCGAGCGCAGCCAGCAGGGTGTCATGCTCGGCAAGCTCATCGGCACTGGCCGACAGCACCAGGATCTCGCCCAGCGGACCCGCTTCCAGCACGATGCCGCCCGCGCTCGTCTCGACTTCGACATCCATCGACAGCGAATTCTGTCCGCGCGTCATCGCCAGATAAACGTCGGCCAGCAGTTCCGAGTCCAGCAGTGCGCCGTGCAGCTTGCGGTGCGCGTTCGAGATGCCGTAGCGGTCGCACAGCGCGTCCAGCGAGTTGCGCTTGCCGGGATGGAGCTCCTTCGCGTGCACGAGCGTGTCGATGACGCCGGTGCAATGGTCGACGAACGGCGGCAGGCCGATGCGCTCGAACTCGTGGTTCAGGAACGCCAGGTCGAACGGCGCGTTGTGGATGATGATCTCGGCGCCATGGACGAAGGCGCGCAGTTCCTCGGCGATTTCGTGGAACCGCGGCTTGTCGCTCAGGAACTCCGTCGTCAGGCCGTGGACGGCCAGCGCCGCTTCGTCCGAGTCGCGCTCGGGATTGACATAGCGATGGAAGTTGTTGCCGGTCAGCTTGCGGTTGACGATCTCGACGCAGCCGACTTCGACGATGCGGTCGCCGGTGCGCGGATTCAGGCCAGTGGTTTCGGTATCGAGGACGAGTTGGCGCATGCGCGTGAATACCCAGAAAGCGTGAAGGTGGACCGGTCAGTATACCAAACCGGCCCGGGGAGCGTCAGCGGCGGACCGAGGCGGCGCCCATGTTGGCGAGCGTATCGGCGCGCTCGTTGCCCGGGTGACCGTTGTGACCGCGCACCCAGCGCCATTCGACGGTGTGCTGCTGCTGGGCGGAATCAAGGGCCTTCCACAGGTCGTCGTTCTTGACGGGTTCCTTCGTCGAGGTCTTCCAGCCGCGCGCCTTCCAGCCATGGATCCATTCGGAGATCCCTTTCTGGACGTACTGGCTGTCCGTATGCAGCACGACTTCGCACGGGCGGTTGAGGACGGTCAGCGCCTCGATCACCGCGCGCAGTTCCATCCGGTTGTTCGTCGTGTTCGGCTCGCCGCCGAAGATTTCCTTTTCGTGGCCGCCATCGGCCACGAGCAGCGCGCCCCAGCCGCCGGTGCCCGGATTTCCCTTGCAGGCGCCGTCGGTATAAATCTCAACTTTGGTCATGCTGCGCTTTCTTCCTTCTTACGTGATTACTTGTGATGTTCGTTGCGGTTCGTGGCCGGCACCGCCTGCGGCGCCTTGCTCGTTTTCTTGTTCCAGGCCGGACCGATGATGCGCATGCCTTTCACGCGCTTGATCGCGTGCACGATGTAGACGGCGCCGAGATAGGGCCACCAGCGCTGCCCCGCCCCTTCGGCGAACGCGAAGCGGTTGATCCACTGGGCCGTCCGGAACGGCGGCGCGTAACAGCCGAAATGGCTGCGCGAGACGCCGAGGTTGAGCAATTTTAACCAGTCTTTCAGGCGGGGCATAGAGATGAACTCCCCCGCCGCAGGCAGGTAGTCGCTGCGCGTGATGCGTCCCATCCCCTGGCGCATGCCCCACAGGCTGGCCGGGTTGAAGCCGCAGATGATCACCTGGCCCTCGGGAATCAGCACGCGCTCCACTTCGCGCAGCACCTGGTGCGGCTCGGCCGCGAACTCGAGCACGTGCGGCAGCACGACGAGATCCAGGCTCTGCGATGCGAACGGCAGTTCGGCGAAATCCAGCGCCACCGCGATCTGCTTGCCCGTGGCCGCGTACGCGAGCTCGTCGGCCGTCGACGTGCGCGTGGCCGCCTGCCACTTGTTGGGCATGCGATTCGCCGCCAGCGCATCGATCTGCGGCACGCCGATCTGGATCGCGTTGAAGCCGAAGATGTCGGCCGTCAGCTCGTCCAGACAGGACTGCTCCCAGGCGCGCACGTACGCGCCCGCCGGCGAATGCAGCCAGCGGTCGAGCGCTATAATGGATTTTTCGGATGCCGCATTGTCCATGTCAACCTTTTCGTACCTTCCATGACGCCTAC